>Ga0114946_10000728_pt1 | contig 22047 bp, 11 predicted proteins | sample WalLakDeSediment_FD_88676 | JGI IMG/M metagenome (GOLD analysis project Ga0114946, IMG submission 88676) | Lake sediment microbial communities from Walker lake, Nevada to study Microbial Dark Matter (Phase II) - Walker Lake 11/02/13 Deep Sediment | ecosystem: Environmental > Aquatic >...
CACTTGCTGGGCTGTGGCCGAATGAATGGAAAAACAGGCCATGAAAAACCATAGCCATATCGATTTACAAATGATTATTTTCATAGTGTGTTGTATTTGTAGTGATTTATCAGAAAATAACTTGTTTAAGGCTTTGGTATGATGAAACTTGCATGAAGCAGCATTTTTATTTCCTTTTGTGGGCATAGTGCTCATGAGAGTTTCAATGGGTTGTTACAGATGCGTGATATGAATGCCGTGATCATCTTTGCTGATTACAAAGTCCTTCCATTCTGATGTTCTCATGATCTCATCTCCTTCATGTACCAGGCTGATCCACTTCACCTTGCCATTGCTCATTTTGCCTGATACCTTTATGCCTTGTTCGGCAGGCAATCCATGGAAGCTGATGTTTGTCCATTCAGAAGGGATAGCCGGAAACACCCTGATGGTGTCATTGAATGATTGCACAAGCATGGCCGCCGGCACCATGGCAAATGAAGCATAACTGTCGAGGTAATACGGCCTGAGGTTGTCGGTCTCATAGAGTACATTTCCGGCGGTATCAAGCTTTGTCAGGCAATATGATGATACCGCATACGCGTTGTCACCACGGCCTGCATAGGCCTCTGCAAGGGCGTACCAGTTGGCAATGAAGGTGATCATGCCTGAGACTTGTTCAAGGTCCAGCTCAGGCCTTGTTAGCGGATCGGCAAAGCCAATTTCCTTCCTGCTGCGGCCGGCATGGTTGCGCTCCCAGGTATGGTCAAGGGTACGTTCAATCTTTTGCTGGTCAAAGGAAGAGATAAGCTCCCTGGTCGGGAATGTGAGGTAAACCATTCCCCTGATCCCCTGGTATCCGCCACCACCGCGGGTGCCATCATCATTGAGAAACTCAAGGTAGTGGTCTTCATTCTGCGGGATATGGATCAGATCTGCGATTCTGAGCCATTCTTTCCTTAACCCATGGTCCTTTCCGAGCTGCTCAGCATAACGGGCAGCCATCACAAGGTTCCATTTGGCTGATATGGCAGCATCGAGGAGGTTTTCAGCAACCAGGTCTTCCGTAAGCGAAACAAGACCAGGCAATACATATTGACCGAGTTCGCCGTTCCAGTTGATGAGTTCACGCCACATTTCTGCGATGCCTTTTAGCAGAGGGTAGGTTGTGTTGTTCAGAAAACCGGTATCCGGATAATAGCTGGAAAACTGATGAAATATGGATGATGCGAAGGCGTTGTAATGGAGCTGCCAGTCAACATGTGATCCATCCCCAAACCAGTTGTAGTTTTCCATATTGATCCTGGTCTCGTGTCCGAATGCCATGGCGCCGGGGTTATTCCCTTTCCTGTAGTGATATGTCCCAATGGAATCCTTCCTGAAATAAAGGGTATAATACCCCATGGGGAACATGGTCTCAAAATTCTTCTTCAATGACCCGGGCTGATAGAACCAGTTGAGCATGTTTCGGGCCATCTTCTCGTTGCCCAGGGTGGTATATGCCATGGCCGACCAGCCAGCTGCGCCATAGGTGAATGCATTCATATCCCACAGGCAGCTGGAGAATGATCGTGTGGCAAGGTGGCCAATGTCGCGCCACAAGGCACCGAACTGGGTTTCTCCAGGCAGAAAATGCTTGCTGCCTGAAGTGGCAAAAAGGGAAAAAATTGTCCGGTAAAACAGTTTGGCATAATCTCCTTCAGGAAGGATAATGGCCGCCGTGTTGTCGTAAAGACGCTTCCATTCTGCTTTGCTCCGGCTCTTTGCAAGCTCAAAGTCAGTGGCACCGTAGGTAATTTCCGGCTCAAATTGATCAAATTCATCCTCATCCCAGCTGGTAACCACCGTATACCAGAATACAGCCGACTGATCCTGTGGCAGGTATACCCTGAAACCATCTTTGCCAGTCTCAATGCCAAGATCGGTTTTCATCTGCCATTTAACGTGTGTGAGGAAAGTGTCGGGGGGCGCAGCCCTGTGGTTTTCAATATTCCAAAAACTTTGCGCGTACAGTGAATCGGCTGTCTGACCGCTAATGGTATTTCTATCGTTCTGTACAACATGAAATCCATCCCCTTTGTCTGGAATGATGATATCCCAGCCAATGGGTGCGTTTCCGGTATTGGTAACCTTCAAGGCCATCAGATGGCGGTCATCCATGGAGAGGAACATTTCCGTTTCGTACGAAAGGTCGGTTGCCGAAAACCGGGTTTTCAGGATACCGTTGGAGATATTGAGCTTCTGAAAATAATGATCGGGCGTTTGCTGTTCGATCAGTGGGTTTGAGAGTTGAAAGCCGGCCAAAGAAGTGCGTGCGCTCTCATGCTTCCAAACATCGGCAAACCACATGAATGAGAAACCCGTTCCATCAGTATTCGCCAGTCCGCCCATCTCGTTGTTGCCCATCAAAAATGGCAGTCCCGGAACCGGCCAGGTGTCTGATGTAAAATGATATTTGCCAAGCTCATGCCTGATGCGTTCAAAATTGCCCGGCTCACCTTTCTTATTCGTGATGGTACATGCCTGCATATATATGCAGCCGGTAATGAGCAGCAACGATAGTATTTTTGTCATGTATGGTATGGTTTTCATACGGTTAAAGGCCTTGCTTGCTAACGGTATTTATCTAAAGATTCAAGCATCTGTATGATGTTTTCTGCGGGAACGTTCCCCAATATGTTGTGCACCTGTTGGAAAACAAACCCACCACCTCCTTTCATCACCGAGATTTGTTGTCTGACATGTTCGTCTATCTGTTTTGGGGTGCCGCTTTCCAATATCGATTGTGTGTCGCATCCACCTCCCCAGAATGTGATCCTGCCGTAATACTTCTGTTTCAGAACCGGTAACTCCATTCCACGACAGCTTATCTGCACCGGGTTTACTGCATCAAGACCCGCTTCAATCATGTCGTCGAGGAAGGGTTCTATGGAACCGCATGAGTGCAGCATGATCCTGATATGGGGGGCCAGCTCTTTTGCCAATAACCACATCTTTTGGTGATACGGTTTATAGTATTGCCGGTACATTTCCGGATCAATAATAGGACCCTGGTTTGAACCGAAATCATCACCAAAAGCCATAATGTCAATATATGGCCCGACTGCCGATAACCATTTGCGCATTTCACTGCAATAGTGGTCGCACAACCGCTGCGATAACCTGATGGTTGCCTCCGGGTAAATGGCCGTGTAAAGCAGGTAGTTCTCGTTGTTGAACATCAGTTGGGGTGTCTCAAACAAATTGCCGCCAAAAAGCCCGATAATGGCCCGGTCTGTCGATTCACGGAGTTTCCTGGCACCTTCTTTCAACTCAGTCAGATCACTGCCCTCAAGGCCAAGGTGGCCACCCGGTGATGGTGTGGAACACCACATGCTGTGTTTGAATGCAGTTGTAACGCCGGCGAAGTCTTGCGAATCATAATCCATGTCCTGCATGGGATACCTGATGGTTTCAAAATAAGGACAGCCTTTCTTCATCACGCCCGTTCGCAGACCGTCTTCCGCCAGCAAATACCAGTCGTCTTCGTTTCTTTCCATGCGGATCATGGCGGGGATCTTGCATGGTGTACCATCAGGCAATTCCCAGTCAACCCAGTCTGTTGAATCAATCAGATAGGCACGGCCCAGTTCTATGGTGTCCACACCAAATAGATCCAGAACGGGCTCTTCAACGATGGCGAGCTGCTGAATGATGTCATACACATAGATATCTCCTGATCGCATGCCAAGCGCCTTTTTCAAACGAGCATAGGCCATGGCCGCGATGCCTGATGAGCGGTGGCCGCCAAGGTCAAAGGGAATCCTGTCAGGCTCCTGGAAATTCATGGATGCTATGATGCGTTGCCTTGAATTCATAGGGTATTCATTGAATCTGCATGATTAGTTCTTTCAGCTGTTGCAGGTTTTGATGCTATCATAATTGGATCAATTTTTTAGCAATACGGTATGCTCCAACACGTGGTGGCCTCCCGGCCTGGTGAAATTGATCCGGTAGGGGCCAGCAGGGTAGCCCGGGAGGGCGATTCTCATCAATTCTCCAGGTCTGATTATGTCGAATGTGATCGCAGTGTCTGGCCTTTCATTTGCCGGAAAATCAATAACTGCCTGATAGTTCCTTAACGTATAGGAAGGCAGGGTGTTCTTGTTTCTGAAGAATATGATGATGCTGTCACCTTCTTCCACTGTGCGTGCGTGCTGAATCGGTGCATTGATCTTTTTAAGGAGTTCATAGGATGGTTTGGGGTTTAACCACAGGTCAACCACACCATGCATTCTTTGCCTGAACCGCCCGTTTCCTTCAAGACCCATATGCGTGCGGTAATCATTATATGAGAAATAGATATGACCCTGTACCCACGGCCGCGTGATGTATTGATCATGGTGTACAGCCATGTCCCTGACCCTTCTTGGGTCTCCACCCTCAAGGTTATAATCGGGGTTGCATCGCTCGCATAGTCCCCATTCAGCAATAATGACGGGTTTCTCGGGGTAAAGCTCATGAAGCCTGTCTAATACCGGACCAATCGCTTCATGGTCATCTCCGAACCACGTACCATAATAATCATTCATCATGATCCAGTCGAAATATTTCGAGACTTCCTTTCCGGGGTCTGTCCCAATATGGTTGCTGACATATGAAACTATCCTGCTGCTGTCGAGGCTTTCAACGTATTCTTTCAGTTGCAGTAAGGATCGTTTCGTATCATCATAAAGCGACGGTAATTCATTACCGATCCCCCATGCGATGATGCTTGGTGCATTGAAGTCACGGTATATCATCTCCCGGGCATGCTTTTTGGCCACTTCTGACAGGGGAGGGGAGGAGAAGTCAGCTGGTTTTTGCCACAATGGTATTTCCTCCTGCACAAGTATTCCTAACCGGTTGCAAAGGTCAATGGTCTTCTTGCGCTGTTGCCAGTGGAAACGGGTAAAGACACAATTGAGTCGTTTCATATCATGAAGTACCCGTTCGATATAATCCTCCGTTTCGGCAAAGCCCATCTCCGGATCAGAGCCGGGCATCCATTCCACACCTGACAACCTGACCTTCTCCTCATTGAGGTACAAAGAGCCGTTGCGTATCTCAAATGTCCTGAACCCGAATATAGTGGTGTACTGGTCTGTGTCCCTGCCTTTCCATTGTGGTCCCACCTTTATTTCATAGAGGTTGGGATGATCAAAATGCCATTGGTTGACAGAAGGTAGTTCAATGTCAATAAAATAACCATTTTGCGCATGCCTGGCCTTCACTACCGCTGATAAGAGCACGTTGGATGTGGCCTGGTTTTCTTCTTTGATGTCAATCCTGAAATCAGTGATGCGTTTATTTGGAACGAGACTGTCATCGAGCAGGATCTGCAGTGTCACGAGTCCCTTGAGGTTATTCTTTCCCGGCTGAACGGATGCATGCACCAATACGTGTTTTACGGCGGGCCTGCCCGTTGCGATGAGCTTTACATCTCCGGTGATCCCGCCATCCATTGCCCAGTCATAGGAATCCATAAAGGGAATGGTAAGCGGGTCAGGCCGGTTATCTACCGACACGGATATGGTATTCATACCCCCTGTTATGATCCAATCAGAAATATCTACATAGAATGTGGTGTAACCAGAACCTTCGTGCTCCCCAGCCAATTGTCCGTTGATCCAGATCGCTGCACGATGAAAAATTCGTTCAAACATGACCCTGACCTGCTTGCCGGCCCAGGAAGAGGGTACATCAAACTCTTTGTAGTACCATGCCTTTCCATCATAGTGCTGGTAGATGCTGTCTGTTTTCCATGTGTGTGGAACCATTACGACTTTGCCTGTGCTCATTTGATTTGCCTGCCATGCAAGGTCGCTTCCCTGATTCAGCGGATCAATACTGAACAGCCATTCGCCGTTCAGGCATTGTTCCACCCGCGATTCCTCATGCTGTAAAGTGGAGCATCCCGAAACTATAACCAGGATGGTCAGTATGCGAAATAGGCTGGCTTTCATGTGTTTATAATTAAATATGTCGAACAGTCTAACAGTCAAACAGTTGCTTAGCGGCAATGCGCTATCCTTATCAGTTGGTCACAACAATGGTATGCCCCAGCGGCACGGCATCTCTTTTTATTCCGTTGTAGTTTGCATTGGTTGATAACAACCATGGCTGGTAAACACCAGCGCGGATGTACTTGATGATGACCGAATCGCCGGGTACAGCATATCCCTGCCCGTTCACACTGTCGATCCCATTGAATTCCGAAAGAAAATCACCGGAAAATATGGTGTTGTACATGGCGTCTCCACAGATGTAAAATGTGATGTATTCATTTCGTGGGATGGTGTCGGTGCTTGCTGTAAAACATGCTGCCGGATCCTGAAGCAGGTCTTTTTTTTCACATGCGTGGTAGAATGGGAAAGCAAGAAAAATAAGAACAATGAACAATTGCTTTTTCATATGTCAAATCTTTAAATTATTGAACATGGTCGGATGTTAATTAATTGTTGTGGAGTCAGGAGCCTCCAGATAGGTTCCGTCAAGGCCTATTGCTTTGAGCAATACTTTGTTCAGATCCCGGTCAATCGTCACTTCTGCAAGCGACAGGATGATCCTGCGGTAGGTTTTGTCATCAATGATCCGGCCGTTTACAGGAATCCTTGTGTTGCCAATTATTACCACCTCAAGCTGGTCAACATTCTCTCCTGCCAGGGTGATACTTTGGGTTCGCCGGAATGACCGGGGCCAGTTTGTAATGGTAACCGGAAGGTAATTTGGCCTGATCAGTTGCTGACTGGTGTATGAATAATCGTAATAGTTTCTCAGGGTCAGGCTGCTTCTGTCGAAAAGGCGTGGTGTTCTGAAGGTGATCCTGCCTGGCAGGGTGTCAATGATCTCTGCCTGATCAGTACCAAAAAAAACCTGGAAAACTTTATCGAGGTTTTCTCCCTGAAGGGTATATTCCGTATCGACGGTCATCGATTCCAGGGTTAGGTCCACATGCGGTACGGGCCATTCGATATCATAATCTTTGCCGGGCTCAGGGTTGAAATAATCATCGCATGACTGTATGAAGCAGGCTGCGATAACGATCAGGATGATTGCGAATGTATTCTTCATGTTATATGATATTAAATGGGTTCATTAATAACCTGGATTTTGCTCCAGACCGTATGAAACTACTTCTGATATGGGGATCGGTAACACCGGTATGGGGTTCACTACTTTCCCACCTGCAGGTATGGAGTGTTGTATGCATCTTTCTCTGACTGAAGGATCATCGGGGAATTTTTTGGTCAGGGCGTCATAATACCTTCCGGTTCTTACCAGGTCCCAAAATCGCAGTGCTTCCATGCCCAGTTCATGACGTCGCTCTCTCCAGATATCCTGCAGCAGTTGTTCTCCGGTGCTGGTGATGTCGGGGAGAAGATTATCTGGCAATTCATCGGTTCTGTAAGGGACATAGGTGTTTCTTCCTTCGATCGACCCTTTTGGTTTGGTGGCCTGTCGGGCTCGTGCCCTTACCTCATTCACTCTTTGCCTTGCCACGGCTTCATTGCCAAGGTGGTAGGCGGCCTCTGCCTGCATCAGCAGGATGTCGGAATACCTGAATTTCCTGTAATTGGTGGGACTTGATTTCATATTCACCGGTACATGGTCAGGGTCAATCCGTGCTTTACGGTTGTAATAACCGGTTCCTCCACTATATTCTTCCTCAACCCTTTGCAGGATCCCGTGGTGTACCTCCATATCACCATAGGCTGTGCTGATTCGTCTTGGGTCACCTGGTTCAAACGAGTTGACAAACTCCTTTGTCGGGGTGTTGAATCCCCATCCTTCGGGCTCTCCTTTTTCCTTGGCTTCATCACGGTAACTGGGGTGATAGGTCATGGTGCGATTGCCCTGGAATACGGAGGCTGTCGTACCTGCTTTTACCACACCCCAACCTTCGTTGTTATCGGCAAACTGTACTTCAAAAATCGATTCGGAATTGTTCTCGCCGTCCATTTCAAAGATCGCAGCATAGTTTGGATACAAATGATACTCACCAGACTTGATAATATGTTCGGTGAGGTCGAACACGGCCTGCCAGGTATGGTTGTTTGTATTGTCGGTACCTATCTGGTACATGATTGACCTGGCAAGGAAAGCCCGGGCAGCCCCCCTGGTGGCCCTGCCAAGGTCGGCCGGGGCATATTCACTCTTCTCAGGCAGTCGCGCAATAGCCTTTTTCAGGTCTTCTTCAATCAGTTTGTATACCTCTGATATGGAAGCCCTTTTGGTAGCCTTATACTCCGAAGGTTTAACAGGTTCTGTAAAAAGCGGTACACCGCCGAATACCCTGACCATATAAAAGTAAATGTAAGCGCGAAGAAAATAGGCTTCTCCCAACAACCTTTCTTTCAGGTCGTTGCTGACCTCGGCGTCAGGAAGGCGTAAGATGGCCATATTGATGCGGAACAACCCTTTGTAATTGGCCATCCACATCGACTTTGCAGCACCGTCAGACGACAGCAAACGCCACTCCTCCAATGGTTGCAGCCATGCCCGGTCGCTTGGTTGGGTGCCGATCCTGGCATCATCAGACAAGATATCACCGTACCAGAATTCATAAAAGTGATTGGTTTGCTCAACACCCAGGTAAATGCCTTCATCCCAGCCAATTGCCGCATAACAGGCATTGATGAACATGATGGCATTGTTATCATTGTCGAAATAGTTCTGGTCTGTAAGCCTTCCCTGCTGTCTGAGATCCAAAAAGTCTTCTGTACAGGAACCCAGCAGGAGTATCATAGCAATAATATAGATTGGTCTGAATGTTTTCATGTGTTTATAATTTGTCGAAAGTTAAAAGTCAAAAAGTCAAAGAGATAGGCGGTTCCCATAATCATGCGCCTGTGTGTCAAAATTTTGTTATGGGCATTTCATTCGAATAAATTTGATTTAATTGGTTGAATGGAACCCACTTACACCATATTCATTGTCTTTTGTGAGCGCGCGGTGCTCATGTGGGTTTCATCTGTTAATAATTATTATATTTCGGTAAGATGGAATCGCATGTGGGAACATTCTACAGTGTGTGGACAAAGTGCACATGCTTATTTCATCATTTTCTGGTTAGAGGGTTAAAATGTGACGGAGATCCCCAGGTTATAGATCTTTGATTGTGGATATACACCCGCATCTATACCCGGAGCAAGCGGGTGTCCATACCACCCGTTTACCACTTCAGGTTCTGGCCCTGAGTAGCGTGTGAAAGTAAATATATTATCAAACGATATATATATCCTTGCCCTGTGTGCACCGGTAAATCTCATTAATTTTTCAGGCAAGTTGTATCCAAGCTGAATATTTCTGACCCGCATATAACTTCCGTCTTCAAGGTAATATGTAGAGAGACGGAAGTTGTTATTCAGGTTCTGTTGTGTCAACCTTGGTTCTGTTTGGCTGGGATTGCCTGGCGTCCATCTGTTTATCCTGTTGTAGACAGGGTTTCCATTCACGATCTTGTTGCCGTATACTCCCTGCAGAAAAGTACTGAAATAAAAGTTCCGGTATTCCATGTTCAGGCTGAATCCAAAGTGAAAATCCGGGTGCGGACTGCCTGCCTTGATCCTGTCTAGGTTATTGATCACCCCATCGCCATTTACATCGATAAATTTCAGATCGCCTGGCCTGGCATTTGGTTGTATAGGTACTTTATTGCCCCGCCGGTCGATATATGCATGGTCGTCGATTTCTTCCTGGGTCTGAAACACTCCGGCAACAGGGATCAGGTAAAAGAAAGCCATTTCGTTACCGGCGGTGGTGAAGGTTGAATTTTGACCGGTATGCCATATTAGTCCGCCTTCCTGACTGCCACCCTCGTCATCGAGTTTCAGTACTTTGTTGCGGTACGTGGAGATATTGAAACCAATGTCATACTTCAATTTTCTTTCGTAGTTGCGGTAATTCATAGAGAAGTCCCAACCCCTGTTCTCCATTGATGCCAGATTGGCCTGAGAGCCCGCTGCACCGGCGAAATAGGGGGTTGGCATCTCGTAAAGCATTCCCCTGGTGGTTCTGACGAAATAATCTACAGTGAAACCAAGCATATTTCTGAACAATGAACCGTCTATACCAATATTGGTTTGTTCTACTGTTTCCCATTGTATCTCAAGGTTGCCAAGCCTGTCAACAGCCTGCCCCTCAACCACCACATCGTTAAAGACATATTTCTGGTTGCCCACAATGGTTGTCAGGTATTGAAATGCGCCAACGCTTTGGCTGTTCCCGACCTGGCCCCAGCCACCACGAACTTTGAAATCACTGAGGAGATCAAAATTTTCGAGGAATTGTTCCCTTTTTGCGTTCCAACCCAACGAGAATGAGGGAAACATTCCCCATTTATATCCCTTGGCAAACTTGCTGGATCCATCCCACCGAACAGTGGCCGTCATCAGGTATTTCCCCATATAGGAATAGTTGCCCCGTAAAAAGTAGGAGTTCATGGTTTCCTCATAGGGGAAATGCGGCCAGCCCCTGCTCGGGGTGACCTTGGCACTGTCGAGTTCAGGTGCCGAGTTCAACCACCACATAGAGGAGATGTCGGGCTGGTCAAACGACTGGGAAGTCATGGAGTAGTTGTAGCTATATTGTGCTTCGGTACCGGCCGTCGCCTGGATGCTGTGCTGCCGGACGTCTTTCTGGTAGGTCATGTAATTTGTCCAGGTCCAGCCATAGCTTTGCCCCCTGCTCTCGGTAACTGAGCTTCTGTTGTTGCTTTCAAGGGATGTTACCCAAAAAATGGGATTGTAACTTCTGTTTTCTGAGTTGCTCTGCCCATAGCGAAATTGAGACCGGAATGTAATATCTTTTAAAGGCTTAAAATCGATATAGGCACTTCCGGCAAAGGTATGATTCAGGGGCCATCGGTACTGTGAGTTTTCAAGGCGTCTGATGGGATGAGAAGGGCCTGTATCAGGAATGGGTGAATTCCAATTCCCTTCCTGGTTATATATGGGGGCTATTGGATTTCTTTTCAGCGCATCACGGCTTACATCAACAGCTCCCATATGGATGCCGCGTGTGAATGACAAGTTGGTGCCTGCGCTTAACCAGTTCTTGATCTGATGATCACTGTTGGTGCGGAATATGATCTTATTCAGGCTGGAATTTTTTTGGATGCCCTGCTGATCACTGTAAATGCCTGTTACATTGAACCGGTTTCTTTCGTTTCCCCCGTTGATGGTAAGGGTATGGTTCTGCTGCAGGGCTGGTCTGTAGATCTCATCCTGCCAGTTGGTGCCGCGATAATTGCCGGCAGCAGCGAATTGAAGGACTTCGTAGACCTGTCGGGACATATAGTTGGGATGGGGAAGTGAGATGCCATCGTTAAGGTATTGTTCCATGTGCATGGTGGCCCACTCAGAAGCTCCGGGCAAGTCGAGTTTATTCCATACCTCCTGGATACCTACATTGGTTTCGAAGGTGACCCTTGTATCACCCACCCTTCCCCTTTTCGTGGTGATGAGGATCACACCCGATGCGGCTCTTGACCCGTAAATGGCCTGGGCAGAGGCATCCTTCAGTATTTCAATTGATTCAATGTCTGAGGGAACAATGTCACCGATGCCTGCCGGAAACCCATCCACGATAAACAGGGGGTCGGAGTTCGATATGGAGGTAATGCCCCTGATCCTGATCTGCATGCCTGCCCCCGGGGCACCCGAGTTCTGCGTTATATGGACCCCTGATGCCCTTCCCTGCAAAGCCTGGGCAACATTAATGGTCGATAATTGCTGCAGCTCTTCCGACTTGACGGTGGTCACAGCACCGGTCAGGTCGCTCTTCCGTTGGGTGCCATAACCAACAACAACTACTTCCTCCAGACCCACAAGGTCAGGATGCAGCGTAACATTGATCACACTGCGGCCCTCAACCGCGACTTCCTTTGTGATCATGCCGATAAATGAAAATACCAGAGTGGCATCTGCTCCTGCCTCAATCCTGTAAATGCCCCCCAGGTCGGTTACAGTGCCCTGGGCAGTGCCTTTCACCACCACCGTCACACCAGGCAGTGTGTTGCCATCTGATGCGTCAGTGACAACGCCTGTGATTGTAAGACCCTGTCCGGATGCCTGCACAGTCAGAAAAAGGAACGCCAGTTTAATGAAGAAAACCAGCATGAAACTAAATGCGGTTTTCGCATTGTCTTTGGTTTTTGAGATTGATCGCTCTCTCATGCTTGTAATAATTTATTTTTGATTGAAATCGATTTATTATATGCTAACATTTTACCTTGCTGCATCAAGCAGCATATTGCTGAGTGCCTCCATGCTGATCTCCTCTGTGGGATTGAACCGGTTGCTGCCCAGGTAGTTTTTGATGCTTTTATACAGCTGCCTGCTGGCAGGTCGCTGGTCCATATCATGATCAAAGTTGATACTGCTGACCAATACTTTGCCCGTGTCTGCTATTGCTTCCATGATCAATCCGGCTTTTCGGTTTGAGTGATAGGTGTCGATCATTTGCAATACCGGCTCTATATCTTTGAACGAGGTCAGGTTCATGGCTTTGCTGTTGGTCAGGATGTCCCACCATTGCCAGTTGGTGTGGCTGTCGGTGGGGAATAAGGAGAAGACAGGGTGCTTTGGATCACACAGTAAGCCAAGGGTGTGTATTGGTTGGCCGGGAAAGGTCTTTGTATTCCAATATACCGGTGTGAACCCTGACCTGATCGTATAGTCCTCCGTGATGGCATGATATACATTGAGCCATACGGTTCCTCCCTTCTCAAGAACCTGCACGGCTTCGCTGTCAAGAGAATGGGTGTAATGAACTGTATTATTTGGCTCTCCGGGTTCAGTTGGTGAGGGAAAGATGTAAAAGTCCCACCTGTTTTCAATACCATGGTCTGGTAAAAACAGGCGGAACGAATACTTTGCAGGTGCACGGAAAGCATCGTTGTTGAATCTGATTTCCCCGATATATTGCCCGTTGCCATTTTCCAGCTGCTCAAATGGCAAGCTGCCCTGATCAAGAACATGCTGGTTGGTGTCGCGTACTTGCCAGTGCACGATGCCTGGTGGTAGTGGCATGGCCCCATGATGGCTTAACAGGATGTCTGCCCGGAATTGATCCCCGCAGGTCATCACCAGCCTGTCAATAGCAGCCAGCAGAACTGTTGAGTCGCAGAACTGCCGGAATTCTTTGGCTGATATGTAGCCTTTTTCCTCCCATAATGCATTCAATACGCCTACAATGGCCACTCCCTGACCGGGGAAGTCGCGCAGGTCAAGCAGTTGAAATCCTCCCATTGCCTTTGTCCTGAGGGCCGCTTCGATCTCTGCTTTATAGCAGATGGCCTGCCATTTGCCGGAGGCATGCAGGAAATCATTCGCCTGATGCAGAAGGCCGTTCATTTCCAGTTCAGCCTTATAGATCTTCAGGTAGTCAGGGTGGTATGCGCCAGTATATTGATCTGTTTCGCAGATGTCAGGATATGCGCACCATTGACCGATCTCATGACTGACAAACGGACCATCATAATGTGGCATAAAATGCGAGTAGTCGAAAGCAGTGGATGGAGGGTTGTCTTCGATATAATAGGTGCTTCCCTGGGGTGTCCATTCCTGTATCCTTGCCTGCAGGGTGGAGAAAAATTGGTTTTCTGCTGTGACAGGCCATCCTGCCGAACTGGTATATAACCGTCGGGCATCCTTGTTTTTCCAGTGCCTGACAAAATTTTCCAAAAAAGTCACGGCTTCTTCCCCGTCGCCTTCATTGCCGTAGGCCATCATGCAAAATGACGGGTGGTTGCCGTATTCTCTGACAATGCGTTTACTTTCCTGGTAGGCGAAAAGGTCAATGGGCTCACCTGCCCCCAGTTTAAGGCCTTGAGTTGCCCATGCTCCACACTCAACCATCAGGTATACACCAATGTTGTCGGCCGCTTCAAATGCAGCCCTGGGAGGGCACCATGAGTGAAACCGCATGTGGTTTAGCCCGAATCGCCTGACCGTTTTGAATATCCTTTCCCATGTTGCATAATCTGCCGGAGGATGACCTTCATTCGGAAATATGGAGCACTCGAGCGTGCCTCGCAAAAAGACAGGCCTGTCATTGATCAAGAACTGCGTTTCACGGGTGGAAAAATCACGCATGCCAAAAGTTGTGGTCTGGCTTGTCATGAATTGCTTGTTGATGAATTCCGCCTGCAGCGTGTAAGCGGCCGGGTTCCATTCATCCCATGTCAGGAAATCATTTCCCATGGGTATATCAATGACAAATTCTTTTTCTGGTTGATTGACATATATTTCCATGCTTACCGGGTCGGGAGAATGCCTGGTATGGGTGTTATCGCTCAGAACGGACAGGTTCAGGTTGCCTCTGATAACCTTGCCTGCATGGTTTTTTACGTGAACATGTGCGCGTGCTGAACCATTTGCGACATCGGGATATACCACCAGGTTGTCTATGGATAATGCTTCATGCCTGATCAACCTTATCTGTCCGACAACCCCGTTCCAGTTCCCTTGTGTATTATCGCTGACGCTATGCGCATTGATGCCCACAGGAATGATATATGAGTTGTCAATGCGTATCGTCAAGGTATGCTTTCCTGGTTTCAGGTGAGGTGGCAGCTTGTATCTGTGTGGCGTCGACAGTGAATGCTGGCTCCCCAGGCAAACACTGTCCAGCCAAACCGTGCTCTCCCAGTGACAACGCTCCAGCTCGAGTGTTACCGGGCTTCCCCCCCAAGATGAGGGAATATTGATCGTTTTCTGATACCATGCAGGTCCGGTATAGAATTTTTTCGGACTGAGCCAGAAGGGGACCAGGTATTCACCATTGGGCGACAGAAGGTCATATTTTTCGTTAAACCAAAGTGCCGAATCAATGATCGCTCCGATCCATGGCGTTTTTTTGGTGACAGGATCACCCATGTTTTGGCCGGCCAGGGTGCCTGGTAAGAATAATGTTGAATCAAAATGATCGAGGTGCCATTTTTCATCCATCCCCCGGCCCATTGGATCAAGCCTGTAAGCCCATCTGCCGGAAAGGTCAATCTCATGATGCCCGGTACATGCCGATAAGACCCCGGCAAACATGATGGCAAAGTTGACCGCATGCCTGAATTTGATCATATACGAATGGTGTTTGATTAGGGGGCCGTGCATTCAATTTTTCATAATAAGGTTAAAAAACAACATGTCGTTGAAAGCGTTGTCGTCGTCAACCGGATAAGAAGGTGCAAGGATAATCTTCCCCTTTCCGTAATGGATCATGCCCAACAGTACCAATAATTCCCTGTCGCTCGTAAATATGGATTGCAGGTATTCTCCCTTTCCTGCAAGCCCTCCCCAAATTGGTTCCGGATAGGCTGTTCTGGCTATGTATAATCCGTGAACCTCCTGGGGGAAGTAGCTTTTAAAAGGATAGAAACCATATGGATCTCCGGGGACTTCCCATGAACGGGTGCTGATGATGGTCGCAGAGGGGATTGCCTGATCACCAACGTAATGGTCGATATAACCCCAACCATTGCCATTCCAGTCATGTGATTGATACCCTCCCCATGCATAGACTTTCTCTGAAAGTATTCTGAGGTTAAATAGTGCATCGGCCCATTGTTGATCAAAACGAATGATCAGATTGATTTTTTCTGATTTGACTTTCTTTAGTAATTCCTGCAGTATATCCATGTCTGGAATATCGCCGGCAAGGATGCAATCGACTTCGTTGCTCCAGTGGGGCAATTGGGCTAAGCCGGCATCATTCAATGCGTTTGTTGCTTCATCCCATTGGATGACGGCGACTTTTTTCCCAGACAGATCCTCAGTGAATGTGGCCCTGTTTTGGAGAAGGATCTGTTCATGACCCGTGGCTAAAGTATCGGTGCCATGCAGAAGTTTGGCGTCGATCGTGATATGGCCCGCATGCCAATCTTTTTGTATGGGTATGAGCAGGCTATTTGTGATCTCCTGTGCAAAAACTTCATTACCCTCAATGATGGGGTAAAATATTTCAGAGAACCAGGTAGGAGTTCCCTTTCCATCACGCACACGGATATCCAGGGTATATTCCCCTTTCTCAAGGATGTCCTCATTGATCAACACGACCCTGAATGAAGCAGTTTCTCCTGGTTTGAAGTATTTCCCGTTGTTTCTGAAGATGGCAATTTGGAGCGGTCTGTTCCAGAACCGCATGTCTTCGGCAGGTCCTTTCAGGTTCCTGCCCATGTCAACAATGGCCGATGACCATGCATCCACCATCTGAGGGCCGTCTGACCAGCCATTAATGGCATAGCCGTTATTTCGGTCATGCGACATGATGATCTGCCCCAATCGCCCGTTGGTATACATCAGTCCTCTGGATGTCTGCCTGGTAATGTCGGCCGGATGCCTGATCTTTCCGCTTCCATGATTGGCCATGTCTGAACTATAGAAAACATCCATGATTTTTTGGTATAGCGCTTCGTACAGGTTCAGGTCAACCCCCCTTCTGCCAGCTGCCTGCTTCATCAGGTCAACCACTGCCGGAGGTCCGGTATAGCAGGCCACTTCGCCATAAAAAGAATACACAGAATCAGCATGTGGATGGTGGGTCTGAAACAGTGACTCGTCAAAACGGGACGCCGAGCCGACAGTATGTTCATCAATATAATCAAGTTCAATAACTGACTTGTAGGGTTTTATGTGGTAGTTTGGGATCGGATCATATCCGGAGGAATTTGCAATGAGCCTTGAATCATCCATTTCATTGATCATCAGCATATATCCCTCCCTCCAGTCAAACCAGTCGTAGTCTTCATTCGCGAGGGTATAGATGATCATTCCGGGATGGTTACGTGCCCGTATGACCATTCTTCTGATTTTTTCACGCATGAAATTTACGGTAAAAGTTGAATCGTTGTCACTCCAGAAATGCAAGCCCCCCGGCTCTTCATACAGCAGTATCCCAAGGCTGTCGGCCAGGTTCATCAAGCGTTTATCACCGATACGGCGGTGAAAGCTCAGCATATTATGCCCGATTTCTTTGATGGCTGTCATGCCGTTAATCGCCATCTCATGGGTGGGGAAAAGCCCGTTATAAGCATATTGGCCCCAGTCAATGGCCGACTTTAATCTGATGCGCTTGTCATTGAAAAAGAATTTCTTTCCTGTCGGGGTCTCCCTCAGCTCAAAAACACGGAAACCAAAAGGCTGGATTATGCTGCCACTGCATTCATTTGCTTGAAAATCAATCTGGCAGGTATACATATTCGGGCTCTCAACAGACCATTGCAACGCGTTAGACACTTCAATGGTTTTTCTGTATTCATTGAATCCTGGTACTACTGTGTCTTGAATTCTTTTTTTGAAAACAGTTTTGCCTGACCATCGCTCATTGATCTGTATATGATACTGCAGGGTTGCCTTTGTGTTCGTCAGGTTGTTGAGTCTGAGAGACATCTCGATATTGTTCCTGGTTGCCGGCAGGAGGTTTTTTATAAACAGGTCATCAATATATATGCTGTCACTGGTCTGCAAATGAATATCACCGGCAATTCCTCCATAATCATAGGTTGGGGGAATTATGAAACCGTTCCAGTGATGCAAATGATGGTCTTCCCAACCGCGTTGACCTCCCGGGTTTGTAACCCTCAGGGCAAAACGGTTTACCTGCCCTGGTGTGACATGCCGGGAGATCTCTGTTTTATATGGTGTGAGAGCAATCAGGTCATAACCGGCAATCTGCTCATTAATATATAACTCCAGGCGGTGCCGGAATGCCTCAATTTCAAAGAAAACAAGCTTGTTGCGAAAGTCCTCCGGGATGAACACCTCACGGAAAAACCACATCACTCCATGATAGGTCCAATCATTCGAAGTGCCGAAATATTCTTCTGCGGTGCCGGGAACAAGGCAATCCACTCCTTCTTTCACATACATCTGCTGCCAGCCAATGGAAGGTTTGTTGACAGGAAGGTGCTCTACAAGAAAATCACCTGGCAGATACAAAACATCGCTTTCCCATGAGGCAGAGTGATCCAGCCAAAGCTTCCAACCCTCACCACTTATCTTAATGATTTTGTGATCTGTCTGATGGGTTTTGCATCCCGGTAAGAAGCAGGTCAGTGATGTCAATGCATAAAATAGGATGATTCTATTCATGACAGAAAGCGTAAATCGATGAAAAAAGGACCGGCTGTATACACCGGTCCCATGAGCATTAAAAATCTGATCAGAAACCGTAATCCGTTGACCTCTTTATTGCTTGATGAACTTTGTAACAGAATTATTCATCCCATCGGTGGCCCTGACCAGGTATATGCCATTTTTCAGGCTTGAAACGTCAAATTGCATGCTGTTTCCTTCAGCAGTAACAGAAACAAAGGACCTTCCCGTAATATCGAATATTTCAAAACCGGCAAGGTTGGGCATGGCGATAGTGATATGGTCTTTCGCCATGGATGGATATACCAGCAACCCTGACGGCATATGCTGATTATTGACACTGGTGGCATCACCTCCCAGTTTCAGGCCTCCCCAGGTGCCACTGTTGCCATGTGGCTCCCTGGGTTCAGAAGCCCAGGAAAGCATGTTTACACGACCGGCGCCATCATCATCATTCATTTGCACGTCGAAGGCGATCACCAATCCTGGTTTTACATTCTGAGCCACCCATGCTTCAGGATCCTCGATTTCGCCTCCGGCTGCCAATGCGATCCCTTTCCATGGCCAGGCCACTTCGATGGTGTAACCGGTACCGGTGATGATGGATCCTTGCTGCGCGAGCGGTCGGTAGTCATCGCCAAATGGCAGGAGGCCCCTGAAACCACGGTCTGCTGCGATGGCTCCCGATGATTCCAGGTCAGGACAAACACCCACACCATTCATATTGCCGAAGACCCTGCCATCGATGCGCCGTCCCAGAATGTCCATGTAAATCTGGAACCCGTCACCCTTCCAGAAAGCCCAGTCATTATCGCTCCATCTCCAGACCACATTGTCATCGACCTCGAAAAACATATAAAGAAAGTCGGGGTCCCATGCTGCAGCAAATTTTCCACTGATCCCAGCCCCATCGCCTGCGTTGATCTTTTTAACCTCTTCCAGTTCCACATCCAGCCAGACATCTTCCAGGTCAAGCCCGTCGATGTCCATTTCTTCATCAACTTGTTCTGCAACATATATCATATCCATAAATGGTGCCTGGTATTCATACCGTTCATTATACATCTCGATGTCATCAATGAATACAACGCCCGGAGTGGCAGTTGTTCCCCATTGGTCGCTGGTCACAATCGTGATCTGGTCAAATTCCTGTACAGTAGCCAGGCTGAAATTTGCATAAGCCCATTGGCCGTTGCATTGGGCAATCATCTGCATCCATTGATTTCCTTCAGCTGCCCCTTCATTGGTGAAATAAGCCCGCATCCCGGTATTCCTGTCAGGTGAATATACCTTCATGCGAATGAAGTTACGATCGCCAACCACAATTTTATTTTCGAAGGTCAATGTGAAATGCGACTTGTGAGACCAGGAATTGCCATCATCGACGCGTGCAAAAACGAACACACTGTCAGATTCGTTCAGGTCATCCGCTGCCGGATTGGCCACAACTTTCAGGTTGCCTTCATAATCAGGATCTTCCCCGTTGAACGCGGTGAGGCTGTATTCCCTGCCTTCGGGATCGCCCTCAAAATCAACGAGCAGAAGCACGTTTTCAATAATGATGCCCTGGGCGTTCAGCATGATAGCCCCAGTGATCAGAAACAAAAAAGTAAATAGTTTTTTCATAATACATAAGGATTTGGTGAGAAAAAATATTTATAAAGACGATCGCAAAATACAACCAGCATGATGAATTCGATTGAAATTATGTTTTAGGGAATGGTAGTATTGTATAAATGCTTGCAGTTATGTCAAAAACATACGTACAATATTCCGGTGCAGATGCTTTAATCATTGTGAAAGCATTAGTGGGCTGACTGCGCAGATCCTTTAGAAATAAAGCATTTTATGTCATCTGGTCATTTTCGTTTTCATTTTATAAGTGATGAAAATCCAGCATTATTTATATCTTTATTGTGCGATATATGATCCTCCAATGCGATGAAAAGGTTTTTTCTTTTGCTGCTGGTTTTTACAGGGACCACCTACGCCAATGATCTGCGTTTCTCCCATCTGACAATAGATGATGGGTTATCAGAAAATATGTGTCAGGATATCATGGTTGATTCACGTGGTTTTTTATGGAAAGCCGGTTTTTATTTTTTGGATAAATTCAATGGTTATGAGTTTGATAGTTATAAGGTTGGTGATCCTGAGAAGAATTTTGCCGGAGATAGAATTAATGGGTTGTTCATTGATCGGAGGGAAAATTTGTGGGTATTGACCAATAAGGGCCTGTCAAGGTATTCATATGCACTTGATCATTTTATTCATTATCCATTCCATAATACAGGAAACCTCATTGCAGATGATGCCGAAGGCCGCTTATGGATTGTGTCTGACAGTCAAATGGTTGTCATTGATCCTGATCACCCTGGAGAAATTGATTTCCCGGGTATCCATGTAGGTTATTGTTATTCGATCCATGCTATTGGAAACGAAATGTGGCTGGCACGTGGTAATGATATACTCATTGTGAACCTTTATACCTATGGAATAAGGACGATACAACCATTGGGCCAGAATTATCATTATTACAGTAATTTATCTGTTGATAAAAAGGGACACATATGGACATTTGACAGGAGCAACCTGTATCAAATAAACAGCCTGTCATTAAATTACAGGGTATTTCCATTAAAGCATACCCTCAAGGAATTAATGTGTACTACCGGCCGGATGCTTTTTTGGGGGGATCATGAAATATGGATAACCAGCCATGCGGGCGGTGCAGTTTACTCTTTTAGCAATGGGGAACTTACTTTTTTAAACCATGACCCTGACAAGCCCAATTCCATAGCTTCTGATTTCATAATCAGCAGTTTTCTTGATAATAATGATATCGTTTGGCTTGCCACTCACCAATTTGGCATATCCTATTATGATTATCATAAAAAACCCTTTTATCATCTTTCAAGGATCCCTTATTATGATAACTCTTTGATAAGCAATGTTGTATATGTGATGGATGCCGATCATAGGGATTTGCTTTGGATAGGTACTGAAGAGGGTTTGGATTCTTATGATCCCAAGACCGGCAAATTCATACATCATAAGCTGAATAAAGAAAATAAAAGGATAGATCTTTTAATTTGCGATGACCAGGGAGTTATTTATATGTGTGGCAGGAATGATGATTTCCTGTCCATTTATCATCCTGAAAGGGGGATCTTTTCCAAACATGCATTTCTATCACCGGGTGTTGCCAGAAGCATGTATATTAATGATTTTAATGAATTGATCATAAGTCGTGTCAATGCCTCGGATCCGTTGCTATATTTTGATATCAACAAAAATTTGTTTCAACCGATTGAGGTAGAGGTAGAGGCCATAGATATCAGGAATATTTATCACGTTTATGAAGATGAAGATGGAATGATGTGGTTGGGTGTTGACAATGGATGTGTCATATACAATGCTTTGGAACAGCGGTTCCGTTTCATCCCGCTTAAGCTTAAGGATCAGGATACAATCGTAACGGGCTGCTTCATTCATTATATTTTTGAAGACAGCCGGAAAAGGATCTGGCTTGCCAGTGCACATGGGATATTCTGTCTTGTTGACAAGGAAGATTTTGAGTTTATTCACCTGAATTCCAAAAATGGTTTGCCAACGGATGTTGTCAAAAATATACAGGAAGATAAAGAAGGAAACCTTTGGATGGCAACAGACAAGGGAATTTGTAAATTCGATCCGAACACCTATGATTATCGTGTTTATTCAAATAGTGATGGTGTATTTGGGCTGAATTTTGAACATTTTGCCATTAGCAGGTTTGGTAATGGAGATATGGCTTTTGGAGGCAATAACGGGCTTACGATGTTTAGCCCTTCCAATATTACTGACAACCCTGTCCCACCGAAGATTACGTTGACAAGATTTAAGATATCAAACAATGAAGTAAGACAGGGAGATGAATTTAACGGAAGGGTTATTCTGGAAAATTCAATTGCTG
>Ga0114946_10000729_pt1 | contig 22044 bp, 18 predicted proteins | sample WalLakDeSediment_FD_88676 | JGI IMG/M metagenome (GOLD analysis project Ga0114946, IMG submission 88676) | Lake sediment microbial communities from Walker lake, Nevada to study Microbial Dark Matter (Phase II) - Walker Lake 11/02/13 Deep Sediment | ecosystem: Environmental > Aquatic >...
CAGGCTTGCGCGCGGCGGTCGACGCCTACGAGGAGCACGTGCTCGGCCGGCTCGCGGCCGACTACCGGCTCGAGTCGGCCCGGGACGCGCTCTTGCGCCTCGACCAGCCCCTCCGGCCCGCGGCGGTGGCCGTATTCGTCGAGCAGGTGCTCGGGCGGATCCAGCAGGCGGCGCAGACCGACGACGACCTCGACTCGCCCGGCCCAGCGGCGATCCGCCGGGTCATTCACCGGCACGGGAGCGAGCTGCTCGAGCTCGGCGCGGCGACCCTCGACGACGGTCACGCGGCCGGTCTGCGTGACGAGCTGACCCGCGCCTATGCTGGGCTGGCTCGGGCGGCGCGGCAGTGCGGCGCGCTGATCGGCGACGTCGAGCTCTACACCCTCGAGAACCATGGGGCCCTGCGCAGCCCCTCGCTGCGCCTCGCGATGGCCCAGATCGCCGAGGCTGCCCAGGTGATCGAGCGAGCCTTGCCGGTCCGCGTGCGTCGCAGCGAAGCCAGCCGCGGACGCACACCGACCAAGGTCGAAGACGAGAGCGCCTACCCGATCGGCGGCTATGCGTCGATCTCGACGATCGGCGGGATCGAGAGCCTGGTCAGCTCGGAGCTGATCTACATGAACCCGCCGGCCGAGCGCGCGACCGGGGCGGTCGACCTCTTCGACCTGCGCTGGGCCGCCGGCGAGCTGCTCAAGTACACCCGTGACGAGAGCGTCTACACCCGCGAGCGCCGGACCGTGTGCTTCGCCCTCGCGCCCTCGCTGGCCAAGGCCCGCGTCAAGGATCCCGGGGTGCCATTTCAACGGCTGGTGATCGGGGTTGGGGGCGTGATCGCGGGCATCCGCAAGCTGTGCGCGTGGCTCGACGAAGCAGATCTGCACCTGCATATTTTGCTGCTCGCGCCCCCGTCCGACGGGGCCCACCTGCGCCGCCAACCGCTCCGCGAAGAGGCCGATCTGGCCCGGCTGATCCTGCGCGAGTACATCGAGTCGGGGGTCGTCGAGATCGTCGAGCTCGACGATCCCGCGACGGCCCGCGAATACGCCCAGGAGGCGACCTGCACCGGCGGTAGCGAGCTCGTGTGGGTAGTAGGGGATCCGTGGGAGCCCGGACCGCAACCCATGCTCGGCTGCCGGGAGCACGCGCTGAGCATCGCCGAAGCGCAGCCGCGGATCTGGGTCGACTCGGGGTCTGGGCCACAAGAGCGAGCGCTGCACAGCGCCGGCTGGGAGGGGTGGATTCGCGGCTTCGCCGAGCTGTGTCAGGCGCTCGTCTAATGCGCTGGCAACCCGGCCACGCGGTGGGCGTTGACTTTCGAAGTCCACGCGGCGATCGTCGCGCCACCGCAATTTGATCCTTCGACCAATTATGCGTGCGGCAAACTCAGTTCTCGCCCCCCGCGCGCCGGTGCTACGCTAGTTTGACGACTTCGCGTGTCCCGCTTCCGCCACCACTTCTTGGATCTCGAATGACGATCGCGCTGGTGCTGACGTTGCTGACCGCGACAGCGATCGCGCCCCCCGAAGGCTCGAGCGCGGGGCCAGACGACGTCCCGATCGGGCTCGAATTCGATCCTTCGATCGCGAAGCACGAGCGCAAGCCGCTCGAAGCGACCTTCGCCAAGACCTTGCCCATGGCCTGCTCGAACCCGCCGTGCACCAAGGACTGCTCGGACGACCAGGCCACCGTCGGCCTCGCCCTGCGCGGAGCGAGGCGCGACTATACGCTGCGCTGGGTCGCCAATGATCCGCGGCTCGAGGCGCCGATCATCATCGAGTCGCGCTGCGAGCTGTGCAGCCTAGTCGAGCTCGAAGATCAGTTCGCGGCCGAGCTGTCGCGGCTGTGCTCGCGGCTCGACGCCATCTCCGCCGGCGGGCTGCTCGAGCTCAGCAGCGATCCAACCGGCGCGCGCGTGCGCATCGATGGCCAGCGGGTCGGACGGACGCCGTGGTCCGGCGAGCTCATCGCCGGCCAGCACACCGTCGAGCTGCGCGGCTGGGGGCGACGCCCACAGCAGCGGACAATCACGATCATCGGCGGGGCCGCCAAAGAGCACATCACCTTAGGCCCTCGCGCGTCGAGCCGCCGGCCGGTTTGGCCGGCGTGGGGCAGCTTGGGCCTAGGGCTCGTCATGACCGTAGCGGGCACGGCCTTGATCGCGATCGACCAACAGCCCTGGTCCGGCCGCTGCTCTGGCGCAGACGTCGACGACCAGGGCAACTGTCGATTTCGCCTCAAGACCCTCCCGCTCGGCGTCGGCCTAGCGGCGCTCGGTGCCGGGGCGCTCGCAAGCGGGGTCGGACTCATGATCTGGGCCCAGCGCGGCCCCTCTCAAACCTGCGCGGGCCTCCATCTCAGCGGTCAATTTTAAAGGCGAGCCATGAATAGTGAGACCCACGCCCGCGAGTCCAATCTCCACAACACGCGCCCCGAGTCGCTCTCGCGCACGAGCACGGGGGTCGAGGCGGACGCGGCCCCCGAAGACCGCCACGCCAAGCTGACTCCGGGCAGCACGATCCCCGACACCCGGCTCGAGATCGTGCGGTGGCTCGGGCAAGGCGGGATGGGGACCGTGTTCGAGGTCCGCCACCTCGACATCGAGCGCCACTTCGCGCTCAAGCTCCTGCACCGCAGCGGGAGCATCGCCCGCGCCCGCCGGTTCCGGCGCGAGGCCAAGACCATCGGCAACATCGGCTCGCCGTGGATCGTCGACATCTTCGACTTCAAAGAGCTCGCCGACGGTCGGCTCTTGTACCTGATGGAGCTCGTCGAAGGGCCGAGCCTCCACCAGCTCCTGCGCGAGGCCAAGACCTTCGAGCTCGGCCGGCTGATCGGTATTGCTCGGCAGATCTGCAAGGGCCTCACCGACGCCCACGCGCGCGGGTTCATCCACCGCGACATCAAGCCCGAGAACGTGATGCTGTGGACGGACGCGGCTGGGCGCGAGCACGTGAAGATCGTCGACTTTGGGCTCGCGGGGCTGCTCGTCGATCCCAACGAGTCGAGCCGCGCGGGGACCCCCACTCACATGTCCCCCGAGCAGTGCAAGGGCGAGCCCGCCGACGCGCGCACCGACATCTACTCGCTTGGCGTCACGCTCTATGAGCTCGGCTGTGGGCGGCTCCCGTTTGTCCGTGAGGACCAAAGCACGCTGCGCGACGATCATGTCCTCAACCAGCCGGAGCCGCCATCCGCGGTGATCCAAACCGGCTCGCTGCCGCCGAGCTTCGACGCGTTGGTCCTGCGCTGCATGGCCAAGCGCCCCGAAGATCGATTTGCGAGCGCGCTCGAGCTCGAGGCTGGGCTGATCGAGCTGCAGCTCGAGCTCGGCCTGCGGACCGATTGGGACCATCTTCCGGCGCCGGCGCTCGGCGACGACCGCTCGCGCAAGCTCGAGCAGGGCCTCGCCAACCTTCGCCGCGACCGCCAACGCGACCGAGCGCGCCGCTCCCTGATCGCCGCCGCGATCGTCTCAGTCGTCGCGCTCAGCGCTGGGCTCGGATGGTGGGCCGGCGCCGACTCGCGCGCCGCGGTCGTGGCCCAAGTCGAAGCGGACCTCGCCGCGCTGCGCGTGCAGGCCCAGCGAGCGGGGTCCGCCCAGCGCTGGATCTACCCGACGGCCCAGCAGCCCGACGCATCGACGGCCTACCGCCTGCTCCTCGAGCTCGAGAGCCTCGACATCGCGGACGCCAAGGAGATCGGGCAAGAGCTGCGCCGCGAGTTCTCCACCGGGCTGCTCGAGGTCGCCGACAGCTATTGGGATCGACCCGGCGGCCGCGGCTTCGCCCGCGAATTTTATGCTCAAGTTTTGGTGTTCGATCCCGACCAAGCGCGCGCGCTCGAGCGCTCGGGGCTGAGCCGCACGGCCACCTCCGCCCTGCGTCAGCGCGCCGCGAGCGGCAAGTTTGACGCGCAGGAGCTCGTCGATGTCGCGCCCCTCGAGATCCTCGCCCAGCCCGATAGCCAAGCCCGCCTCGCCGGCCTCGTGACCATCCACGCCGACGCCGAGCAGCTCCCAGCCAGCGTCGCCGCGTCGCTCGATCGGTTGATCGAAGACCTCGAGCGAGAGCTGCCTGAAGGGGCGGTGCAGGTGTCCCGTGCCGACGGTCAGCGCGGCTCGATGCCCGATCAAGCCGAGCGCGCCGAGCCAACCGATGCGCCGCTCGAGAACACCGACGCCGAACCCCTCGAGACCAAGCAGGCCGAGCCCAGCGACACGGCGCGAAACCGCTCTGAGTCAGCCGCGCTAGCCAGTCGAGCGAAGTCCGCCTACCTCGCGGGGCACGGCAATGAAGCCGAGCGCCTGTATCACCGCAGCCTCGAGCTCGACGGCAGCAGCGCCGCCGCCCTGCTCGGCCTGCACCACCTGCACTTCGATCGTGGGAATTACAAAGACGCGCTCGCCTACGCCAAGAAGGCCCGCGCGCTCCAGCCCAATCGCGCGGATCTCAACCTCTACGTAGGCGACTCGTGCATGAAGGTGCTCGATTATAGCTGCGCCCGCACCCACTATGAACGCGCCGCCAAGCTCGGAGACGAGCAAGCGTCGCAGCGCCTGAAGATGCTCGCCGAGCGGCTCGGCGGCTCGAATGGCGGGGGCTCCCGATGATCGGCTGGCAGCGGTGGTTGGTCGCGTTCGCGCTCACCGGCAGCAGCGCTTGCCTGGTCGAGCCCAACCCGGACTTCACCGAAGCGCAGGCCAGCGAGACCGGCTCCTCGCCCAGCGAGTGCCTGCCCGGCACCCTCGACTGCGACGACGAGCCAGGCTGCGAGGCCAGCAGCGCCGATCCGCTCAGCTGCGGCAGCTGTGACAAGCGCTGCATGATTGGCGATCAGCTGCTCGAGTGCGTCGTCGGCCTGTGCGTCGGGACGGTGACCCTGACCGAGCTCGAGGACGCCTACACCGACCGCGACGCGCCCGATGACGCGTTTGGTGGCGAGCCGGTGCTGCGCGTCGACAGCCGCCGCGACGCCTACGTCAAGCTCCCCGACCTCGCCGAGTTCGCCCACGTCAATTTGGAGCGCATCGAATTGACCTTGCCCTGCTCGCTCGCGAATGGCGCCGTCGACATCAACCGGCTCGAAATGAACTGGGACGAATTGGCGCTGACTTGGAACAACGCGCCAAACCTGGTCGGCGGGACGCTCATGAGCTTCGAGTCTGAGCTTGGTGACAACGTCATTGATTTGACCGATCGGGTGCCAGGCTGGCCCGGCGGCTCGACCAAACACAGCCTCGCGCTGCGCTCCAAGGTTGAAGTGGGGCCAAGCCAAGACGGGATCGTGTTTGCCAGCCGCGAGAGCGGCGCGGGCCCGAGCTTGAGCATCACCTCGAGCTGGTGATCCACTCAGCCTGCTGGGTCCGCGAGCGGCTCGTCGAGCTCGTCGATCCCGGGCATGTTGACCAAGCCGCGGACGATATCGATGACCGAGATGATGCCCGTGAGCAGCTTGCGATCGTTGACCACGAGCATGCGGTGGACCCCGAGCCCGACCATCCGGCGCCCGGCCTCGAGGATGCTCCGCTCGGGTTCGATCGAGAGCACGCTGAGCGTCATGATCTCCTCGACCGTGCCTTCCCGCGGGACCGTGGGATCGCCAAATTCTTCGGCCGCGCCGTTGGTCAACAGGTAGTAGTGGGCGTCGCCGATCGCGTCACCGCGGTCGCGGTCGGGGTCGACGAGGTCGGAGATACTCACGACCCCAACCACCTCGCCGTCGGCGAGCACCACCGGCGCGCCGCTCACCCGCTTTTGCGCGAGCAACCGCGCCGCCGTCTCGATGCTGGTGCCCGGTCCAACGGCGAACACTTGCTTGGTCATCACGTCGGAGACTTTGGGCACCTGGGAAGCCATGATTGGATCCTATCCGGCAACGCCGCCGCGTCGACACGAAAACCGTGCGGGCAACGTTTGCGAGTCGAGCGCCTGCTAAGCTGGCGACGATGCGCGCGCTGTTGACTGGTCTGTGCCGACTGCTGCTGCGGATCTTTTTTCGCCGCATCGACAGCGTCGGCGCCGAGCGAGTCCCGGCTGACGCGCCGACCCTATACGTGCTCAACCACCCCAACGCGCTGCTCGATCCGCTGTTCATCTTGTGCCTGTCGCCGCGGCCGGTCACGTTCCTGGCGAAGGCGCCGCTGTTCTCGACCTTCTTGGTCAAGCACTTCGTCCGCGCGTTCGAGTGCCTGCCGGTCTACCGCGAGCAAGACGGCCACGACCCCAGCAACAACCAGGCGAGCGTCGCGGCTTCGATCGCGCTGCTCGCGAGCGGCAAGGCCCTGGCCTTGTTCCCCGAGGGCACCTCGCACTCGGACCCATCGCTGCGCCCGCTCAAGTCAGGCGCAGCCCGCATCGCGCTGAGCTCGAGCGCGGCGACCGAGGGCCGCGCCCCCGCGCCCGTGCAGATCGTCCCGGTCGGGCTCGACTACACCGACAAGACCCGATTTCGCAGCAACGCCCGGCTGGTCTACGGCGAGCCCATCGAGACCCCGCGGGTCGAGCTCGACGACGCGGCCCAGCCCCCGCGGGCCGCCGCGATCGCCCTGACCGAGGCGATCGACGCGGCCCTGGCCAGCGTGACCGTTCAGGCCCAGACCCATGAGCTGATCCAGCTCGCTCGCGCCGCCGCGCGGATCCTGAGCGCCGCGGAGCGTGACGAGCTCGCCCCGGGTCCGAGCCCCGCCGCGCCTGCGAGCTCCGAGCTCGAGCGTCGGCTGATCCGCGGGTATGAGCGACTTCGTGAGGGGTCCCGGCACGATCACATCCAAGCCGTGATCGCCCGGGTCCGCGCGTACGAGGCCGAGCTGACCCGGTTCGGGATGCCCCTCGATCACCCGGCCACGCTCGAGCGCTGGGCCGCGATTCGCTATGGCCTGGGCCGAATCACCGCGCTGGCCGTGCTGCTCGGTCCGGCGCTCGTGGGTGTCGTGACCCACTACCCGGCCTACCGGGCGATCGATTGGCTCGCCCACCGGGTCGCCAAGGCGTCGACCGACGTGCTCGCGACCCTCAAGCTGATCGCCGGGCTGCTGCTGTTCCCGCTGACTTGGGCGGCGCTCGCGATCGCGGCCGGGCTCACGCTTGGCTGGGCCTGGGCGGGGTTGGTCCTCGTCCTCGGCCCGGCGTGTGGGCTCGCGGCGCTGCTGTTCACCGAGCAGCTCGCCGACTTCATCGGTCGGGCGCGGGGCGCTTGGATGCTCGGCACCCGCCGCGACCTCGGGCCGTTCTTGCTGAGCGAGCGCCAAGCGATCCGCGCGGCGATCGTCGAGCTCGACTTGGGCTGAATCGCCTACAGCAAGTCGATCGGGCCGACGCTCGCCGGGGTCTCGTCGTCGCCGATGGTATTGGTGTGGCCGTAGCCCAGGCGACCGCTGGCGTTCGAGCCCCAACACACGACCGTGTGGTTTTCGAGGCGGGCGCAATTGTGGAGGTTGCCAGCGGAGATGCCCAAGGCCTTGCCGCCGAGATCGATGGGATCGAATACGGTGGGGATCTGGTCCTTGCCGACGTCGTTGAGGCCGACCATGCCGAGCCCGAGCTGGCCAAAATTGTTGCGACCCCAGCATCGGACGTCGCCGTTCATCAGCCGCGCGCAGCTGTGCCGCTCGCCAGCGCTGATCTCGACGGCGGCGCCGTCGAGGCTGATCGGATCGATCATCGCCGGTGTCTCGTCGTTCTCATCGGCCCAGTCCTCGCTGTCGCCTTGACCGAGCTGCCCTTCCACGTTGCGACCCCAGCACACGACCTCGCCGGTGCTAAACCGCGCGCACGTGTGCTCCTTGCCGAGGCTGACTTCGCTGACCGTCGCGCCCTCGGCCAAGTTTTTGGAGTACAGATCGATCGCAGCTAGCTGTGCCAAGCCCTGGTTGTTGCCGACGTCGGTCTTGTTGCCGTAGCCGAGCTGCCCGCGGCTGTTCCGACCCCAGCAGCGGAGCTCGTGGCCGGCAGTGATCGCGCAGCTGTGGTCGCCGCCGGCGAACACCGAGAGCGCGACCAGCCCGAGCTCGACCAGCGGCCCCTCAAACGGATGCTCGTTGTCGCCGATCGTCGTGGTGCTGCCGATGCCGAGCCGTCCGTTGCCGTTGCTGCCCCAGCAGCGAATCTCGCCGTCGTCGTAGCGCACACAGTTGTGCAGATCGCCCGAGGATAGATGGGTGAAGGCGCCGCCGATCTGCACGCCGGCCAGCTCGAGCAGCGTTCCACTGCCGCCGCGGCTGGTGGTGTCGGCGTAGCCGAGCTGGCCCGACCCGTTCGCACCCCAGCAGCGGAGCTCGCCGTCCGCGAACTGCCCGCACACGTGCCCCGCTCCGGCGGTGAGGTGAACCACCGGGCCGGGCAGCGGGACATCGCCGGCCTCGGCTGGGGTCCCGACGTCACCGATGTTGCTCGTGCTGCCGTAGCCCGTGACGCCATCAACACCGGAGCCCCAGCAGCGCACGCGCCCGCCTTCGATCAACGCGCAGCTGTGGTGACCGCCAGCGACGATCTGCAGGATCTGCGTATAGCTGCAGTCGTTGTCGCAGCCGTCGCCGTCGACCATGTTGCCGTCGTCGCACTGCTCGCCGTTGTCGAGCGCACCGTTGCCGCAGTCGGTCGCCTCGCAGCTGCCGTTGATGCAGGCCAAGGGCGCATCGCAGCTGCCGGGCTCGCCGTCGCAGCTGCAGCCCGCCTCGGTGCACGAGCCGTCGCCGTCGCCGTCGCCGTCGCCGTTCGCGGGCACGCACACCGACTCAACGCACTCGAGGCCCGCGTCACAGTCACCGACGGCGGTGCACGTGCAGTCGAGCTGACCGACGACGCACCCACCGTCGCCATCACCGTCACCGTCACCGTCACCGGCGCCGTCGCCGGTGCCGTCGCCGACTGTCGACCCCGTGTCGTCGGTGTCGTCGGTGTCGTCCGCGATCCCACCAGTCGAGGGGACACAGGCCAAGATGAACAGTAGAGGGGCGCAAGAACACCGGCGCATGCCTCGATCTACCATCTTCGCCGACGCTACACAGGAGCTATGCTCGAGCCCGTGGTCCGATCCCACGCCGCCGCGTTGTTGGCCATGCTCACCGGCGTTGGCTGCAGCAGCGGCAGCGCTGGCCTGCGAGCCAAGACCGACGCTCCGGCCCCGGCCCAGACCCCGGCTGACGACGACCGGACCGACGATCCCCCGGGCCCAGCCCTCACCCGCGAGGAGATACGCCTGGTCGTACGATCAAAGCTGCCCGAGGTCCGTGCCTGCTTCACCGCCGGCCTGAGCCGCGCGCCGCAGCTGCGTGGCCGGGTGCTCCTCCACTTTGTGATCGATCCTGCCGGTAAAGCTCGCGACGTCTTTGTCAGTGAAGACCAGCTCGGGGAGCCCGAGGTCGCGGCTTGCCTGGTCGAGCGGATCCCGGGCTGGCAGTTCCCGCGGCCGCGCGGGGGCCAGACGATCGAGGTCGCCTATCCGTTCGCGTTCAGCTCCGAGGACTCGCTGCGCGCGGCCGGCTTGCCGCGGGTCGAGGGCACGGTCAAGCCCGAGGCGGTCGGGGCAGTGTTCGACGCCCGACGAAGCGAGCTCGACGCTTGCGTCCCCGATCAGGGCCGCGGCGAGATCGGCGTGGCCTTCAACATCGACGACAGCGGCGCGGTCACGCGGATCTCCAGCTACGCCGACAGCTTGCCCGACGACGCCGGCGCCTGCGTGCTGCGGACCGTGTCGAGCTGGGTGTTCCCGCCGGCGGCGAGCGACGACGAGGCTCGGGTCAACCATGACTTGGATTGGTGAGCGACCGCGCCAGCTCGGCTTTGAAGGCCCGCTGTTCGAGGACCCCGACGATCGCGAGGCTTGGTCCGTATACGCCGATTGGCTGAGTGAGCGGGGCGATCCGGTCGGCGAGTTGATCACCCTCGAGCTCGAGATCGAAGCTGCGATCGCGGCCGGCGATCGACCGCAGCCCGGGGTCGCGGCGCGCTACGCCGCGCTCGCTCACGACGGCCCGCGGCGGTGGGTGACGCCGGCCTTGGCCGAACCCGACGAGGTCCTCACGATCGAGTGGCGTCGGGCCGCGCCGTACCTCGCCCGGATCGTCGCCGCCTCGACGACCGACGCGAGCGCCCGGCTCGAGCGGCTGCTCGCGCGCTCCGGCGGCGCCGACGAGGGCCGGTTCTTGGTCGCCCTGCACCTCAGCCTCGCGCTCGCCCGCGATGATCGAGGCTGGGTCCCGGCGACCTCCTGGTCCGCGTCGACGCCCGCGCTGCCGAGCCTGCGGTCGCTCGAGTTCGTCGCGCACGCGGCCCTTGGCCGGCAGCTGCCGGTCATCGATCTGCGCTTCGATTGGGCGGCGGCCCTGCCCCGCTTGCGCGCCCTCGCCCTGCGCTCGCCGGGCCTGCGGTGCGACGCCTTCACCCACCCGGGCCTGCGCAGCTTGGTGATCTCGACCCGCGGCGGGTTCGATCCCGCGGTCGTCGAGGGCCTGCGCAGCGCTCGATTCCCCGCGCTCGAGCGCCTGATCCTGTGGCTCGGCCGCGTCGATCCCCCCGATCGCGCCCAGGCGATTCGGAGCTTGGGTCAGGTGATCGACAACCCCGAGCTCGGCCCGATCCGCGAGCTCGGCGTCAACGCCTCCGAGCTCCCGCCCATGTCCCTCGCCCACCTCGCCGACTCATCCCTCGCGCGCGGGCTCGAGCGCCTGCAGCTGAGCTGCGGCACGATCGGCGACGAGCACCTCCCGGCCCTGCGCGCGCTGGTCGACGGGGCCCCGCGCCTGCGCGAGCTCGACTTGAGCCGCAATTACCTCTCGGCCGCGGCGATCAAGCAGCTGCGCTCGCGCTTCACCGGCCGCCTAAACGGCGCCCAGCAAAAGCCCGACGGCGATCGACAGCTCCCCGTGTTCGGCCGCTACGGCGTGGTTGACAGCGTTTCACCCTGGCCGTGAGCACGCTGCTAAAACCACGGCCATGCGCCGGTTCGAGTTCAAAGACGCCAAGTCACACAAGTTTTGGGAGATCGAGATCGAGGGCGACGGCTTCACCGTCCGCTACGGCAAGTTTGGGACCGACGGCCAGGTCCAGACCAAGACCTTCGCCAGCGACGACAAGGCCCAGGCCGAGGCCGAGAAGGTCATCAAGTCCAAGACCAAAAAGGGCTACGCCGAGGTCGCCCTCGACGCCAAGACCCAAGCGCAGGCCAAGGCCAAGACCGCCGCGCCCGGGGCCCGCAACCTCGAGCTCGAGGCGGCGATCGTCGACGACCCCGAGGATCTCGGCGCGTGGCAGGTCTACTTCGACTGGCTCCAAAACCAAGGCGACGTCTGGGGCGAGCGGGGCAACCTCGCGATCGCCCGCGACGCTGCCAAGGGGGCCGCCAAGACCAAGCTCTCCAAGCAGATCGACGCGTTCGACGAAGCGCACGGCGAGGCGCTCTACGGCAAGTCGCTGCTCGGGCTGATGAAGAAGTCCGACTACGCCGAGGTCGCCAAACTGAGCGATCGCTACGGCTTGATCATGAGCGCGACGGTCAAGTCGCCGGACTACGACTGGGCCGGCACGGCCCCCAACACGATCCTCGGCGCGCTGGTCAAGTCCCCGGCCGCGCGCCTGCTGCATGAGCTCAACATCGGGCTGATGGACTCGGAGTACCCGGTCGGGCTGCAAAAGGGGATCGACGCGATCACCAAGGCCGGCAAGCTCGAGTCGCTGCGCAGCTTGTTCATCGGCGACTTCGTCTACCCCGACGAGCAGGAGATCAGCTGGGTCAGCGTCGGCAAGGTCGGCAAGGTCTTGCCGGTCGCGCCCAACCTGCGCAGCTTGCATCTGCGCGGCGGCTCCATCGACCTTGGCAAGCTCGAGCACGACCGCCTCGAGCAGCTCGAGATCGAGACCGGCGGCCTGCCCAAGGGCGCCGTCGCGAGCGTCGGCAAGTGCAAGCTGCCCGCGCTGACCCGCATGGAGGTGTGGTTCGGCCGCGACGAGTACGGCGGGACCGGCAAGCTCAGCCAGCTCGCCGATCTGTTCAAAGCCGAAGGCGTGCCCAAGCTCGTCGACCTCGGCCTCAAGAACTGCGAGTGGCAAGATGACATCGCCGTGGCCTTGGCCAACTCGCCGCTGCTCGCCCAGCTGAAGTCCGTCGACCTGTCGATGGGCTCGATGCACGGCGCCGGGGTCGAGGCGATCCTCGCCAACGTCGCCAAGTTCAAGGCGCTCGAGCGTCTCGACCTGAGCCGGAATTTTGTGTCGGACGAGCACTGCGCCCAGCTCCGCGCGGCGTTCGGCGACATCGTCGAGCTCGGCCAGCAAGACGAGCCCGACGATTGGGGTGACGACGAGCTGCACTACTTCACCAGCGTCGGCGAGTAGCGCTTGAGCCTCGAACCCCACCAATTCGTGATCATCGGCAACCTCGACAACCGTCGAGTGACCGGCTTCGTCGACGCGCTCGCGCGGGTCGGCGCGCCGCCGCCGATCCTGCTCGGCCACCGCGAGCTGATCGCCGATCCCTCGCGGCTCGCCGATGATCCGCGGCTCGCCGCGAGCGCCGACCGCCCGCTGTTGGTCCGGCTCGAGAGCGTCGGCGAGGACGCCCAAGTCGAGCGCATGCTGCTCGAGCGCGGCGCTGGAGCCCTGCCCAACGACGCCCGCTGCGAGCGGTACAGCCCGGCCGAGCTCGCGCGTCGGCCCGTTCGCCACGGCGAGCTGCTCGCACCCCGCCAGCACCACGCCGGCCTGCTCGCCTACTTCGACGCGCTCGCGGCCGTGTTTGCGACCCGGCCGAGCTGGCGCGTGCTCAACCCCATCGACGATCTACGCGTGCTGTTCGACAAGCGCGAGAGCTCGCGGGTCTACGCGCGCGCGGGCATCCCCGTGCCCGAGCAGCTCCCGGGGCTCGAGGCGATCGAGACCGGCGATCAGCTGCGCGCGGCGATGCTCGAGGCGCGCTGGCCCGCGGTCTACGTCAAGCTCTCCTCGGGCTCCTCGGCCTCGGGCCTGGCCCTGTACCGCCACGTCCCCGGGCGCCCCGCCCACGAGCGCGACATGATCCTCACGACCGTCGCGCGCACCGACGATGGCCGCTTCAACTGCTTGCGCTTGCAAGCGCTACGCGAGCGCGACGCGGTCGATGAGCTGCTCGCCTGGCTGCTTGGCGAGGGCGCCCAGATCGAGCGGGCGATCGTCAAGGCGCGGCTCGACCGACGGACCTTTGATCTGCGGGTGCTGGTGATCGCCGGTCAACCAAATTTTTGTGTGGTCCGGCAGAGCTCGCACCCGATCACCAACTTGCACTTAGGCGGCAGCCGCGGCGAGCTCGAGGCGCTCCGCGACCTGATCGAGCCCGCGGCCTGGGATCAAGCCATGGCTAGCTGCACGCGGGTGTTCGCGTGCCACCGCTGCTTGCACGTTGGGGTTGATCTGCTGTTCGAACCTAACCTTCGCCGCCACCGGATCATCGAAGCCAACGCGTTTGGCGACCTGCTGCCGGGGCTGACCTACGCGGGGAGGTCGGTCTATGAATGGGAGCTCGAATCGCTGAGCTGATCGGAACTGGAGCGCCGGCGACAACTGATCACCGCAGGTCGCGTCGCCGTCCAGCCCGCTCCACCCGATGCAGGCGGCGTGGGTTCACATGGGCACAGTCATCGAGACCCACTCGGAGACCGGCCTGGAGCGAGGGCGGCTGCCCTCACCTACGGTAGCGTTTATTTTGCGCTTTCGCCCGTCATCCCGCCAACGAGTCCCGAGCCTCCGCCCGGTGCAGCCAAACCCCCAACACCACCACCGCAATGATCCCATAAACCCCACAAACCGGCATCCACATGATAAACCCCGCGACCTGCTGATCCTCGATCGCCGACAGCCCCCAAGCCGCCGTCCGCTCCTCGTAAAACCCATACCAAACCCGGGGCGAGAGCGCCATCAGCACCCCGAGCAGCATCCCGTGAAGCGAGGTCGTAAATAGATACGCGACCGCCAGCGCCGGGGTCAGCCGGACCCGCCCGATTGGGTCGAACATCAGCCGCCAATACAAGCAGGCCGCCCCAAAGAACGCGAGGTGCTGCAGATCGTGAATCAGCGGATAATTCAAGGCGGCCTCGTAGAGCACCGGCACGTGCCATACCCACAGGACCAGGCCAAACGCGATCCACAGCAAGATCGGGTGCCACAGCAGCCAGCGCGAGGCCTCGCGCAGGCGCAGCCGGACCCACGCCCGGGCGAGCCGGTGGCGCCATCGCCGAGGCATCGCCCACGCGGCGACCAAGCCCGGTGAGCCGGCCACGATCAGCGGCGCCGCGACTAGCATCAGCAGCATGTGCTGGATCATGTGGACCCACAGCAGCTCCTCGCTGAGCGTGTCGATCGGCGAGATCAAGCTTGCGATTAGCGCCGCGATCGCGGCCGCGAAGCAGCCGACCTGCCAGCGACGCACGCCCCGCCCGACCCCCGCCCGCCCCCACAGCCGCGCGACCCCAGCGACGTAGAGCGCCGACGCCAGCGCGATCCCAACGGTCGCCGGAATGTCCATGCTCCACGCCACGCCGTGGCCCCCGCCGTGGGCCAAGATCAACCAATCGGGTCCGGTCGAGAGCACGGCAAATTCCTAACATGCACGCAGGTAGTAAAATGCAGGGATCGTCTGCACGACGATGATCACCGCGAACAAGGCGCTCAGGATCCAGCCCGCGCGCGAGAGCCAATCCACGTGGCCCGGCTCGCCCGGCGCCGCCGCCCCTCGCTGGTCGCGGCGCGCGTCAGCACAGCCGACCACCGTCGCCGCGATCGTGATCAGCAGCAACCCAAGGCTCAGCCCCAGCAGCTGCCAGGCGACCACGCTCACGTCCAACAAGCGGCGCTCGGCGAGCGCGCTGATGCACCCGAATTCGCTGATTAGATACACGCCAAACAGGTGCACGACCCACGCGAGGGCGCCGCCGAGGAACGCGAACCACCGTCGACCATTACCCGGTGTGTGCGAAGATTCGTGGGCCACGTCCGACTCCTACAGCAGGTGGGGCGACGCGCCGATGGTCGCGTAGGTGACGAGGCCGGCGAACACGACGAACGCCCAAAACAGCTCCGCGACCTCGAGCGCGAACTCCGGCGCGGCGCCACCGTGCATCCCTAGCGCCCGGCGGACGTGGGCGCCGATGTGCAGCGCCAGCCCGATCAGCGCTAGGCCAATCGCGTAGCCGCCCAAGCTCATGTAGATCGATCCATAGGCGTTCACCGTAAACTGTGCGCCGCTGGTCCCGAGCGCGATCGCCATGATCACCACCGACGCGGCGCCAGCCACGAGCAGCACCGCGCTGCCGAGCACATGCAGCGTCGCACGCTGGTTTCGCCAGGTCCACGAGACCCCGGCTTGGGCGAGGCCCGAGACCGCCAGGCATCCGGCGGCGATCGTATGCCAGGTCCAATCCGGCAGCGGGGTCGCGGCTTGGGGCCACTGCGCCGCATAGAGCCGCAGATAAAAGTAGCTAAATACCAAGGAGCCGAGCGCCGTGAACAGGATCGCCAGCAGGCCGATCATCCCCCACCAATCGACCGACCACCGGCCATGGGTCTGGACTGGCAAGCCGGTGGCCTCGCGCAGCTGCGTGGCCTCGGGCTCCGGCAACCCCGGCTGGTGAAACAGCCACCACCCCATCATGCCGACGGTGAACGCCCCAGCGACCACCGCTAGCCCCGCGCTCTTGATCAGCACCGCGACGGCGGTGATCGCCAGCAACACCGCCGTAATGAAGGGCAGCGGCGTGTGCCCCGGAAGCGCCTGTAACGCCTGCGGCTGCGCATCGACCACGCTAGTCGTCAGCGTGCCCCGCCAACCCACCGGGCGCAGCTCCAGCGCCCGGGTCAGGCGCGACGCCGGATCCTCGCCGAGCTCGGGCGGCTCGACCCACACCGTTTGGCGGCTGCGCACGATCGGCGGGCGCGCGAAGCTATAGGTCGGCGGCGGGCTCGGAATGATCCATTCTAGGGTCGCCGCTTGCCAGGGGTTGTCGCCCGCGTGCGGGCCTCGCCGGGCGCTGAAGATCAGGTTGGCCAAGGCGATCGCAAAGCCGACCGTCAACATCAAGGCGCCCGCGGTCGCTACGATATTGTAGCCTTCGACCCCGAGCTCGGCGGAGTAGGTGTAGACTCGGCGGGGCATGCCAAACATGCCCATGATGTGCATCGGGAAGAACGTGACGTTGAAGCCGACGAACACCAACCAAAACCCCCACTTGGCCCAGGGCTCGCGCGGCAGCCGGCCGGTTATCTTCGGCAGCCAATAGTGGAGCCCGCCGAACAACGGCAGCACGACCCCGCCGATCAGGACATAGTGAAGGTGGGCCACGATGAAGTAGGTGTCATGGACCTGCCAGTCGAACGGCAAGGTCGCGACCATCACCCCCGTGAGCCCGCCGATCACGAAGATGAACACGAACCCCAAGGCGTAGAGCAGCGGCGTGCCAAACTCCGGCTTGCTGCGCCACAGCGTCGCGATCCAGGCGAAGATCTGGATCCCGCTGCCGATCGCGACCATGAAGCTCGCGGCCGCGAAGAACAGCAGCGACACGTCGGGCAGCCCGGTCGCGAACATGTGGTGCGCCCACAGCCCGAAGCTGACGAACCCGATGATGACCAGGCCCGCGACGACCAAGGTATAGCCGACGATCGGCCGCCGGGCGAACGCCGGGATGATCGTCGAGATCACGCCGGTCGCCGGCAGGAAGATGATGTAGACCTCGGGGTGCCCGAAGAACCAAAACAAGTGCTGCCACAGCAGCGAGCTCCCGCCCGCGGCCTCGTCGAAGAACGCCGTGCCCAACGACCGATCCATCTCCAGGAGCAAGGTCGCGACCAACAGCGGCGTGAACCCAAATAGGATCATCACGGTCGCGACCAGGAACGACCAGACCAGCAGCGGCATGCGATGGATCGCCATCCCCGGCGCCCGCATCTTCAAGATCGTGACCACGATCTCGAGGCCCGCGGTCAGCCCGGCGACCTCGACTAGGCCCAGGCCCAGCAGCCAAAAGTCGAGGCCGAGCCCCGAATATTTGGGCCCCGACAGCGGCGTATAGGCGAACCAGCCCGCGTCGGGCACCTGGCCCGCGACGAAGCTGGCGTACATGATCAGGCCGCCAAATAGGTAGAGCCAGTAGCCAAAGCTGCTCAGCCGCGGGAACGCCACGTCGCGCGAGCCGATCATCAAGGGCACGAGGTACAGCGCGAGCCCTTCGATGAACGGCACCGCGAACAGGTACATCATCGTCGAGCCGTGCATCGTGAAGATCGCGTTGAACACGTCGGGCCCGACCACGCTCGCGTCCGCGACCGTCAGCTGCAGGCGCAAGACCAAGGACAGCAAGCCGGCGGCGGCGAAGAACGCCAGCGAGGTGATCATGTAGCGCTTGCCGATCGGCTGGTTGTTGACCGCCGAGATCACCCCCCAAAACCCCGGTGGCCGGCTCCAGCGAGCCGCTAAAAGGCCCTCCTCGTGTTCGTGGGCGATTATGGCTTGCTGGTCCTGCATCAGTCGAGGCTCCGCATGTAAGCGACGAGCGCCTGGAGGTCATCGGGGCGCAACGACGCCGGCGGCATCTTGGTCCCGGGCTTCATTGATTGGGGGTCCTCGATGAACCACCCGAGGTGCTCATCGGTGTTGGGGAACACCCCGGCGGCGATCGTCAAGCGGCCGCCGATCAGCGTGAGGTCGGGCCCCGCGTTGCCCACGGACACGCCCGCGACCCGGTGGCATTCACCGCAGCCGGCGTCGAGGAACACCGCCCGACCCCGGGCCAGGGCCGGCTCCTGGCCTCGCTCGCCCCGCTCGGCACGCTCGGCCCGCGCGAGCCAGTCGTCGAGCTCGCCGCGCTCGTGGGCGACCACGCGAAACGCCATTAGCGCGTGCTGGGTGCCGCAATACTCCGCACATTGCCCGCGGAACACCCCTGGCCGATCGGCTTGGATCTGCAGCACGGTCTTGTGCTCGGGGAACATGTCCATCTTGCCGGCGAGGTTGGGCACCCAAAAGCTGTGGATGACATCGGCGGATCGCAGCTCGAGCTCGACCAACTCGCCGGCCGGCAGGTGAAGCTCATTGGCGTCGACGACCGTATAATCCGGGTAGCGCACCTCCCACCACCAGCGATGGCCGATGACCTCGACGCGGAAGCTCGGCTCGCGGTCGACGCCGGCGCGCGTGACCTCGATCGTGTAAATCAACATGACCGTCAAGATCAACGTCGGCACCACGATCCCGGTGATCACGATGAAGCCATTGCGCAGCTCGAGCTGCTCGCGCCGGGCCAAGCCCAAGCCGAGCGCGAGCAGCCCGAGGGTCAGCAAGAAGATCACGCCATAGACCCCGAACATCACCCACCACAAGGTCGCGACCCGTTCAGCGGCCGGCCCGACCGGATGCAGCATTGATTGATCGCGGACCCCCTCGCAGCCCGCGAGGCCCCCGAGCGCCAGGCCAATCGAGCCCGCGCGTATGCAGCCAGCGCGCGCCATGGCTACTCCTGCGCCTCCGGGCCCGTCGGGAAGCTGGGCGCCCGCTGCTCGCGCTCCACGGTCTGGACCACGAGCACAAAGCCGACGATCTGCTCGAGCTCTTCGTCGGTCAGCTTGCCCGCGTAGCCCGGCATCGCGACGCCTTTTGGTGGTCGCAAAATATAGTCCCTGAGCTCCTGGGCTGACATCGGCGGCCAGATCCGCGCGAGATCGGTCCCGACCTGCCGGCCGCGACCCGCGAGCGCGTGACAGCTCGTGCAGCCATAGGCCGCGAACAGCTGCCGGCCCCGCTCCGCGTCGGCCGAGAGCTCGAGCGACGCTGGCACGGTCGGCGGCTCGGGCTCCGGCCAGCCGGTCCACGGCGATCGCCGGCGAAGGTCGGTCAAATACAGCAGCGCCCCGACGATCACGATCACGCTAATCACCGCGATCGGCCGACGCCGCATTCCCCGGTGCGGCCCGCGATCGATGAAGGGCAACGCGACCAGGACCACGAACACCGCGATCGGGAACACGACCACGAACCACGGCGCGGCCCAGCTCGGCAACAACGCGATCAGCGCGCTGTACCACCAGAAATACCACTCTTCAGCGGGGAACGCCGGCGCCACCAGGTTCGCCTCCGGTTGCAGCTCGCGCGGGCCGAGCCCCACGGTCAGGCCGACCGCGACCAGGAACACCACAAACGCCATGGCCCCGGTCTTGGCGGTGGTGTGCGGGTGAAACACCTCGCCGTCGTCCTCGGAATTCTTGGCCTCAGTATAGATCCGCTCGTGGGCCTCGAGGTTCGCGACCGGCTCGCGCCGCTCGGCCTTCGACACCACCCCGCGCACCATCACCAGATACACGTGCCAGCCGACCAGCGCGACTAGCACGACCGGCACAAAGATGACGTGGACCGAATACAAGCGCGGCAGCGTGCGGGGGCCGATCGCCTCGCCGCCTTGAATGAACACCACCAGGCCGTCGCCGATCACCGGCAACCGCCAGAACATGTTCATCGCGACCCGCAGGGCGTAGATCGCCCGCTCGTCCCAACGCAGCACATAGCCGATGAACGCCATGGTGATCACCGCAAACAGCAGGACCACCCCGACCAGCCATACGCCCTCGCGGGGGAGCTTGTAGCCGCCGACCAAGATCTGCCGGAGCAGGTGGAACACCACCATCACGACCATCAAGCCCGCGCTCCAATAGTGGAGCCCGCGGATGAACCAACCGAGCAGCTGCTCGTGGGTGATGTACTGCACGCTGGCGTAGGCGCCGTCAACGGTCGGGACATAGGCCGGGGTCATGAACATCCCGGTGACCACGAGCACGCCGAGCAGCAGCAGCAGCGTGCCGCCGTCGCCCTGGTACCACGAGGTGCTCGGGATCCGGCGATCCAAGAGGTGCTCCTTCATCAATTGCAGGCCGAAGCGATGCCCGACCCACCCACGTAATTTATTCAGCACGTTAGACCCGTCATGTTAGGGGCGGCACGGAGAAAACATCGACTTCGAGCTTGCCGTCGCGTATCCGGGTCGCGTAGCGGTACAGCGGATACGCCGGCGGCCCGGCGACCGGCTCACCTTCGCGGTTGAAGATCCCCCCATGGCACGGGCAAAAGAACCACTCGCTGCCCGAGTCCCACTGGACCGGGCACGCGAGATCCGTGCACGCCCGCGAGAACACGATGAATCGCTCGGTCGACTCTGCCCAGATATACACGCCCCGCTCGGCGGGCGTGGCGTCGGGGACCTCGACCACCGCGTCATGCATCTTGCCGGCCTCGAATCGCTCGATGGGTCCGATCGCGCGCCACGCCGCGGCCCGTCGCTCACGGACCACCGGCGAGACCAAGGCCGCAATCGCAGGCCCGCCGACGGCCGCGGCCGTGGTCGCGCCAATGCCCCGAACCGCCCATTTTAGAATCACTCGTCGCTCCATGCTGATCCGTCGGGACCAGTCTAAAGGCGTTGTCCTAGGGCGCCCGCGGCGGGCTCGGCGACCGTGATCAGCCCACGAATAAACGCCGCGATGTCGGCGGCTGCGCGGCTGAATCGGCGGATTCGCGCTCCGGTGAAGCGCCGACGGGCAGCCCTCGGACCCAGCCGGCAGCGCAGCCGGCGGCCACTCGAGGCGTCGCAGACGCCGCTACTTGGCCTGGTTGTCGAGCGCCTCTTCGAGCTCCCGGGTCGCCTTCTTCGCCTTGTCACCCTTGGCCGCGGCCTCACGCTCGACGCGGCTGGCCGTGTCCGGCTCGACGCGCTCGAGCAGCTTCCACTCGAGCTCCCAGTCGCGCTCGCGGACCAGCTTCTCGTTGCCCTCGGCGTCCTTTTGGGTCCGCTCGAGCTCGATCTCGACCTTGTGCCCGCCGTCGCGGGCGTCGACCCGGAGCCAGCGCTTGTCCGTGGCGTCGCACGCGATCGTCTCGCCGAGCGTGGGCTGCTCGGACAGCTCGCAGCCGTGCGAGGTCCACAGATCGCGAAGCTCCCGCCAGAGCTTGGTGATGTCCTGGGTGTAGACCTGCGCTTTGAGGGCGCTTTGGCGGTGCAGCTGCTGGGTGATCTCGCCGACGATCCACCCACAGGCGGTCGTGGATAGCACGAGGGTCAGCGCGAGCGCGAGCGTGCGGATCGGACGAGCCATGCCGCGAGCGTAAGAGCCCAGCTTGTTCCTTGCAATACTGACTTGCGCTGTCGAGTGGGGTAAAACCAAGCATGCTCGAGGGTGCGCGGAGGCTGATCGTGCTCGCGTCGCTGGGGGCCGGCTTGCTCGGCCAAGCATCGCAGGCGAACGCGAGCCCGCCGGGATTGGGCCCGGTCGAGGGCCCGCAGCGGCCCCCCGCGACCGAGCCCGAGCCCGAGCCCGAGCCCGAGCCCGAGCCCGAGCCCGAGCTGCCGCAGCCGCCACCGCCAACCTACGACCTACCAACCGAGCCCGGGATCAGCTTCGCCGTCCCGCCGGCGGAGCCCGAGCCCGAACCCCGAGCTGCCCAGCGCGAACGAGCCTTGGCGGCTCCACGCAACCCCGGCACCGCGCCGCCCGACGGCGCCGGGCAGCTGGTGATCGGCGGCGTCGCGCTGCCACTCGCGGCCTTCGCTGGCTGGCTGTTTGTCAGCGAGGCCGGCCTGACCCCGCTCAATCCCGACCACCGATCCGAGATCGCAGGGATCAGCGTCGCGGTCGGCGGCCTCGGCTTGATTGGGCTCGCGACCCTCGCGACTGGCTCATTGCGGCGCTATCGAAACCACCGCTGGGCCCGGGCCAACCGCGTCATCGCCCTGCCCCAGGGTCGAGGGCTGCTGACTGGCGGCGGGTTGGCGTTGGCGGCTCCGCTCGCGTTCATCCCGATCGGGCTGAGCTTCCCGGTCGCCGTCGGAGCGCCGATGATCGCGACCAGCGTCGCGCTCGCCGCGATCGGTGGGCCGATTATGCTGGTCATCGGCACCCGCCGCATGCAGAGCTACCGAGCGCACGGCGGGTGGCGATCACGGACCTTGAACGTCAAGCTCCAACCCACGCTCGCGCCCACCCCCGGCGGCCTGAGCGTGGGCGTCGCTGGCCAATTCTGATCTGATCTGATCTGATCTGA
>Ga0114946_10000731_pt1 | contig 22024 bp, 18 predicted proteins | sample WalLakDeSediment_FD_88676 | JGI IMG/M metagenome (GOLD analysis project Ga0114946, IMG submission 88676) | Lake sediment microbial communities from Walker lake, Nevada to study Microbial Dark Matter (Phase II) - Walker Lake 11/02/13 Deep Sediment | ecosystem: Environmental > Aquatic >...
CATCCGGTCGCAGGAAGAAGCGCCGCTCGGAGCAGCGACGGGTGATCAGGTAGCAGAGCCCAGGGATGACACGGCGAGGTTTGGTCACCTCTGGTTCTCGACCAGCGTCACCAGCCGTTGCGTGAAATTTGCTCGCTCTCGTCGATTTTTTTGACGCCGGCGACCGGGTCAACCTGCTGACCGCCCTGGGCGAGCCCAGGCGGTCAGCTACGACCCCCCTCCGCGGCTCCGAACAGCTGCTCGCGTCTACGACGGCGCCAACGTCGCCACGTCGTCGGGCTTCGACTGGGAGAAAGTACAGTTGCCGAGATGTCCACCGCCACCACCTCGCTGCTCGACGCCGAGACCGCGTGGCCGAAGAGATCGTCGGGGGGGCGGCGGGATAAGGTGGTCCTCGTCCAGGTGAGTAACACTATGAAAGGCAATCGTAAGGGACGTTGACTGGTCATCCGCTGTCAAGGGTCGGTCGTTCATGGCGTAAATAATGGGGCTCCCGAGCTCGACCGACCCGAGACGCTAGCTCGGATCGGAACGGCCGACCGAATTTGCGTGAGGGTCAACACAAATAGTGAGTCGCCCGCAAATTCGCTTGACTCGCGGCTAAGTGTATTGGAGCATCAGCATTCATGACGCTCAGAGCTGAAGGTTTTCTGCCGGTGGCGACCGTCGCGCGCAGGGCGCTGCTGGCGATCTCCGCCCTGGGCTTGGGCGTCGGCGCGTGCTCCGACGACGGGACGCCAAGCGGCTTCGCGCTGATCGATCGCGGCTCTTGCGACGTGTTGATCGCGTGCGCGGGATCGCTGGCCCCGGACGCCCGCGATGCCTACGAACAAACCTACGGACCCAACGGGACTTGTTGGCAGACTGGCGTGACCAACTGGCCGGCGTGCCGCGACTTTTGTGCGAGCACCCTCGACACGCTCAACCTGGTCGGCATGGCGACTGGCGACACTTGTGGCGTATGCTCGAGCGACTCGGATTGCGGCAAGTTTGGCAGCGGCGCGGAATGTCAAGGGGGCATCTGTATAGGCGGAGACGGGATAGGCGGAGACGGGTCGGGAGCCGAGCACGCCGACGAGGGTTCCGACGCCGGCGGTGATGGTGACCCTACGTGTACCGCAAACCACGAGGTGCCCGAAGACTGCCTCCGCTTCGTCGAGTGTATCGGCGCGATCGTACCCGACCAACGGGCCTCGACCGAGGCCAAGTATGGGGCCAATGGCTCGTGTTGGTGCGGTTCCAACGAGGAGGCGATCGCCTGCTTCAAGACCTGCATCGACGAGGTCGATAAGGCACGCGAGGCCCATCCAACCGTACAGGCCTGCCACAAGAGCTCCTGCACCCTCGACGAGCTCGACCAAACCCAACCCTACGGCCCGATTCAAGCCGGCTCCTGCCCGGCTTGGAATCCAGGCGGCGGGGTGAGCTATCCGCAAGCGCCCGTTACGGACCCATTCGGCGTGGTCGGAAGCTACTGTGCGCCGCCGTGCAGCGGCGTCACAAACGCCTGCCCCCAGCACCCGCAGACCTCGGCGAGCGGAACCTGCTCGCTGCTGGTCGGCGGCAGCGAACACTGCTCGTTGCGTTGTTACGTGGACTCCACGATCATCGGGGGAACCCAGTGTCACTGCGGGGCGACGTGCAAGCCCCATGGCGGACCCGATGGCGAGGGCAACCAACGGGGCACCTGCCTGTTCTAGCGCCTCCTCGTATCTCGGCGAGCTGCCGCTCGATAGCGCGCGTGCATCCTTCTGGTTGTCGCCCCCGAGCAGCTCTTGTAGGGTGCACCCCGTGCACGCCAGACTGCTCGCAACCGTTTTTGTCGCCCTGACGCTCGCATGCTCGGGCCGCTCGTCCGGACCCGGTTCGCGGCCATCGGCCGACGAGCACTACCAGCGCTGCAACACCTCGAGCGACAACTCGCGCCCGCTGCTGGTCGAGTGGCCGTCGACGCAGCGCGGTGAGCTCGAGGCCGAGCTCGGCCGCCGCGACTCGCTGGTCGTCGTCCGCTACACGGGCTGCGAGCTCGAGGTCCTGCGCGGCTGCAAGCTCGAGGGCCACTACAGCTGGACCGGGATCTCGGCCAAGCGCGACGAGCTCGAGATTCGCAACGCCGGCGACGTTTGGGCCAATATCCCGCTCGCGGCGGCCAGGCTGGTCACCGCCGTCGAGCGCTACGGCGCGCTGCACCTCGACATGCAGCTGATCGGGCAGTACTCGGGCACCGATCACGCGCCCGCGCGCGAGCGCCTGGCCGGCCGCTGCGACGAGGCCACCCACGTGATCGGGAGCTTCATGGTCGGCGCGTTCGAGATCAGCTCGGCGGCCGGAGGGGCGTTTCGGGCCGGCGCGGAGGTCTATGGGGCCGGGGCCGGGGTCGGGGCCAGCCGCCATGAGGGCTACTTCAGCAGCGACGGGGACCTGGACTCGTGCAGCGATCGCTACGGCTCCGGCTCCGCGCCGCCCGACTCTTGCAAGTCGCTCTTGCAGATCGAGCTGCTGCTGCTCCCGGCCGCGCAGGCCAAGACGCGCGGGGTCTGCCCCGCGGACATGGCCTTCGTCGAGGACAGCGACGACTCCGGCTTTTGCCTCGACCTCCACGAGGTCACGGTCGGCGAATACGCCGGTTGTGCAGCGGACCACACCTGCTCGGAGGCGCCGGCGAGCGTCGAGTGGCCTGGCATTAGCGACGCCGAGCATGAGCTCTACGATGAATTGTGCAACACCAATCGCGGCAGTCAGCGCAATCACCCGGTCAATTGCGTGACCTGGGATCAGTCCGCGAGCTACTGCCGGGCGCAGGGCAAGCGGCTGCCGACCGCGATGGAGTGGCGCTGGGCCGCGCGCGGCGGCGAGCAGAACCGGACCTACCCCTGGGGCGAGGACCGGCCCGGGCCCGCTCATGTCAACGCCTGCGGCAAGGAGTGTGGCAAGCGCTTCGAAGCACGGGCGCAGGCCTACGGCAAGAGCGACGGCAACTTCAGCACCGCGCCGGTCGGCAGCTATCGCGCGGGTATTGGGCGCTGGGGGCTGCTCGACCTGAGCGGCAACGTGGCCGAGTGGACCAATCGCGACGAGCGCAGCTGGGGTAATGTGTGGGTCGTCGGTGGCTCGGCGCTGTCCGGCTCGGCCGAGGAGCTCGAGAGCGTGGCGGGGGAGTGGGTCGATCCCTCGGCTCGCCGCTTCGACCTCGGGTTTCGCTGCGCGAGCGAGCCGATCGAGGCGGGGGATCAAAAGCGCCGACGGCGATGATGCGCGGCCCGTGGGGTCGCGGCCGGGGGCACCATTTCGCGGAGGTGATCACGATGGCGGTCGGTCCGGTGCGCGAGCTCGACTCGCCCGACGAGGCGCTCACCGAATTCGGCGGAGTCAACATTTTGCGCTGTTGGTCGAGCGACGCCAGCGGATCGTCCGGTTGCCCGCGCCCGGGCGCGTGTCACAGCACGACCAAGTGGACACGCGCCCGGCTCCGAGCGCCGTCCGGGCTGCTCGCGGGCGCGGTCTCGCAGCGCAGCGATTGCTCGACATCTCCGGTGAGTCCTACGATCCCCCGGTGATTCAGTTGTGCGGCTGAGGTGGCGAGTAGCGGGAGCGGCTCGAGCTGAGCCGCTCCTGCGACCACGGGAAAGATCGCGGCTGTCCTGTAGTTTTAGTGGGTCGTCAATGGGGTGACATGGGCGGGGCTTGCACGGATGCCACCGCAACACAGAAAGATCATGGCAATGAGCGCGGACGCCGAGTGGAAGCCATAAGATCGACGAGTGATTGTTCGGGCCTTACCATTGAGACCTTCGACCCTGCCGTTGTTGAGTCGCTCGCGGACGTACTCGAGGATCCCGTCGCGGTGCTTACCGATCATCTTGGCGAGTTTCACGAAGGGCTTCAGCCGAGAGCGACTGGCCCACGTTCGCCATTCGTCGAGTTTTACCCCGGCGATGAGGATTGAGCTGCATTCGAAGATGCCGGCGAGGGGTGTGGTTCTCGTCCTGATCACGCCGCTCTTCCACGCGCAGGTCAAGCCGTGGATGTCGGAGAGGCGGCGCTCTTTTGTGAAGGATGTGCTCGATCTCTACGGTGTGGAGCAGGATGGCGGCGAGTTGGTCTGCACCGTGAACAACGTGGCCGACCTGGGGGACGAGATCATTCGGCTCGGTCAAGCGTGCCTCCGGGTCTCAGACCTGATCTTCACCAAGCGCATGGCTATCACGAGTTCAATGGTCGAGCAGGTCGAGTCAGTGCTCGAGTTTGGTGGACGGTTCGGAAAGCCCGTACGCCTCGATTTTGTGGTCCAGCAAGCGGAGCAGCCCGCTGCCGGGATCCTGACGCTGACGAAAGCTCTATCGGCTGGAGGATCTGGAGAGGCTCGAGGACGTCTCCGAAGTCGTCCCGATGTCCGACTCCAAGGGGGGCATCCCAAGATCAGTGAGGCGATCGATGAAGTATGGGCGCGCGTCCGGCATGCCGTCGCGGTCGGTGTCGAGCGGCGCGGCCGTCTACGTCCGTGACGGCGAGGGTCAGCTTCACTTTCACGCGCTGCCCAGGCCGACACCCGAGCAGGTCGCCGAGGTCCGGCGCGCGAACTGGTGATGATGATCGGCTCCGCGAATTGCTGGTGTTTCCGACAGTCGGAGCGGATCCGTGGAAGTACGAGCGCTTCGACCAGCGGCTGATGCTACTCTTGCTGGAGTGGAGGTGATCATGATGAAGGAACCAGTTCGAAGGGCGCCAGCGCTGATCGTCGTGATGCTCGTGTTCGCGATGGCGCTCGGGTGCCTCAACCTGTGGGCGCTGGTGACCTGGCTCCGTCCGGACCCGCTCGCGGACGCCCCCGAGGCGGTCGGGCAGGTGGAGTCCGTCGCGTCGAGCGTGGGGCGCTACGGGAGCACGCGGTTCGCCACGGTCTCTTACGACGTGGTCGGGGCGGACGGAGCCACGCAGCGCTTCGAGCGAAAGGTGCGGTACAGCGGGGTTCACCTGGTCGAGGGCCAGCCCGTCCGCGTGCGGTACCTGGCCGACGACCCCGTGGTGGCCGATCTCTCGGTGAACGCTGCGCGTGACGGTGACGCAGTGTTGGCGGTGATGGTCGCGCTGGTCGTGGACGTCATGCTGCTGCTGGTCTGGGGGAGGGCGTGGTTCGCGGGCCGGCGACGGGGATCGGATACCCTCGGGCGAGGATAGAATCATGATGCACCGATGTACTGCGCAGAACGGGCGGGCCCTCGTTGGGGCGCTCCTCGGAGTCGTCGTCCTCGTCGGGTGTCGCCAGCGCGGCGTCGACTGCCAGGAGCGGGCGCCCACGGTCGAGGACGACGCTCTTTGTCGGGTCCCGGGCTGGCGCAACCGCGATTACCTCCTCCACCTCCCCGCGGGCTACGACCCCGGCGTCGCCTATCCCCTGGTGATCGCCTTCCACGGCGGAGGCGGACAAAAGGAGGGGATGAACGGCCTGACCTGCGAGGATGGTGACGAGGCGAGCCCGACCTGCCTCAGCGCGGTCGCCGACGCCGAGGGGTTTATCGTCGCGTACCCCGATGGCACCGCCAACCGCCTCGGCTTTCGCTCGTGGAACCACGGCGGCGACGCGCCGGGGCTCCATTGCTCCTACGCCTGCGAGCAAGGGATCGACGACATTGCCTACTTCGACGCCCTCGTCGATGATCTCCTTGGGGTCGCGTCGATCGATCGCCAGCGAATCTATGCGACCGGCTTCTCCAATGGCGGGGGCATGAGCCACCGCCTCGCCTGCGCCCGCGCCGATCGGCTGGCGGCGATCGCCGCGGTCGGCGGAGCCAATCAATTCGCGGCTGGGGCCACCTGCAGCCCGAGCCGGCCGATCCCTGTGCTCCAGATCCACGGCAGCGACGATCCCTGCTGGCCCTACGCTGGCGGCGAGGCGAGCTGTCTCCCGGGGCAGGGAGGCAATTACGCAGGGGTCCTCGCGACGGTGATCGGCGACGAACGCGATCCCGGCTGGGTGACGCGCAACGGCTGCGAACCAACGCCGATCCTCAGCGACCTCGAGGATCCGGTGGACGACGGGACTCGCGGGACCCTGATGAGCTTCGCTGGCTGCGCCGCCGAGACCGCCCTGATCACCGTCGAGGGCGGCGGGCACAGCTGGCCCGGCGGCGACCTCTATCTCAGCGAGGATCGGATCGGCAGGCTCTCGCGCGACTTCTCGGCCAGCCAGCGGATCGCCAGCTTCTTCGCCGCGCACAGCCTGCCCTGAGCCCGCATACGACGCCGCGGGTTCGGCTGCTAGACCAGCTCGTCGAAGGTCTCGCGTTGGAGGACGCGGGCCCCGAGCACGGCGCCGGCCGAGGTGCAGGTCAAGGTCGTGACGGCGAGCAGGATGACGGCGATGTCGGGGACAAAGGGGAGCAGGGCCATGGCCAAGAGCACGCCGAGCATGCCGCCGAGGAACAGGCCCGTGCTCGCGCCGAGGACCAGGCCGAATGTGCCGACGATCATGCGCGCGAGCGGGCGATCGCGGGACCGGCCGACGACGACGTGAGGCCAGCCTAGTGGACTCAGCGCGGTGGCTGGGGTGCTGCTCGGGTGCGAGCCGTGCTCCCCTCGCGGCTCAGAGTGCGTCGTGAGGGGTTTTGCCACGGGCTGCTAGTGTACCAGGAGGCTCATCGGCGCGAGCGCCTCATCGACCGCAGAACCTGCTGGCCGAGCCGAAGGCCCAGGCGCCAGGTAGGAGCCCCCGCTCACGGGTTGGCCTTGAACACGGCGACCCAGCCGCTGCCGTCGTGGTTGTAGGCGGTGACGAGCTCGAGGGCCCCGTCGCCGTTCATGTCGGCCATCGCGACGCTGCGCGTGGACTGGCCGGGGACGGCGAACACGATCGGGGCGCCGAAGGTGCCGGTGCCGTCGTTGAGGAACAGGCGCAGATCGCCGTCGGTCCGCGAGGCGACGACGATGTCGATGTCGCCGTCGTTGTCGATGTCGCCCGAGGCGATGTGATCGGCGCCCGGCGAGGCGTAGAGCTTGAATGCATCGAAGGTCCCGTCGCCCTTGGCGGGGACCACGGAGAAGCCTGATTCAAAGCTCGCAATGATGTCGGGGTCGTCGTTGCCGGTCACGTCGGCGGCGTGGAGCTCTTGGATCTCGCAGGTGTTGCCGTTGCAAATCGGGGCTTGGCCTTGCTCGACGAAGGTGCCGTTGCCCATGCCCCGGGCGAACGAGACCAGCGGAGACCAGCGCGAGGCGACCATGAGGTCCGTGAAGTTGTCGCCGTCGAAGCCGAATTGGGTCAGGACCACCCAGCTGTCGCCGCCGGTCAGCTGGATCGAACCTTGGGTCCCCGGACTCCAGCCGTTGGTCGCTGAGCCGCGGATCCACCGGGTGTTGTAGCCTTCACCGAACACGATATCGAGGGGCGCGTTGCCGTCGATCTGGCCGATGACGACGCGGTAGGACGGGAACGCGCCGGCTTCGACGGTCATGACCGGGCCCCAGCCGCCGTTGCCGTCGTTGCGCCGGACGGTGAAGAGCGCCCCGCCGGCGACGAAGTCGATGTGGCCGTCGCCGTCGAGGTCGGCGGCGGCGATGCTGGTGGCGGGCGCAGCGATGCCCACGTACGCGCCTGCGAACAAGGCCCCGTTGCCGTTGCCGTCGCCGCGCAGGATCGCTAGCGAGTTGGCCTCACCGCCGGTGACGAGGACGCCCATGATCCCCGGGTCGAACTCGGCGACGGCGATCCGCAGCGCCGCTTGGTTGACGGCGGTCTGCTCGGGGGTGTCGCTCAAGCACAGCTCGCCGGGCGAGGCGACGCCGTCGCCGCAGGCCGGCTCGGGCTCGTCGCCGTCGCCATCACCGGGGGCGCCGTCGCCATCACCGGGGGCGCCGTCGCCGTCACCAGGGGCGCCGTCGCCGTCACCAGGGACGCCGTCGCCATCGCCGGGATCGCCGTCGCCGTCGCCGGGATCGCCGTCGCCGTCGCCGTCGCCGTCGCCGGTCTCATCGGAGTTGGTGGTCGAGTAGGTGGTCGCCGAGCCGGGATCTTCGAAGCAACCGACCGAGGCGATGGCGGGGAGCAAGGTTATACAAAGCCAAAGAGTGGGTCGTGTCACAGCGCCGCAGCGTAGCAAGTCGCCGCGCGGGCGGATAGCGCTCAGGCAAACCCGAGCTTGCGACGCAGCAACCACGCGGCGCCGAGCAACACCGGCAGCCCGGTCGCCACGCTCAGCCCGGCGTAGCTCGCGATTCCAACCCCGTCGCCGAGGGCGTGAACCAAGCCCTGCACGCCCCAATGGTTGGCGAACGGGAACTGCGTCCACAACCACCGATCGGGCAGGACGAAGCCCAGCACGGGCAGGCTGGTCCAAACCGGGAGCAAACCCTTCATGACCGCGACGGCGCTGAGCTGGTCCTTGGCGAACACGCCCACGCACAGGCCGAGGCTGACGGCGAACGGCAGGCTCGCGATCACCATGATCAGGACCGCCGACCAATCGAGGGCGAGGCCGAGCGGGAGGGCGAGCGCGGGGACGATCATGACCAGGGCGAGGGCCCCGGCGAGGATCAGCTTGGCGCCGAGGTACTCGACGAAGCGCAGCGGCGAGACCACGAAGGCGACGTGGGTGTTGGTGGTCTTCTCCTCGAGGATCGCAAAGCCGAGCATCAGCCCGACGATCACGACCACGCAGTAGCCGACGATCGCGGCGGTGATCAGCCGCAGCTCGGACCGGCCGCGCTCGGCCTCGGGCGCGTCGCTGGGATCGGCGGGACCGCGCTCGATGATCGCCCGAGCCAGGCCCCAGAGTGGCTCGGGCTCGTCACCTTGGACGATGATCTCGACGGCGCCCGCGGGCGCGCCTGGCTGGCTTGGGACCACGCCGGTGACGTCATCGCGGGCGAGCACCCTGCGGATCACGGCCTCGCGGTCGGCGACGACCTCGACCGCGCCATGGGCCGCGAGCGCGTCGCGGTCGACGGCGTGAAGCGCCTCGCTGACGACGAAGCCCGGGCGCGCGTCCTCGAGCACGGGCATCAGCAAGGCGATCATCAGGCCGAGCAAGAGCGGCGAGAGCAGCATGTAGAGCGTGATCTGATCGCGGCCGCCGGTCAGGGCGTCCTTGCGCATCATGGTCAGGATCCGCGTCAGCATGGGCCGAATCATCAGTGGGTCTCCCGCATCAGCCGACGGTCCACGCCCGCGCCGCTGAACCCCGCGGCGACGAGGGTGAACGCCGCGCAAAACCCCAACGCCGCCCGGATCACGGCAGGGTCGCCGGCGAACATGATCGCCTCGGCGCCAAACAGCACGTGGTAGGTCGGCAGCCACCAGGTCCAGCCGAGCTCGGCGGTGGGCGTGAGCACCAGGTACATGGGCATCGCGCCGACGAGCCCGACGACGGCGAGCGGGAAGAAGAACTGCGCGAGGTTGCGGAAGAACACGGCCAAGCCGATCCCAAACAAGGTCATGCCGGCGCAGGTCAACAGCACGAGCAGGGTCAAGCGCGGATCGGCGAGCGCCGCGGGGGCCCCGAGCCCGACGAGGATCACGAAGTTGAGCAGCGAGAGGCCGAGGTTGATCGTGAGCTTCGACGCGAGGTAGTCCCAGCTGGTGCCGGGGCCGATCCGAAACCACCGGATCGTGCCGTGGTCCTTGTCCTGCAGGACCATGACCGCGCCAAACATGAAGCCGAGCACGGACAGATCGACGGCGAACAGGATCGGGATGAACAGCTGGTTGAACGGGGGCTTTTTGGCCTCGGGCTCGAGCACGGTCGGGGCCGGGGCCACGCCCGCGCCTGGCTCGACCACCTGGTCAATCGCCCGCGGGGTCAATTCGCTGGGCAGCACGAAGCCGACGAGCACGCCAAACACCAGCGCGATCACGACGGTGACATGGACGAGCTTGTGGCGCAGGGCGAGCTTGGCGTCGAGCTTCAAGAGGGTGGTGAAGCGGGTGATGAAGCCGCTCATGCGGCCAGCTCCCGGCCCGTCAGCTTGACGAAGATCGCGTCGAGGGTGGCCTCTTGCGAGTGGAGGGTCTCGATCTCGCCGGCGGCGGTCAGCGAGCTGAGCTGGCGGCGGTCGTCCTCGTCGTCGAGGAACAAGGTCTCGCTGGTCAGGACCCCGTGTCGCCGGTGCTCGACCTTGACCGCGCGCTGCCCATGCTCGAGCTTGAGCTGCCGCGGCGTGTCCAAGGCCGCGATCCGGCCGTCGTGCAGGAACGCGACGGTGTCGGAGAGGGTGTCGGCCACGAGCATGTCGTGGGTGGTCAGCAGGACCGTCGCGCCGCGCTGCTTGTGCTCCTCGATGATCGCGATGATCACCCGGGCGGTCGCGGGGTCGAGGCCCGAGGTTGGCTCATCGAGGAACAGGTACTTGGGCCGGTGGAGCAGGGCCCGGGCGAACACCAGGCGCTGCTTCATGCCCTTGGAGTAGTCCTCGGCCTTGTTGTCGGCGGCGTCACCGAGCCCGACGCGCTCGAGCATGGCCCGCGGATCGTCGTGCTCGCCGGGATACAGGCCCAAGAACGCCTCGAGGTTCTCGAGCCCGGTCAGCCGCGGGAACAAGTTGGGGTGCTCGAAGGAGACGCCGATCTCGGCGAAGAACGACCGCCCGAGCTCGCGCAGCGGACGACCGTCGTAGCGCACGTCGCCGCCTTGGCAGGGCAGCAGGCGCGTCATGATCTTTTGTACGGTGGTCTTGCCGGCGCCGCTCGGGCCGAGGAAGCCGAACACCTGGCCGGTCTCGATCCGAAACGAGACCTCACGGACGGCGGGGGCGTCGGCGCCGGGGTACTGGAAGCTGAGTTGATCGACCTCGAGCACGGCTGCAGAATAAGCCGAAGCGTGACGGGAGGGGATCGGGCCGTCAGCTGGCAAATTGCGCCCAGCGCGGCGGCTTGGCATGGCATGAGTCGCTCTGAGCGATGGACGAAGCGAACGAACTGAGCAAGGACGAGGTCCTCGGGCGGGCCTGGCACGCGGTCCCTCCAGAGGCGGCCGTCGAGGGCTTGCGCAGCGACGCTCAGCGGGGCTTGAGCGCGGAGCAGGTCGAGCAGCGCCGGCAGATCTTTGGCTCGAACAAGCTCGCCGAGCGCCGGCGGGACACGCTGCTCCGGGTGTTCGTGCGGCAGTTCAAGGACCCGCTGATCTACATCCTGCTGATCGCTGGGGTGGCCTCGCTGGCGATCCAGCGCTGGGATGACGCGGGCTTCATCTTCGCCGTGTTGCTGCTCAACGCGAGCCTCGGGACCCACCAAGAGTACAAGGCCGAGACCGCCGCGCAGGCGCTTCAACAGATGATCAAGATCGTCGCGCGGGTCCGGCGTGGGGGTCGGACCGAGGAGCTGGAGAGCGAGCTGCTGGTCCCGGGGGACGTGGTCTTGGTCAGCGCTGGCGACTCGGTGCCGGCTGACGTTCGGCTGCTGTCGAGCATCGAGCTGCGCGTCGACGAGTCGCTGCTCACGGGCGAGTCGGTGCCCGTCGACAAGCGCTTCGACGCCGTGCTCGCCGAGTCGCTGACCCTCGGCGATCGGCTGACGGTGCTGTACGCCGGCAGCACGGTCATGCAGGGGCGTGGGGTCGGCGTCGTGTGTGCGACGGGCGAGTGGACCGAGCTTGGGCGGATCGCCGAGTCATTGGCGACCCAGCGGCAGATCCCGCCGCTGGTGATCCGCATGCGCCGGTTCACGCGGATGATCGCGGTGGGCATCCTCGGCGTGATCCTGCTCTTGGGTGGGGTCCAGTTCGCGCGGGAGGTCCCGTTCCTCGACATCTTCTTGCTCGCGGTCGCGCTGGCCGTGTCGGCGATCCCCTCGGGGTTGCCGGTCGCGATCACCGTGGCGCTGTCGCGGGCGTCGAGCCGGATGGCCGATCGCCACGTGATCGTGCGCAAGCTGCCGGCGGTCGAGGGGCTCGGCGCGTGCACCTTGATCGCCAGCGACAAGACCGGGACCTTGACCGAGAACAAGCTGACGGTGCAGCGGCTGTTGGGGGTCGGGGGTGAGCGGGATGAGCTGGTCGAGGTCGAGGTCGAGGGCGCCGGCTACGAGCCCCACGGGCGCCTGCATCGCGGCGGCGAGGCCCTCGATGCCCAGACCGAGGCGTGGGCCCGCCGGCTCGCCCGCACGGGGCTGCTGTGCAACGAGGCGCAGCTCACGATCGTCGATGGCCACGTCGACAAGCAGGGCGACACCGTCGACATCGCGTTCTTGGTGCTCGGGCGCAAGCTCGACATGTCCCGCGAGGCGCTGCTCGAGGCCCACCCGGAGGTCGCCCAGATCCCGTTTGAGAGCGAGCGCCGGTTCGCGGCGACCTTCCACCGCGACGGCGAGCACGTCGTCGCCCACGTCAAGGGTGCGGGCGAGACCTTGGTCGAGATGTGCGAGGTCGATCCTGCGCTGGTGCGGGCGCGCGAGGAGCAGCTCGCCAATGAGGGCTATCGGGTGCTGGCCGTGGCTGCCGGCCGGGTCCCCGCGCAGCTCGCCGAGGCGGCGGACTCCGCTAGCTTGAAGCAGCTCGAGTTCCTCGGCCTCGTCGGGATCATCGATCCGATCCGCGAGGGCGTGATCGAGGCCGTCGGCAAGTGCCACCGCGCGGGCATCGAGGTGTGCATGGTCACCGGCGATCACCCCTCGACGGCGCTCGCGATCGGTCGCCAGCTGAACATCGCGAGCAGCCTCGCGGACGTGCTGACCGGGCAAGAGCTCGATGACGAGACCGGCGCGAGCGATGAGCGGCTGCGTCGGACGTCGATCTTCGCCCGCGTCGAGCCCCGGCAAAAGACCTTGATCGTCGACGCGCTCCAGGTCAGCGGGCACTTCGTCGCGGTGACCGGGGACGGGGTCAACGACGCGCCGGCGCTGCACACCGCCCACGTGGGGGTCGCGATGGGCCGCAGCGGGACCGACGTGGCCCGCAACGCCGCCGACCTGATCCTGACCGACGACAACTTCGCGTCGATCGTCAACGGCGTGGAGGAGGGCCGGGTCGCCTACGACAACGTCCGCAAGGTGATCTGGCTGCTGCTCTCGAGCGCGGTCGCGGAGCTGCTCTTGTTCGCGTTCGCGGTCGCGTTCAACACCGATCTCCCGCTCACGCCGGTCCAGCTGCTGTGGCTCAACGTCGCGACCAACGGGATCCAGGACATCGCCTTGGTGTTCGAGCGCGGCGAGCCCGGGGTCCTCGACCGCCGCCCGCGGCTGCCGACCGAGCGGATCTTCAACCGCTTGATGGCCGAGCAGGTCCTGGTCTCGGGGCTGTACATGGGCGGCGTCGCCTATGCGCTGTTCTACGTGCTGACCGAGTCGTGGGGCTACGGCACCTTCGAGGCCCGCAACATCGTCTTGCTGTTGATGGTCCTGTTCGAGAACGTCCACGCGTTCAACGTGCGCTCGGAGACCCGCTCGGTGTTCAGGGTCCCGCTCGCGGCCAACAAGATGCTGGTGTTCGCCGTGGTCTTGGCCCAGGGGCTGCACATCGCGTCGATGTTCATCCCCTATTGGGGGCCCGTGCTGCTTCAGGTCGAGCCGGTCTCGTGGGCGACCTGGGCGATGCTGCTGGCGGTCGCCTTGGGCCTGCTGCTGGTCGCGGACCTGTACAAGCTCGTGCGCGCGCGGCCGCTCAACCGGCGGTTGCTGGCGTCAGAGGTCCGCGCGGGTCAGCGCTTGGGCAAGGTCCCAAACACCCAGTCCCAAGCCGGCGTGGACACCCCAAAGTACTGATCGTGATCTTTGAAGTGGTGCAGCAGGTGATGGCGACGCAGGTACTTGCCCCACCGGGTCCGGGCCTTGCCCGCGTGCGTCCACCAATGCGTCATGTCGTACCAGAGGTAGCCGATCGCAAACCCGGCGAACGCCGGCAACGCAAACTCGAAGCCGAGCAGCGCGCGGGCGAGCAGCCAAAACAAGATCGCCGGGACCGCGCTGGCGCCCGGCGGCATCACCAGCCGGTACTTGTCGTTGGGGTAGACGTGGTGGATGCCGTGCAGAAAGTAGTGGAGCTTGGGCATCCGCTCGAAGTGAAACACCAGGCGGTGCAGCCAGTACTCGGCGAAGGTCCACACGAACACGCCGGCGAGCGTGACCCCAGCGGCCGTCGCGAACCCAAGCGTGGTCTCGGTCGCGGTCAGCCAGAAGATCCAGGCGATCACCGGGACGTAGACGATCAGCGGCACGCTGCCGTGGCAGCGCGCGAAGAACTCTAAAAAGTCGTTCTCGAACTGCCGGCCGGTTCCGCGCCGCTCGATCGAGTAGCCGCTGGGGTAGTCCTCGAGGTCTTCGCTGCTAAGGGGTTCTGGCTGCATTGTTGGAGGCTGAGAACATCACCGAACGGCGGCCGACGCAAGCGCTGAGCTGACGCCGTATTTGCGGACCAGCACAGCGCGGCCTGGACCAGCGGATGCTACGCGCGCGGGGGATCGACCGCGTGCGCGCATGGGCACGGCCCCGAGCTTGGCTCGGAGCTCGGGGGCAATGCGGCGAGCATAGTCGTCGCGGTCAGGTAGTCGAACTCGTCACGAAGACGATCGACGAATCTCGAAATTACGGCTAATTCGCTGTTGTAGAGCCGTCTACGCTGCTCTACCATTTGTCCTGTAGATGCGGTCGCTAGACACATGGGAGCGGGTCGGGCCGCCGGAGCCGGACCCCGACGGCCTCACCCGATCGATCGCGCGTAAGCGCGTGCACGGCCGGTTGTTTGGCGGCGACGAGCGGACGATCATCGCCGATCGATTCGTGATCGGGCACAAGCTCGGCGCCGGCGGCATGAGCTCGGTCTGGCGCGCGAACGACCTCAGCCTCGGCCGCGCCGTCGCGATCAAATTCATGCTCCCGGTCGCCGCGGACGCGACCGCCAAGGGCGAGCAACGGCTGCTGCGCGAGGCCCAGGCCCTCGCCCGGGTCGCGCACCCCAACGTGGTCTCGGTCTACGACTTTGGCAGCCACGAAGGTCGGGTGTGGGTCGCGATGGAGTACGTCCCGGGCCAGACCCTGCGGGCGTTGGCCGGCGATCCAGGCTCGTCGGTCCGCGCCCGGCTCGAGCCTTGGATCGCCGTGGGTCGGGGGCTCGCTGCGGTCCACGACGTTGGCCTGGTGCATCGCGACGTCAAGCCTGAGAACGTGCTGATCGGCGACGACGGGCGGGTCCGGCTGATCGATTTTGGGATCGTGCGGCTCGCCTCGTCGGAGTCGCCCGAGAGCGACATGGTCAACACACCGAGCGACGCGAGCGGCGACGCTGAAGGGATCGGGACGGGGGCCGGGACCGCGAGCGAGACCTTGTGCGAGCCTCCCGGCGACACGGCCAGCACGGTCTCCAACCCCTTCCACCAGATGCTGACGGTGCGCAACGCGTCGTTGGGGACCCCGGCGTACATGGCCCCGGAGCAGCTCCAAGGGCGGCGCGGGACGGCGCTCAGCGATCAGTTCGCGCTGTGCCTGTGCATGGTCGAGGCCCTTTGCGAGGCCCGGCCCTTCGCCGAGGGCACCGCGTTCGCGCGGCTCGAGTCCATGGCCCAAGGCAAGCTCGGTCGGCTGCCCAAGGCGCTGCCTCGGCGGGCTCGACGGGCGCTGCGGCGCGGGTTGGCGCTCAAACCCGAGCACCGCTGGGCGACCGTCACGGAGCTGCTCGACGAGCTCGAGCGGGCGTTCGAGCGTCGGCGTCGCCGGATCGTCGTCGTGGGCGTCGTGGGCGTCGCCGCGGCTGCTTGGGCCGTGGGGCTCGGGGCCCGCGATCTCGAGCCGAGCGCCCCCGCGCACAGCTGCGCGAGCGAGCGCGACGCGATGACCGGCTTCGACGACGCCCGCCGCGAGGCCATCCGCTCGTCGTTCGCGGCGACCGGGCTCGGGTTCGCGGCGGCCAGCGCCAAGCTCGTCGACGCCGAGCTCGGGGCCTGGGACCAGGCCTGGCACGAGCAGCGCCGCGGCGCGTGCGAGGCCACCCGGGTGCTCGGGGTCCAGTCCGAGGCGCTCCTCGATCGTCGGGTGGTCTGCCTCGATCGCGTGCGCGCCGAGTTTGGCGAGCTGACCCGAGTGTTCGCCGAGGCCGACGCGGCGGTGGTCACCCACGCCGCCGAGCTGCTCGCCGCGCTCCCGCCGATCACCGGGTGCGCGGCGGCGGCGTTGGTCGGGGCGCCAAGCTCGTCGCCAGCCGAGCTCGAGGCCCTCGCCGAGCTCGCCCGCGGCCGCGCGCTGCTGATCGCCGGCGACCAAGCGGGCGCGCTCGCGTCGGCCGATCGTGCGGCGAGCATGGTCGGCGCGGATCAGCGAGCCAGCCTCCCGAGCTTGCAGGTCCGCGCGCTGCGAGCCGAGCTCGACGTCCAGGCCGAGCGCCTCGACGCTGGCTTTCGGGGCTTGCGGGAGGTCGCCGACGCGGCCGCACGGGCCGGCTTCACGGACTTCGAGGCCACGGTCCGCGCCAACTTGGCCACGCGCGTGGCCGGTGGGTGGTCGCAACCCGAGCTCGAGCGCTGGTGGCTGGTCGACGCCGAGCTCGCGGTCGAGCGCGTGGCGGTGGCCGATGATCCCCGCCAGGTTCAGCTCGCGCACACCCGCGGGCTGCTCGCCCAAGCCCGCGGTGACTACGACGAGTCCGAGCGCCTGTTGACCGAGGTCCTGGCCGCCGCCGACGCCCGCGGGCTGTGGCTGATCGCGAGGGACATCCGCATGGACCTGGCCAACTCGCTGCGCAAGCGCGAGGCCTTCGATGACGCCCGGCCGATCTACACCCAGCTGATCGTCGAAGACACCGAGCGGTTCGGCCCCGAGCACCCGCGCATCGCCCACTACGAATACAACCTCGGCGTGCTCGAGGTCGACGCCGGACGGTTCGCGCACGCCGAGGTCCACCTGCTCCGGGCGATCGAGCTGTTCGAGCGCGCGTGGGGCCAATCGCTGGGGGCGCTCCGGGCGAGGTTGACCCTCGTGCACATCGATCTCAGCGCGGGTCGGTTCGAGCGAGCGTCGGCGGCCCTCGACGCCTTGCTGCCCCGGTTCGAGGCGCTGCTCGGTCCGCGGCACCGCGAGACGGCGCACGCCTACAACGCCTCGGGGATGCTCAGCTTCTATGCGGGGGACTACGAGGCGTCGATCGTCGCGTACCAGCGCGCGCTCGCGGGCTTCATCGCGGCCCACGGCCCCGACCACGACGATGTCGGGCTGGTCTGGGCCAACCTCGGCGAGTCGTTCGCGGCGCTCGGTCAGGGCGAGCGGGCCATGCAGGCGTTCAATCGCGGCTTGGCGATCCTCGAGCGGCGCCTCGGTCGCGATCACGCCGACCTCGGCCCGGCGCTCAAAGGACGGGGCCTCGCCCAGCTCGACAGCGGCCTGTTTGGGCTGGCGATCGACGACCTCGAGCGAGCGCACGCGCTGCTCGAGGCCGCGGCGGACGAGCCCGTCGAGCTCGCCGAGACCCGGTTTGCGCTCGCGCGGGCGCTGGGCCAGGGCGAGCGGGCGACGGCGCTCGCTCGCGTGGCCGCGCTCGAGTTTGCGCAGCTCGGCCTCGACGATCGCTCGCGCGCGGTTCACCGGGCGTTCGAGCTGCCGTGACTCCTGGTATCGTATGGCCGTGATAAGCGATATGGAGCTGCTGACTGCTTGGCGCGGAGGCGACAAGCTGGCGGGCAGCGAGCTGTTCGGCCGCCACTTCGACTCTTTGTATCGGTTCTTCGCGAGCAAGGTCGGCGACGAGGCCGACGAGCTCGTGCAGCGCTGCTTCGTCGCGGCGATCGAGGGCTTCGAGCGCTACCGCGGCGAGGCGAGCGTGCGGACCTGGCTGTATGCGATCGCGCGCAACATCTTGCGGCAGTGGGCGTGGGAGCGTGGCCGCGCCAAGCGGCGCGAGCAGGAGCTCGGCGACTGCTCGCTCGCCGATCTGGGCGTGGGCCCGAGCACGGCGATTGACATGGTCCGCGAGCACAAGCAGCTCGCCGCGGCCCTGCGCCGCATCCCGATCGACTCGCAGATCGTCCTCGAGATGTTTTATTGGGAGAAGCTGACCGCGGGCGAGATCGCCGTGGTCCTCGAGTGCCTCGAAGGCACGGTCCGCAGTCGAATCACGCGCGCGCGTCAGCAGCTGCGCGGCGAGCTCGACCAGCTCGTGCGGACCCATGAAGAGCTCGAATCGAGCATGGATGGGCTCGAGACCTGGGCCAAGCAGATGGCCCAGGTCTGGGGCCGACAAACCGGAGACGCGCATGACTGAAAACAACCCCCCGACCCCCCACGACCAAACCTCAGACCCGGCCGACGAGGCCATCGACACGACCACGATTGAGCTCGAGATCAAGCTGGAGTACAGCGCCGCAGCGGGCTTCACCTTTCACCTCGAGTACACCGACGGGAGCGGTACGTGGACCGACAACCTCAATGACGGCGGCACCGTCGCGTTCGTCAACGATGGTCAATACACGCTGTTCAACTCAGCGGGCACGCCGATGCCCTTCACGTTCAATGCCGTCAGCGTGTCGCTAGGCTCCAGCCTCAGGCACACCGCCAGCAAGGTGTGTGGCAGCACCACCGCCAACTTCGACTTTTCGACCATTCAATTCCCAGCGCTCGGCAGCGCGGCCTTGGTCGCCAACCTCTACGCCTGGTGTCAGGGGATCCCGCCGACGGCCGCCGACGTGGCCCCGGTGCTCCGGGATCCCAAGCTGGGCCTGAGCAACAGCAAGGGCAGCAGCGGGTTCCACATCCCGACCTCATCCGTTTCGTGTAGCTGCGCGAGCTAGCGCGAGCTAGCGCGCCCTAAAGTAGCGCTCGTGAAACTCGATGCGCTCGCGCCACTCGTCGACTTCCATGTGGTGGCCTTCACCCTCGGCGAGGGCGTCGAGCGGATCGAGCAGCGCGCGGGCGCGGTCCCACTCGCGCAGCTGGGTGCGCGCGGACAGGGCCCCGAGCAAGGCCGCGCGGCGGATCTCGGGGCTCGGCAGGGGCGGCTCGCCGGGCTGGGGATCGAGGGCGATGGTCAGGACCTCGAGGGCCTGCGCGGGCGCGGCGATGGCCAGGAATTGGCGGCCGAGCAGGTAGTTGCCGATCGCTTGGTGGCCGGGTAGGGCGGCGATCCGGGCGGCCGTCCACTGGCTCAAGGCGGCGGCGGCTCGGGGGTTGTCCTCGCGCTCGAAGGGGTCGAAGTAGTCGGCGACGAGCGGGGCGAGCTTGGGGTCGTGGGCGCCGATCAGCTTGATCTGCAGGGACCGGCGCCGGGCTTCGCTGAGGCCGAGGGCCATGGCGGCGTCGAAGTAGCGGGCGGCTTCGTCGAGTTGGCCGGCGAGCATGGCCGTGTCGCCGCGCTGCTCGGCGATCACGGCCTCGATGGTCGAGGTCAGATCGTCGCGGCCGGCGAGCTCGTCGAGCACGCTGGCGGCGTCCTCGAGCTCCTCGAAGCTCGCGTGCAAGGTTGCGAGGCGCAGCGCATGGCTGGGGACCTCGGGCTCGAGCCGGCACAGGTCGCGCTGGGTTGCGAGGGCCTCGTCGCGGCGACCGTGGAGCTTGGCCTTGGCGGCCGCGTGGCTGAGCTCGACCGATCGGTGGGCGCAGGGCCGGCGAAACACCGAGCCTTGCTGGTAGCGTTGGGCCTGGGCCTCGACGTCTTGCTCGCGCAGCGGCAGCGCGCGGATGCTGGCGAGCCACTGGTCCTCGAGCTCGGCTAGCGAGGTCGCGTAGGTCCCCTCGAAGTCGCCGGCGTTGCCGTAGAGCTGGGCGACCGCGGGCCAGCCCCGGGTCTCGGCGAGCCACAGCACGAACGAGCCGGACGCGGTGTAGGCCCGGCTGGCGGCGGCGCCCCAAAACCCGGCGCCCATGATCGAGGCCAGCGGCGGGCGCTTGTCGAGGCGGTCGAGGATCGCGGCTTGCTCGTGGAGCCCGAGGTTGTCGTGGGCGCGGGGGGCGAGGGCCGAGGGCACGCCCTCGACGAGGGCGCCGTTGAACCGCCAGTTGGCGATCGGCAGGCCGAGCAGGCGATCGCCGAAGTCGCCCAAAAACGCGTGGGCGAGCTCGTGGTGCATGACGTCGTGGGGCCACAGGCGGTGGCTCAGGTACATCTGCTGGCGCCAGGGCGGCGAGACCTCGACGTTGTCGGCGCCGATCAGCGCGCCGCGTTGCTTGCCGGTCGCAAAGATGAAGCTTTGAACCTTGCGCGTGGGCGCCTGGCCGAGCCGGCGCTCGAGCCGATCCCAGGCGAACTCGTGCTCGGCCGCGACCGCGTCGATCTCGCGAGCGGTGATCGAGCTCGGGGCGTAGCGGATCACGAAGTGCTCGGTCTCCCGGGTCGCGCTGAGGATCTCCGAGAGGCTCTCGGTCGTCGCGGTGAAGCCCCAGCGGGTCGCCGTCGCGCCGATCACCGCGCCGGCGGTGATCAAGATGGCCGCGACCAGCGTCCGCGCGCGGCGTGGGCCGTCGCTGATCATCCGCCGCGCCGAGAGCCGTAAGCCGGCGTCGGTCCCGGCCAGCAACAGCAGCCAGACCGCCCCAGCGACCATGAAGTTGTAGGCCCGAAACCGCAGGAACCGGCGGCTGATCGCGACGCCCTCGTCGTAGATCGGGCCCGAGAACCAGCCCCAAAAGGGATCGTAGGCGAATACGACGGGCTCGAAGTAGAGCCGGTGGACGGCGGTCAGCGTGGAGATCAAAAATGGCACGCACGCGCCGAGCAGCAGCTGCCAGCGCGGGCGATCGCCGAGCACCACGGCGACGCCGACGCCGGCCATCCAACCGATCACCGCGGAGCACACCGGGCCCATGAAGAAGTAGGCGACGCCGCCGAGCGGATCGCAGTTGACGGTCCACAGCATCCCGAGCAGCAGCGGCGCGAGGGTCAGGCCGAGCAGCCACGCGAGCTCGACGGCGCCGTCGCCGGCGAGTCGCCACAGCGGGCCATGCTTTGAGGTCGGGCGGGCGGGCGAGCGGATCGCTTGGACGCCGTCGACGCCGGCGGCGGCGGCGAGCAAGCTCAGGGGCGCGGCGAGCAGCAAGCTGGAGAAGTAGCCGAGGGTCCCGGCCATCGGCACGAAGCTCAGGCCCAAGACCCCCACAAACACCAGCACACGGCGGCGCAAGCGGGGCTCCGTCGCCAGCTTTTTAAGTCCACTGAGCGCTCCTGACACGGCGGGAGTATGCCCGGCACTGATGCTCGTGTCCCGGACTCGGCTGCGCGTGGGCAGCGAAGGCCGCCTCACGAAACGGCGTGCAGGTCAGCCCGCCCTGGCGGTATGCTCGCGCGCGGCAGGCATCATGGGAGAGAGCAAAAAACAGATTTGGTCCGCCGCGATCGAGGCCTTCGAAGACGGGGCTCACGCCGTGCTCGAGCAAGCGTGCCGCCGGTTCATCGAGCTCGATCCCGACAGCTTCCCGGCGCGGATGCTGCTCGCCCACGCGCTGCTCAAGATGAAGCGGTTCAGCGAAGCCGCCGATCTGCTCGAGGGCGCCAACCCAACCGACGAGCGCGCGGTGGTCTTGTGGCACCGAACGGCCGGGGACTACTACTGCGAGCGCGGCGACTACGAGGCCGCCGAGGACGAGTACGCCTCGGCGCTCGCCGTCGTCGACGTGCAGACCAGCGATCTGGTCCTCGACCTCGTCGAGGTCAGGATCGATCAAGGCCACAACGAAGCGGCGCTGCGGGCCATCGATACGTTCTTGCGCCGGGCCGAGACGGTCGGGGACCCGCGCGAGCTGGTCGACGACGCCGAGCTGCTCGCGTTCGCCAAGGCTCGGGCGCTGCGTAACTTGGGTCGCTACCCCGAGGCGCTCGCGTTCGCCCGTGACGCGGCGGCGGTGCCCGACGGGTTCCCGGCGGCGGCGTCGCTGGTCGATGAGCTCGAGCGCCGGATCGAGCTCGAGGGCGCGGCCGCCAACGACGGCGTCAACCTCAACTGAGGACCCGCTCAGGCGCAGGGGATCACGAGGTCATATAGACCCCGCCCGAGAGCCGTTTGCATAGACCCCGCCCGAGAGCCGTTTGGGGTGCGAGTCGCGCGACAGGGTCTCGCGTCATTGGCGCGACGCATGCCGCGCTTGATGTCACATTCGTCTGTAATCGTCAGCACAAACTTCCACCACAAA
>Ga0114946_10000732_pt1 | contig 22003 bp, 12 predicted proteins | sample WalLakDeSediment_FD_88676 | JGI IMG/M metagenome (GOLD analysis project Ga0114946, IMG submission 88676) | Lake sediment microbial communities from Walker lake, Nevada to study Microbial Dark Matter (Phase II) - Walker Lake 11/02/13 Deep Sediment | ecosystem: Environmental > Aquatic >...
GTAATTACGCCGGCGCCAACGGTCAAACCACCTTCACGGATGGCGAATTTCGAACCCTGTTCCAAGGCTACCGGTACAATCAAATTCACTTCCAGATTGACGTTATCCCCAGGCATGACCATTTCCACTCCCTCTGGAAGCTGAATGGTGCCGGTTACATCCATAGTGCGGATATAGAACTGCGGGCGGTATCCGCTGAAGAATGCCTTGTGACGTCCGCCTTCTTCTTTACGCAGCACGTACACCTCGCTCATGAAGTGGGTATGCGGTGTGATGGATGCTGGCTTGGCGATCACCATGCCTCTCTCCACATCGTCCCTGTTGATGCCGCGCAGCAGCAAGCCCAGGTTGTCACCCGCCTGTCCCTGATCCAACATCTTATGGAACATCTCCACCCCGGTCACTACCGAACTCAGGCTGCGGTCCTGCAAACCCACGATCTCCACCGGCTCACCCACCTTGATGACGCCCCGTTCTACCCGACCGGTCACCACAGTACCCCGGCCTTTGATGGAGAACACGTCTTCCACTGGCATCATGAAGGGCTTATCTACCTCCCGCATTGGCTCGGGTATGTATTCATCTACCACCCGCAGTAACTCCCGAATGCTGGCGTAGTCTTCATGGTTGGGGTCATCTACCTGGCTTTCCAGGGCATGCAGGGCACTGCCTCGTACGATTGGGGTTTCATCCCCCGGGAAACCATATTCATTCAGCAGTTCACGCAGTTCCAGTTCCACCAACTCCAGGAGTTCTGGATCATCCATCATGTCCACCTTGTTCAGATAGACCACGATGGCTGGCACTTCCACCTGGCGAGCCAACAGCACGTGCTCACGCGTCTGGGGCATCGGGCCGTCAGGCGCAGCTACCACCAGGATGGCGCCATCTACCTGCGCTGCCCCAGTGATCATGTTCTTGATGTAGTCGCGGTGTCCCGGCATGTCCACATGGGCATAGTGACGATTCTCGGTCTCATATTCCACATGGGCAATGTTGATGGTAATCCCGCGCTCTTTCTCTTCAGGCGCATTATCGATCGATTCAAACGCCCGATACTGTCCCCAACCCTGCATCGCACAGAATTTGGTGATTGCGGCTGTCAGTGTGGTCTTCCCATGGTCAATGTGCCCCATGGTTCCTACGTTCATGTGCGGTTTGGTCCGCTCAAATTTTTGCTTGGCCATACACGCTCTCCTACGAAAACATCAAATAGATCTTACGGCAAATTTCTCGCCGCTCACAATAATATTGCTTTTACCACGCTCTCAGCAACCTGGGCGTAGTGGTCAAATTCCATGGTAAAAACACCTCTTCCTTGTGTGGCTGAGCGTAAATCAGTAGCATAACCGAACATCTCTGCCAAAGGAACCATGGCACGCACTGCCTGGGCATTCCCAGGCCTTATCTCTGTAGCAAGGATCTCACCTCGCCGTGAATTTAACTGGGCAATCACATCACCCATGAACTCCTCTGGTACAACTACTTCAATCTTCATAATTGGCTCTAACAATATCGGATCCGCTTTTGCAATCCCTTCCTTGAAAGCCAATGTCGCAGCCATTTTGAAAGCCATCTCATTCGAATCCACCTCGTGGAAGGAACCATCATACAAGGTTACTTTCAAATCAATAACTGGATATCCAGCTAACACACCTGCTTCAGAGGCTTCTCGTACACCTCGTTCAATAGCCGGGAAGAATTCCCTCGGGATAACACCTCCCGTGATCTTGTTTTCAAAGATAACACCACTTCCCATCTCTATTGGTTCGATCTCGAACACAACATGACCGTATTGACCACGACCACCAGTTTGTTTAACGTATCGATACTCAGCCTGGTCTACCTTGCGGGTGATTGATTCCCGATAAGCCACCTGGGGGCGCCCAACACGTGCTTGTACCCGAAACTCGCGAAGCATACGGTCAATCAAGACTTCCAAATGTAATTCACCCATTCCAGAGAGGATCATTTGTCCAGTATCTTCATCACTGTGGATATGGACGGTTGGGTCTTCTTCTGATAGTTTTTGCAGTGCCAGACTCATCTTATCTTGATCCGCTGTGGTCCTTGGTTCTACCGAAACAGAAATTACCGGTGCAGGAAAAGTAATTGTCTCCAATTGGATCGGATTTGCTGGATCACATAACGTATCTCCGGTAAAAGTCCCTTTCAAGCCAAGAATTGCGCCAATATCGCCAGCCAGTACCTCGGTTACATCTTCTCTACGATCAGCGTACATGCGCAAAAGACGCCCAATCCGTTCACGTCTACCCTTGGTTGTGTTATAGACCATTGATCCTTGGGAAATCTTCCCGGAGTAAACTCGAATGTATGCCAGACGTCCTACATAGGTGTCAGTAACGATTTTAAAAACCAGAGCGCTTAATGGCGAATCATCCTCAGTAGGACGTTCAATTTCTTCTTCAGTTTTTGGGTGGAACCCCTTAACTGGTGGAATATCCAAAGGAGAAGGTAAATAATCCACAATTGCATTCAATAAAGGCTGCACCCCTCTATTTCGTAACGAGCTTCCACAGAAGACTGCTGTGGCTTTATTCTCGATCACTGCATTCCTGAGAGCAACGATGAGTTCATCTGAAGTGATTTCTAAACCTTCCAAATATTTAAGGGTTAATTCATCATCAGTCTCAGCAATCTGTTCAACCATTCTATCGCGTAATTCATATGTAAGTAACCGTAGATCCGGAGGTATCTCTGTTTCCCTTGGAGTTCGAGCAAGCTCGTCATCCCAAATAATTGCTCGTTCAGTTAATAAATCAATCAAACCTTTGAAGTCTGCTTCTGCACCAATCGGTACTTGCATCTGAATAGGGTTTGCTCCTAGTCTTTCACGCACCATCTTGATCGTGCGTTCATACGATGCCCCAACCCTATCCATTTTATTCACGAAACAAATCCGAGGAACTCGATAGAGGTCAGCCTGACGCCAAACTGTTTCGCTTTGAGGCTCGACACCCTGGACAGCATCAAAAACAACGACACCACCATCTAAAACACGAAGTGATCGCTGCACCTCTGCTGTAAAATCAATATGACCAGGAGTATCGATGATATTTATCTGGTAACCTTTCCATTCCGCCGATACTGCAGCTGAAACAATGGTTATGCCACGCTCCCGCTCTTGTACCATCCAATCAGTAACGGTGGTTCCATCGTCAACCGAACCCAAACGATGCGTCTTCCCTGTATAAAACAGGATACGCTCGGTTGTAGTAGTCTTGCCCGCATCAATATGGGCAATAATACCAATATTTCGGTACCTTTCGGTTGGATGTTGTCGAGCCATCATTTGCTTGATTTTTCTAATTATCTAATAATATGTCTATTGCCAAATATATAATCTAATTGTCTATACCTAAAATCGGTAATGAGAGAAAGCCCGGTTTGCCTCTGCCATTCGGTGGGTTTCTTCCTTTCGACGAATAGCAGTTCCAGTGTTGTTGGCAGCGTCCATTAGCTCAGATGCTAATTTTTCGGCAAAACTTTTTCCAGTTCGTGCTTTGCTTGACGCTAAAATCCATCGAGTTGCAAGTGCAAATCGCCTGTGTTGAGGCACTTCCATTGGCACCTGGTATGTAGCTCCTCCAACCCTGCGAGGTTTTACTTCCATTACTGGCGACACATTCTTAATCGCCTCTTCAAAAACCTCCAAGGAATTCTTTTTTGTTCGCTCTTCGATTATGTCAAAGGCATCATAAACCAGCCTGGCTGCAACGCTCTTCTTACCACGCTTCATCACCCGGTTGATAAACGACTGAACCTGAACATTATTGTAGCGGACATCCGCTGGTACCTCTCTTCTTTCGGGTCGGTATCTTCGAGGCATCCGACTTCTCCCTTCAAATTCTACAAATAGTTGCCGCTTGAAAAACCACAATTGTTAGCTGTTTTCAAGTTTTCACAAAAGCCTTTCTAAATCTCAACCTTTAGGTTGTTTAGCTCCGTATTTTGAACGGCCTTGACGTCGTTTTTCTACGCCTCCAGTGTCCAGGGTTCCCCGGACAATATGGTAGCGCACACCAGGAAGGTCTTTTACACGTCCTCCTCTGACAAGAACCACAGAGTGCTCCTGAAGAGTATGCCCTTCACCTGGGATATAGGCAGTAACCTCAATCCCATTGGTCAAGCGGACACGGGCAATTTTCCTTAATGCAGAGTTAGGCTTTTTTGGTGTCATTGTACGCACTACCGTGCACACACCTCTTTTTTGTGGTGCGCCCAAAGGTTGGCGTATCCTGCGTTGTTGATTGGCGTTATAGGTGTATTGCAACGCTGGAGACTTGCTTTTCACTTTTTTTGATTTACGGCCCTTACGGACCAACTGGTTTATCGTAGGCACGTTTTTACTCCAATCTTTACTCAACCATAATTCGTGTTCGACAATCGTCACAGTGACGACGATCCCATCACCACCTGTTTTGCTTTGTGGGAAAGGATCGTCCCATTTCTTCCATCAAGGGAGGCCATCGGTCTTGCATGATGGCCTCACCTAGCTATCCGATATACAATTAAGCAGTAGGTCACTGCCTTTATAGGGTTTAAACAACGAATAAGGATTTTACCACGCGCTTACTACATCGTCAAGAAGATTTCGAAAGAAGATTTTGAAAATTCGATAAGCTGTGGTTATTATCTCGTTTCTTTGCCCAGACCCAATAAACCGGTTGTTATCTTTGGCGGACGTGCTCTTTCCTCATCTTTACCAAAGCGGATAATCTCGCCAGTATCTGTTACTGCCTCAACTGCTAAACCAAGGCTCTGCAATTCCTTTACCAAAACTCGGAATGAAGCTGGAATGCTGGGTTCTTCTATTTGTTCTCCCTTTACAATCGCTTCGTAAGTTTTTACGCGCCCCTGGACATCATCTGACTTAACCGTCAACATTTCCTGAAGGGTGTAAGCCGCTCCATAAGCCTCCAAGGCCCAAACTTCCATTTCACCAAATCTCTGGCCACCAAACTGCGCTTTGCCTCCTAATGGTTGTTGTGAAACCAGACTGTATGGCCCGGTTGAACGGGCGTGAACTTTATCTTCAACCAGGTGATGCAACTTCATTATCGTCATTATACCGACTGTGACCGGTTGATGATACGCCTCGCCAGTCTTGCCATCGCGCAGGATTTGTTTTCCAAGAGTGGGAACGGGTTTTCCAGTTTCAGCCATAGCCTGTTCAGCCATCTTCCATAGCTCTTCTCCCCTAACTTCATTGGCTGTCCGGCCCTTCTCTTCAAGCCAAAGTTGTAGACAAGCATCAATGGCGTGCCGGTTTTGTTCTTCGCGATGAACATTGGAGATACTGATTTCTTCCTCAAAATCCAAGATTTTGTCTGGATCGTACTCTTTATCTCTCAACCATTCTTTCAAAACGGAACGGCGGGCATATTGCCTGTCTGAAACCAGCCGGTAGACGTCATAATTTCGTTCACCTAACCAGGATTCTAAATATAGGTTACGTACTTCATCGTCGTCCTTAATCACCTCTGGATCGTAATCAAATTGGTTCAACCAGCTCCAGGCAGCCTCAGCAGTTTTCGACCAGGCCTGGTCAATCAACCAGCTACGAGCCAGCTCCCCTTCGATTTCTTTTTCGCTAGTACCATCAAATACAGGCGAAATTGCCCGGAATCCAAGACGGCTGGCAGCCCAACCCAGATGTGCCTCCATAACCTGTCCCAAGTTCATACGCCCTGGAATACCAGTAGGATTCAGGATGATATCTACCTGTCGACCATCGTCGAGGAAAGGCATATCTTCAACTGGTACGACTCGGGAAACCACCCCTTTATTACCATGACGACCTGCCATTTTGTCTCCAGCTGTGATCTTTCGCCGTTGAGCGACTGAGACACGAACCATCGTATCTACACCAGCAGCCAGATCGGAATTATCATCGCGAGTAAACACTTTTACATCAACCACTTTTCCTCGCTCTCCATGAGGCATGCGCAGCGAGGTATCTTTAACATCGCGTGACTTTTCACCAAAAATCGCCCGTAATAATCGTTCTTCTGGTGTCAATTCCTTCTCACCTTTCGGTGAGATCTTTCCAACCAGGATGTCATTTGGGCCTACCTCCGCCCCAATGCGAATAATACCATGTTCATCCAGATCCTTAATCGCCTCCTCACCTACATTGGGTATATCGCGGGTAATTTCTTCAGGTCCAAGGCGAGTATCACGTGATTCAACTTCATATTTTTCAATATGAACCGAAGTGAACAGATCCTCCTGCACCAAACGCTCAGAAATCGCAATTGCATCTTCAAAGTTCGCCCCCTCCCAAGACAGGAATGCAACGACGACGTTTTGCCCTAATGCCAACTCTCCAGCATCTGTCGAAGATGAGTCAGCTATTACGTCATTCTTATGAATTCGCTGGCCTTTTACCACAGCGGGTCGTTGATCTATACATGTGCTCTGGTTGGATCGCTGATATTTACGCAGCGGATACTCACGAAGCCCATTGGCAGTATGCACCACAACTCGATTACCAGTGACTGATAATACCTCACCTTCTTCCTCAGCAATTACCACCTGTCCAGAATCAAAAGCAGCATGATACTCCATACCAGTTGATACCTGTGGCACATCCGGTTTTATCAGAGGAACTGCTTGAGCCTGCATGTTAGACCCCATTAATGCCCGGTTGGCATCATTATGTTCGAGAAACGGTATGAGCGCCGCGCTTATTCCCACAATTTGATGTGGCGCCACATCCATATAATCAACATTGAGCATACTGGCGAACAAGAAGTTCGAGTGCTGTCGTGTTGAGATTCGGGTGCGTACAAATTCGCTGTATTCATTCAAAGGGGCATTAGCTTGGGCGATGACATACTTATCTTCTTCATCTGCTGATAGATACTCAATCTCTTCAGAAACGAAGGGTTTTATCATAACTTCTTTGATTTTCCGTTTCTTGATGGTTTTGAAGACTTTTTCAGTGATTCTTTGTCCCTTGTTAGAAATTACCTCACCTGTACCTGGATCAACAATGTCTTCACGCAACTCTTTATTTACCAAACGTGGATCATCACCAGCTAAGGATCGCCGCACACGACGATAGGGGGTTTCTAGAAATCCGTATTCATTGACACGAGCGAATGAAGCCAGACGACCAATCAAGCCGATGTTTGGCCCTTCAGGCGTTTCAATTGGGCAGATACGACCATAGTGCGAGTGATGCACATCGCGTACATCAAAACCTGCTCGTTCTCTACGTAATCCACCTGGACCTAATGCTGAAAGTGTTCGCTTGTGTCGCAGTTCGGCTAACGGGTTAGTTTGGTCCATAAACTGGGATAGTTGGCTGGAACCAAAGAACTCTCTCAGCGCTGCCACTACTGGACGGATATTGATCAAGGTAATGGGAGATATTTGTTCTTGATCTCGGATGGACATCCGTTCCTTTATGACTCGTTCCATTCGCCTCAAGCCAATCCGCAGCTTATTCTGGATAAGCTCCCCAACGGTTTTTGCCCGGCGGTTTCCTAAATGATCAATATCATCAGGCGCTTCGATTCCATTATTGATGGCAATCATCCGGCGAATGAGATTGACAATATCCCACTTGGTTATCGTACGGTGAGAAATCGGGACATTTTTCTGTAAATCTAATTTCTGATTAAGTTTATAACGCCCAACTCGCTCCAAATCGTAATGTCGCTGGTCAAATAGTTGTTCTTCAAGAAATTCCCGTGCGTTATCTAATGTTGCAGGATCACCAGGTCTCATGCGGCGGAAGAATTCCAGAAGAGCCGCCTCAGCTACTGTATTAACCTGGCTAAGATCCCAATCCGGTTCTTGTGCCAGGGTTGACGCAATAAACATTCGATCGGGGTTGTTATCCACTCTAGCAAACAGGTTCAGCAATTCTTCGTCAGTGCCTTCTTTGAGTGGTGAATCTATTAATTTATCATCAACTGCCGCCAGTGCACGCAAGAAAATTGTTATCGGAACAGTTCGCTTACGATTGAAACGCAAGGTAAGATAATCACTTTTGCGTGTCTCAAATTCCATCCAGGCACCACGATCCGGTATTAATTTGGATACAGCTAAGGGGCGCCCAGTCGAACGATCAACAGGAGCTTCAAAGTAAACACCTGGAGAACGGATAAGTTGAGAGACCACTACACGTTCAGTCCCATTGATAATAAAGGTCCCTTTTTCAGTCATCTCAGGGAAATCTCCCAGGAAGATGTCCTGTTTAATTGGTTCTGGAATATCTGGTCCAGCCAATAATACCGAGACATACATTGGGCTTGCATAAGTCAGGTCTCGTTCAACACACTCCTCAATGGTATGTTTCGCCTCTTCAAACCGATATCGCAAATCCCACTGTTTTGCCTCCTCAGTATCGCTGGGAAAGTAAAGTTTCATCCCTTTGTTGTATGACTCAATTGGGGAGATCTCGTGGAATAGATCTGCAAGACCCTCCTCTTTGAGACGGATGAAAGATTCTAGCTGAACTTCAATTAAATCGGGTAACGGTAGCTTAACTTCAATACGACCGTAAGACTTGCTAGGGACAACAGACGCCATGCGTTTTCTCCTGGTTTATAATTAACTTGGTCAAAGAAAAAAAATACTATCTTCCATTACGCGGAAAACGTAAAACGAGACGGAACAATTCCTTCCATCCGTTTTACGCAATGAACTGGTTTAGACCCATTCAAAACATGGACAAGAAAATTTTTTGCATATGCAAAGAACAATTTTATTAAGCAAACTGTAATTATAACATATTAACCAGATTCAAACCAACTTTTTTTAGGAATTTACTAGGAGTTTATCAAAAGAATGACAGAATCTCATAGTGACAGGCAAATCAATGCGAAACCAAATCCTGATATTTTCAAGTCAGGTTTTATAGGTGTCATGGGATCACCAAATGTGGGGAAATCCACCCTTATCAACTCTCTTGTTGGAACTAAAATTGCAGCCGTTTCTCCCTGGCCTCAAACGACACGAAAACGCCAGCTAGGCATTTACACCAGTCAATTCGCCCAAATCATTTTTATTGACACGCCTGGAGTGCATCGTCCGCTTCATAAGCTAGGAGAATATATGAACCAAGAAGCAGCCGGTGTTTTGAAAGAATCCGACTTGGTTTTGTTTATTGTAGATATCAGTCAGCCTCCTGGTAAAGAAGACCTTCTTCTGGCAGATCTCATCAAAGACCCAAAGATAAGAGCCCCTATCCTGCTTGTACTCAACAAGGTTGACCTGGTAGACCCAACCGCTCTCAACTTATATGAAGTCGCCTATCGCCAGATTATCCCCCAAGCAACTGCCATATTCACCTCCGCCACAAAGGGTGAGAATCTGGATAATCTGATCAAAGAGATAATTTCCCGCTTACCGGAAAGTCCTCCCTTCTACCCAGAAGATCAGCTCACCGATTTATACGAAAGGGATATTTCTGCAGACCTGATCAGGGAGGCTGCCCTATTTAATTTGCGCGATGAGGTTCCTCATAGTATTTCCGTTCGAATTGATGAATTTACTGAGCGAAATGACCACGGAGCTTACATCGCGGCTACCTTATTTGTAGAACGCGAATCTCAGAAACCCATTGTCATCGGTCAGGGTGGTGAACTAATAAAGCGAATTGGTACTGCTGCCCGCCAGGAGATAGAACGTATGACTGGTCGAAAAGTGTTCCTGCAATTGCGTGTCAAAGTGCGAAAAAACTGGCGAAATAATGATGCTGCTCTGCAACTGTTTGGCTTTAGTAAACCATCTAGGGAGAGATAACGTTTGCTACCAATTCATTATATCTGGATACCCCTACTTGTCGCTGCTCTTGACTGGATAACCCTCGGTTTACAATGGAGATGGCTAGGTTATTTAACTAAACCAGGAGTGATGCTGGCATTGTTTGCTTGGCTCTGGATCGCATCCTGTTTCTGCGGTCCAATGCTGCTAGTTGGGTTAGCGTTGATTTTTTCGCTTTTTGGGGATGTATTCCTCATGCTACCTGCAAAACGTTTTGTTCCTGCAATTTTCGCGTTTTCTTTAGCCCATCTGGCATATATTATTGTCTTCAACGATACACTTCCACCCATCAACCTACCATCAATAATACTTGTGATTTTTACAGCGATCACAGCTTTCCAGATTGTCAACCGTGTCACGATAGGTTTACGAGCAAACCAAAGGCAAGATATGATTCCCTTCATTTGGACTTATTCAACCTTGATCGCTGTGATGCTCCTATCTGCTTTGATGACTCTCATCCGTCCCGAATGGGAAAATATACCGGCGCTATGGGTCAGCGCCGGCGCACTTCTATTCTTCCTCTCAGACTCGCTCCTGGCCTTTGAGAATTTTGTATCACCCATGGCTTATGGGCAACTCAAGGTCAGGGTCAGTTATCATTTGGGGCAAATTGCTATTGTTATTGGTTTAGCCTATCAATTCCTGATCTGATTTTAATCCATCACATACACAGAATGCCTTACCCTATTTCTCCGCTGGTGGTGTCTCAACACTTGGATCGTTGGTTGATGGCGGTGTAGATGGGGGAGGTGGGACGATCGCGCTTGTTGCTGGAGAATAGATCTGGCTACCGAAACGAGAAAGTAAAACGCCTCCCAATCCTAGAAGGCCAACTAATATAGAAAAAATTCCTCCGACACAAGGTATCACCATATTTGCCCCATCAACAACCAAAACAAGGAAAAATGTGCCAATGCCAGCCGTTATCGCAATTGGCCATTCTTGCCCTAAACTGCTGGCAAACCTGCGACCAATTTCTAATCCTAGTGCTATCCGTCCAAAGAACCACGTCACGATCAAGATCACAATTCCTAACAAACTGACTGGAATGAGGATAATCGTTATCGCGATTACAAGTAGAAATATAGGGACAACAATAATGGTAAGTAAACCAACACCCCCTGACAAAAGCGGTTGAGATAAGATTGTGCGAGCAACTCGGTCAGTTGGATTTGGCAAAAACATCATCACCAAAACCGCTAATGCTGCCCAAAGAATAGCCTTAAAAAATAAGCCAAGCATGTCCCAGCCTGGTGAAGCTGGGAAATTAAAAAACCTGGGAGTATCAGGAATGATAATTCCTGGCATTTGCCAAACCCGAACTGAACGTCCAGTAATCAGTTGTCCATCAATTCTGGCATTTACTTCCCTGTCAAAGGAAGAAGCCACCGCCGTAACATTCCCTCGCACCCACGCGCTGTTAGCCAACTTAACAGAACCTCCAATTGCAACCAGGTCTCCATCTACTCGACCTTGAACTACAACGTTTCCCCCCATAACCACCAAATCTCCATTAAGCCTGGAGCCTTGTTCAATTATGATTGAACCCCCAAAGAAGGTCAGGTTTCCATCGTACTCTTCTCCACGCCCTAATGTAAATGATTCCCCCACCAGAGTTTGATCGTTATAGAGGTTTTTTGCTAATGCTGTACCTGGAAACAATAATGCTAGCATAGCGATTAATAAGATTACAATATAACCTTTGTTACTCATAGTTGTGCCCTCCATGATATAGAAAGTGGTCTTAATGAATACATCCAAAGCAGGCTGATCATTACAAACAGACGGAAAATGAACGGTCACTATTCTGCACAGTACCGCTCCAGACTTCAGTCTTAATAAATATCTCTAATCACCTATTAAGTAAACGAAAATTTCTTCTCAGGGTAACAAAAACCTCCCAACCTCCAGACAACCGTTGGGATTATAGAAAAGAGCGCCAGGAATCCGGCGCTCATTCATTTACTAATCTGCGGCGGTTGGTTCTCTCTCCGCAGTATCTTCTTCATATGGCACTTCAATTGTTGGCGGTTCATCCATATCCTGCAACTCTTCCAAAGCACTGAAACGCCCTGGCTCAAAGCCAGTACCAGCTGGGATCAATTTGCCAATGATCACGTTTTCTTTCAATCCATAGAGTGGGTCTTTAGCACCTGCTATGGCTGCCCCTGCCAAAACTTTGATTGTGTGCTGGAAAGATGATGCTGACAGGAAAGACTCCGTACTGAGAGATGCTTTTGTAATGCCCAACAAGATATCGACGAACTTAGCTGGTCGTTTTCCTTCAGCGAGTACGCGTTCATTCTCTCGCTTCAGCTCTAAACGGTCCACCAGATCACCAGGAAGATGATTGGTGTCCCCTGGGCGGGTTATCTGTACCTTAGACATCATCTTGCGGATAATGACTTCAAAGTGTTTATCATTGATGTTTTGCCCCTGAGAACGATAAACTTTTTGCACTTCCGATAGTAAATACATTTGGCAGGCTTCTCGCCCCTGAATCCTTAAAATACGGTGTGGATTAAGAGATCCTTCTGTAAGTGGTTGACCTGGTTCTACACGATCCCCCTCACGTACCAGCAGTCTGGCATTGCTAGGGATTTCGTATTCAGCTTCTTCACTTACTTCATAAGACACAATAACTTTGGCTTTGTCTTCGCTTACAGATTCAATCCGAACACGTCCGGCATTTTGAGCAAAAATTGTCGAATCTTCTCCATGCCTGGCTAACTCCTCACCTGCTTGAACTTCACTCTCCTCCTCCACGGTTATTGTCCAATTTGCCGGTAAATCATATTCATCACTTACCATCTCGCTGTGCCTGACCCTTACTACTCGCAGGTCGGGATAACGGTCAGATTGCTCAACATAGACAGTACCAGCGATTTCAGAGACCACCGCCTCCCCCTTAGGAGTTTTCCGAGCTTCAAACAATTCCTCCACCCTCGGAAGACCTGTTGTAATATCGCCAACAGCAGCAACACCTCCAGTGTGGAATGTTCGTAAGGTTAACTGAGTTCCTGGCTCCCCAATCGATTGAGCAGCTACGATCCCCACAGCAGAACCCACATCAACCATCTTCCCTCGACCGAGATCCATACCATAGCATTTTGAACAAGCTCCATGGATTAGTTCGCAGGTCAATGGTGAACGCACCTTGACTTCCAATATATCTGAACCCACTATACGACGTACAACCTCATTCGTCAACACATCGTCTCGTTCAGCCAGTATTTCACCTGTATTGGGATCAACAACACGTTCTGCAGCTAATCGACTGAACAATCGGCTGCTCATTGCTTGACCAGCAATATCATCAGACCGCCGGATTGTTAACCCATCAAGGGTTCTACAATCCTCATCATTAATGATCACATCCTGGGCAATGTCCACCAAACGACGCGTAAGATAACCGGCATCGGCAGTACGTAAGGCTGTATCGGCTAAACCTTTTCTAGCTCCATGCGTGGAAATGAAATATTCTAATGCGTTTAACCCCTCTCGGAAATTTGACCGAATAGGTAATGGGATAATACGACCCGAAGGGTCTGCCATTAATCCGCGCATACCCGCCAGCTGAGAGATCGGTTGAAAACCACCTTTGGTTGCCCCAGAATTTGCCATCGTCGCCAGGTTTCCATGAGGGTCCATCGTTGCTTTTACCGAATCAGCAACCTGGTTAGTCGTGCGCTGCCAGACGTTTATTAAACGTTCATTCTGTTCTTGCTCTGTTAGAAGACCTCTCCGAAAGTCGCGCTGGATAGCTTCAGCCTCCTGCAGTGCTAACGAGATGATTTCTTCCTTTTCTTTCGGAACAGTAATATCCGATACTGAGATGGTGTATCCAGACCGAGTAGCGTACTCGAAACCAATATCTTTAACCTGATCTGCCACGTCTGGTGTTGCGTCTTCGCCAGAAATTTCATAGACTTCTGCAATCAAATCCTTCATGGCACCTTTCTCAAGAACCCGGTTGACAAACTGGATCTCAGGAGGAAGAATTCTGTTAAAAATCACTCGTCCAATGGTTGTTTTTATCACCCGTTCTTCAGGTTTTTCAAGTCTGTTGTTTTCGTCATCGTACCAGGTCTCGACCCTTAACTCTATATTGGCATGTATATCCACCATGTCAAGATTGTAGACTAACTCAGCTTCTTCTATACTACTAAATCTTCGACCATCTCCACGATGAGGCCGGGAATGATTAGTCTTTGTGAGGTAATAAACACCCAAAACCATATCTTTCGAAGGGCTGATGATAGGTTCCCCATCTGCTGGTTTAAGCATGTTCTTAATCGATAACATCAATTGGCGCGCCTCCCAAACCGCTTTTTGTGAAAGCGGCACGTGCACAGCCATTTGATCACCATCAAAGTCAGCGTTAAAAGCCGTTGTTACTAGTGGGTGTAATTGTATGGCGCTACCTTCGATTAAGACAGGTTCAAAAGCCTGAATCCCGAGTCGGTGCAGGGTTGGGGCTCGATTGAGCAAGACAGGACGTTCTTTGATGACTTCTTCCAATACCTCCCAAACCTCAGGGCGGTTTCGCTCAATAAAACGCTTAGCACCTCTCACGTTAGCGGCATAATTATGGGATACCAGACGAGAGATTACAAATGGTCTATATAGCTCAAGTGCCATAGCTTTGGGCAACCCACATTGGTAAAGCTTTAATTGGGGACCAACAACAATCACTGAGCGTCCTGAATAATCCACTCGCTTTCCCAACAGGTTTCTTCGGAAACGACCTTTCTTTCCTTTGAGCATATCACTCAAAGATTTGAGCTCACGTCGACCTCGACGTGAAAGTGCCTTGCCCCGTTGCGAATTATCAATAAGAGAATCAACCGCCTCCTGAAGCATGCGTTTCTCATTGCGAACAATGACATCAGGTGCACCCAATTCAAGCAACCGTTTTAGTCGATTGTTTCGGTTTATCACCCTGCGATAGAGGTCATTTAGATCGGAAGTCGCAAACCGACCGCCATCTAATTGCACCATCGGTCGTAAATCAGGTGGGATCACTGGAAGAACTGTAAGGACCATCCATTCTGGTTGGTTTTCCGAACGCCGGAAAGCCTCGACAACTTTTAATCGTTTAGTAGCTTTCTTCCGCTTCTGTTTACTCTTAGAAGTACGAACCTCGTGCCACAATTCTTCAGCCAATTTATCCAGGTCTAAGCGTCTCAAAATATCATAAAATGCCTCGGCACCCATGTCAGCCCGAAAGACCTGTCCCCAGCGCGATTTAAGTTCACGAAAACGACTCTCTCCCATGAATGTAAGTGGTCGTAGTTCCAGTAATTCATCCCGCATTCGCGCATTTTCGTCTCGCACCTGGGAAGCCTGATCTTCAAGTTGATTCCGTAGGTCTTCCATTTCAAGGTCTGCCTGAGCTCGTACCTGCTCAATATCTAATTTGATATGCTCTAGATCACGTTGCTTTTGGTCTTTGATTCCAGCTTCTAACTCTTCCAGCCTTTCTTGCACGAACTTTTGAACATTAAGCATATGCTGAGGTGTAATGACTTCTCCAGCTTCGACAACCACGAAATCAGTGTCTGGGAAATGCGTAGCCACACGGGGTGCCTGACCCATCTGTTCTTGAAGATTGCTCTCCAGACGCTGTCCAGCTTTGATAATTGGTTCCAGTTTTTCAGCTAATTCTTCTTCAAATTTTGCCTCAAGTTCTTCCTTTCTCTCTTGAGCTTCATGAAGCTTACGATCCCTGGCAGCTTTGACTTCAGCAATTTTGGCATTGATCCTGGCTCCTTGTTCTCGTTCTGCCGTGATAATTTTTTCATCCAAACGCTTAAGTGCTTTTGGCGGGCATCATCATCAACATAAGTGACCACATATTGGGCAAAGTATAGTACTCGATCAAGATTACGACGCGAGATATCTAGAAGCAATCCCAGATATGATGGAACCCTCCTTGTATACCAAACATGAGCTACAGGAGCGGCCAGTTCAATGTGACCCATCCGCTCACGACGAACCGAAGAACGAGTTACTTCAACCCCACATTTGTCACATACGATTCCTTTGTAACGGATATTCTTATACTTTCCGCAATAACATTGCCAATCCCGTGATGGGCCGAAGATAGCCTCACAAAATAGACCATCCTTCTCAGGACGGAGACGGCGATAGTTAATTGTCTCCGGTTTGAGCACCTCACCGTATGACCAACTCCGAACAGTTTCGGGTGATGCCAAACTAATACGTAGCGCAGTCAAACCCTTAGTTTCCACTAGATAGCCTCCTGCTGAAATTCTCCAAATCGAATATTGGTTTTCAGACAAACATCTCCCCACCAGCAATTCATGGATCCTACTCGACTTGTCTGATAGATCTTTCTAAAATAATGATGGGGGTAAAGAATTTTCAGATTCCCTTTACAATATAGCAAACAAAAGCAAGCGGTTGAGATCTCTTTCTCAAACGCTCGCTGGCGCTCCTAAATCTTTTGGATTTGCATGTGCAAGAATTATACCCATAAACATCAACAGAAGTCAAGGGATCTTTTTCCCACTAATGTCCCCTTTGTTCTCTTGATTATCGGATTGCCTGATGGGTAGCGCCAGAAAGAATATACTCCCCTTTCCTAATTGACTTTCTAACCAAACCCTCCCACCATGACGTTCAGCGATCGATTTCACTATTGCCAATCCTAAGCCAGAACCACGTTCCCCTCTCGATCCTCGGGGCGTTGCCCGGTAAAACTTTTCAAACAAACGCTGTTGGTCAGCAGGTGCTATACCCATCCCAGTATCATGCACCTCGAAAACAATCTCCCCAGCTTTTACTTGTAGACGGACTTTTACTTCCCCATTGGTATCCGTGTATTTGATCGCATTCTCAACAAGATTATGTAGAACTTGCTGTAGTAGTGCTTGATCAGCCTCAATTAACGGGATGTTCTGTTGTGGTATCTCTGATGTTATTCGGATTCGCTTTTGCGCTGCTTGCAACTGAAGTCCATTAATCACCCGTTCAACAATATCCTGCACCTGAAGCATTTCAAGTTGCAGCCCTACACCTGCCTCTATGCGCCCTAAATCAAGTAAATTGTTTACCAGACGTGCCATGTTTTCAACACCATTCACAATCTTACTTACATAACCAGATTGTTGGTCATTGAGCTCGCCGACCATTTGTAACATCGTTGTATATCCCCGAAGCAATGTTAGTGGAGATCTCAAATCATGGCTTACAGTTGAAACAAATTCCGATTTTAATGCATCCAGTTCTTTGAATTGAGTGACATCTCTCAATATACACAATTTCCCCATACGAGAACCTTCAGCATACATAGATGAAGCCGTCACCAGATATACTCGTCCATCTGGCATAACTAATTCAACCGACTGCTTTTCTGCGATTGTTGAAGATAACAAATCGACTAATTGCCTATTGGCAATTACCTGACTAACTGGTTGACCAATATCTTTGTAACCGGTCAACTCTAAAACCTGGCAGGCAGCTGGATTGACCAAAAGGAGTCGATTGTTTTCATCTGTTACAAGTACTGGATCTGGCGTTGATGCTAATATGGATTCTAAACGTTGTCGTCCAATTTCCGCTGTCATGAAAAGACAAGCATTGGATGCTGCTAAAGCTGCTTGTCCAGCCAATGTGATCAGAAAATTGACTTCCTGATCTGAAAAATGGTGTACCTGGTCATAACCCACCCAAAGAGTTCCGTAAAATTGATTTTCTCGCTTTAATGCAAAACCTGCCAGTGAATGAGGGTGTGGAAAACCAGGGGAGAAGACCAACAACCTCGGTCGATTTACGTTTGCCATCAATACTCGTTCTTTTTGCCGGACCAGAGATAGAACCTGATCGTCCAGGTTTCGATACAATTCAGTTGCTGATCCTAATCCAAATTTGGTAAGGGATGAAGAACCATCATTAATCTCGGGAACTATCTCTGGAGCTAATACTACTCTGGCTGAGGAAGCCCCAGTCACCAAAGCCGCCTCCAATAATGGCTTTAACGATCCCCTCAATTCCAGGCTGGATGCTACACCCTGGCTAACCTCTAGTAGACGGTTGAGTTCATCCATACGGGCGCTCAGTCCAGCGCGCATCTTCTCAAAAGCTCGTGCAAGCTGACCTATCTCATCTTCACCGCTAACTTGCAAAGGCCTCTCTAACTCCCCTGCTGCCATTCGGTTTGCTTCATAAGCCAGCTTATGCAAGGAAGAAGTCACAACGCCTACCCCAAGACGAATCAAGACAATTGCCAGTAGAGATAGGACCAATATCAATCCTAACAAGGGTGCAGCAATATTCATTGCCTGGTGTGTCGCATAACTAACCGGCGTGGTTAATACTACAGCCCATGGACGACCTGCTGTTGGTTGATAATAAAAGAAATTTCGCGTACCATCAGAAGCATAGTCTATGAAAAACTCAGCTTCGTCTGGTCGGTACCCAGAATATTGCGACATCACCAGGCTTGCATCAGGATGGTGCAAAATCCGTCCAAATTCATCCAGGAGAATCCCTTCTCCACCGATATTAAACATGCTTTCCAAACTAGTTAGCAGTGGTTGGCCGAATGGATTTGCCGACAAATTACTCCGGCCAACTAAAACTCGTATCAATCTTCCCTCTTCATCCTGGATAGAAGCCAAGAATGATATCTGCGCTGTCTTAGATCCCTCAAGGGGCGGTACAGCATAGATCTGGATCGGTACCCCACTCCTTGCAAGCGCTATTCCCGTCATCTCTTCCAGTGATAAAGTAAAACCATCGGGCTCAATTATTGGATAGCTTGATACCAACCTTCCTTCATTGTCGACCAATATTAGTTGGCTAAAATAAGGTATCCTGCGTAAATCTTGAGCCAGAAATTCTTCCAGGATATCTTTATTCGGCTCTGCAAGAATTGGGTTGTCAGCATATTGCAAGATCAAATTCTGGCCAGTTTCAAGGATAAAGGGTATATTCTGTATTGCCATTTGGGCCGCATTTTCCATACGCCCAGCAAGCATTTGCCTGGCAGCATTCCCAGCTACAATCCAAGCACCAATCATCAGAGACAAGGCTAGTATCAAAGCAAATGGTGCCATACTAAAAATAAACCGGGTCTCTAACCGTTTCTCTGCTGGCGAAGGAATTAATGCTGAATGGCTTCCCCACATTTTTGGAAAAGTTAACGCAATAACTTCAGCAATAGCTCCAGCAATAAACAAACTTCCTGTTATTGCAATAGTTGAAGCACCAATGAATGTAATGGCTTGGTCTAAAGGGATTGCTAGAATACCATCTGCCATGAAGACTGCATCTAACAGAAGTAGTAACGGAGAAAAAAGTCCTAACAGAACAGCTACTACCAATGGTCGTCGTAAAATCCTGAAGAAGGGCGTGCGATAACGTTGAAACATCGCTGCACTGAAAAGCGTACCTAACAGGGCAAATTCCAACGGTAAGAAAGGATTATGTGATGACCATAACGCCAGAAACAAACCTGATAAAGCTGCTAACCAGGCTGCTGCTATTGGTCCAAGAAGACCCCCTGCAAGAATCCAAGGCAAGGCAGCCAAGAACATCAGGGCTGGACCAGTTGAATGAATTAATCCAGTTTGATTAGCCAGGGTATCGAAAGTTTCCAGTTTGAGACCTGGAATAAACAGGCTGGTTATTGGAACCAGGCCATTTAATCCAATAAATATTCCCCAATGTATTCGTTGCCATTTCGGGTGAAAACCCCACCAACGTCGTAACAATAATAATAAAACACCCAAGAGGGTCAACCAACCCAGCCATCCGGTCAGTCCGTTGGGCAGCTCGATATAAGCGGGGTTGCTTAAAAGAAATAGCAGGTTGGCCATAATGGGTGTCTTCACATGAGCTTTTGAAGATTATAGCACTAAATAAATCTCAGAACCATTCGATGGTCTCCTGTGTTGCCTTGGAAATATTTTCGTAGAAACCACGACGCTTTTCAGGAAGCATTGCTGCCAGAATATACATGGCTTCATCTGTCATTAACCGCAATTGATCACGACTTGCCCGGCGAAGTTCCTTTTTATACCGGAATGGTTTTCCGAAACACACATGTACACCAGGTTCACGCCAGCGAGGTAAAAACGGCAAGGAGGGGAAACCAACCGATCCTTCAATTGCCACTGGAACTATCGGGGTTCCAGACCGGCATGCCAGGTAAGCTGCTCCTTCTTTTGCTTGCCGTAACTGTGAATTACGTGTACCTTCCGGAGCGACCAGCACAATCTCACCTGCATTCAGAACTTGTAGGGCGGCCTGTACCGCCCGCCGATCCACCCCCTCGCGTCTTACTGGAATTACCCCCCACAACCAGGGGAATATCCCCCAGCCTGGAATTTTAAACACTTCTGCTTTAGCCAGTGGAACAATGTCCCGAGGCACGACATAAACCATCATCACTGGATCTATGAAACCAATATGGTTCATCATCAAGACAACCGGACCAGTTTCCGGGATATTTTCCAGCCCATCGACCTTATCGATCCGGCCAAGAAATTTAAACCCAATTATTCGCAGCAGAAATCGGCAAATTCGCCTGCGTAACGCCCAGTGAGAATGATCGTACCCTATCCGAGCATCACTAGAATTCAAACTTTGAACGCTCATCGGATCTTTCGATTGTCTCCCGATAAACTCCCTGGTAGGTTGGAGGTAGCTGTCTCGCCAAGGTGAGCATTATTTGTTCAGTACCTTTACGGACTGCCTCTCTCCAATTTGACTTTTCTTCTAAATAAAAAGCTTGACCTATCGTAACAGTAACATTGCTACGCTGCAAACGCTTCATATTAGAGAATACCTGCATGTTTTCTGTACCTGTATACGTAACAGGCACCAGCAGTACTTTACCCTTAAGCGCTAAATAAGCTGCTCCCGCGGTGCCTTCTTCCAATGACCCAGTTAAACTCTCTCGGCCTTCTGGCGCAATAGCCACCACGCGGCCTTCTTTGAAAGCCTGTAAGACAGATTTGATTGCCTGCCGGTCTGGTTGCCCGCGGTTAACCCAGATCATCCCATATAGATCTAAGAATTTTCCTAAAACAGGCAGATCAGATAGTTCGATTTTTCCAACTGTTTCAATTTGTCTTGGTGCTAGGGCAATACCAATTACGAAATCTGCATCTCCCAGGTGATTTGACACAATTAAAGCTGGACCTTCCGGAGGAACATTTTCCAAACCTTTCACATCAAGCTGGATGAACAGTTTTACACATATTCGCGCCAACCAGACAGTTAACCACCGCACAAACCGACGCCACCAGGTTATTTGAGGCAACTGGGATAGATACGCGCGGTTAATCTCACTCCTTGCTTTTTCCATATCAAGTGGTTCAATAGACACGGAGGTTATTTCTCTCTAGCTAATTGATAATAAATCCAAATGCACTAGGAATTACTAAATTTTTCACAGGAATGGCTTACCAATGTCAATGCTTGTTCAAGTACTTGCTCTATGGTCAATTTACTTGAGTTTACCACATATGCATTCTGAGCCGGTTTCAATGGAGCTATATCTCTTGTCGAATCAATCCGGTCTCTTATTCGCATCGATTCCAGGATAGTTTCAAAAGGACTCTCCTCACCACGTTCTATCATTTCCTGGTGACGTCGCTTCGCTCGTACTTCAACAGAGGCCTCCAGATAGATTTTTAAATCAGCTTCTGGTAAGACAACCGTACCGATATCTCTGCCAACCATAACAATCTGCCCACGTATCCCTATCCGGCGCTGCTGTATTGTCAATTTTCGACGAACCTCTGCGTAAGAAGCAACTTTTGATACATTAGCGTCAACCTCCCGCTGACGAATATCCCAGGTAACATCCTCCTCATCCACTAATACATCATAGCTCCGACCATCATCCTTAGTTGGTGGTTGCACATCAATTTGAATCTGATCAACCAATTTCTCAACTGAGACCTGATCATCAACGCATATCCCCCTTCTCAATGCTTCCAAAGTAACTACCCTATACATCACACCTGTATCAAAATACAGATAATTCAGGCACTCAGCTAACAGTCTACCCAGAGTAGATTTACCAGATCCAGCCGGTCCATCAATGGTAATTTGGGCGGGAATACTCATTACTCGATCACTTCCATCCCTGGAACTATGTCTTCATAAATATCGATTGGTGGATCAAATTCAGAAAATGGGACATCATCCCGGATAAATTCCA
>Ga0114946_10000734_pt1 | contig 21966 bp, 21 predicted proteins | sample WalLakDeSediment_FD_88676 | JGI IMG/M metagenome (GOLD analysis project Ga0114946, IMG submission 88676) | Lake sediment microbial communities from Walker lake, Nevada to study Microbial Dark Matter (Phase II) - Walker Lake 11/02/13 Deep Sediment | ecosystem: Environmental > Aquatic >...
ACTCATTGACCCGTTGAAGATGACGACGTTGATAGGCTTCAGGTGTAAGTGCAGCAATGCATTAAGCCGAGAAGTACTAATCGGTCAAATTTTTAATGCCTCTTTTAGCTAGCAATTAATGTTTACATTTACAAATTGATCCGCAATTAAGTAGGGCTTTTTGATGGCGGCTATGCTGAGCTTGTCCCACCCGTTCCCATATCGAACACGGAAGTGAAATAGCTCAAGGCCGATGATAGTCCGTTAGGGCGAAAGTAGGTAGCCGCCATCAAAGCGCCCTTTTATTTTATCCGAATTTTGTATACAATAGCATAATGAAAAAGAGAAAGATTATCTTTGTTATTGTCGGGGTTTCACTGGTTTTTTCTTTAAACCTCTTTCAGGCGCAAGTCAGAGACGTTTTTCATTCTTTATTCGCTCCTGTCCAAAAAACATTCTGGGCAACAGGCGGCAATGTTTCCGACCTTTTTAAGGGTATTTTTAAAAAAGATTATTTGGTGGAAGAAAATAAAAAGCTCAGATCGGTAAATCAAGAACTGTTAACAAAACTGGCAGAGCTGGAAGAATTAAAAAAAGAAAACGTATTTTTGAGGGAGGCCCTGGAGATTAATTTGGCGGAAGATTTTCAGCTGGCTTTTGCAACAATAACAGGCAAAGATTTTTTTCAAGACTCAATTTCAATAGATAAAGGATCCTCTGACGGCCTGGAAGAGGGCATGAGTGTTATAATAGCCGAACAAAAACAAAAGATCTTGCTGGGAAAAATCAGCCAGGTTAATAAAAATTTCGCAAAAGTGACCCTAATTTCTGATAAGACCAGCTCTTTTGATGTAGAAATTTTAGGCAAAGAGGCTGAAGGATTAATTCTCGGAGAGGGCAGCCAAAAAATGCGTCTGGATTTTTTACCGAGAGATAAAATTATCGAAGAAGGAGATGTGGTTGTTTCCAGAGCGTTGGGAGACGTTTATCCGAAGGGTCTGCTGGTCGGCGTAGTCACAGAGGTCCAGAAAGACGACTTAAAGTCTTTTCAACAGGCAGAGGTTTCTCCTTTTTTCAACCTCAGAGAGCTAAGAAATGTTTTCATCATATTAAGATGATTAAACATGTTTTATTTTTAATTTTATTTTTTTTCGCGCTTGTTTTAATCCAAAGCACCCTTTTGTTCGGATTGCCTCTGATTATAATAGCAGTGGTCCTTATAAACATTTTTTATAGAAAAGCAAATTTCGATAACGGAATAGCTGGTGCCTTTATCGGAGGCTTCTTTTTAGATATTTTTTCTTCCGGTTTGTTGGGCGTTTGGGTGGTGATTTTACTTGTTCTTTCATTTTTAGTACAGACGATTTTTAAAAAATATGTCAGAAAACCTTTTTTCAAAATTTAAAATTAAAAAAACTAAAAAAGAAATAGAGCCTCAGGAGATTTTTCTGGACAAACTTTCCCAGAAAAAAGAAATAGAGCTGGGTATCTCTGAAAAAAAACTGGAAACTCCTCTTTCCCAGGGAATTATTCGGGGTTTTTGGGTTGTTTTTCTGATTTTGATATTTATGTTGATGGGCAAGACTTTTCATTTACAATTCGTCAGAGGAGAAGAGCTTTCTATTTTAGCCGAACAGAATAAATTTATCATAAGTTCTATTCAGGCTGAAAGAGGGGTTATTTACGACAAAAACTTCAAACAGCTGGTATTCAACAAAGCGAGTTTTAATTTAATTTGTAACGGAGAAACAGTTTTCAGAAACCTGGAACATCAAGACCTGCTTTTTTTTGAAGCAAGAATTGATGATTTCCCCGGTTGTAAGATAGAAGACAATACTATGCGAGACTATTTGTCAAATGATCTTTTATCTCATGTTATTGGATATCAAAGAACCACCGGCGAAAAAACCGGCCTGGAAAGTTATTACGATAATATCTTGCAGTCCAAGCCAGGCCAGATACGGATTGAAAGGGATGTTTATGGAAATATTGTTGAAAAAGAAATTCTTTCTCTTCCGGAATCAGGTCAAAGCCTGATGCTCTGGCTGGACGCTGATTTACAGGAAAAAATTACAGCATCTTTAAAAGAATCTGTCGAAAGAGTAGGGGGAACGGGAGGGGTGGCCGTAGCTTTGGATCCCAAAACCGGCGGAGTGTTGGCTTTGGTAAGTTTACCGACTTTTGATGCCAATCTTTTCAGCAAGGGCATAAGCCAAGAACAATGGCAAGAACTTCAGGAAGATCCCTTAAATCCTCTTTTTAACCGGGCTATTTCAGGAAGCGGTTATCTTATAGGTTCAACCATTAAACCCTTTATTGGTTTGGCTGCTCTTGAAGAGGGCATTATCAAAGCTGATACTCAAATTTATTCTCCTTTGGAAATTTGCGTTCAAAGCCCCTGGGATCCGCAAAGAAAAGATTGCTATAAAGACTGGAAGTATCACGGAAGAAGCGATGTCAGGCGAGCCATTGCAGAATCCATTAATACTTTTTTCTACCAGATTGGCGGAGGTTTTGAAAATTTTAAAGGTTTAGGAGCTGTTAAAATTAAAGAATGGATGGAAGAATTTGGATGGGATTCAAAAACAAATATTGATTTGCCTCAAGAAGGAGTAGGAAAACTGCCTGACTTTGAAAAGGGATGGGTTCTTGGTCAAACCTATCACATATCTATTGGCCAGGGCCCTTTTACCATAACACCCCTTCAGCTAACCGCAGCCTATACGGCTATAATTAACGATGGCAAAATGGTTCAGCCTCAGGTGGTAAAAGGAATCGTTAAAAACGGAGAATTAACAGAAGAAATGCCGCCCGTTTTTTTAAAAGAGCTTCCGGCCAGCTCCGAGAATCTGGAAGTGGTGCGCCAAGGCATGAGGCAAGCTGTTACCACCCCCGGAAATCCACCAGCCATTTTAAATAGTTTACGGGTGGCTGCAGCCGCTAAGACCGGAACAGCCCAGACCGGCAAGGCAAACGTCTATCATAACTGGGTGGTTGTTTTTGCGCCCTATGAAGATCCAGAGATAGTTTTGACTTTAATGGTGGAAAACGCCAAAGGAGAACCCGGAAGTTTGCCGCCGGCAGCAGTTCTGCCTGTAGCTAAAGAAGTGCTTGATTGGTGGTTTTCCAGACCTTGACAGAAGTAATATTTGGCTTATTATTAGTGAATATGAACAAATATCTTACCCGAGAAGGTTTGGAAAAATTAAAAAAAGAATTAGAACACCTGAAAGAAACGAAGAGAAAAGAAATAGCCGAACGACTGGAAAAATGCATTGCTTTTGGTGATTTGACCGAAAACGCGGAATATCAGGAAACTAAAGAAGAGCAGGCTTTTATCGAAGGGCGTATTTTAGATTTGGAAAATTTAATTCAAAATGCGGTAATTGCTTCAGAAACAAAACAAAGAATGTATGCTCAGGTAGGTTCAACTATTTTGGTGGGAACCGGCTGGAAGAAAGAAAAATTCAAGATAGTGGGAGCTAAAGAAGCTAATCCCTTAGAGGGCAAAGTATCAATAGAATCTCCTATAGGCAAAGCCTTTTTTCATAAACAAAAAGGGGCTATTGTGGCAGTACACACTCCTGAGGGCACTGTGCAGTACAAAATCCTTAAGATAGAATAAAAAAACCAAAAATCGTTTATCTGATACCCCTTGCGAGGGGCTTGTTTTTTGTGTAGAATTAAATAACATGGCAATTTCAGAGATTAAAAAAACAAGACTGAAAAAACTAGAACAGCTCCAAAAAGCCGGAATTAATCCCTATCCCATTAAGAGTAATAAAAGTCATTCCATTGAAGAGGCTTTGCTTGATTTTGAAAAGTTCTCTCGCTCAAAGATAAAACTGATTTTGGCCGGCAGAATTACAGCTCTCAGAGAACATGGCGGTTCAACCTTCATTCATTTTGAGGACGGAAGTTCCAGAATCCAGGCCTATTTTAAAAAAGACAGGCTGGGTAAAAAATACCGATTATTTTTAGATAACTTTGATGTGGGGGATTTAATTGAGATCTCCGGTATTTTGTTTAATACCAAAAAAGGCGAAAAGACGCTTGAGGTTACTGATTTCAAAATGCTGGCAAAATCTTTGCTGCCTTTGCCTGAAAAATGGCATGGCCTGAAAGATACAGAAGAGCGCTTTAGAAAAAGATACCTAGATTTAATTTTTAACGAAGAGGCAAAAGAAAAGTTTGAAATTCGCTCAAAAGTAATAAAGGAAATAAGGAATTTTTTAGAAGAAGAAGGTTTTTTAGAGGTGGAAACACCTGTTTTGCAGCCGATTTATGGCGGAGCTCGTGCCCTGCCCTTTAAAACCCACTTAAATGCCCTGAAAATGGATTTGTATTTAAGAATTTCGCCAGAACTCTATTTAAAAAGACTTTTGGTCGGCGGTTTTGAAAAAGTTTACGAGATCGGCAGATGTTTTAGAAATGAGGGCATGGACAAACATCACAATCCTGATTTTACCATGCTTGAATTTTATTGGGCTTATGCAGATTATGAACAAATGATGAGGTTGACCGAAGGGCTCTTTTCCCACCTTTTTAAAAAAGTTTTTAAGAGCGACAAGATTAAATACCGGGGGGAAGAAATTAATTTTAAAACTCCGTTTAAAAAGATTGAATTTTATCAGCTTTTGGAAAAATATACTAAGATTAATTTGGAAAAAATCAGCCAGAATGCTTTATATAAGAAAGCCTTGAAGTTGGGCGTAAAGACTGAAAAAGAAAGGCCGAAAGCGGAAATTGCAGACGAAATTTATAAAAAATATTGCCGGCCGAAAATTTCAGAGCCCACTTTTGTTATTCATCATCCGTCAGGCTTTCAACCTTTAGCGAAAAAATGCGAAAAAGACCCGAAAAGGCTTGCTAATTTTCAACTTTTAGCAGGAGGAACAGAGCTAATTAATGCTTTTTCTGAGCTGAATGATTCTTTAGAACAAAAAGAAAGGTTTATCGAACAGGAAAAATTGCATAAAAAAGGATTAAAAGAATCGCAAAGAATGGACCTTGATTATATTGAGGCCTTGGAGTATGGTATGCCTCCTGCTGCCGGATTCGGCATGGGCATAGACAGATTGGTAGCCTTATTAACAGATTCCCACAGCTTACGTGAAGTGATATTATTCCCAACCATGAAACCTAAAAAATGAAGCAATTTTTTCATTAGGCAAGCCATAAAAAAAGCATTGCCCGTCATTAAAAAATATTTATGTTAGACATTAAATTTATTCGTCAAAATCCGGATAAGGTTAAAGAAGGGATTGCCAAAAAACGAGCTGAAATTAACATCGAACTTATTTTAGAATTGGATAATAAAAAAAGAGAAATTCTCCAGAAAATAGAAAGCCTAAGATCTAATCAAAAAAAACTGGGCAAAGAAAATATCGTTAAGGCCCAAAAATTAAAGGCAGAAATCAAAAACATTGAGCCTGAATTAATAAATACTGAAAAAAAACTTGATTTTTTGATGCGCCAAATACCTAACCTGCCCCTAGAAGAAGTGCCATCGGGTAAAGATGAAAAAGAAAACGTTATTTTAAGAGAGTGGGGGAAAAAGACTAATTTTGATTTTAAGCCTAAAGACTATTTACAACTTGCCGAAAGCATGGGCTTAATTGACATTAAAAGAGCGGCCAAAGTTTCAGGAACAAGATTCGGGTATGTAAAAGGCAAACTGGCTGTCGTTCAATTTGCCTTGATCAGCTTAACAATAGAGTTCTTAACTAAAAAAGGGTTTTTATTGGTATTGCCGCCGGTAATGATCAAAGATGAAATGATGGAGGCTATGGGTTATGTTGATACGGAAGCTGATCGGGCAGAAAGGTATTTTCTGGAAAAAGATAAGCTTTATCTTGTGGGTACTTCTGAGCAGTCAATCGGTCCCATGCACACAGGAGAAATATTGGAAGAAATGCCGAAAAGATACCTTGCTTATTCTGCGTGTTTCAGAAGAGAGGCCGGAGCTTACGGCAAAGATACCAAGGGGATCTTAAGGGTTCACCAATTTGATAAAATGGAGATGTTCAGTTTTTGCAAGCCTGAAAATTCTACAAAAGAAAATGAATTTATCCTGGAGATGGGAGAAAAACTGATGCAATCTCTTTGTATTCCCTACAGAGTAGTGCAACTTTGTACCGGAGAACTATCCGGGCCATCAGCGAATACTTATGATATTGAGGCTTGGATGCCCGGCCAGAATTGTTATCGCGAAACTCATTCTGCCTCTAACTGCACTGATTTTCAGGCAAGAAGATTGAATATACGTTATCGGACAAAAAACGGTTTACAGTTTTGTCACACCCTAAACGGTACTGCTTTTGCCATGGGTCGTATACTTATCGCTATTATTGAAAATTACCAGAAAAAAGACGGAAGTATTTTGGTTCCTGAGGCTTTGCAAAAATATGCAGGATTTAAAAAAATATGAAGCACGTTTTAATTCTCCACGGTTGGGGGTCTTGCGCCAAAAATTGGCAAAGAGTGAAAGAGAAACTGGAAAAAGGCGGTTGTAAGGTATATCTGCCCGACCTGCCCGGCTTCGGAGAAAATGCAACCCTGGGAAAACCTTGGTCAATCGAAGACTATTTTAATTGGGTTAAAGAATACTGCCGGAAAAACAGCCTTTCTCGGTTTTTTTTATTGGGCCATTCTTTCGGCGGAGGATTAGCAATAAAATTTGCCGTTGATTCTCCCGAAAAGATTCAAGGTTTAATTTTGGTGGCTCCCAAAATCAGAAGGCAAAAAACTCTCAGATACTATCTGGGCCTAGCATTAGCTAAAATAGGAGAGCTATTTTTTGTCATACCGTTTCTTGCTTTTCTGCGGCCTTTTGCCCGAAAAGTTCTGTACCGTATCATTGGCACTAAGGATTATTATAAACTGGACGTTAAAAAAGCCATTCACTTAAAGGAAACTTTTAAGCTGATAGTGAAAATGGACGCTATGGACCTGCTTGCGCTAATCAAGGTTTCCACTCTGATTATTTGGGGAGATAAAGACAGGCTTACTCCCGTAAAAGACGCTTACTTGGCCCGTAAAAAAATAGAGAACTCAAAGCTGGAAATTATCAAGAACGGTAAACACGGCCTGAATTTAGAAATGCCGGATATGTTATCTGAAAAAATTTTAAAATTCATATGACTTTTTTAGTATTATTTTTCTGGTTTATTATTTTTAGTAAAAAGTTTTTGTTTTGGTCTTGGCTTTGGCAGCTGAAAGAATATCATAGAGGCAGATTTTTGGATCACTTCAGGACAGACAAAGGTAAAAAGCTTATTTTCAGCCCTTTGCTGGCTTTGAAAACGATTGTTCTTTTGGGGTTTATTTTTTATCCAGGCCCTTTGCCAGCTTATTTGGTTTTGGCTCTTTTTTCCCTTGAGTTTGTTTTTTCTTCTGTAACTTTCTTCAAAAGAAAGCTGAAAATACCGGTGTTGACCCGCAAAACGGGTATTATTTTAAGCGCTGGCCTATCTTTCGGATTACTGACAGTGTCTTTTTTGTCGGGCGCCAGGATTCCTTTTAGGGAAATGGCTTTCATTCTTTTGATTATTGATATTTTAGCTCCCCTGATCAGCACGGTTCTGGTTTTGGTTTTTCAGCCTCTGACAGTGGCCCTAAGAGACAGGCTTTTGGAGGCTGCCAAAAAAAGGAGGGAAGCTGCAAAGAATTTGCTGGTTATCGGCATTACAGGAAGTTACGGCAAAACATCCATGAAAGAGTTTTTAGCCACTATTTTGGCCGGAAAATATAGGGTTTTAAAAACCAAAGAGCACCAGAATTCTGAAGTAGGCATTGCCAAATGCATAATAGATAATTTACAAGAAGACCATGAAATTTTTGTGGTTGAAATGGGAGCTTACAATAAAGGCGGCATTAATCTTTTGACAAACATAACCAAGCCCAAAATGGGCATTCTGACCGGCATCAATGAACAGCATATGGCAACTTTCGGTTCCCTGAAAAAAACCATTTCTGCTAAATTTGAGCTGATCGAGTCTTTACCAGAAGACGGTTTGGCTATTTTAAATTACGATGATCCGAGAATCAAAAAACAGAAGGTGGCAGATTACAATTCCAGATTGAAAAACGTTAAGTTTTATTCTTTATTTGACAAAGAAGCTGATGTTTGGTCAGAAAACCTGACGGTTGAAAGAGAGTGTGTTCGCTTCAAAGTCAAAACAAAAGACGGTCAGGCTTTTGATTTTCAGCTTAACTCCTTGGGGCCGCATAATGTGCGCAATTTCCTGGGAGCTGTTTGTTGTGCCAAGTATCTCGGTATGAGCCTTTCTGAAATCAACCTGGCTGCGGCTGAAATCAACAAACAGCAGTCCGGCATGGAATTGAAAAAAGGCATTAACGGCCTTAATGTGATTGACGCCACTTATTCTGCCAATCCTACAGGCATTATGGCCCATCTGGATTATTTGAAACTTTGGCCGGGCAAAAGAATCATAATTATGCCCTGCTTAATTGAACTGGGCAAAGCCTCTAAAAAAATCCATAAAGAAATCGGCAGGAAAATTGCTGAAGTCTGCGATTTGGCAATTGTCACCACTAAAGACAGATTTAAAGAACTGAAAGAGGGAGCTGAAGAACTGCCCAAAACCCAACCGAGAGAAAAACAAATTGAGATTGTTTTTATGGAAAAACCCAAAGACATTTTAAAAAAAATAAAAGATGTTGGCGAGTCGGGAGATATAGTTCTTCTGGAAAGCAGGGTGCCCGGCCCCCTGATTGACTCATTGATAAAATAGCATGAAAATTTTCAGGGAAGTAACAAATAAAAAAGAATGGGAGGATTTTCTTTCAGCTTGCGGAGAAAAAACCTTTCTTCAGTCCTGGAATTGGGGAGATTTTCAGGAAAAAATGGGCAACAAAATATGGCGCCTCGGCTTGTATAATAAAAGAAAAGAATTGCTTTATGTTTTTTTGGTTGTAAAAATTGCAGCTAAAAGAGGAAAATTTCTTCTGTTGCAGCATTGTCTGAGTTTTCCTGAGGAACTATCAGACTATCTGAAACAGCTGGCCAAACAGGAGGGCTGCAGCTTTATCAGAGTGGCTCCGCTTTTGGCAAAGACAGAAGAGAACATAAAAGCATTTAAAAGATTGGGATTCAGAGAAGCTCCCATGCACGCTTCAGCCTATGAAGCAACCTTAAAACTTGATCTTGATCTTCCAGAAGAACAGCTTTTGGCAAATATGCGCAAGACCACCCGTTATCTTATCCGGCAGGCAATGAAAAACACGGACATTGAAGTGATTAAAAGCGATGATGTAAAAGATATAAATCTTTATCAAAAACTTAATGAAAAAGTCGCCGATCACCAGAAGTTTACCCCTTTTTCTTTGCAATTTACCAGAAAAGAGTTTGAAGTTTTTGCCAAAGACAACCAGGCTCTGTTGTTTTTTAGTAAATATAAAGGAGAGACAGCAGCCTCTGCCTTGGTTATTTTTTGGTCGGGAATTGCTTTTTATCATCAGGCAGCTTTGGACCCAAGGTACCATAAAATTCCAGCAGCTTACTTACTGCAATGGGAGGTAATCAGAGAAGCTAAAAGTCGCAACTGCAAAACATATGACTTCTGGGGATATGTTAATCCTAAAAAAGAAACAAATCACCCCTGGTCAGGTCCCACTTTATTTAAAATGGGTTTCGGCGGCAAAGCTTACCAATATATGGAAACGCAGGATCTGCCGCTTTCAAAAAAGTACTGGCTGACTTATTTTTTCGAAAAAGCCAGGAGCAAAAAACGAGGATTATGAAAAGATACAGAAAGCCTTACAGAGTTAAAAGAAAAAAAACAATCCTAAAAAATCGCTTTATTTGGATCGCCGTTTTGGTTTTATTCTTGGTCGGATCCGTTATATACCTTTTGTTCTTTTCTCCGGTCTTTCAAATCAAGAAAGTGACAATAAGCGGTGCAAACCAGGTTTCTCAAAAAGATATCCGGTCTTTTGTTCCGTTGAAAAATATTATTTTACTAAATAAGGCGGAAATTAAAAAGAACATTTTAAATAATTTTCCGGAAATATCAGGAGTGGAAATAGATCGAAAACTTCCTGCTACAGTTAACATAGAAATCAAAGAAAGGGCAGCTGCCGCTGTGTGGTGCAATGAAGAAAAGTGTTTCTTGGTGGATAAAAACGGTAAGGCCTTCAGGGAAGCCTCTGAGGAGGATGGTTTTGTTAAAGTTTTAGGAGCAGAAGAGCTCTTGCAAGAGAAAATAATCAGCCAAATGCTGGACATTGATTCAAAGCTTAAAAAAGACCTGAGTATTGAAATTGAAAATATAACTTTTGATTCTTCCCAAAGGCTGAATGTTAAAACGGTTGAAGGCTGGGAAATATACTTTAATCCGGAAAAAGACATAAGCTGGCAGCTTACCCAGCTTCATCTTGTTTTAGAAATACAAATTTCTCCAGAAGAAAGAAAAAGCTTGGAATACGTTGAACTGAGGTTTGACAAGGTTTATTATAAATAATTATCACTCCAGGGTCTTGACTGCTAATCTGGGTTTGCTATAATTAATTTTGATGATCACGGAACGACAGAGTGAAATTTTAGACAGGATTATTCAAGAATACATAATTCAAGCCAAGCCTGTCAGTTCCCAGTTGCTTGAAAAAAAGCATAATTTTGACTTGTCTTCAGCCACTATCAGAAACGAAATGCAGAAATTAACCAACAAGGGATATCTTGCCCAGCCCCATACTTCAGCCGGCCGCCTGCCTACGGATAAGGGCTACAGGCTTTTCGTTGACAAATTATTGGGAAAAAAATCAGCAGAACTTGCCACCAATTGGCAAAGAGAAATCAAGGCTTCTTTTGAATTTATCAGAGAAATTACGGAATTCCTGGCAGAAGAATCTTCTAATTTGGCCCTGGGATATCTTTCAAACGAAGGAATTATTTGGAAAGAAGGCTGGAGGGAAGTTTTTCGAGAGCCTGAGTTTTTACAAAAAGGTTATATGGCCAGTTTTATCAATGCGCTTGAAGGTCTTGAAGAAAACATCGGCAGCATTAATTTTCCTTCTGAAATTCGTGTTTATATCGGCAAAGAAAGCCCTGTTTCCAAAAATAAAGATTTCAGCTTGATTACCTTAGGATTTGACCAGGGGCTTTTTGCCCTTTTAGGACCCAAAAGAATGAGTTATCATAAAAACATATCTTTATTGATAAATTTATGCCGGAAGATTTAAAAATCGAAGACTTAAAAAATCAACTTCAAGAATGCGAAAAAAAAAGCAAAGAATATTTAGCTGGCTGGCAGAGAGCTCGGGCTGATTTTCTCAATTACAAAAAAGAAGAGATGGAAAGGATAGAGGGCCTTATAAAATACGCCAACCTTGAAATGATTCTGAATATTTTGCCGGTTTTGGATAATTTTGAAAAAGCAGAGCTAGAGCTTTCAGAGGCTCAGAAAAAAGATAATGTTTTGCAGGGATTTTTGCAGATAAAGAAACAATTACAAGATTTTTTAAAAAATCAGGGGGTGGAAGAAATAAAAGCTTTAGGCGAGAAGTTTGATCCGAATCTGCACGAAGCAACAGAGCAAATTGAAATTAAAGACAAAGAAGCAGAAACAATTATTGAAGAAGTCCAAAAAGGTTACAAAATCAATGACCAATTGCTAAGACCAACTAAAGTAAAAGTCGTAAAATAAATTAAAAAATAAAAAATATGCCAAAAATATTAGGAATAGATCTCGGTACTACGTTTTCTGCCATGGCAGCCGTAGATGCCGGTGAAGCAAAAATCATCGAGAATAAAGAAGGTGGCAGAACTACGCCGTCTGTAGTGGCCATAACCAAAACAGGGGAAAGACTGGTCGGCGTTTTAGCCAGGCGCCAGCAAATTACCAATCCCCAGAACACTGTTTTTTCCATTAAGCGACTGATCGGTAGAAATTTTTCCGATCCCGAAGTACAGCAAGATAAAAAACACATGTCTTATGAAATAAGAGAGAGGCAAGACGGCGGAGTGGAAGTAAAAATAGGAGACAAGTGGTATTCTCCGCCCGAAGTTTCAGCCATGATTTTGCAAAAGTTAAAGCAGGATGCCGAGGCAAAACTCGGAGAGAAAATAGAAGAAGCCATTATCACCTGTCCCGCTTATTTTGACGATTCGCAAAGAAAAGCCACTAAAGTGGCAGGCGAAATTGCCGGCTTTAAGGTAAGACGGGTGATTAACGAGCCGACGGCTGCTGCTTTGGCCTACGGTTTGACCAAAAAAGAAGACCAAAGGATTGTTGTTTACGATTTTGGCGGAGGAACTTTTGATGTTTCTATCCTAGAAGTATCTAAAGAGATAATAAATGTTTTGGCGGTTGGTGGAGATACTCATCTGGGCGGGGACGATTTTGACCAGAAGATAATTGACTGGATAGTTGATCAATTTAAAAGAGACCAAGGGATTGATTTGTCAAAAGACCAACTGGCTTTGCAAAGACTGAAAGAAACGGCTGAAAAAGCCAAAATTGAACTTTCTTCTGCCCTGGAGACCGAAATCAACCTGCCTTTTGTTACTTCTGATGCTGCCGGACCCAAGCATCTTTATTACAAGCTGAGTCGAGCCAAACTGGAAGAGTTGGTTGGAGATTATATTGACAGGTCAATTAGTTTGGTAAAACAAACCCTCAAAGAAGCGAATGAATTAGAAGAAAAGAAAATTACTATTGAAGATATTGATGAAATTGTTTTGGTCGGTGGTCAAACGAGAATGCCCAAAATTCAGGAAGAAATTAAAAAGATTTTTAATAAAGAACCGAATAAAGAGATTAATCCCGATGAGGTAGTGGCAATTGGTGCAGCTGTCGAGGCCGGTATTTTACAGGGAGGCGCAGGGATTAAAGACGTTTTGCTTTTAGACAATACCCCCCTTTCTTTGGGGATTGAAACTATGGGACAGGTTAATACGGTTTTGATTTCCAAAAATACTACAATTCCTACAGCCAAAACTCAGGTTTTTTCTACGGCCGCAGATAGCCAGACTTCAGTAGAAATTCACGTGCTTCAAGGAGAGCGGCCAATGTCTTTTGACAATAAAACTTTGGGTAAGTTCATTTTGGATGGTATACCACCCTCTCCCCGTGGTACTCCTCAAATTGAAGTGACCTTTGATATTGATGTCAACGGTATTTTGAGTGTAACAGCTAAAGATAAGGCTACAGGCAAGGCCCAGTCAATCAGGATAGAGGCCTCTACCGGGCTTTCCAAAGAAGAGGTGGAAAAGATGAAAAAGGATGCAGAGCTTCACGCTGCTGAAGATAAAAAAAAGCAAGAAATAATTGAAGCCAGGCATGTAGCTGATAATCTTATTTACACCGCAGAGAAAACCTTAAGGGACGCGGGTGATAAGATCACGGCCGATATCAAAAAAGATATTGAAGAGAAATCAGAAGCCTTGAAGAAGGTTAAAGATGGTGATAATATTGAAGAGATCAAGCAAAAAACTAATGATTTTTCACAGGCGGTTCAGAAAATAGGGGCTGAGATGTATAAAAAAGCTCAGGAACAGAAGCCGGAAGAGCAAGAAAAGAAAGGCCCCGAAGAGGGTGAGTATAAAGAGAAAAAGTAATAATTATGGCAAAAAACTATTATCAAATTTTAGGTGTTTCTAAAAATGCCGGTCCAGAAGAAATAAAAAAGGCTTATTATAAACTAGCCCATAAGTATCATCCAGATAAGGGTGGAGACGAAAGTAAATTTAAAGAAATTAATGAGGCGTATCAAACCCTGTCTAATAAAGAAAAAAGGCAACAGTACGATCAGTTCGGCAGGGTTTTTGAGGGGGGTGGTGGCTTTCAGGGAGGACAGCCGGGTTGGGATTTCGGTTTCGGACAGGGGTTTGATAACGCTGATTTTGATCTGGGAGATATTTTTGGAGAAATGTTCGGTTTCGGAGGCCAGACTCGTACAAGGGATTTAAAAAGAGGTAAAGATATTGAAGTGGAAATAGAGCTGTCTCTAGAAGATATCCTTAAAGCTCAGGAAAAAGAAATCATTTTAGACAAAGAGATTTTGTGTAACCGTTGTCAGGGAAGAGGATCAGAACCGGGTAGCAAAGTTAAGGAATGTTTTTCTTGCCGGGGTCAGGGAGAAGTTCAGCAAATCAAAAAAACCTTTCTCGGTTCTTTTGCCAGATATACTGTTTGTCCTGAGTGCGGCGGCGAAGGTACCAAGCCCGAAAAACCCTGTAATGTTTGCAAGGGAGCGGGGAGAATAAGGGGGGAAGAGAGAATCAAAATCGTTATTCCTGCCGGAGTGGACACTAATCAAGTGATAAAAGTTGAGGGTAAGGGAGAGGCCGGCAAGAAGGGCGGCAAGCCGGGCAACCTTTATTTAAGAATTTTTATAAAAAAACATCCGGTATTCAAAAGAAGGGGAGACGATATTTTTGTTTCTTTGCCCGTTTCTTTCAGCCAGGCAGCTTTAGGTGACGAAGTGGAAGTGCCCACCTTGGAAGGTAGCAAGCTCTTATTAAAGGTTCTCCAGGGAACCGAATCGGGCAAGGTTTTGCGGGTTTCTAATAAGGGCATTCCTCATTTTTCCGGTTGGGGCCGAGGAGACATGTTCGTGGAGTTGGTTTTAAAGACGCCCAAGAAGCTGAGTAAAAGACAAAAAGAACTTTTAGAACAATTGAAAAAAGAAGGAGTTTAATTTAGCCCCCATAGCTCAATTGGTAGAGCAATTCCCTTTTAAGGAAGTGGTTCCAGGTTCGAGTCCTGGTGGGGGCACATAGAAATTGGTAAAAAATATTCATTTCTGGGGCTTAATTTAAAATATGTCCAAAAATAAAAAAGTGGTTCTCGGTGTGGCAACTATTTGGCCAATTATTTATATGGTCTTCTTTATGCTCTTTGTTTTCTCCCAGCTTTTCGTTTCTTTCTCTGGCGGACCATCGGAAGAACCGCCGATTGGTTCATCTCTCATCCTCATAATATTTGCTCTTCATTTCTTGACCATGATTTTAACGTTTGTTTTACTTTTCATTTATATAAAAAATTTATTCAATAATGACAGAATAGCTCAAGATAAGAAAGCATTATGGACGGTAGTGCTGTTTTTGGGTAATTTTATTGCTATGTCCATATATTGGTATCTTTACATCTGGAAAGAACAAAAAAAGCAACAACCGCTGGGTCCGAAAACATAATCTTTTTTAAAAAGAATAAACAAAAAAATCCCTGAGTTTTTCTCAAGGATTTTTTTGATATCCCAGCAAGCCTGTAAGCCGAATTCTGTTTTAAGTGATTATCTGTCTGGGCCGGAGATTACTCTCTGGCTCGAGCGAACTACTTTTTACGAATTTCCCGCATGTGACAGGATTTTCGTTTTGTTCTTGCTTCTAGGTAAGAATTTAACCGTTTCACTCCCGCATTGCTGCGGGCATACCCCCTCCTGAAAAAGAGGGGGCGCTCGACCTTACGGTCTCGCGCGTCACTGTTCGCATCTCTCAGCTTTCGCCGGACGGGCGTTACCCGCTACCATTTTAACCCTTCATAAACGAAGGAGTAGAAGTTCGGACTTTCCTCCCCCCCGATTTAAATCGGGGGAGCAATCACTCAACTTGCTGGGACATTTTTATTTTAACAAATTTAAGCTGATCGGTCAAATAAATAAACCATTACTGTGTTTCCACAAAGGCAGTAATTTGATATGATGATGATATGGAAAATATAAGGAATTTCGTGATAATGGCCCATATTGATGCCGGTAAATCAACCCTGGCTGACCGTTTTTTAGAGTTGACGGGAACCGTAGAGGGAAAAAAAATGAGGCCCCAGTTTTTAGACTCTATGGACCTGGAACAGGAAAGGGGAATCACGATTAAAATGCATCCCGTCCGTATGCATTATAAAAATTATCAGTTAAATCTGTTGGATACTCCCGGTCACGTGGATTTCAACTACGAAGTTTCAAGGAGTTTGGCAGCCGTTGAAGGAGCTGTTTTATTGGTTGACGCCACAAAAGGAGTCCAGGCTCAGACTGTAGGAAACCTGGACTTGGCCAAACAGCAGAATTTGGTTATTATTCCGGTTATCAATAAAATCGATCTGCCGCAAGCTCAAATTCAAGAAACAGAAAAAGAAATCGTTGATTTATTGAAAGTAGATCCTGCTGAGATTATAAAAATTTCAGCTAAAAAGGGGATCGGCATAGAAAAGATTCTGGAGGCAGTAATTTCAAAAATTCCTCCGCCGGAAAACCGTTGTTCTGAAAATTTACAGGCTTTAATTTTTGACTCAAAGTATGATCCTTATAAGGGTATTTTGGCTTTTGTCAGGATCTTTGAAGGAGAAGCAAAGAACGGAGATGATATCTATCTTTTGCAAAGTGCAACCAAAGGAGAAGCAAAAGCTGTCGGCATATTTAAACCAGAGCTTTTTCCTGTTGCAAAACTGTTTGCGGGAGAAATAGGCTTTATAGCCACCGGAGTTAAAGAAGCTGATAAAGTCAGGGCAGGAGAAACCTTGGCCGGCAATAAAACAGTAAAGCCTTTGCCGGGATATTCAGAGCCGCAGCCAAAAGTATTTTTAAGTATTTATCCTGAAAATTCCAATGATTTTGAAGCACTGAAAACCGGTCTGGAAAAATTGAAACTGACCGACGCTTCCTTATATTTCAAGCCTGAGTTCAAAGAAAGTTTGGGCAGGGGATTTCAGTGCGGTTTTCTGGGGCTTTTGCACGCTGAAATAGTATCAGAAAGGTTGAAAAGAGAATCGGGCCTGAATATAATCTTATCCACGCCTTCTGTAATCTATAAAGCGATTACCCAAGATAAAAAAGAAATCTTTATGTACACTTCGGCTGACTGGCCGGAATCCGGACAATTTTCCTTTAACCAGGAACTTTGGGCAAAAATACAGATTTTAACGCCTTTAAGTTACTTGGGACAGGTTTCAGACCTTATAAAAAGCATGGAATCTTCTTATCGGAAAACCGAGTATCTGGGTTCTGAAAAACTAGAACTGATTTATGAAATGCCCTTAAGAGAAATTATCGCTAAGAATTTTTATGATAAATTGAAATCAGCTACCCAGGGTTTTGCTTCAATGAGTTACCAAATTCTGGACTGGCGACCGGTTAAGCTTGTAAAGTTGGACATTTTGATTTTGGGTGAAAAAGAAGAGGCTTTCTCGCGCATAATTCCGGAAAAAGAAGCTTATACGGAAGGTAAAAAAGTAGTGGAAAGATTAAAGGAAAGCCTGCCTCATCAGCTTTTTTCCGTGCCTCTGCAGGCTGCGGTTGGCGGAAAAATAGTTGCCAGAGAAACTATCCGAGCCAGAAGAAAAGACGTTATAGCCCCTCTATACGGAGGAGATTATACCAGGAAAAGAAAACTGCTTGAACGCCAGAAAAAAGGCAAAAAAGAATTAAAAGAAAAAGGCAAAATTAAAATACCTTCCAGGGTTTTTTTAGAAGTATTTAAAATATGATATAATCTCAGAAGAAACGGAGCGTCCAGCCAAAGACCATGCTTAGAATGATCAGTAAAACCGCCACGATCCAAAACACTTTAGCTATGTTTCTCATTTTCATTATATTATGGTAGCAAAATATAAAAAAAATAAAAGGCGGCTGAGCAAGAATTTAATTTTTCATGCAGGATTGGCGATTATAATTTTGCTGCTAATCGGCTTTTTAACAAACGCCAATATTAAACTCAGCGAAAAAAGAACTGAATTCCGTTCCGAAGCCGAAATTTTAAAAAGGGAACTGCAAGACCTTAAAGACCAAAAAGAGTTCATAGATACCCGAATATCCTGGTCAACCGAAGAAGAATATCTGGAAGAAATAGCTCGAGATACTCGCAATTTAATGAAAGAAGGAGAAAAGGCGGTAGTAATCATGCCGCTTTCCGATGAGGTTGAGGATCCAGAAAAAAAAGAAGCAAAAAGTTTTCTGGAAAACATCTTAAATTGGATAAAATAGCTTTTAAGCGGGTATGGTTCAGTGGCAGAACGCGACCTTCCCAAGGTTGAGATACGGGTTCGATTCCCGTTACCCGCTCCAGTATCTTAATGGTGGAAAAATTTATAACAAAGCAAGTTTCTCCTTCTGTAAAACACTGAACAATGACTCCGGGCTTAAACTCCCCGGAGCTTTTCTATTCAGGCGGATAAAAAACCAGGGCTGCGGCTCCGTAAAGCGTGACCTGGTCTCCCAACCGAGTAACCTTGACCTTTACAGGATCCATATATTCATCAATGTTTTTTTTGATATTGGAAAGGAATAACTTCTGATTTTTCCTGTTTAAAACCATTCCTCCTCCGAAAATTATCATTTCCGGGTCATAAGCTGCAATTACGTTTGAAACACCGAGTCCGTTTATCCGGCTGATTTCTTTCATGAAATCCGTTAAGTTTTTATCTTTGCTTTTACTCGCCCCATCAATAATAGATTCAACTGTCTTAGCCGGCAAATCTCTTTTTATTTTATTTACTCTTAACCAGTATTTAAAAAAACGCGGCAGATTTTTTCCTGAACAGTAAGCTTCCCAATGGCTCTTTCCTTTTTTACAAGAACAGGGAAAATTATGTCTGCTGTTTACGTTAAAGTGTCCGATTTCAGACGCATTGCCGCGACCTATCAAAAGACGGTTATTTATAACAGCTCCTCCGCCTATTCCGCTTGAAAGGGTGATATAGACGAAATTTTTGCATTTTTTACCCCAACCAAAGACCTTCTCTCCCCAGGCACCTGCCGCACAGTCGTTATGCATGATAACCGGCAGAGAAAAATAATTTTCAAGAGGTTCTTTAACCAAAACCTTTTTAAAAGGCAGATTGGGAGCTTGGATGATTTCTCCTTTCCGGTTAATAGGCCCTATGGAGGCTATGCCAATTCCTTTGATTTTTTCTTCGGGAAAATCTTCCAAAAGCGCATTAATAAGGACAATAACGCTATCTGTAACGATCTTTCCCGAATGACCTCTTTGCGGAGTTTCGATCTTCAGGTATTTTTGAATTTTACCTTTCCTGGAAATAATAGCTCCTCTTAAATAAGAGGCCCCTATATCTATGGCAATGGCGTTCATTCTGTCATTTTAAAGTTGATTTTTAGCTGTGTCAATGATAAGATTTTTAGTGTACGCCGGAGTAACTCAGTGGCAGAGTAGCTGTTTCGTAAACAGCAAGTCGCGAGTTCGAATCTCGCCTCCGGCTCTTTTCTTTTTAGCAAAGATATGATAAAATAATGAAATATGACAACAGAAAATACCAAACCAGAAGATTTGCAGGCTAAACTCCTCCTTTTGGAGGACCGTCTTTGACATAAAGGCAAAAAGAGGGAAAATAAAAGAGCTGGAACAGGAAATGCAAAAACCTGATTTCTGGAAAGACCAGAAGAAGGCTGTAGAAGCCAGCAAAGAACTGGCAGATCTGCAGCAGGAAATAGCTGAATTCGAAGCCATTAAAACAGAAGAAGATTTTAAAAAAATGGAATGGCGGGCCCAATTTTCCGGCAAGTATGATACAGGAGCAGCTGCCTTATCGGTTTATTCGGGAGCTGGCGGCCAGGATGCTCAGGATTGGGCAACCATGCTTTTGAGAATGTATTTGAGATATTGCGACCAAAAAGGATTTAAGGCCAAGATTCTGCACCAGTCTTTTGGCGAAGCCGGAGGACCAGAGGGCAGAATCGGCACTAAGTCTGTTACGGTGGAGATTGTCGGAAGTTGCGCTTACGGACTTTTAAAAAATGAGTCAGGCGTGCACAGGCTGGTGAGGATTTCTCCTTTTTCCAGCCAGTCTCTCAGGCACACTTCTTTTGCCCTGGTGGAGGTATTACCGGAAATCAGCAAAGAATTGGAGAAAGAACTTGAGGTAAGGCCAGAAGATATCAGGGTTGATACTTACCGGGCTTCGGGTCCTGGCGGCCAGCATGTAAACCGCAGAGAATCAGCTATCAGAATTACTCATTTACCTACAAAGATTACGGTTTCCTGCCAGGCTGAACGTCTTCAGGGCCAGAATAAAGCTAAAGCCATGGAACTGCTTTACGCCAAGCTTTACCAGTTGAAAGAAAAGGAAAAAGAAAAGGAATTGGCCAAAATCAAAGGAAAACAAGTTTCTATTGAATGGGGAAATCAAATTAGGTCTTACGTTCTCCATCCCTACAAGCTGGTTAAAGACTTAAGGACAGGCCTGGAAACCTCAAAAGTAGAAGACATTTTAGACGGTAAATTAGATGATATCATTTCGCAACGTTACTAAGATTTATCAAACAGGATCTCAACCGATAGTTGCTATTGAAGACGTTTGCTTTGAGGTAAAAGAAGGGGAGTTTGTTTCTATCGTCGGCAGATCAGGGGCTGGTAAAACAACCCTGCTCAAGCTTTTGCTGGCTGAAGAAAAACCAAATAAAGGCTCTATTTTTTTCGAAGAACAGGATATCCATCGGGCTAAATCAGGCACCATTTCTCACTTCAGAAGAAGGCTCGGAGCCATTTTTCAGGACTACAAACTTCTTCCTCATAAGACGACTTTTGAAAACATAGCTTACATCATGGAAGTAATGGGTCACAGCAAAGAAGAAGTTTTAGCCAATGTACCCGAAGTTTTAGAATTAGTCGGATTGACAGAAAGAGCGAACAATTTTCCGAAAGAGCTTTCCGGCGGAGAAAAACAAAGAGCCGCCATTGCCAGAGCTTTAATCCATAAGCCGAAAGTTATTTTGGCTGATGAGCCGACCGGTAACCTGGATCCTTATCATACCAGAGATATTATCAAACTTCTTGATACGATAAACCAGATGGGGACCGTGGTAATTTTAGCCACTCATAATAAAAATATAATCAATAAATTAGGCAAACGCGTTATCACCCTGGAAGAAGGAAAAATAGTCAGAGATGAAGAAAGAGGAAGGTTTATTTTATAATTTTTCATATGTTTACCAATTTTAAAAGAATATTTAATTCAGGATGGAGAAACTTTAAAAGACAGTCCGGTTTTAGCTTGGCCACCATTGTTATTATGACAATGATTGTTTCCCTGGCGACTCTTGTTTTTCTTTTGCAAAAAACCTCCCAATCCCTGATTGAAGATTTGGAAGCCAGCGTGGATCTGCGCGTCTATTTCGAAGAAGATCTTTCAACGGAAGAATTAATGGACATCAGGGAAGAATTAGCCAGGGTTCCTGAAATCAAAAGCGTGGAATACGTTTCGCGGGAAGAAGCTTTACACGGCTTTACGGCCAGGCACAAGGACAATCCGGTGATCATGGAATCTCTGGAAGAAGTAGGCACCAACCCTTTTCTGGCTTCTTTAAATATTAATGCTTGGGAGCCTGCTTATTATGGAAGTATTGCCGGCTTTCTGGAAAATTCTGCATTCAGTGAAATTATTACCAAAATAGATTATACTCAAAAAGCGCCGGCCATAGAAAGACTTTTTTCAATCACCTCTGCCATCAGCCAGGCCGGCCTTATCCTGGGTTTAGTACTGGTTTTGGTAGTTATGATTATTATTTTCAATACAGCCAGGCTGGCAATTTATAATTCAAAAGAAGAAATTGAAATAATGAGATTGGTCGGAGCTTCCAATTGGTTTATTCGGGGGCCCTTTCTTGTCCAGGGAGTTCTTTGCGGATTATTGGCTACTTTAATCGCTCTTCTTCTGTTCTCAGGGATTCTCTATTATATTTCTCCGAAACTGGAAGTTTTGTCTCCGGGATTAAATGTTTTCGCCTTTTTTATAAATAATTTATTTATTATTCTGGGAATTCAGTTATTGGCCGGTGTCGGTTTAGGGATCTTATCAAGCGCTTTAGCTGTCCGAAAATACCTGAGAGTATAAATATAGGTTTAGATAATATTAATTTTGCGGGGTGGTGCAATGGTAGCCACGCCACGCTCTGGACGTGGAGATCCTGGTTCGAGTCCAGGCCCCGCAGCATAGAAATTTTAGGCACTGAAGGTGTTTATAAATTTATATTGCGGCAAGGCTTTGGCGAGAATCAGGCCCCCTTAGGCCTTCGGGCAAC
>Ga0114946_10000736_pt1 | contig 21951 bp, 17 predicted proteins | sample WalLakDeSediment_FD_88676 | JGI IMG/M metagenome (GOLD analysis project Ga0114946, IMG submission 88676) | Lake sediment microbial communities from Walker lake, Nevada to study Microbial Dark Matter (Phase II) - Walker Lake 11/02/13 Deep Sediment | ecosystem: Environmental > Aquatic >...
ACCCCGGAAAAGCGCGTAATGCTGAGGAATTGCGTCAAGACCTCAACCTGGCTTACCGATTGATCCCAGGTAAGCACCGATTAAATTTGCATGCAATGTATGCTGAGATGAATGGGAAACCCGTTCCCCGCAATGAGATCGGTCCGGAGCAATTTTCCAATTGGGTGGAATGGGCGAAAGAGAACCATCATGGGTTGGATTTTAATCCCACACTGTTCTCCCATCCCCTGGCAGAATCCGGCTTTACCTTGTCGAGTATTGATCCAGGCATTCGTGAATTCTGGATTGAGCATTGTATTGCTTGTCGTGAAATCGGTGAGTATTTTGGAAAAATATTAGATAATCCATGTGTAACGAATATCTGGATCCCTGATGGGTTCAAGGATATTCCTGCTGATCGGATGAAGCCGAGACGCTTATTGGTTGAATCCCTTGATAAAATCCTGCAGAAAAAGACTGATCCAAGGTACAACCTTGATGCGGTCGAGGCAAAGTTATTTGGGATTGGTTCAGAGAGTTATGTGACCGGTTCTCATGAGTTTTACATGGGTTACTCGATCACCCGTAACATTTTGTTGTGTCTTGATGCAGGTCATTTTCATCCCACCGAAACGATTGCTGATAAGATCTCTTCTTTGTTGCTCTACCTGGATGAATTGCTTTTGCATGTCAGCCGGGGTATCCGCTGGGATAGTGATCATGTTGTCATTTATAATGACGACCTGGTTGCAATTGCCCAAGAAATTATCCGAAGCCAGGCTGTGGAACGTATCCACATTGGCTTGGACTATTTTGATGCATCGATAAACCGGATTGCTGCCTGGACGGTCGGCACCAGAGCGATATTAAAAGCTTTGTTATTCGCCTTGCTTGAGCCGATTGAACTACTTCGGAATTATGAAGATGCGGGAGATTTCACTCAACGCATGGCTTTGATTGAAGATGTGAAAAGCATGCCCTGGAGCGCGGTTTGGGATTACTATTGCCTTTCAAAGGATGTACCCGTGGGATTGGATTTCATGCCCATAATCAGGGAATATGAACGCAGGGAACTGAGCCATCGAGTTTGATTCTTACAGATAAGAGAAAGAAGCAGCATGTCAGAGAAAATCCTCAATGAACTTCTTGCCATGTCGAGAACCTTAGGTGATCCAGGTTTTGATTACGCGATTCTTGGTGAAGGTAACACTTCCGCTCGGATTGACGAGGAAACATTTTACGTTAAAGCCAGTGGGACTGCTTTGGGCACTTTACAGGCGCAGGATCTTGTCCAAGTTTCCTTTGAGCGTGTATTTGATCTTTTCGCCAACCAGAGCATGACTGACGCAGAGATCAGCGCAGGTCTCAAATCAGCAAAACTTAACCAAGAATCTGCAGCAATGCCCTCAGTTGAAACCTTTTTGCATGCGGTTCTTTACCGGTTAAAAGGGATTAATTTTATCGGTCACACCCATCCGACGGCGGTTAACACTATTTTGTGTTCTCAGCATGCGGCTGAGGCTTATTCTGGGTCTCTTTTTCCTGATCAAATTGTGTATTGTGGTCCTGCTCCGGTTTATGTGCCTTATACCGATCCGGGTTTGCCCCTGGCACATGCTGTATGGGAAGCGACCAGATCGTTTTGTGACACATGGGGTGAAGTACCCAAAACGATCATGATGCAAAACCACGGTTTTATTGCTTTGGGGGATTCGGCAAATGAGGTGGTGAATATCACCCAAATGAGTGTCAAAGTTGCCCGGGTGATTGCAGGTACGTACGCAATGGGCGGCCCCCATTTTCTTTCATCTGACGCCCTCAACCGCATTCACACCCGGCCGGATGAGCATTATCGCAAATCTTTGTGGGGGACGCGCTGAGTTTCTTACGAAGGCTTGGAAGTTTCGCATAGGTTTAAGCACGCTGATGTTTCTTGGTTTGTAGTAAAAATGCTAACCGGGGTGATTATATCGCTTTGCCAAAGGCATAAAAGGTGGGGATAAACAGAATGCGTTCTCTAGTTTGTCGAGCCTGTCGATCGAGATTGTGATACTGCGTTAGGTCATCTGTGGTTAACTGATCTCCCAGGTCAGCCTTGATCATCGTCCATTCTGTTTGGTCCGCTGTTTGATCATTCTGTTCATTCCATTGCGCCCCCAGGATACCTACTTCCACGTCCACCAGCCCGGCTTGGTAAAAAAGCGATCTGAGTTTTCTGCCCATGTAAACATCAACGCCTTGCCTTTTTAAAGCTTGTGTTTGGTTTTTACCTAACTCATCCAATGGCAGGGGGTAATCAATCCGGGCGTGATGGTCAGGTTCAGCCAGGGCAACGACCCAACCATCAGCGTGCGTCACACGACGCATTTCCTCAAGGATCAGTGAGGGACTTTCTACCCACATAAGGAGGAAATGACAGAATGTAACCCCAAAGGTCTTAGCAGAAAAGGGCAAATGCATACCGTCGGCCTGGGCCAGGTGAAAGGGATCATGCGAAGTTTTGGAGAATAATAAGCTGGGAAAATCGATATCAATCCCTGAAAGATTAAAATACCCCTCCCTTAGGAGGGTCGTTAATACGGCGCTTGTGCCTGAACCAATTTCCAGGATTCGCTCACCAGGAACAGAATTAATTTTCTTTAAAATGTGTTGCCGGATGTGATGTGTCCAGTGTGCCTGTGCGACATAACGCTGGTGCCACACCTGGCGGCTGAGGCCGCGAAAATCCTGCATCTTTATGTGTTTTCCCAGATCTTCTCCCAGGGATCCCTTAAGATGTTCCCTAAGACTTGTTCATACATACCCTGGGCGGGTAAAACGTCACCATCTGGTTCAATATACAGCCACGCTTTTCCAGCACCTTCTGGTGCTTCCTCCTCGGGAGCTCTTTCTATTTCGAGCGAAACCGGATTGTTTTGCGAATAGGGCACTGGCATGTCCCAGACAAGATCTAATTGAAGCACAGCAGCAAAGTCGCGCAGATCCTGCAGTTCCCTGGTCAGGTCACGGTCAGCTTCGCTCAGGGATATCGCTTGGGTGCCCATGTCTGCCATTCGTTGCATGTGGGGATGGAGGTCTTCGCCTTTTCTAAGGGTGAGGTGAACGGTGGTGTGGATGTCTTCTGCTAGCACCTTCTCTAACACCTCCCATTCCTTCGGGTTGTCTGGATCAAAGACAATCATCAAATGATCCAGGCCGTTCATGAGCAGTTTACTGCGATAAGCGTCATCATTGATCTTTAGGCCGTCAGTGAGCAGCCCTGTGACTAAGCCCAACTCCTCAGCTTTCAGGATCAGGTCAGGGAGATCTTCGCGCAGGGTTGGTTCACCACCAGTAAACAGTAAATGTGGAATACCATGGTCAAAGGCCGTGTGAAAGATGGTTACCCACTCCTCGGTGGTCAATTCGCGATCGACTCGATCGAGGGGGGTATGTTCACGATGGCTTTCATCAGGGACTTCATAGGTGATGGCGCAGTCCAGGCGGTAGGGTGCAGAAATATCAGCAGAATAGGGTTCTTGCCGTTCAATATCTAGGTAGGTTACCGGGTCTAAATTAGGCGTTTCGATCAGAGTCAAGATGCGATCCATGAACGACTCAAAATCCTGGCGGATTTGTTCTCGATCAATACGATACCTTTTGGATACCTCGTTGACCACAGCCTCTGTATCTGAATGTTGTACAAAATGAAAGGCGTATTCAACCGCAGTTTGATTGAGATGCAGTACCGTGGCGGCGTTGATCACCAACAGCCCGGTCCCATCCTTTTCAATCCTGAGGTGAAGGCGGTATTGTTTCTCCGCATCTGGTGGGGTCTGGTATGTGTACATGCCAGCAGATAAGGGTTCTTTTTGAGAAAAAATTTGTTTAAACGATTCAATGAGATTGGGCATATTTACTCCGATCAGGTTTTAAATACCGGGTTCTGGATGGGCTGGATGGTTTGGTGTTGCCTTGCCAAAGGACAGCCGCCGCCGCATTCATGAAGAAAATCACAGGCCTGGCAACCCTTGGGGATATCTTTTCGATGGCGTAGTTGAACGGCCAATGGGTGCTCCCAGATATCCACCCATGCGTGTTCTAGCAGGTTTCCCAAGGAATGATAATAAGATTGGCATGGGATCACGTCCCCATTAGGTTCAATACACATATTATAAAGTGCTGCAGTACAACCTTTGATGCCCAGGTCAAGTTGGAGCGGGTTGAAATGACAGTATTGTGTGGGTGTGTACCAGATTAACCGCTGTTGATGGGCTTGGGTGATTTGCCGGGCACTTTCCAATATCACCGGTAAGTCCGCTTCCAGTAAACCTGAGCCAACATTTTCACCTTTACCGGCATAGATCAGGGCATTTAAACCCACCGTTGGGACGCCAAGTTCTGCCAGGTAGTGAAGCGTTTCTATGATGGATGTGCTGTTGTGTGTCAAGAGGGTGGTATTGGTCATCGCATACAAGCGGGTATTAAGGACATTTTTAAGGCCTTCAACGGTCTCTTTCCACGCACCATGGGCTGCAACCATTAGGTCGTGAATCTCGGGATTGTGGGATTCAAAAGTTATTTGCACATGGTCCAGTCCTGCATCCACCAGTTTAGACAGGTAAGCATTGTCAGCAAGCTTGCGACCGTTGGAATTCAGCCCGGTGATCAATCCCTTATCCTCAGAATAAGCAACTAAATCTGGCAACCCGCGATATAATGTCGGTTCCCCGCCAGTAAAAACAACATGTGGGATTCCCAGGTCCCAGATATGATCGATGATCTTTTTCCATTCCTGAACATCCATCTCAGGGTAATTTCGGGAACGGGCATTATAACAATGACCACAGTCATTATTGCAGCGATAAGTGATGGCCAGGTCCATACGATAGGGTGCACTCGGTGTGGTGCTGAAAGGGGGTGTTGTTTCGAGTGATAGGTCACATACCGGGCAGGCTCCATTAGGGCTGATCATTTCTTCCAACTGCAGGCTGAAATTCTCGAAATCTTGTCGGGCATCGGTATTTGAGACTTTGAACTTCTTGTGGAGCAGGTGGGCTGCCTGTTCGGGCGTGCATCCTTCCAGGTGTAAATAGGCCATGGCGGCTGCTGAGGGGTTGAGGTGAACAACCCGGTTTGCATTTGCTATCAGGAGTCCTGCACCATCCGGATCGATTCTCAGGTGAAGGCGCATTTTCTCATCCTCACCTTCGCGCCGATAATGAAACAATCCGGCGTTAGGGAGGGTCTCCTGTTTGACCCATCGAGTGATTTTATCGAAAATTTTCTGTGTGTCCTTCATAATTAATGGCCATGCTTCAAACACCGCATTGCTGGGCTGCCAAAGTGATGATGATTTATCGTCCACCACCGGCACAGGCGCAGGCGCAGCCAGCGCAAGCACAGGCACACGCGCACGAACTGCCGCCGCCACCACCCCCACGGAAGCCGCCAGAGCCGCTTCTGCTGGCTTGCGGGATCGGGTTAGTACGGGTGGTGACCCCGCTGGTGAAGGAGGTCAGATTGCCGACCACACCCGCAGCCATGCCAGTGACGCCGTTAATAACACCCGCTGCAAAATTCGACCCGGGGATATTTGGCAGGGACACCTTACCACCGGGGCTGGTGGTTGTGCTCTGTACAGGAATGGGATTTGACACCGTGCCACCAATGTTACGACGATAAGTGGGAGAATAACGTGGCCACCAGATGGGTACGAAGACCGGCCCTGTCGTAAAAGTGCGCCGGGTGCGTTCCTGGTAGTCGCCGTCCAACATGGTCCATTCCATGGTTTGATTGTAACGCTCACTTTTGACTTCTGGTGTATCTGAATCTTCTACCATCTTCCAAGCCCGGTTGATAATATCTTCATAATAGGCAACTGTCTCTTTGTGGCTGAATCCTTTCATTTTTTTAGAAACACTGTTGACCATGTCAACCATCATTTTTTGGAGCGCAACACGCTTCGGTGCACTTGGTTGTTTGAAAGCTGTGAGGAAATCAGCTTCATATGGGTGCAAACTTTCCGGAAGTGGTTCAACGACTTCAAGTTCCAATGGGTCGTGCTTGATGACTGTTGCGGCCTCTTTCTTTAGGACACCAAAGAGGATCATTGTGAGAATCTTATCCATGGGTTGTTCCATCAGGATGGCCGCTTCGACAGCGGTCAACCCGCGTTTAATCCCATTGCCTTCGATCTTCATCTTAGGCGGGAGATAGGCCATTTTCCGTTTGTTTGCGCCAACTGCACTTTGGTAGAAAGAAAAACCGAAAATGGCAAAAAAGATGATCCCGAAGCCGAAGCAACAAAGATTGCCGCCAATTACTCGGATTAACGAAGGGAAGGCCCCTTGGCGTTCGGTGACAATGCCTGGCTGTGTGATTTGAGGTGGTTCAGTGATCAGCGTTTCTTGTGGGACATAGCGGTTGGGAAATGCTGCACCGAAGATGTACTGGGTGTGTGCGTTGGCATTATCGGTGAACCAGGAATAATAGATGCGGTCTTCAGCTTCTGTGCGGCCGATATCATCAGGTGTGGCGGGTCCTGGCCATCTTTGGGGTTCATAATAGACACCCATCTCATCTCCAACCCCAGGTGGCAGGATGATGGTGACGCGGTATTCCGTGCTTGTGCTTTTTTCGAAGTCAGGATCGAACCAGGTAGGGCTGAATTGGAAATTGGTGTAATCTTCTCGATCGGGCTGATCATATGCTGAAAGGATATTGCGGATACCTGGAATCCATGCTGTGACTGTCCCAGTTTGACCGGGTTGGATCGCATCCCCGCCTAATTCAAGGGCAAAACCATTTGGTACGTAGGGCGAACTCTCGATTTTTGTGATCGGTTTTCCGTTAACTTCCGCCTGGATGGCATTCAAACTGTAGGCGGATGAAGGCATGCCAATATCGACAAAATCGATCGCGTCGGCACCGGTCCTGTTCTGGAATTCGATCAGGTACCATAGTGAGAGGGTGCCGTCATCCTCGATATAGGCTTCCACCTCCATGACCGTTACTTCAAACCGATAATTTTGAGCTGCAACTGACATTGGGAAGATAAATAACCCAACCAGGAGAATTGAAAGGAAAAAAATCTTAATCTTATTCATATGTCACCACTTTGGCTCTTCGGTAATTTGATATGTTGTTGAGCAATGTGGACACTCAACGACAGGGGCACCGGCAATCATTTTCACATCTCTCGAAGTGATCGGTCCACCGCAGGCCTGGCATTTGATGGTATCCATCCCAACCTGTCCAGGCAAATCAATGTTAAGGTTGACAACTTGATCTGCTGCTTTTTGAGGTGGGCTGAGCTTTGTTCCAATAAAAATCAGAACAAATCCGATCACAAGCCCGACGATTCCGATCAGGAGCCATCCTGGGGATCCATCAGGGCTGAATGCGCCTAAAATGAACAGAAAAGAGAAAATGATGAAAATACCTGCAGTGATAAACGCGATGATTTTTCCAGCACGCATAGGGGCCTCCAATTATTGAATCAAATTTCACGCTTCTATTTTATCTTAACTTATGCATTTTAACCTGGTTTATCCGCTGGTGTTGATCCAAAACCAGGTATTATCAAACCATGACATCAATGATGTTGGCATATAATTACCATGTAACAATAATTGATGCCACGAGATTATTATAAATTATACAGGATAAAACAAAATGAACCCAGATTATGTTCCTGATATCGTGATCAGTCGGCTTCCCGGGTACTTACAAGCGTTAAACCAGATGGCGAAAGAAGGGATGCATACCGTCTCATCGCAGGCTCTGGCTGAACGTTTGGGTTCCACCGCAGCACAGATTCGCAAAGACCTGTCATTGTTTGGCGGATTCGGTAAGCAAGGCACGGGCTATTCAATTTTTCACCTGATAGAACAACTTCAATTGATCCTCAACCTTGACCGGATCTGGCGGGTTGCCCTTGTCGGTGCCGGGGATCTTGGACGGGCGTTGGTTCGTTATCAAGGTTTTGCAAACCGTGGAATAGAGATTGCCCTTGTCTTTGATAACCACCCCAATGTGGTTGGAACCCAGGTGGGTGCTGTGATGGTCCGGCATGTGGATACCATGGTTGCTGATATTCGCGCGATGGCAATTAAGATAGCTATTTTAACTGTGCCCGGTGAGGCGGCACAATCTACAGCAGACAGCCTTGTGGAGGCTGGGATCAAGGCCGTTCTTAACTACGCACCTGTGACTTTAAAATTGCCGGCGGATGTTCACATCCAGCATATCGACCCTGTGTTGCAATTGCAGCGGATGATGTTTTACCTGGGAGATGATTGATTTTTTGGGTAGGGTGGATTCTCCAGTAAATCCAGGAATAAATCCAGGTTTCTTGTCCGGGTGATACTGGATTTAATTAACAGCTCACTTGGTTTTTCTATTGGTTTTAATTTTAGCGTGCGATTTTTGATTACTGCCTGAAGGGCCTCATAGGAATATACCTGATGGTTAATCTCAACGCCGTGTGCACTGGCACTGACATCATTGTGGAAGTGAAGCACTTGACCATTAACCAATTGTTGACGTGCCCGTTGAAACAAACCAGGCAGCACCCGTGCCCTGAGGGTTTGGATCAGATCTGGCATTCGGTTGTAATTGTCTCGAATAACCAGGCGTCTTTTTGAACCATCCTCCAAGAAAATCTTTGCCTGCCCGCCAATTATCGAACCGCCGAACTCAATGTGTGTCACATAATTGTCGAAGCGGTCGGTGTTTTCATAGTGCCAAACTTGAACGCGGTTTCCCACGTCTTTGATTAAGCCGGTTTCAAACAAAGTGATGCAATCACACCAATGAACCTTTACAAAGATCACTAAAATGATTCCAACAACAAGAATAATTGTATAGAATACAATAGGAAATGGAAATATCCCGAGTATCATCGCGGGTCCATGTGTTTGAATTGCGGTTGTTAAATTGACGAAAAGGTTGATGATAAGGCCGTTCGCAGTTAGTATCCCAAGGACACCCGCAATCAACATCAACCAGCGTTTTAGTTTGTAATTCCGGGTAGGAAAGTAATCTAAAATATGCCCGAGGTCTTTGCCTCCGTCTTTTACTGGCATTTCGCCTTTAAGATGCGATTTGGTCATTTCAAACCTCAATTAATCACATCCTGGGCGGCAAATTTCTGCTGAGGACGTCAATCATCGAAAAGGCCTTAGCAGCCCCTTCCACAACACATGTGGTGGGATTGTCCACCAAGTATGCGGGGATGCCCAAAGATTTGGTCATATATCGGTCGATTCCACGAAGCAGGGATGTTCCGCCACATAATGCCACACCTCGATCAATGATGTCCGAGATCAATTCAGGAGGGGTTTTTTCCATCACCCGGCGAATTGTGCCAGCTATTTCTTCAAGCGGGGACTGCAGGGCTTCAACAATCTCATCTGTCGTCAGCGTGGCGGGTTTGGGTAACCCGGAGATTTGATCCTGCCCCTGGATTTGCATGGATTCCTGATTGTCTTGGGGGATGGCTGCACCAATGCGGATCTTGAGTTGTTCAGCCGTTGGTTGACCGATAATCAACCCATATTTCCTGCGAATGTAGCTAATAATGGCTTCATCTAATTCCAAGCCCGAGATGCGGGATGTTTCCGCTGAGACGATGCCATGCATGGCGAGGACGGCTGCCTGGGATGTGCCCCCACCGAGGGAAATAATCATGTTGCCCGTTGGGGTTCCAAAGGGTAGGTCAACACCAATTGCGGCAGCGAGGGGTTGTTGAATCAGGTTGACCTCCCGGCTGCCAGCGCCGAGGCCAGCCTCGTAGACCGCACGACGTTCAACGCTGGTGATGCCGAAGGGGACAGTGATCATCAATTTCGGGCGAAATAACAGCATTCTACCAGTGACTTGGCGGACAAATTCACGTAAAAGGTTTTCTGTAATTTCGTATTCGGCGATAACCCCATATCGCATCGGGCGGTTAACCTCAATATTATCGGGCACTCTTCCCATCATGTCCAAAGCCGATTTTCCTATTTCGACGATTTTCAGTTCATCAAGGAGAATGGCAACCATGGTCGGTTCTTGGATCAGGATATCTTTCCCCTCGGCGATTCTTGTATTTAATGTACCTAAATCTATGCCTAACTCATGAGAAAGTCCTGCCATGCTGCCATCCTTAATTTACAATGAAAACCAATCATTAAGTTCGGAAAAATGTGCCTATTCTTCGTTGGTTATCATACCCAATCAGAGAACTTTTAATAAGTAACATTTAATGGCCATGATGTTGTGATAATTTTATCATCTCTCTGAGCCTTGGATACATGTTGTGATTTCTAAATCCATGGTTCTCGCTTTTCAAGGCGTTCGTGATCTTGAAAAATTTCTTACCGATTGTGTGTGCTTTTGGGTCAAGGTATACTTATGATCAATAATTATGTAGATTGTGGAGATAAGTATATGGCTGATGACACCACCATTGTTTATGAGGAGACGATCGAAGCTCCTGTTGACTTGATATACCGCGCGTTTACAACTTCCAGAGGGCTTCGAGAGTGGTTATGTGATGTGGGTGCTGTCAACCCCACTGAAGGGGGGTATATCTGCTTGGCATGGAAACATGGTTATTACGCCACCGGTCATTATACACATCTTGAACCGAACAGGGCTATTTCGTTTACCTGGATTGGTCGTGATGAACCAGGTTGGACGCAGGTTGTTGTAACGATTACCCCCCTTGAAGGCGAAAAGTTGTTTCGCGTTAAGCTTCATCATAGAGGTGTTGGCACATCACCAGAATGGGATAATGCACGGGGGGAAATCACGAAGGGTTGGCGATTAGGTTTTGAAAATCTTAAAGCAGTTCTGGAAGACGGCCGTGACTTGAGGACCATGAACCGTCCTCTGATCGGCATTTTCCCCCTTGATTTTTCATTATATAAAGATACTGCCCGGGAATCTATGGATATCCCGGTGGATTATGGGGTGATGGTCTTAAATGTTGTTCCAGGCTTCGGCGCTGACAAGGCAGGGATCCAGTCTGATGATGTGATCGTCTCTATCGGTGGTAAGAAAATTGAAAATATGGCCTCTATGTTTGTCATCATACCTGAGTACGCACCTGGGGACCGAATTTCAATGACGGTTTATCGAGGCAATGAACAACTCACTTTTGAGGTTGATACAACCCCTCAAATATTCCAGTCACTGCCCAGCTCATCTGAAGAGCTGGCTAAAGAGATCGAGTCAAGCAGCACCAAGTTCCTCGAAAAACTTGATCGAGTCCTAGCAGGGGTTTCTGAAGCAGAAGCCGCTTACTCTCCGGGACCAGAGCAGTGGTCTGCAAAGGAAACCCTGGTGGAATGTATTCTGCATGAACGGGATCTTCAAAGCTGGATCAACAACATGGTGACGGATCAGGACTGTTTTTGTGAAGAAATGCCAATCCATGCTTTGTTTCAGATCCGGGCGACGTTAACCACCTATCCGACACTCAATGACCTGATCGCAGAACTACGCCGTAGTTTTAAAGAAACTGTCGCTTGTGTGGCTTTTTTAGATCAGAAGTTCACCCGCAAGAAATCCAGCTACTGGCGCATCAGTTATGAATTGTTAGAAAAAGTTTTGGGGTATGAGGAGTTTGTCCGTCATATTGAGTCCACAATAAAACTGGCCCAAAAAAGCCGATCCATTTCAAAATAATTCAGAGCCCTTTTGTCGAGAAATTTGATCTATTAATTTGTGCAAGAAAAAATCATTATTGCAGTTAATACTTGAATCTAAGTTTGATAAATCGCTTTAAGCAGACTTAGGTTTCAAATATGGACAGTGATGTGGATATCAGTAGAATTCTATCATCGGGAGCGGAACTAGCAGCGGTTGTAAAGTGGATGGTTTGAGGATATCATAACTATCCGCAATAATCGCATAAATGGGCTCTTAGTGAAATTAAGACCACTGCTTAATAATTGGATAAGTTACGATGCCAAACATTGAACAACAATACCAGGATGCACTAGATTACCTCTATCGGTTTATTGATTACAGCTTAAAGCGAAATTTTCGTTATTCTGCTGATAAATTTAACCTGGACCGAATGCGGGAATTCATGTCTTATCTTGGAAACCCACATGAGCATTATGGCATTATCCATATTGCAGGTACCAAGGGAAAAGGTTCAGTTTCAGCGATGTGTGCCAGCGTGCTTGCTGCAGAGGGTTATAAAGTTGGTTTGTATACTTCACCCCATATGGTGGAATTCTCCGAGCGGGTTCAGATCAACGGTCAGAATATCCCAAAAATAGAGCTTATTGAGATTGTTGAGCTACTCAAACCCATCACGGAGAAAGTGCCGGAGATAACGACCTTTGAATTGACCACAGCCCTGGCTTTTGTTCACTTTTCAAGACAAGATGTTGATTATGCAGTATTGGAAGTGGGCTTAGGCGGCCGGCTTGATGCAACGAATATTGTCGAACCAGTCATATCGGTAATCACTTCGATTTCTTATGATCATGTCAAGATCCTGGGCAATACACTCAACGAAATTGCGGGAGAAAAAGGTGGGATTATCAAACCCAATATCCCTGTGGTCATCTCGCCGCAAAAAGAAGAGGCACGTTTGCGGCTGAAACAAATCGCCCAGGAGAATAATGCTCCCACTATTGAAGTTGGACGAGATTACCTGTATGCCGCCGACACCCACAACATGGAGGGTCAAACCTTGCTGTTGTGGACACCAGACGAGCAGTCATTGGTGGATGAATATATCGAATCTGCGGGTCGGGATATCTGGAGCCCGCTGCGACTGCGCATCCCGCTTTTGGGGTTTCACCAGGTTGAAAACGCGGCTACAGCCTATGCGACGCTAAAGACATTTGAAAAGTACGGTGTTAGCCTTTCCCAACGAGCATACCGCGAGGGATTTGCCAATGTTCGCTGGCCAGGGAGGATGGAGATTTTACGAAAACATCCACCTTTAGTGATCGATTCTGCCCATAATCGTTATTCTGCATTGAAGTTAAGGCAAGCTATGGATGATTATTTTCCTGGGTTGCCAGTTGTGCTGGTTTTTGGGGCCTCTGAAGATAAAGATATCGAGGGGATGTTCCAGGAACTCTTACCAAGGGTTTGGCGTGTGATTGTGACTCAATCTAGCCATCCCAGATCTATTGAAGCAAATTACCTGGAAAAATTAGCCCATCGATTTGGCCGTTCTGCACAAGCGGTTTTACCGATCGAAGACGCCCTGACAGCTGCGCTTGATGAAGCCGGACAAGAATCTGTGATCCTGGTTACGGGCAGCCTCTTTATAGCTGCTGCTGCAAAAGATGTTTATGGGAAATTAGTTAGCAGTAATGGGTCTGGATAAAGTTTAATCTAATGGCTTTATCTAATAATCATGGTGATATTTTGGTGCAAAGATGAATGATGAAGAATGGTTATTGTCATCCGAAGATGATGATTTGATTAGTAATATCCACCAACGGACAGAAGAGCTTTACCGGATCTCAGGTTGGGATGTGGATCAGGATGGGTTATTCCTTTGCCCGGCATTTGTGCTTGAGGATGTGGTGGTTTTTCCTCATATGATCTCCCCGGTGTTCTTAGAGGAAGAGGCAGCTTTGCGGGCTGTTGATGCAGCACAAGCTGAAAACAAGACCGCAATTGCCCTTTATTGGTCGGAAGAGACCACTGGGGAAGACCCCACAAATCAATTCTTACCGATCGGGTTAGAAGTGGCGGTCGGTCGTATGCTCTCTTTACAGGGGGGGGATCATACAGCCCTTGTGCAAGGAAGAGGTCGGGTTGAAATTGTGGCGATCGTTGAGACCCATCCGTACTTGCTCGTGCAAGTACGTCCTGTTTCTGAATATTTCCGCATGACGCGCCATCTCAATGCGTTAATGCGAACATCTCGGAATTTATTTGAGCAGTGTGTGGCTTTGAATGATAGCTTACCTGAAGAAGCGCATTTGTTTTCAATAAACATCAGTGATCCGGGGTGGTTGGCGGATATGATTGCAACCTCTATTTCACTTCCATTAGAAATTCGTAAGGACTTAATAACCCTGATCCATCCTGCCGATCGGCTTAAAAGGGTTAATCAGATCCTGGCGGAAGAATTGGATGTATTAGAACTGGAGGACGAGATCCAAGCACAGGTCCAGACCGAGGTTGACCGTTCACATCGGGAGTATTACCTCCGTGAACAAATGAAAGCTATTCAAATAGAATTAGGTGAAGATGATATTTGGAGCCAGGAAAACCGCACCCTTCGCGAAAAAATAGAAACCCTGGACCTTCCTGAAAACGTTAAGGTACAGGCGTTGCGAGAATTACAGCGGTTACAGCAAATGCCGCCAATGGCACCGGAAGTGGGAATTATTCGTACCTATATAGATTGGATCCTGGAACTCCCATGGACACAGATGAGTGATGACAATTTGGACGTCATCCATGCCATGACTGTGCTTGAAAAGGATCATTATGGGCTTCAAAGGGCTAAAGACAGGATCATTGAATACATTGCGATCCGCAGCCTCAATCCCAAGCGACTGCGTCAACCGATCTTATGTTTTGTTGGTCCCCCGGGGACCGGGAAGACATCCTTGGGCAAATCTATTGCCAGTGCACTTGGACGTGAGTTTGTTCGCATTTCCCTGGGTGGTGTGCGTGATGAGGCTGAGATTCGGGGTCATCGACGCACTTATATAGGCGCTATGCCGGGACGGATCATCCAAACTATGCGTCGTGTGGGGACGAAAAATCCGTTGTTTATGTTGGACGAGATAGATAAACTAGGTGCTGATTTTCGGGGTGACCCCTCTTCAGCTTTGCTGGAAATACTGGATCCTGAACAGAATTATGCCTTCTCTGATCACTACCTGGAGGTTGACTACGATCTGTCGAAAGTCATCTTTATCACCACTGCCAATACCCTTAGCACGATCCCGCCAGCGCTGTTAGATCGCATGGAGGTGATTGAATTCTCAGGTTATATCGAGGATGAAAAAATAGAAATCGCCAAACGATTTCTATTACCAAGACAACTTGAGGAAACAGGCCTTGATCAACATGGGATTCTCTTTATGAACGAGGCGTTGATGAAGATCATCCGGGATTACACTTTTGAAGCAGGCGTCCGGAATTTTGAGCGCGAAATTGGCCGTGTTTTGCGAAAGATTGCCCGATTGATGACGGAAAACAAACGCTTCCCTAAGCGGATCACGCCGCAAACGATTCGAAGATACCTAGGCCCTCAGCAATTCTTTGATACCGAGGCAGAAGGCGAGGATGAAGTTGGCGTAGCAACTGCCCTGGCTTGGACAGAAAATGGCGGAGAGATTATGCCTGTAGAAGTCTTAATTCTTGAAGGCAAAGGGAATTTACAGATCACGGGTCAGATTGGGGAGGTGATGCAAGAATCTGCTCAAGCCGCGCTTTCATATATTAAATCCAGAGCTGAACGGCTTTTGATCGAAACAGAAATATTTGAAAACATCGATGTCCACTTGCATGTACCGGAAGGCGCTATCCCGAAGGATGGCCCCAGCGCAGGGATTACAATTACAGCAGCAATGATATCCGCATTGACTGGCAGACCGAGTTATCATCTTGTTGGCATGACGGGTGAGATCACACTTCGGGGTCGCATCCTGCCTGTGGGCGGTATCAGGGAAAAGGTACTGGCTTCCCATCGTGCTGGTTTAACTACAGTGATCATTCCTGAACGCAATGCAAAGGACCTGGAAGATATTCCAAAATCCGTTCTAAAACAAGTTAGATTGATCCCGGTCAAACATATGGATGAGGTTTTGACTGTTGCTTTACATGAAGCCGTGACAGGATCAAATTCCTCAAAACGAAGGAAGAATTAAAAAAACAGCATCTGAACGCCAAGATGCTATTTGTTGGTTTTAATTAAAGAAAAATGCGAGTTATTGCTGATTATCCAAATATTTCTTGGACTGCCTACATTTCACTGGGTGGGAAAACATCGTTTTGAATGGTTTTGATCCCGTTTCGTACCTGGGCGAGCAACCGATCTAAATGCAATTCCAGGCCCGTCAACGTTTCCATGATGTATTTATCCGCTTCACGTTGAGCATCTAATGCATCATTTTGTGCCTGTTCAACTAATTCATCTGCGCGATTCCTGGCGGCTTCGATGATCTCGTTATCTTCGAGCTGTTTTTCAGCTTTTTCACGGGCAAGTGCAATCGTTCGATTAGCCTCCTCCTTGGCTTGGGCGAGGATGCGATCGCGCTGGGTGATGATCTGCTGTGCTTTCTTAATTTCTTCAGGCACAGCTACCCGCATTTGGTCAATCAAATCCAACATGCGATCCTCATCGACGATTACACTGTGAGTCAACCATATTGGCCGGCTCTCGTTAAAGAGTTCTTCTAATCGATCAACTAAATGTAAAATATCCATACCATCCTCCAGGCGGGCATTGCCTTAAGAAATGTTGCAAGCGTCATACCAATATTAACACATTATTTCTGATATTTCGATATCAGTCTCTTAAAGAGGTCAGTCGTACGATGTCTTGATCCTTTCCCAGTATCTCAAAACGTTTTTTCAGGGCTTTTTGTACATGTTCAGGGACCATACTGGAAACATCACCGCCCAAGGCAGCAATTTCACGAACCGTTGTAGATGAAAGAAAAGTATGTTCTTCACTGGTGATTAATGCAATGACATCAATATCGGGTTCGAGACGGTTATTGGCAAGTGCCATCCGGAATTCATATTCGAAATCAGAAAAAACACGCAAACCCCGCACGATGGCTTGGGCGCCTACTATTTTTGCGAATTGAACCGTCAATCCAGAATATGCCACGACTTGAATTTTATCGTGATTAGTGAAGGCTTCTTTCACAAGCGCTAGGCGTTGATCGGGCGAAAAGAGAATGTTGTCCTGCTCTCTGGCGTAAACGGCAACGATGACCTTGTCAAACAGATCTGAAGCCCGGTGGGCAATGTTAATATGCCCAAAATGAATGGGATCAAATGTCCCAGGAAATAATACGGTGGTCATTTCAGCTCAAATCTCCTTCCTGTGTGGGCCAAAAATGGCGCATAGCATCCAGCATGAATTGGTGTTCTGGTGCCGAGATGGTTGGGTCATTCTCAAACACCTGCTGGGCATACTTTCGGGCTTTTTCAATTAAGTGAATATCTGTCAGGTTTGCCAGGCGTAAATTTGCGTAGCCGGATTGGCGCGTACCCAAAAACTCACCTGGGCCACGTTGATCAAGATCGTGCTCTGCTAAAATAAAGCCGTCATTGGTACTTTCCATGGCCAACAAACGCTCATTTTCTGCTGCGTGGCTGGTTTCTGGGATCAAAACACAATAGGATTGGTCTGCACCGCGTCCAACACGCCCCCGGAGCTGGTGTAATTGGGCCAAACCAAACCGGTTTGCACCCTCAATGACCATAACGGTAGCATTGGGTATATCAACGCCGACCTCGATGACGGTTGTCGAGACAAGGATATCGTATTGCTGATCCCTGAATTGCCGCATGACCGTCTCCTTCTCGTCGGGGCGGAGCCTTCCATGCAGCAACCCAACGTTTAAATCCGGGAAGATTACGGATTGGAGCCGCTCATGTTCTTCCACGGCAGCTAAGACAGATTCATTTTCACCTTGTTCCACCAGTGGGTAAATGATGAATGCTTGGTGTCCATTTTTTATTTGAGCTCTGATGAGATTATAAATGCGCTCTCTTTCGGTAGGATAAGCGATGTGTGTGCTTATAGGCTGTCTGCCTGGGGGCATTTCATCCATAACGCTTAAATCTAGATCCCCATAAATCGTCAAAGCTAAGGAGCGGGGGATTGGTGTGGCGGTCATGACGAGCAAATGAGGGTTTTCACCTTTTTCTCTGAGTGCGGCCCGTTGGGAGACGCCAAAACGGTGTTGTTCGTCTACGATCACGATCTGAAGGTCTTTGAAAACAACGGGGTTCTCAATCAGGGCATGGGTACCGATGAGAAGTTTGATGTGTCCTTCTGCCAGTCTTTCCAGGATCTCTTCCCGTTCTTTCATGGGTGTGTCACCGATCAGCAAACGGATTTGGTCTTCCCGAAGCAGCGCGCCCTCGTCCTCCGGGTTAGCCAGCAGTTTTTTGAGGTTGTTATAATGCTGCTCGGCAAGAATGCTGGTGGGTGCCATGTAAGCAGCTTGAGCGCCGGCATTAACTACAATGCTGATCCCAAGGGCTGCAATGACCGTCTTGCCTGAACCGACATCACCCTGCAAGAGTCGGTTCATCGGCTTCCCAGAGTTGAGATCATTTTGGATATCTGCCAGAACCCTGACTTGTGCATTGGTCAAATGAAATTCCAAATGGCTGATCCGTTCGTCGAGCCAGTTGTCGTCGACTTCGTACCTGCGTGCCTCCTGATGCGTCCACTCATATTTTTGGCGAAGGACGCCCAATTGGAGTAGAAAGATCTCATCAAAAGCCAGGCGATAGCGGGCTTTTTTGAGGCTGGCATAGTTTTCCGGGAAGTGGATCTCTTTTAATGCTGTGGAAAGATCCAGTAGTTCGGCATCTTCTAAAATGTATTCCGGCATAAACTCAGGAATTTTCGGAGCCCAATTCGTCAGAACTGAAAAAATTACACGACGCAGCCATCTCTGGCTCAGGCGGGCTGTCAGGGCATAGACCGGGACGATGCGCTTTGTGTTGAGTTGCTGTTGGTCGATCTGTTCGTATTCTGGATGGTACATCACCAGGCGACCCATGTATTGCTCAACTTTTCCGGAAATGGACAAGAACATGTTTTTACGGAGATACCTGAGTTGAAATTCCTGGTTAAACCAGAGCAGCTGGATGCTGGCAGTATCATCTGAAACCAAAGCTTGGACAATTTTCCGGTTTTTATTGCGCGTTGTGAAGCTGCTGATACTCTTAACATAGGCGATGATCGTGACTTCTTCGCCATATTTCAGATTTTTAATCAGTTTCAACTCTGAATAATCATCGTATCGCCGGGGGAAGTAATAGATCATATCTTCGATCGTGTTTAAACCGAGTTTGCTAAGAAGCTGAGCTTGTTTCTGGCCGATACCCCGCACGCCAGTTGTAGGGGAGGATAAAGCTTCAGCGGTTCCAGTGGTGGGTACCGGTGGGGAACTGTTTGTGCGTCTCCTGGTCGAGATGCGCCCTTTTGTTGCGGATTGACGAGCTTCATTGACTGGTGCCTGACGGGATTCCTCCAATACTTGAGGTTCGGCGGATTGCTCCTGGGTTTCTGGTTCTGCCAGATGCTTTATCCCGGGATTGTCTAATATGAGACCGATCCTTTTAATGGCTTGTGCTCTTTCCAGGGCAGATAAACTTGCGTAGCGGTTTAAGATCGCAACAACTGCCTGGATTTTGTCCTCAAGGATTTCATCAGCACGTGCCTCTCCCTGCCACGCATCCGTCAGTTTTTCCAATCCACCGACAACAGCTTTGTTGGTGTAGTTAAAATCTGCTTCTAGTTTGAATATTTTGTATAATTTTTCGATTGATCGTTGCATTATTTATTGAAACCTTGTACTTTGAGTGATATAGTAATTTTATCGTGAATTCAACCATTTATCATAATGGATCGATTAGTCATCGTGGATTAATTGTAACACCCTCCATGTAGCTCTATCATGAGTTGCGATTGCTATCCGTTGAATCCCTGACCAAAGAAAAACCCCGCTGTACGGGGTTCTTGGATTCAGGATGCATAAGCCAGGTAGGATTTACTCAATGGCAATGATTAATTGATAGTGGGGTTGTCCGCCATCATGCACTTCAATTTCGTGGTCGGGGTAAATTGATCGGATCTTATCGGCAAGCTGGTTGACATGGGGTAACTCGATATCTTCACCATAGAACAGGGTGACACGTTCATAGTCGCTGGTATTGGCAGCTACCAGTAAGGCTTCGCAAGCCTCATCAATTGTTTGGGTAGATGAGACCAATTTCCCATTATGGAGGGCAATAACCTGGCCTTTTTCGACTTGAACATCATCAACCTCCACACTGCGGGTGGCTTTGGTAATCTCTCCGGTCTCAACATCGTGGATTGCATCATTCATTGATGCCACATTCTCTTCGAAATCAGCATCAGGGATTAAACGAAACATTGCGGATAGACCTTGGGGAACGCTGATGGTTGGAATGACAGCAACATTTTTAACCGTCATCGAAGCAGCCTCTTTGGCTGCCATAATAATATTCTTATTGTTAGGCAAGATAACAATTTTCTCTGTGGGCAAGTTTTCAAAGGAGGCGAGGAGCTCTTTGATGCTAGGGTTCATAGTTTGTCCACCCTGGACGATTGCAGCAACACCCAGGCTGGCAAAAATTCGGCTGAGGCCTGGTCCAGGGGACACAGCCACAATAGCGGTTTCACCGGGTTGAACTTTGGTCAATTTCAACCGGGGATTTTTGCTGTGATTTTTTTCTTCCATTTGAGCTACAAGGTTTTCCATCATCACTTTTTTGATTGTGCCCCGAGTCATTGTGTGATCAATGGGTTGGTAGCGGTTGTCTTGTGGGACGTGAATATGCATTCTATAAATACCTTCGCCTTCACCAACCTGGATTGAGGTACCGATCTTAGAAAGTTCTTCGTAATAATCTTCCAGGTTGAAAGTGGCTTTGGGCGTGAAATCAATAACAACTTCATAATCTTGTCCAGGTTCAATTGTTTCGAGGGCATCTTCGAGATCCATCTCCGATAACGGCATCACCTCGGTAAGCGGCTTATCGAGGGGTTCACCGTTAATAAAGCGCCACATGCCTTCAAAAATGCACAGTAAACCCTTACCACCGGAATCGACTACGCCGGCTTGTTTCAGAATGGGGAGCAGGTCAGGTGTGCGTTCCACTGAAGCTTCTCCTGCTTCAACGATATCTGCCAGGACCTCAGTAAAGCTGGGGGTTCGTTTGGCAGATACCTCTGCCTGAGTTGCGATATCTTTGATTACTGTCAGGATGGTGCCTTCAACAGGGCGGACAACACCTTTATAAGCGGTCTCTTTTGCTTCGTTTAATGCTTTTGAGAGGTATTCTACATCCATAGTCGGATGGTCATCCAGAGCTCGTGCAAACCCGCGCCAGATCTGTGACAGAATCACACCCGAATTGCCGCGAGCACCCATCAAGGCACCCCGGGCAATGGCATGGGACAATTGGCCTACGTTATCAATTCCAGAGTTTTCGATTTCATCGAAAGCTGCTTGCATTGTGAGAACCATGTTTGTGCCGGTATCACCGTCCGGTACAGGAAAGACATTCAAACTGTTGACAATTTGCTGGTTTGTTTTCAACCAGAGCATCCCCGCCTCAAGTAATGTTTTAAGACCTTTACCATCGATGGGCACTGACACCAATTTATGGCGTTCGTCAGCACTCAATTTTGTTAATTCAGCAGCACTCATAATTCTCCAAATGATAATAAATACGATAAATACCAGCTTTCAAAAACATGAAAGTTGATTAATCCATATTACTGATTCGTAAACCACGGACATGAACGTTGATACGACGAACTGGAAGGCCCACGGTTTTTTCAACATTGTATTTTACACTACTGGCGATACTGGAGGTGATTGTTTTGATGCGGGTGCCATACTCGACCACGATATAGAGATCAATTACCAAGCCATCATGGGCGTACGCTACGTCAACACCATATTTTGCATCCTTTTTGATCAACTGACGGATGTTCTCTACCAGATTCTTGGGGGCTAAGCCGACAACGCCATAGGATTGCAGGGTCGATTGTCGGGCGATGGATCCAATCGCGTCCTTTTGGATTTGGATGCTGCCTAATTCGTTGTGTATGTTTTCTGTTTCAGACATTTTTTCTCACCTTACTTGCTTGAACCTTTTCGTGTAATATGGTATTATAGTTTGTTGTTTGGTTCAGTAGTAATCAAACCAGTTTATTATATCTTATAATTTTGAAAGGACGAAACCATGGCGATCTGCGAGAAATGTGGAAAGAAGACC
>Ga0114946_10000737_pt1 | contig 21946 bp, 16 predicted proteins | sample WalLakDeSediment_FD_88676 | JGI IMG/M metagenome (GOLD analysis project Ga0114946, IMG submission 88676) | Lake sediment microbial communities from Walker lake, Nevada to study Microbial Dark Matter (Phase II) - Walker Lake 11/02/13 Deep Sediment | ecosystem: Environmental > Aquatic >...
CTGGACCATCTCGGTGGTCGTCGGGCGGATTGCAGTAGCAAACAACGCCCAGATCTCACCCAATATTGGATTGGATATCATCCTACTGGCTACCCTGTTCTCTACCGCGGTCGGCCTTTTCTTCGGCATCTACCCTGCTAACCGGGCTGCCAATTTGGAACCGGTCGAAGCTTTGCGGCACGAGTAATAACTCCTCCACCAAAAAACGTCCCGCAGGTTCTCCTTCAGCTAACAAGCGCTGAAAAGAATCCTGCGGGACGTTTACATCCGAGGTAAGGGTTACTGCTGCGTCATTTCCCCGATCCAGTCCAAGTAGGCCTGAGAACCCATCACAATGGGCAGGGCGATGATCTCAGGAACTTCATACGGATGAACGCTTTGGATGGCAGGCGCCAGCTTGCTCTCGAAAAGCTCTGCACGGGTCTTCACCAATAGCAGGACTTCGTCATCTTCAAAACTCTCCCCCTGCCAGAGATAGCTGGACTTGACCGGAGAAATCATGTTGACACAGGCAGCTAATTTTTTATCGATCAGCAGGTCAACAATTTGCTGTCCAACCTCTGCCGAAGGGGCCGTTACCATGACAAGAATATACTGGGTATTCATTTTCGATAATCTGCTCAATTAGAATTTTCGAGACCACTCTTTCAACCAGCGCTCAATGACCACTTTGGTCTGGGTGTAGAATTCCACTGCATGGTGACTCTGCCCGTGCAGGGTGCCAAAGAAGCTCTCCTTCCACCCGCTGAAGGGGAAGAATGCCATCGGAGCAGCCACCCCGATATTGATACCAATGTTTCCGGCCTGGACTTCATAGCGGAACTTGCGCGCTGCAGCCCCGCTGCTGGTAAACAGGCAAGCCATATTCCCGTATTTACCGCTGTTCACCAAACGAATAGCCTCGTCCACGCTTTCCACATGCATCATCCCCAGAACAGGTCCAAACACTTCGGTTTGGGCGAATTCGCTGTCCGGATGGACGTCCTGCAATATGGTCGGGCGGATAAAAAAGCCGGATTCAAAACCTTTGATCAGCGCGTTGCGGCCATCGACCACCAGGCTGGCCCCGTCCTGGGCGCCTCTTTGGATCAAGGCTTCAATGCGGGTTTTGCTTTTAGGAGTAATAACCGGTCCCATCTCAACCTTCTCATCCAGGCCGTTGCCCACCACCCGCGCGATGGCCCGCTCAGCCAGAGCCTCAGTGAAGCTATGCCGGGCCTCGCCCACCGTGATCGCCATAGCCGCAGCCAGGCAACGCTGACCAGCATTGCCAAAGGCGCTATCTGCCATGATCATGCTGGTCAAGTCCATGTCTGCGTCCGGCAGGATAACCACCGGGTTCTTGGCGCCCCCCTGGGCCTGGACCCGCTTGCCATTGGCAGAACTGCGAGAATAGATATGTTTGGCTACCGGGGTAGAGCCGACAAAGCTGATCGCTCGGATGAGCGGATGATCCAGAATGGCATTGACCGTATCCGGCCCACCGTTTACCATATTGACCACACCCTTTGGAAAGCCGGCCTCTTCCAACAGGCGGAACACTTTCTGCATAGTGATGGGTGTTCGTTCTGATGGCTTGACGATGACAGTATTACCGCAAGCCAACGCATAGGGCAAAAACCAGAAGGGGATCATGCCGGGGAAATTGAAGGGAGCGATAATGGCGCACACGCCCACTGGCTGGCGGATCATGTATTCGTCCACCCCCCTGGCGATATCCTCCGAGAAAGCGCCCTGCATCATAGTGGGAATCCCGCAGGCCACCTCCACGTTTTCGATCGCCCTGCGCATCTCGCCGCTAGCCTCTTTCATCGTCTTGCCGTTTTCCATCGTAATCGTGCGCGACAACTCATCCAGATGCTCTTCCAGCAGGGTTTTTAGCCTGAAAAGATATTGGATCCGGTCTGGTGCGGGCGTCCTGCGCCAATCCAAGAATGCGCTTTCTGCTGCCTGGGCGGCCTGATCTACCTCAGCAGGGGCAGAGAGCGGAACCCGCGCCAGCACATAGTTGCTGGCGGGGTTAAGCACATCCAAATATTCATCTGCTTTAGACATCCACCACTCGCCATTGATATAGTTTAAGAGCGCTTCGCTGATTGCCATGTTTTTTTCCTTTGAGCTTAAATTCTAGGATTCATTATGTCCCAGGATGAGGAGAAATTGACTCATAAAAAATATGATTTTAAAGACGGGTGAAGCTATTGTAACCGCCCAATGGGCGGATTTTATTCGGTTTCAACTGTAACAATATTTCTATTTCAAGTCAAGTAGAAGATGTGAGGTAAAATCTATTCGAATGACACCAAACCCAAATTCTTGGAGCCATATAATGTCGAATTGGAAAATCTTGATCGCAGATGGCCTAAGCAATCAAGGCCAGGAGCTTCTGCGCGCCAATGCTCTTGTCGATGACAGGAATGGGATTTCAGCACAGGAGCTGCTGGAATGTATCGTTGAATATGACGCGCTGATCGTCCGCAGTCGCACCAAAGTGAACGTCCAATTGCTGGAAAAAGCCGGTCGTTTAAGGGTAATCGGCCGGGCCGGGGTGGGCGTGGACAATATCGACCTGCAAGTTGCCCAGGATAGAGGTATCACCGTTTTAAATACACCGACATCCACCAGCATTGCGGTAGCAGAACATACCCTGGCATTGATCTTGTCCCTCTCACGCTCCATCCCCAGGGCGGATAAGGCTATGAAATCTGGAGAGTGGCTCAAGAAGGAGCTGACTGGGGTGGAACTTTACCAGAAAACGCTGGGGATTATCGGCATGGGGCATATTGGGGGTGGAGTTGCCCGGCGCGCAGCTGCCTTCGGGATGGACATCATCGCTTATGATCCGCTCATCCATTCTGACGAGATCCGCCAGCGCGGGGCGGAGCCAACCTCTCTCGCCGAACTGTACGCTCGCTCTGATTTCATCTCTGTCCACGTCCCGCTGACGGATGAGACACATGGCATGATCGACGCGGGGGCTTTCAAGATGATGAAACGGGGTGTGCGTTTGATTTGCGATGCGCGCGGCGGTGTGATCGATGAAGAAGCCCTGTTAGCTGCTCTACAAAGCGGGCAGGTAGCCGGAGCTGCCCTGGATGTGTTTTCCCATGAACCACCTGGGAAGACAGAGCTGGTGCTGCATCCGCAGGTCATCGCCACACCCCATATCGGCGCTCAAACAACAGAAGCCCAGGTGCGTGCGGCTACTGACATTGCGGTTGAGGTCCTGGCAGCCCTCAACGGCGAGAAGCTACGCTGGAATGTTGTATAAATCCATCTAAAATGGTGCATGCATAGGTCCTGCGCGCATAATTTCTGGGGAATATCTCTAGATATAAAGGAGTTTTACATGGAGCAAAAACTGGCAGAACTGAAAACCATCCTGGGCGAGGTCATGGATCTGGAAAAGGTCATCGGACTGTTGGGTTGGGACCAGCAAACCTATATGCCGCCGGGCGGCGCTGAAGATCGCAGTTACCACATGGCGACCATGGGTAGCTTGGCGCACGAGATGTATACCTCGGATAGGATTGGGGAATTGCTCGAACAACTTAAGCCTTTTGTAGAACAGCTCGATCCCGACTCTGATGATGCCCGTCTGATTAAAGTCACCACCCAAAACTACAAAAAAAAGGTAAAAGTTCCAACTGAATGGGTGGGTGAATTTGCCTCTGTCACCACACTGGCGCAGGGTAAGTGGGTAGAGGCTCGGGCCGAAAGCGATTTCGAAAAGTTCAGGCCATCTCTTGAAAGAATCGTTGAGCTCTGCCGCCGCTATGCTGACTTCTTTGCCCCTTACGAACATGTTTACGATCCTCTGTTGGATGTTTACGAGCCGGGCCTCCGGACAGCGAACGTAAAAGGTATTTTTGAGGCTTTACGACCCCAACAGGTTGAGTTAGTCCAGGCAATCAAAGGGCGCCCACAGGTGGACGATTCGTTCTTACACCAACATTTCGACCCCCAAGTACAGTGGGACTTTGGCGTCGAGGCGATCACAAAAATGGGCTATGACTGGAAACACGGGCGCCAGGACAAGGCTGCCCACCCGTTCACGACCAACTTTGGTATTGGCGACGTACGCATCACCACGCGCGTCATGCCCGATTACCTGGGCTCAGCCTTCTTCAGCACCGCCCATGAATGTGGGCATGCCCTCTACGAAATGGGAGTAGACCCAAAACTGGCTCGCACACCCCTGGCGCAGGGCGCTTCCTTTGCTCTACACGAATCCCAATCGCGCTTGTGGGAGAATCTGGTTGGGCGTTCCTACCCCTTCTGGGAGCATTTTTACCCGCGCCTGCAGGAGCTCTTCCCTTCCCAGTTGGCGAATGTCAGTCTGCAGAATTTTTACAAAGGCATCAACAAGGTTGAGCCATCCTTCATTCGCGTCGAGGCAGATGAAGCGACCTACAACCTGCATATCATGCTGCGCCTGGAAATCGAACTCGAATTGATGGACGGCTCCTTGGAGGTGCGCCACCTGCCAGAGACCTGGAATACTCGTATGGCTGAATACCTGGGGCTGACCCCGCCAAACGACGCCAAAGGGGTGCTGCAGGATGTGCACTGGTCGAGCGGTTATTTCGGTTATTTCTCCACCTACGCCCTGGGCAACCTGGTCTCTCTGCAACTTTGGGATGTGATCCGGCGAGACCTGCCTGACCTGGACGACCAAATCCGGCAAGGTGAATTTGGAAATCTATTGGGCTGGCTGCGGGAAAATATTCACCGCCATGGCCAAAAATTTGAACCTCAAGAACTGGTCCAGCGCGTTACCGGCTCAAAGATCGACCCCGCCCCTTATATGCGGTATTTGACCAATAAGTACAGCCAAATTTACCAGCTCTAGCGGCGCATAACGTCCCGCAGGTTCTTCTAATTCAAGCCTGCGTGAAAACAAACCTGCGGGACGTTCATAATGGAGAAGAGGTTGGTTTATGAGTGAACTGACTGAAAACATCCGCCCCCCCACCATCGTTGTCATGCACGGCGATGAGACCGGCGAGGAATTGCTCGAACAATCCTTGCGAGTGCTCGACCCGCAATTGCTGGGGATGGAACTGCAATTCGAGCATTTTGACCTGAGTCTGGCCCACCGCCGGCAAACCTGCAATGACGTGGTGCGCGCAGCAGCCCTGGCCATGCGCCGGACCGGTTTAGGATTGAAGGCTGCCACCGTCACGCCGGAAACTCGCGACGATGTGGGTAGCCCCAATGCGATCCTACGTGAGCTGATCAATGGGCAGGTCATCCTGCGCATTGGGCGACTTTTGCCGCGCGTCAGCTCGATCGCCGGCGTTCACGCCCCCATCGCCATCGTACGTATGGCAGTAGATGATGCATACGGCGCCAAAGAATGGCGTGAGTGTACCCCGGATGGGGAAGAATTTGCTTATCGCACCTCCTCCATCCGGCGCAGCATCTGCCGGGTAGTGGCAGAGTACTCCTTCCAATACGCGAAAAAGGTGGGGGCCTGCGTTTTCGGAGGGCCAAAGTTCACTGTAAGCCCAACCTACGAAGGCATGTTCAAGGAAGAGCTGGACGCAGCTGCCCGCCGGCACCCTGAGGTAGAATACCTGCCCCTGCTGATCGACGCCACCTTTGCCCTGCTGCTGAAAACCGGCGGGGAGGCCATGGTCATTCCAGCCCTCAACCGCGACGGCGACCTGCTGTCTGACCTGGTTCTGCAAATGTTTGGCAGCATCGCCGGCTCTGAGAGCCTGGTGCTGGCTTTCGACCAGGAAACCTTACAGGTGCAGGCGGTCATGGCGGAAGCCCCTCATGGTACTGCCCCAACTCTGTATCGTAAAAATATTGCCAACCCCATTGCCATGATCCTGGCTGCGGCTGCGCTGCTGACCTATATCCAACTTCCCCGCGCCCAGCAAGCCTCGCGCGCCATCTATGCTGCAGTTTTCGAGGCAGTCCATGCCGGGCAAGCCACCACTGACCTGGCTGGAAGTATGACCACCACAGAATTTACCGCACAGGTGATCCAACGGATACAAGCAAAGTTAACAGCGAAGGATCAGCCAAGAAAATGAGGTCAAAGGGTAGAAAGCTGCTGGCGCTGATATTCGGCCTGGCCTGGCTCGGATTGGGTAGCTGCACTTTGCCTGCGCCCCAAGCGCCCAACGCGCCGCTGGAAGACGAGTTATTGCCCACTGCAGTTGCTCAGACCATCCAGGCAGTTGTGCCCACCTCCACCCTGACTGCCGAGCCAACGGCAGACCCGCAGCCATCCCCGCAGGCGCAGGTTCCCGAAGCAACCATCCCACCGGCTGATGAGCCTGTATTTCTTGAGCTGGAAGAGCAGAGCGAGCCAGCCGCTGTAGTCGAAACCACCTCCCCTCTCCCCACCCCGCCGCAGGCAGCCGCAGCCATCCAGATCCTCTCGCCCGGTCCGGCTTCCAAAGTGACTTCCCCCCTGCGCATCAACGCCTACCTGACCCCTGGGGATAACGGAATTATCCGCCTCGAGCTATTGGGCGAAGACGGGCGCGTGCTGGTGCGCAAAGTGCAGTCGTACATCACTACCACGCGCTTACAAATGATCAGCGAGCTTGAATTCGAGATTTCTGCAGCGGGGGAGCTCGGTCGCCTGACGATATCCACCGCTGACAAAGAGGGACGCGCTGTAGCAGTGGCTTCGGTTGACCTGCTGCTGCTGTCCCTGGGAGATGCAGACCTCACCCCTTCTGCTGATCGCCTGGACCGCATCATCATCCAGGAGCCAGGCCCGCGGATGCTGGTGCAGGGAGGCAACCTGAGGGTGAGCGGTTTCATCCGCCCATCTGGAGAACGATCTATCTGGGTCGAGCTGATCACGGCGGATAACCGGGTAGTGGGCTACCGCCAATTCACTATCTCGGAGCCCCAGGAAACAGGGCACACGCCCTTTTCGGTTGACGTCCCCTATACCGTGAGCGAGGCCACCTGGGTACGCCTGAGCGTCTACCAAAAAGACGGGCGCATCCCTGGGATCATCAACCTGTCCAGCCGAGAGGTTCTGCTCAGCCCATAAGGAATGGGTCTCTGGGAACAAAGGAATTGATATAATAGTCCTACTGACTCAGGAAAATCATCCCAAAAAGGTGTGCCTGGGGGATGTACGCCCCTGTCCACCTTTTTCGGTCACTTCGTAAGACTTATCGTTGCGTCATTACAGGAGGAATTTCAATGGCAAATACCCCATTCCCGTCCAAGCGAGCACCATTCTATGCCGACGTACCGGACGAACAATGGAACAGTTGGCGCTGGCAATTGAGCCACCGCATCAATACCCCGCAGGAGTTCGATAAGGTCATCCCACTGACCGACAGCGAGCGCAAAGCTCTGTCCGCTGCCCATCTCTTCCGGGTTGACATCACCCCTTATTTTATTTCGCTGATTGATCCCGATGATCCCAATGATCCCATCCGCCAACAGGTGGTGCCGAAAGACAGCGAGATGGTGCCCTTCACTGCCATGATGGAGGATTCGCTGTCAGAAGACCGGCATTCCCCGGTGCCCGGCTTGGTGCACCGCTACCCAGACCGGGTGCTGATGCTGGTGACAACCCAATGCGCCTCTTATTGCCGCTATTGTACGCGCTCGCGCATCGTGGGCGACCCGGCAGCGACTTTCTCGCGCGCCGAGTTTGAGATGCAGCTAGAATACCTGAAGCGCACTCCCCAGGTGCGGGACGTGCTGCTTTCAGGTGGTGACCCGCTCGTGCTGGCGCCCAAACTGCTGGAGGAGCTGCTCAGCCGCCTGCGGGAGATTCCCCATATCGAGATCCTGCGCATCGGCTCGCGCGTGCCGGTGTTCATGCCCATGCGTGTGACCAGCGAGCTGACCGACATGCTACAAAAGTACCACCCACTGTGGCTGAATATCCATGTCAACCATCCCAACGAGATCACCGCCGAGCTGGCGGAGGCCTGCGACCGCATGACCCGCGCCGGCATCCCCTTGGGCAATCAGGCGGTCTTGCTAGCGGGCGTCAACGATAACGTCCATATCCAGCGCAAGCTGGTGCACGACCTGGTGCGCATCCGCGTGCGCCCCTACTACCTGTACCAGTGCGATCTGGTGGAAGGGGCCGGGCATTTCCGCACGCCGGTGGCAAAGGGCATTGAGATTATGGAAGGGCTGCGCGGGCACACCTCGGGGTACGCCGTGCCCACCTACGTGATCGACGCCCCCGGTGGGGGCGGGAAGATCCCCGTGGCGCCGAACTACCTGCTCAGTATGTCCGACCATAAGATCATCCTGCGCAACTTCGAGGGCTTTATCACCACTTACGAAGAGCCGGTTGATTACAAGCCCAGCGACGCAGCCAAATACTCGCTCAAACGCCCCGAGCCGGGGCAGAGCGGCATCTTGGGGCTGCTGGAAGGCGACGAGCTATTCATCAAGCCAGAGGGCTTTGACCAGCTGCACGATCGAGGCGGGATCCAGCACCGCTTGAAGGACCAGAAAAAATGGATACCGCTGGGGATCGGGGAGAGGAAAGAGAAAGAGGAGGAGGATAGCGCCTAAAAGGGACGGAACACTAGTCGTCTAGCCCATACCCTTTCTCAACCAGTTTCTTCAACCGGTGCATAAAGCGCGCTGCCGGGGCGCCGTCGATCAGATCATGATCGAAACTGACGGTCACGCTCATATATTTACGCACTTCTATGCGATGGTCAACCACGCCCGGCTTTTCGCCGATCCCGCCCAGAGTGAGCTGCAGCGAATGATTGGGCACCGGAATCCCCCATCCACCCCCGGTCCCAAACATCCCGATTGAAGACACCAGCACTGTACCGTAATATTCCTTGATCCAGTGGGGATTTTTAAATAGGGCCCACAGGAACAGCCGCCTGATAAACCCAGGCAGGCGCACAAACCGGTCTATGAAGGTCGACTCCTGGCTGCTTTGATGCTGGCTTTGGAAAACCCGGATTTCCTCGTGAATTTCTCGGACGCCCTTCTTGTTTACGGCTCTGATGATATGAGGCCGGATGGTTTTCTTCCCATCTACTTCAACCTCGAACAACATGTTCACATCCACCTCATCAAAGATGATCAGCCGGTTGCGCCAGTTCCGGTAGGCATGCATTTGCCTATCCTGGTCGATGGCCTTCCCCAGACAAGCCAGAAAGAAGGCTGAGAAGGACAGGGCTTCTCCCGTGTAAGCCTTGTGCTGGCGAATGGTTTCACGGGCCTGGGTGATATCGAACTCCACCAGCCCGTGCACCGTGTGCTTCAACAGTCCCATTCTGCCGCCATCGACCATGAGCAGGCGGATTCGGGGATAGGGTACAGCTGTATGAGGGGTTTGTTTCGTTTTCATGATTTGTCCCTTTTCGATGCAAGCGTGGTGGGCACAGCTGGCTTACGATGATGGGTTTAACGTTGAATAAGCACGCGCTGTCCCTGCGCCTGTGCCAGCTTCCCCGAGATATCCCCTGACGATATTGACGGCGTTGGCTATGCCATCCTGTGCGCGAATAGCTTCACCGTATGACCTGGCGCGACCTCGCATAGCGGGATCGGTAACGGCAATTGTGATGGCATTGGCCAGCTGGCCGGCGGTCAGTTTCTTTAGCGGTATTGGATCCGGACCCAAACCCAAGGCTTTGATGCGCGCTCCCCAAAAGGGTTGGTCGAATACAAAGGGAATCACCACTGTAGGCACGCCGGCGCGCAACCCTTCTGCGGTCGTTCCCGCGCCACCATGATGCACAAGGGCCGCCATACGCGGGAACAACCAGGAATGAGGGGCTGCATCCACCACGAAGACATTTTCTGGCGCCAACTCAGCCCGCAAACCGCCCCAGCCGGTCAACAGCAGTCCGCGTTGGCCGCTCTTGGCGAGCGCCTCGGCCACCAGCCCGGCCAGCTGTTCCGGGTTACGACCAGCCATGCTGCCAAAACCGATATAGACCGGTGGATCGCCCGCATCCAAGAACGCTTTCAGCTCCGGCGATGGCTGCCAGTCATCCTGGCTGTCGAGGAAGAGATATCCCGTGACGTGTGCGCTTTCGGGCCAATCGGACGGGTGCGGGATGATGCTCGGGCTGTAAGCGCTCAGCATAGGAGTCGATCTCAATATGCGGTAGAAACGAGCAGCCGTGTACGGGGATAACCCAAGATTTGCTCTGAATTCATTCACGAAGGGGCGATACCAGAGCCAGACGACCTGGAGCATGGCCAGGCCAGACAAATAGTTATGCAGCCCGCCCAAATTTCTCTGCATAGGCCAGGAGGGCGCGGCAAAAGCCCTGCTTGGAAGCAGAGGGGTCGGCTCAATATGGATCATTGGAATCTGCCGGGCTTCTGCGACGGACTGGCCAAATGCGCTAAATACACCCAGGCAGATCAATGCCTCCGCATCAGAGCAGGCTGTGTACAAATCTTCCACCATGGTCGTAACAACCGGAGCAATCATGGCGCGGATAGCCCGAATCGATTTGAGGGGATTAGCGCCGCCCGTCTCCATAAACTGCCGGCCGGTCTCGCCGGCCATAATCTGCTGGACATCCCCACGCAGGGGATAAAAGCCCACCCCGTGATTTTGAACAAACGCGGCAAAGTTCTCCGGAGCAGCCAGGTGCACCTGGTAACCCGCTTGTTGGAGCCCTTTGCTCAGGGCAACACAGGGTTGGATATCGCCTCGTGAACCGGCTGCAAAGACTGTGATCTTCATTGGATTACTTTCCTATTAAGCTGAGAACAGCCGCCTGCTGCGCAGAATGCAACGCTGGGGTAGAACTACCCTGACAATGTCATATTGATCAAGACGAGTCCGGTTTCGTATTTTATCTGATAATAGCCAGGGTGGTATCCAGGATCTCACCAAAACGAGAAAGCGGATAGGAATCAAAAAATCCCTCTTGACAATTCCGGTTTTTATTCTATAATTACTATCAAGAATATCATAATTATTATTTGCACTGGAGTAGCTCAAAATGAGAAAATGCATGTGTCTGGGGCGGGGCTTGTAACCACCCCGTCACAGAAACAGAGATTACAGAGATAACACTCTGCATAACGGCCAAAAGCAGACGGAAGGTGGTTGCGACCCCGCTAAGCGAATGATCCAGTTCGCGCAGCGAGCAACGCTGCTGCCTTTTTTATTGTTTTGGCCGTTTTCGTTTAACCATCATCTCTAAGAGAGAAAAAGATCAATGAACACTTTAGTGGCTTTTCCAAACACACAAATATCGGCGCCGCCGACCAGCGGGTTGGAGGCTGCGGTGGGTAACACACCCTTGCTGCCGCTGCGGCGGATCGGGGTGCACCTGCCGGAGCGGGTGAAGCTTTTCGCCAAGGCTGAATGGTTCAACCCCAGCGGCTCGGTCAAGGACCGGGCAGCGCTATTCATCCTGCGCCAGGCCCTGGACTCCGGTGAGCTGAGCCCCGGCAAACGCCTGCTGGATTCGACCTCCGGCAATATGGGCATCGCCTACGCTACGCTGTGCGCCAGCCTGGATATCCCGGTGACCCTGGCGCTGCCCAGTAACGCCAGCGCGGAGCGCATTGCCATCCTGCGCGCCCTGGGAGCCGAGCTGGTGCTGACCGATCCGTTGGAAGGCTCGGATGGCGCCACGCGGGTGGCCAAAGAGATGGCAATGCAGAAGCCTGAGCGGTATTTCTACGCCAACCAGTATGATAACCCGGCCTCCTGGTGGGCGCACTACCACAGCACCGGCCCTGAAATCGCCCTGCAAACTGGCTACGCCGTCTCCCATTTCGTGGCCGGGTTGGGCACTTCCGGGACTCTGACCGGCGCCGCCCGCTACCTGAGAGAGCAAAACCCGCAGGTGCAGATCATTGCCGTGCAGCCGGATACCCCCTTCCACGGCCTGGAAGGGCTCAAGCATATGGACAGCTCCAGCAAGCCCGGCATTTTCGACCCCAGCCTGCCAGACCAAACCCGCCCAGTCCCGACCGAGAAAGCATACCAGATGGTGATGCAACTGGCCCGGCTGGAGGGGTTGTTCGTGGGCATTTCGGCCGGGGCAGCAACCGCGGCGGCTCTACAAGTGGCTGAAGAATTGCATGAAGGGGTCGTGGTGACCGTCCTGCCAGATGCCGGTTATAAATATCTCAGCTCGAAAGGGTTGTGGGAAAAATAATCATGACCCTCGAGATCAATTCCACCCTGCTGAACGAGATCCACCAGCACGGGCAGGCGGCTTATCCAGAAGAAGCCGCTGGCATGCTGCTGGGCAAGGCTGAAGGGGAACGAAAACAGGTCCTACAACGCCTGGAGCTGCACAACGCCCGCGAAGACTCCGCCCGACACAACCGTTACCTGCTGACCGCCGAGGATTACCTGCGCGCTGAGCAGGAAGCCGCCCGCCAGGGGCTGGATGTGATCGGCGTATATCACTCGCACCCAGACCACCCCAACCGCCCTTCCGATTTCGACCGGGAATGGGCCATGCCTTGGTTTTCCTATCTGATCACCAGCGTGCACAAGGGCCAGGCGCAAGGCAGCCGGGCCTGGCTGCTGGCCGAAGACCGGACCAGTTTTCACGAGGAAACCATCATTCTGATCCATAAAAAGTAAGGGCACAGCGAGACTGGGAAAAATCTTTTCTCGAGGACCTGCTGGCCCACCATGGAAAATATATTTATCAAAACAGGAGAGCGAAATGTCACTCTATTTTGTACGCCACCAACACAGCGCAGAGACCTGCCCGGCCCAAAGCCCGGAGATGGGGAACATGCTGCTGTCTCATCTCAGCCCCAATAACGCCAGCAAGTACGGCGTCGGCATTCGCGGCGACGCGGTTTTAGACGGGCAGCACACCTTCGTCTTGATCTTAGAAGCCGACAGCCAGGAACAGGTGGAGGCTTTCATGGGACCCTTCCAGCAGGCTGGTCCAGTGGAGATTTCTCCGGCCTCTGCCTGCGAAACCGTCGTCGAACGGGCTGGGTGCTGATACAATGAACTCGACGGGAAATCTATTAAAAGGTGATTGATACCCATTATGACAATCTTACGCATTCCAACGCCGCTGCGCCCGTACACGGATGGCAACAGCGAAATCGAGCTCCAGGCAGAAAACGTGGCCCAGGCCATGCAGCAGCTCATCGGGCTGTACCCAACGCTTAAGCCGCATCTCTACAATGGAGAGGGTGAGCTGCGCCCATTCGTGAACCTGTATCTCAATGAGGATAATATCAAAGACCTGCAAGGTTTGGATACTCGCATCAAAGAGTCAGACCGGCTGATGCTGATTCCCAGCATCGCGGGAGGCAGCCCAGATGTACCCTGAGCTGTCCCACTCCGAGATCCACCGCTATTCCCGGCACCTGCTCATCCCCGAGGTGGGCCTGGAGGGGCAGCGCAAGCTCAAGGCGGCCTCCGTCCTGGTGATCGGCACCGGTGGGCTGGGCTCACCGGTAGCGCTGTACCTGGCAGCCGCCGGTGTGGGGCGCATCGGTCTGGTGGATTACGACGTGGTGGACTTTTCCAACCTGCAGCGCCAGGTCATCCATGGCACCTCCAAGCTGGGGGTACTGAAGGTCGAGTCCGCCCGCGAGCGCATGCTGGACCTGAACCCTGACATCCAGGTAGAGGTTTATAACGAGCCTTTCACTTCGGAAAACGCGCTGCGCATCGCCGAGAGCTATAACATCCTGATCGACGGCACTGACAACTTCCCCACTCGCTATCTGGTGAATGATACCTGTGTCTTGTTGGGTAAAGCCAATGTGTACGGTTCGATCTTCCGCTTCGACGGGCAGGTGAGCGTATTTGACGCTCGCCGGGGCCCCTGCTACCGCTGCCTGTTCCCCGAACCACCCCCACCGGGGCTGGTACCTTCCTGCGCCGAAGGGGGTGTGCTGGGCGTCCTGCCGGGCACCATCGGCAGCCTGCAAGCCAGCGAAGCCCTGAAGCTAATCCTGGGTATCGGCGAGCCGCTGATTGGCAAGCTATTGTTATACAACGCCCTGGATATGAGTTTTGATTTCGTGAAACTGCGCAAGAACCCCAAGTGCAAGATGTGCGGAGAGAACCCGGAGATCACCGAGCTGATCGACTACGAGGCCTTCTGCGGAGTTCCGGGGCACGATCACGAGGAGGGCTCAGCCGGAGCGGGTTGGGACATCAGCGCCAGCGAGCTGGCCCAACGTTTAAAAGACGGAGAGCCCCTGCGCCTGGTTGACGTGCGCGAGCCGCACGAGCTGGAAATCTCGCACCTGGAGGGCTCGCACCTGATCCCCCTGGGGCAGTTAGCGGCGCGCCTGTCTGAGCTAGATAGCGCCCAGGAGATGATCCTGTTCTGCAAGGCCGGAACCCGCTCAACCCGCGCCCTGGAGCTGCTGGTCAGCGCGGGCTTTCGTAAAGTAAAGAACTTGAAAGGTGGTATCAACGCATGGGCCAAAGAAGTGGACCCCAGCCTGCCGATCTATTAACCCACTCCAGGCAGCGATTGCTGTCTGTCCTGGCCCATCCCGACGACGAATCCTTTGGGATGGGCGGCACGCTGGCCCTGTATGCCCAGCGCGGCGTCGAAGTACACCTGATCTGCGCCACGCGCGGGGAAGCAGGCATGATGGACCCCGAACACCTGCAGGGATACGCCTCGGTGGCAGAGAAACGAGAGGCCGAGCTGCGCTGCGCAGCGCGCATCTTGGGGCTGCGAGAAGTACATTTCTTGGATTACCGAGATTCGGGGATGCCCGGCTCAACAGACAACCAGCACCCGCAAGCCCTGGCAGCGGCGCCCCTGGATCAGGTGGCGGCTCAGATCGCCCGCATCATCCGCCAGGTGAAACCGCAGGTGGTGCTGACCTTCGACCCGATCGGCGGTTACCGGCATCCCGATCACATCGCCATCCACAAAGCCACCCTGCTGGCTTACGAAGCGGCGGGGGACCCCACTGTCGATTTGGATGACCTGCCCCCTTATACACCCGAGAAGCTGTATTACCATACCATCTCGCGACGATTCCTGCGCGTGGCTGTGCGCCTGATGCCGCTGTTCGGTAAAGATCCCACCCGCTGGGGCAAAAACGGCGATATCGATCTAAAATCCCTGGCGATCGAGGACTTCCCTACCCACGCGGTGGTCGACTTCACCCCCGTCCGCGAGCTAAAAGCTGAGGCCTCGGCCTGCCATTTGAGCCAGGGAGGGGCTGGGCTGGCGCAAGGCATTTGGGGTTGGATCATGCGCTTTGCCGGCAGCAAAGAGATGTTCATGCGCGCCTACCCGGCGCCCGCCAACGGCGTAGTAGAAAAGGACCTGTTCACGGGGATAGCGGAAGAGCAGCGTTAATTACTCGTTTTTGATCTCAAAGATCATCCCGGCGCTGCTGCCCTGCACCTCAGGGAAGTAAAATTCCCAGGCGCGGGCCGGCAACAGGCGAAATTCTCCCGGATGGGTGATCACCAACGTATAAGTCAGCTCATAGGTCCCGGCTGGCAGATAACTGGCCGACCAGGCAATATGGTCGTCGTAAATCAATGGGTCCTGGAAATACCACCAACCCCAGCCATTCTCAAAGGGTATTCTATCATCATAGAGCGGGACGGGTTCCGGTTCCAGCTCAAAACCGATCTGGCTGGTTTTCAGGCTGGTATCCAGGATCTCGGCGCCTGCCGGGAGATAGTCCTCCACCAACAAGTAATACGCATCATCCGGCACGGTCAAAGTCACCCGGGCGCTAATCGTATCTCCCACACGGGCTTCCTGGAGCGGCTCACATTCTCCGCTCCGGCATTCCCGGCTATGCGGATAGTAGGCGCGAGTCAGGCTGAGACCCTGGCTCAGCGGCGCTACGCTTTCCACCGGGCGATGTACCTGCAGGGAGGCGCTGTAGTACAAGCGACCGGGACCCGCATCCCGGCGGATGTACAAGCCATTGGGATCACTGGGATAGAGCGAGCTGAGCGGCACAGCCGCGCTGACAGAATTGATCTCCGTGCCTCTGAGGGCCTGCCCATTGGCGATCAGCGTTCCATTCAAAATTGCCGAGAAACCGAAATCACCGCCCAGCTCGCCGGTGCCAATCATGACCTGCGTGGCTGCCATCAGGCTCCAGGCAGAATCATAGGTGCTAGACCAACAGCCGCCAGCCTGACGATGATCCATCAAGTAGCGCAGCGCATCTGGCAGCAAGGTGGAGGCCGGCTCGCGTTGGGCCAGGGCGTACAGCACCACCGCGCTGGTATAGATCGGGCTACTCAGGTTGTAAACATCAGCAGGGTTTGATTCCCAATGCACTCCCGTGGCAGAGCGGATGGCGCTGGTTTGTAAATTGGAGAACAAGTCCTTGACCCGTTCATCTGTAGGCGACAAGGCGTCAATTGACAGGGCCAGGAAGGCCTGCGCCCAAGGGCTGAGCTGGTCATTGAACACGTAAAGGGCGTCAACGCCTGCCAGGTCGCCAACGCCGGCATTGACCAGCGCGTAGTGTTGGAAGGTAAGGCGATCCAGTTGCCAGGTCGGGAGGGCCATGTCTGGTACAAGAAATTGCGAGTACAGATAATTGACGGCATTTTGAATGACAGCTTCAGGCACAGCAATCCCATCCTGTTTGGCCCGGCTAAGACCGAAGAGGATATAAGCAGAGATAAAGGGATCGCTGTCCCCCTTACTCATCCAGCTCCAGCCGCCATCTGCGTTTTGGCGAGCTTGCAGGCGGTCCAGAGCCTGGTTCAGATTGCGCTCCAGCCGGGATTGCAAACTGGGCAATTCAATGCCAAACGTTCCCAGCGCCCGGTAGGTTTCCAGGTTGGGCAAGAAGCGCGAGATAGTTCCCTCGTTGCTTTCATAGGGGAAACGTTCGATCGCTTCCAAGCCATTCAAGATGGCCGCGCCGAGGGAGGGGGACATCTCCACTACCAGTTGGCCGGCAGTCGCCTCAAAGGACACCGGCAGGCTGACCAATTCCAGGCGGTCGCTGCCATCCTCCAGCGTCCCTGAAGTGGCAAAGGTCTGGGGAGAGGTATAACGCAGGATGGGAATGGATCCTGCCGCCGGGCGGGCTGCGTCTTGCAATGCCCCGGAAACAGCCGAAAAGACCAGGTTGGCGCTTTCATCATCCAGAACAGTTCCCCACCAGACCAGCCTGGCCCGCTCTCCTGCCGCTATGGTCAGCCGTTGCAAGGAACGAGAAGGATCATCCAGCCTGACTCCCGCGGCTTGCAGCGCGGCATCTACATCCAGTGAGCCCTGCGTATTGTTGTGCACCACAGCAGAAAGTTCGACATGATCGCCCACCACCAGGAAGCGTGGCGTCACCGGTCGCACCAGCAATTGTTTGGTGGCAACCACGTCGACGGTGGCCTCCCCTACCTGAGTGCGAGCCGTCAGGCCGCGCGCCTGCACCCGCCAGGTGGTAAGCGTATCCGGCAATGTCACGCTCACCTGCGCCTCTCCGTTGGCGTTGGTGGTGATTGCCGCATTCCAATAGGCTGTATCAGGGAATTTTTCCCGCACCACAGAAGGCAGCATCCCATCACCGCCGCCGCCGCCACCGCCCACCCCGTCTTGCCCGAAATCACGCCGGTAGGAATAGGCTACCAGGGATAGTGCAGTGCGCACTCCCAACGGGCGTTCTCCATATAAGGCAGGCACGATCTTGGGCGCGTTTGGCTCTGCCAGAGCCAGTACAGCCAGGTCAACGATCGAGAGAGAAAACTCTCCTTCCACAGGTTGACCCTGCGAGTTGGTCACGCGGATGCCCAGGGTCAACTGCTCGGCAGGGCCAAGAGAAGGGGCATCTGCCAGGCTTAGACCGCGGCCCACATCGATCAGCTCGACATTCAACACTTGCTCGGCCGGATCCACTGCCAGGTTCAGGTATCCTTGGCGGAAATCAGGCCATCCTTCTGCATCCCTTCCCAATAAAGTGACGGAGACATAAATATTGGGGATATCGCTGCTCAACACAGGGAAGGTGTAATCAAGCCCGTTTGTCCCCAGGGTCAGGATCTCGTGGCGCAGGACCCCTTCACGCTCAACGGTCACCAAAGCCTGGACCTGCGTCCCAAGATCATTGGGGATGAAGACCGAAGCTGTTTGGCCGGGCTGATAGGATGGCTGAGCAGACGTCAGGCGCATGCGCTGGTTGGGCAGGTCAGGCCAAATGGGGGTACCCGGCCCGCCAACCCACAGGAGCACCTGGGTCTGTGCGCCGTCCCCGCTGATATCCAATTGGTAAACGCCCGGTTCGGGAGGTGTAAAAGCTACTCGCGCAATACCCTGCGAGCTGGTACGGAATTCAGTGCTGCCCACCTGGGTATATTGAGGGACATACTGCGCTGGCAGATAAGGGTTGCTGGCTTCTTGACGGACCCAGGTCACCTGCCGAAAGTCTGCCCGCAGGGACTGAGCGCCGGCTAGTTCGCCATCCCAGGTGGCGGCCAGCACCTCAAAGCCAGTTTGCTCCCCGGCCTGGCTGGTCCACGAATCTGGTTTGACCCCCACAATAAAGGCTGCCGGGTTGACCAGAACACTGGCCCGCGTGCTGACCGGTAGATTGCTCTCGTCTTGCAAAGTCACTTCCAGGTTCAGGCGATATCGTCCAGCCTGCGAAATGTACTCTCCAGGCGCAACCGGTATGTTTAGCGCCAGGGTCCCGTCTGGCCCAGTTTGGGCCTCACCTTCGGCGACCAGGAAACCCAGCGAATTTTCCATGCCCATTAAGAACCAGTACGAATATGGGTTGAACCAGTTGGTGTTGATTGGACCAACCTGGTATCCTGGCAACAGGTAGGTATCTTGTTGTGCATAGACCGCCCAATGAACCGGCAAGTTGGAGCCTGGGGCATCGAAGAAGTAGCGGGCGTTCACCGAAGCAGTCAGGCTTTCACCGGCCAGGATTTCATCTTTATTGAACTCTACTTGCAGGTTGATCTCCGGTTTACGGTATTCAGCAACCTTGAACCAGACGGCATTGCTATCATCTCCCAGGCGGTAAGTGCCGGGTTGGGCTTCAGGAAGCAGCTTGTATTCACCACTGCCGGTGCCATAAGCCGATAAAGGCAGATCAAACACAGCCAATTCCAGGCCCATGTCATCATATAACCGCAGGGTTTGGGAAGTTGTCGCTGGCAGGGCATAGCCGCCTTCCTGAATCTGGCGTGACACTAGGCGGAAGTACACCGTATCACCTGGACGGTAAATCGGGCGATCTGTGTACAGGTAGAGCTTCTTATTTGATGGATTGTAATCAGCCATCAGGCCGAATTCCCACGGATTGATCCCATAATTCCAATTGGAAAGAGCCATCCCAAATTCTGCCTGCCCAGGCTGTCCAAGCACTGCATAGGTAGCCAGATAGGGGCTGTCAAGCGGAGCGATCGATGAATGGAATACCCCGTCGGCGTCGGTGTTCCCCTGAGCGATGATGGATCCATTCTCGTCGTAGACAACCACCGGCGCGCCAGTCACCGGAGTCTGGGTAACCAAATTCATCGCCCACAAGAAAACATCGCTGGTGCTGCTCTTGTAGGTCAGATGGACGTCGCTGGAAACCAACAAATAAGGACCTCCGTAGAATGTTGGTCGCCCGATGTCCATCTTGACATAGTAAAGCCCGGCGCTGAGCGGCTGATCGTTCTGAGTCAACGGCACATCCACCGGCTGGCTACGGTTTGGGGTCAGGTTCAGGGCTCGTTGGATGTTCTGCCAGTTGCGAGGCTGGTAAGTCCGGCGGATATCGTAACCATTTGGCCCGAGCATCACCATGAAATCTTCCAGGGGAACGCTGCCGATGGATACTTCCACCGCGTTAATATTTGTAGCCTGGGCCAGCAAGCTGTTGTCCTGCGGGGTTAGGAAAAGCACATCGCTTCCCAGCGTCAGCATCAGATCTGGTTCAAGAGGGGCCGTGCTGAAGTTCAAAGTAAATGGCTCATCCATCCGCCCTCCCCAGGCATCTTCCAGCTCGCTGGAAATGGTCAGGCTGTAATCTGTCGCTGGAGCGAAACTGCCATACAGCATCAAGACCTTTTCCTCCATCAAATAAGAGTATAGGTCTGGAACGGATGGAGTGATGGTGATATACGCTAATACATCCTCTGAGGCCAATTGCGATGAGAAATTGAGGGTGATCCCGCTGTAGACCGGTTTGATCCCACCTTGAACTGGTTCGCTGGTGACGATCCCCATCTGGGGAGAGGTGATGAAACTAGCCTGAAAGCTTTCCCCTAATTCAGTGCCGCCTCTCGCCAAGGTGGAAGCAGATAAGGCAGCCGTATAGCGAGTAAAGCGCTGGAGCAAATCATTGGCAGTGAAGGTAAATTCGGTGAAGTCTTCGTTCCAGGTGAATTTGCCTGGGACAAAACGGCGCAGTGGGTCAAGCAGGGAAAAATTACCCATGACACTACTGGCATCCATCGGTTGATTAAAGGTCAAAACAATCGTTTCATCCAGCCGTACGCCGCTGGAGAAATTTTCGGGCGTGATGGAAACCAAACGCGGGTAAGCGGTAGTGAAAGACCAGGTTCCATCCGGCCCGACAGATGCCCCCCCACTCAACTCCAGAGGACTGCCATCCACCCCGCTCAGCTCTGAGTTGAGGCTAACCGTGTAGAGCGTACCTCCGGCTAAAGCCGGCTCAGGATAGAAAATATATGTACTGGTATTAATCCACTCCCTACGCCCAGATGGGTTGGGGCCCGTCTCAGCGCTGATGGTGAAGGCAGGCACGGCGCCGGTGTTGTCCGCTGTGAAACCAGCGCCTAAAGGCACAACCGGGCGATTAAACGCAGCCACGATTGAAGAGGCCGGGTTGACTTCCATGGCCCCTGGTTCTGGCAGGACCTGAGAGACCTGCAAGAATCCGACCGTCCGGTAGGCCAGGGTGAGCGGGTTGAGCAGCGCCAGCCCCTTTTGAGAGCGGGCGGATGAGCCCACATTGATCAAAAGATCGGCGGCGGGGGAAAAAGGCGCATCAGGTGTGAAAGAAACAACCGAGTCACCCTGCCATTGAAAATGCCCGGAAAGATTAGGCTGCCCACTCAAAGCGCCTTCTACCGATGCGGTATCCATCGGTTGGTTAAAATACAGGGTAATTGGCCCGGTCAGCGCGACTTCTGCGCCTGGCGGCGGGTAAGACTCCACTAGGGCCGGGGGTAGCGGGGTTGCTGGGGTCGCCGGAAGGGTGCTCTGCTCAACAGGCTCGCTATCCAACGGGGCAGGCGAGGGTGTGGGGGTGGGAGAACCCCCCCAAAAACCCGGCAGCGAACAGGCCAGTGAGGCTATCAGCAATATATTCAAGACCAGCAGCAGTTTGAAGCGAGAGCTGTGGGGAAAAGCAAAGGGCCTGCTGAGATTGGATGGCTTCTTTGACTTGGTAGATATCAACAAATGATTTTGAGGGCGTTTTAACATGAGACGACTCCAGAACAGGAGATCAAGTGCGGGTTATTAACCAAAGGGGGAGAATATTGCGCTCATTCTCCCCAGTGGTTCACATTATACGGCCTTTCGTCTTTCTTGTTAAGGAGAGCGGTCGGGCATCCGGTGGGGAAGTATTATTGACATTCATAGAAATTGGTAAACTCTAATTGGACAAAACGTCCCGCAGGTTCGATAAACTCAAGCCTGAAGGTACGTCGAACCAGCGGGACGTTCGTAACCAATTTACCTGAAGATCAATAATACTAGACGTTTAATCGAGAAAATTTGTTCCACCGGTTTCAGCGCCAGGGAGTTACTTAGGAGAGGCGTCAGGCGCGGGCACACTTTTTTGGACAATTTTGGTACAATACTCACATGAGCACACAATCTGCATCGCACACCTCCAGCCTACCGCCCAGCCTGCCCAGGGCTGCACCGCTGCTGCAAGCCATGGTGGCGCTGGCCGCTGGCCTGGCGTTTTTTATCGTCTTATTAGCCGGTTCCACTGTTGCATTTGATATGTACCATGCAGGGAAGATCTTCCCCGGGGTATCCATAGCGGGCATCGACCTTTCCGGTATGACACCCGAGCAAGCCTCTGC
>Ga0114946_10000738_pt1 | contig 21936 bp, 20 predicted proteins | sample WalLakDeSediment_FD_88676 | JGI IMG/M metagenome (GOLD analysis project Ga0114946, IMG submission 88676) | Lake sediment microbial communities from Walker lake, Nevada to study Microbial Dark Matter (Phase II) - Walker Lake 11/02/13 Deep Sediment | ecosystem: Environmental > Aquatic >...
CTATATAAAAAACGTAACTTTTTGCATCGGGCACTTTCTCTTTCAATAGTATTGCCTGTTTTGCCGTATACATACAGCAGATCTTCGAACAGTAATTCATCCCCCGGGCTTTATCGCGGGAACCGACACACTGGATAAAGACCACTTTTTTCGGCGGTTTACCGTCGGAAAGACGCACAATCTTACCGCCGGTCGGCCCGGACGCATTAAAGAGGCGTTCAAACTCCATTCCGGTGAGGATATCAGGATGCTGTCCGTAGCCGTATTCGCCATAAATGGTGGGATCGAGCTGGTCGAAACCGGTCGCCATAACTATAGCGCCGTAACGCCGCTCAATAATTTCGTCCTGCTGTTCGTAATCGATTGCCTGCGGCGGACATTCTTTTTCGCAGATCTGGCAGCGTCCCTTCCTGAAGTAGAGGCAGCTGTCGCGGTCGATGACCGGTACATTGGGCACAGCCTGGGCAAAGGGCACATAGATTGATTTGCGTTTAGCCAGGCCCATTTCAAACTCGGACGGCGCTTTGGAAGGGCACTTTTCCCAGCAGATGCCGCAACCGGTACATTTGACCGCATCGACATAGCGCGCTTTCTGCCTGATTTTTACATCAAACTGCCCGACGAAACCTTTAACTTCGTCCACCTCTGAATAGGTCAGCAGGTTGACATTCGGGTGCTGGGCCGCTTCTACCATTTTCGGGGTCAGGATACAGGCGGAGCAGTCGAGGGTGGGAAAAGTTTTTTCCAACTGGGCCATCCGGCCGCCTATGCTTGGCTCTCGCTCAACAATATCAACTTCATAGCCGGCTTCGGCAATGTCGAGTGCAGCCTGGATACCGGCAATTCCTCCCCCGATAACCAGGGCTCGTTTTTCGACGTCGAGGCGCGGCGCCTCAAGGGCACTATTTAAAGCAGCCTTGGCGGCGGCTGCCCTAAGCAGGGCTATCGCCTTTGGTGTCGCTTCTTCAATATCTTTGTGGACCCAGGAGCAATGCTCCCTGATGTTGGCTACTTCAAGCAGGTAGGGGTTCAGGCCTGCTGCAGCGGCTGCCTTGCGAAAAGTGGCTTCGTGCATCCGCGGTGAGCAGGTGCCTACAACCACCCGATCGAGATCGTTTTCTTTTATAGCTTTCGTAATTATATCCTGCCCCATTTCGGAGCATAGATAACGGTATTCATCAGCATGAACCACTCCGGGAAAACTGCGGGACGCTTCTAATGCCTTGTCGATATCCACGGTCCCGGCAATATTGGTGCCGCAATGGCAGATAAATACTCCTGTTCTGGGCAAATTCCCCAACCTCCTTTACTTGTTATACTTGCGAAATCCGCTGACCAGGGCCTGCTGTGGCAGTTTCTCCAGCTGTTCCGGCGTAAGGTCGGCGGGACCGAATTTATTTCCTTCACGGCAGCGAAGTACGGAAAGGCGAATCCCTTCCATCATTCGCGCCAGGTCGATATCTCGGGGGCAACGGGCGGCACAGGTAAAACAGGAGGCACAAATCCAGGGTGTTTTACTCTTGGCCAATTCATCTTCCAGGCCCAGTTGCAAATAGCGGATCACCTGGTGGGGCATAAGATCAAGCGCCGCTGTAACCGGGCATGCTGCGCTGCATTTGCCGCACTGGTAGCAGCTGTTTGGGTCCTGGCCGCTTTGCGCCTTCATTTCATCAATCAGGCGGCTTTTACCGCTGGTAGTTGTCATCGCTGCGACACCTCCTCCTTCGAACTGTCGTCATCAGCTGTTTCAACGGATAAACCCATTGCTTCAGCTAAAAGCTCGCTAAAATAATAAACCTTGATCGGCTCTCTGCCGTCACTCCGGGCGCAGTTTTCCAGGTTATAGCGGCAAAGAGGGCATGCGGTAATCAGAAGTTCGGCGCCGGCATTGCGGGCTGACTCGAGAATGCGATCGACAGTATCAGCAGCCACACCTTCTTCAGTAACGGAAAGGTAGGCGCCGCAGCACTCGGTGCGGTAAGGGCTTTTAACCACATCTGCCCCGAGAGCTTTGAGCATATCCTCCATGATCGAAGGATTCTCAGGATCATCAAACTGCATTACCTTCGATGGGCGCAGCAGCAGGCAGCCATAATAGGCGGCGGCTTTGCGGCCTTCAAGAGGCTTTTTAACCATCTCGGCCAGCTTGTCGAATCCCAGGTCGTCACGAAGAACTTCGAGGAAGTGAAGAACGCGGCCTTCGCCACTGTACTCTACTTCCAGAAAATCAGTGACCTTAGTGCGGGCATCTTCACTGCGTTTCATCAACTCCTGGGCCCGCTTGAGCACATGATGACAGGCGGCACATAGCGATACCAGCGGCTCACCTTCGGCGGCAGCCAGGGTTCGGACCGGTGAGAGCAGGGAAATCAGTTCATCCTCGTAAAGAGGAAAAACTGCTCCGCAGCACTGCCATTCAGACAGTTCTTCCAGCTCTATTCCTAAAGCTTCGGCGGCAGCCATTGTAGTATCTTCCATGTTTTTTGCCTGTCCCTTGAGGGTACATCCGGGAAAATAACGATAGCGCACTTTATAGCGCACCTCCTAATCGGGCAGGTTTATAGATGCTGTAATTACATACTACCATAATTTCGACAGAAAATCGCATACACCTTTTTAAAATTTAAAATAATTATTATAAATTTTAGAAATGCACTATTCAATTGTCCAGAAGGGGCTGTTGACGAGGGCGGAGCGCCATTTTTCGCGCAGGTCGGGGTAGCGGCCGGATAATTCGTTTAGGAGCTCCTCCATTTCTTTGCGCTTGGTTTTGCCGCTGACCGGGCAGGGATTTTTAAAAAGGGGCAGCCTTTCTCTCTCGACTATGGTAGCAAGAATACTTTCAGGAAGCTGAATCAGGGGGCGAACCAGGTAGAGATCGGTCCGATCCAGGTATGTACGGGGCTTAAATGTATCCATATGACCGGTATAAATCAGGTTCAGCATAAAAGTCTGCACCGCATCATCAAGATGGTGCCCCAGGGCAACCTTGTTGCAGCCCAGTTTCAGAGCAGCCTGGTGCAGGGCACCACGCCGCATGTTGGCACAGAGGGCACAGGGGTTTTTCTCCTTCCGGCGCTCAAAGACTACCCGGGCTATTGCCGTTTTTTCCACGTGAAGGTTTATGCCCAGTTTATCAGTCAGCCTGTTTAACGGATCAAGATCGGCCGGCCAACCCAGGTCCACATAGACAGCGTGCATGTTAAAATCAAAGGGAGCATGACGCCTGAAAAGGCTTAAAATGAATAGCAGTGCGGCGCTGTCCTTGCCTCCGGAAATACCGACGGCTACACTGTCATCCCCGCTGATCATCCTGTAATGGTAAATCGTCCTTTTAACCCTGGTTAAAAACCATTTTCCGTCGCTTCGGCGCAATTCACGAGTACCCTTTCATGTTTTAACTGCTGAAGTGTTATGATCAGTATTATCTCATTTCTTTATAATATAAAAGAACCACGCTGGCAACCTGCCGAATCAAATTCGATGAAATAGCAGCTGAATGGCTTAAACGTGACATTTCAGAACTAACTACTAAAGTAACATATCGTTTCCCTGGATGGGAAGATTGTGAACGTCAAGAACAATTTAATCCACGTGCTGGAAACCGCAGCGCAGGATCTTAAAGAACCGATCGAAGGCTGAAAGAAATCGTCTTTAGGGGCAATTTATAATAGCTGCAGATGGCCGGGGAAGAGGATCCTGAAGGTAAACCCTCGAAAAAACATTTCTTCTGTCTGGATGGCGATATACGCTTTGTCAAAAATAGACCGAGTTTTATGTGAAATCCTCACTTGTCCTGCTAAACCTCTGTATTGCCTTTAACACCGTCCTAATACAATCGCCTGTACTGATTCGTTTGCAAAAAAGGCAATCAATAAATTTTGCATAGCCTGGTCCCCTTTTGTATGTTTTACTCCCCTTTCTTAGTTTCTTCTCTGAGCAGACTGCTCTCCTGCACCTCAACTTCCTTCCCGTCCTCCAAGCGCCTACATCTGCACCATCCGCCTTCTTTTATCTCAAAAACCTCGTAAATCAAACCGAATTTCGAGATATAAGATCTTCCTGCCTCGACCTTAATCACATCAATTACCCCCCGTTTTCATTCGCCACCTAACCGCCTCTACTACCTCTTTACTGTCAAAATACCGGAAAACTAGCGCGACGTGGCTCGAGTTATCCAGAGTAAACAACACTTCCCTTCTGTCGACTGGCTTACTGGTTTGATAGACCTCGGCTTACGTCAGGATCATCATCAGGTTTAAAATCCCCCAGCGGCAACAAAGGCTGTTCAGTTAAATCTTTGCCGCAGTAGACGCAAATCGAAGGCCCCTCAAAATTTATTAAATAAGTGTGTCTTTCACAACCGGGGCATTTTTTACGCATCATTTCAGCGGTACCACCTTTTAATTCATTCGGCAACCTCCAAAACATTGCCGTATTGACCGGACCTTATAACGACGGTAATCCTCTGAACCTTCCAATTCATGACCCGTCATTTGGCTTGTGCAACCGGTTCAGCGCCCAAGCCATTAAATAGCGCATCGCATCCGCCCTGGTATCAAGGCGCTGCTCGAATTTGTAATCATCTATTCTTTCAAGCAACTTCTCCGGTATGGACAGATTGAATATTATTGTATCCTCAACGCCCTTTTTCATTTTTACTCCCCCATATACTATACGTTAGCTTAGGGCTGAGAGCTCGAAGCTCAACCTCGTGCGTCACATTACTCGTACGCTTTTATTATAGCGAAGGCAACACGACATTTGCCGGTAAGCCCCTGGGCTCCCACCACTTCCGTATTCCCTTTTTGGGAAATCATTATTTTTTTCGCTCTTCTTTTTTTCTGGGCTTCTTTACCGAGGCTGTTTCGGGTTTAATTGTGGGCACAGTAACTTTATCAACTTTTTTCCTCTTTTTTGGAGGCCTGTTTGGGGTCTTATCTGCCATATCGAACACCCCCTTTCTGCCTTTTCATGAGGCTAAAAATCCTTTCGCTTCCTCTATTAAACCGCCTCCTCCGGGTTATTACGACCAGCCAGGGCCGCTTCTACATCGCTGCCTTCCGGGTGAACATAAATCATAGTTGTCGTTATGCTGCTATTACCCAAAGCATTTTTAACTGTTATCGGGTCCTTTATTTGCCGGTAAAGATCGTTTGCAAAGGTATGTCTTAAAGTGCGGGGGCTGATTCTCTTTTCTATTCCTGCCCTTTTTGCATATCTGGAGACCATGTCCTGTATATAGCGGGACTGCAGCTGCCTTCCTGCGGTGTGCTTGCTCATGGTAGAAAAAACATATTGCGGCAGGCATCTCAGAGCATTGGTCTGTCTTACTTTCCACTCCCGCAGGGCCTCTTTGTCATTTTCCCCGCGCCAGTTATTGTTTTTGATGTAAAGGGTCCGATCCTTTTTGCCTTTACCTTCACTAATCATCAGCACTTCGGAAAGAAAATCCACGTCCGCCCATTTTAGATTTACTACCTCGGACAGCTTTAGCCCCAGGTTAAACATCAGTTGAAGCATAACTTTATTCCTATGTCCTGTAATATATCGCTTGTTTGCCTGTTTGAGCAGGTCTTTTCGTTCATCGTCATTTAACATTACCGGCAGCTTTTTTGTCATTTTAAGCCTCCCTTATTTTATTCGTATTATTATATTTATATGTATTATATATCCGTTAGCCACATTGTAAGGGGTGCCTCATCTTTTGTCAAGCTATTTTGTATTAATTTCTTATTTGGTAATCCCGACCATTTTTTGAACTAATCCATAAAGGCTCATTTAAACTAAATTAGCGTTAACCACTCATAATATTTTTTTTCACTTTTTTGCCCTACTATAATTGTTATAATCAAACATACACCAAAAGCCCGGATCGATATATTTACAACTTTAGCCTGATGATAAAGCAATGGTCCCACTAACGAATCCCTTATGCAATATAAATGATCTTCAGGAGAGGGAATTCATGATGTCTGGATTTCAAAAATGGTTTATAATTGGAGAAAGGTGAAGGCAGGTGATTGAAGTGACTGATTATGATAAAACCCCGGATAAACAGAGCATGCCGGCAATAAATGTGCAAAATCTCAACCACTGGTATGGCAAACTTCAGGCAGTAAAAGATATCAGTTTCGAGGTTTATCCCGGAGAAATACTGGGCTTTCTCGGCCCGAACGGGGCCGGCAAGTCAACTACGATCAAGGTCTTAACCGGGCAGTTAGCCCTGAAGGGTGGCTCAGCACAAATACTGGGCCGTGATATCGGCAGGGACGATCCTGTGCTGCAGTCGCAAATCGGGGTTACTTTCGAAGAAAAAAACCTTTACCTTGAAATGACGGCGATTGAAAACCTCGACTTTTTTGCTTCCCTATTTGGTGTCCGTAACCCCGGCTCGCTGGAAGCTTTGCGGCGGGTGGGGCTTGCCGAGCGGGCCAAAGAACGCGTATCCAACTATTCAAAAGGGATGCGGCAGCGCCTGATGGTAGCCCGTGCTTTCATCAATAAACCTAAAGTACTATTTCTTGATGAGCCGACAGACGGGCTCGATCCGGTAACTGCTGCAGAAATAAGGAAAACGATCAAAGAAGAAGCGGATAGGGGAGCGGCAGTACTACTGACTACCCATAACATGTTTGAAGCCGATGAACTCTCAAACCGGGTTGCTTTCATCAATGAGGGTGAAATTGTCACTCTTGACACGGCAGAAAACCTGAAACTGAAATACGGTAAAAGATCGGTACGGGTCCGGCTGCGAGACGGAGACAGCGTGCGGGAAGAAAATCTTCCCCTGGACGGTGAAAAGTCATCCGCCCGGCTGAGCGAACTGGCTGCCTCGCCAGACCTGATGACCATTCATACTGAAGAAGCTACCCTGGAAGCGATCTTTATCCGGTTAACCGGCAGGGGGCTCGCAGGATGAGGAAGACTGTGTCTCATAGCGAACTCCTCCTTGCTATTTTAAGAAAAGATATTCGGGTTTACAGCCGCAATATGATCTACCTTTTCCTTACCGTGCTGGGCCTGGTCTTCTTTATAGCGATTTTCTGGCTTGTGCCTGATACGGTAGATGAAGAAATTACCTTTGCCATTTCGCCTCCGCTGGCAACGCTGATCAGCGAAGGGAAGGAATCACTTCAGGCTCATGGTGTTCCCGCACAGCTTTTAGATCAGTTTGACGAGTTCGAGACTGCCTTCGAAGAAGAGGGATTTGTCCTGGTTGAATTTGAAAATGAAGAACTTCTAATAAAAGCAGTCAGCGGGGAACTTGAAATCTACAGGACCGATCAGGGCCGGTTTATAATTTATGATCCGGACGGTGATCAACAAGCGCCGGCCGATGCCGGCAAAGTAAGCCTTGATATCGGCATGTCATTTCCCTCCTCATTTTTTAGCGATGCAGTGCTGGGACAACAATCTACGGTTACTGTTTTTGCCGATGCTGCGGTGCCCGAAGAGATCAGGGGCGCCATGCAGGGTTTAATCCGTGAAATGGCTTTCCAGCTGGCCGGACACGAGCTGCCGGTTGAACTGCCGGATGAGGAGATGATCATACTCGGACAGGATCGGCTGGGCGACCAAATATCGATGCGGGCCAGGATGAGACCCCTGATTGCCTTCTTTATCATGATGATGGAAACATTTGCCCTCGCTTCGCTGATATCAAATGAAGTATTGCAGCGTACAGTTACAGCCCTGCTGGTCACACCGATGCGAATCTGGCACTTTCTAATGGCTAAAACGCTGTTCGGAACCGCGCTGGCTATGGGGCAGGCGGTAATAATACTGATCTTTGTCAGGGCGTTCACTGTTGCCAACTGGCCGCTGCTCCTGGTAATCGTGCTGCTCGGTTCACTGCTCTTTACGGCAGTGGCCATGCTTGTCGGGGCTGCCGGAAAAGATTTTATAGGCCAGCTGATGTTCAGCCTGCTCTTTATAATCCCGCTGATGATCCCTTCCTTTGCGGTGCTTTTCCCCGGATCGGCGGCATCATGGGTCAGAATACTGCCCAGCTACCCTATTGTCAGGCTTCTCTATGATGTTACAATCCACGGGTCACTCTGGTCAGATTCAATAACCTTGATTATCTATGCTGTTATATGGGCCCTGGTTCTCTATGGCGCCGGACTTTTTGTTTTAAAGAGGAAGGTGGCTGCGCTGTGAGTATAAAACGCGTGTTAAGGATACTGCTTAAAGATTTTTCAGTCGGGCCGCGGAAGCCATTTTTTATCTGGGCGCTTATAATGCCTTTTGCTTTAACGCTCCTTTTTCAGTTTGCATTCGGGTCGCTTTTTGAACCAAAACCGAGAGTGGGGATTGTTGACCTGGGAGATTCAGCTGTTACAGGTGCGGTTCAGGAACTGGAAGGCTTTGAAGTTTCCATACTGCGGGATGTCGACGATCTTGTCAACAGGGTTGAGCAGCATGACCTCGATGCCGGGTTAGTGCTGACTGCCGGTTTCGACAATGCCGTACGGGCCGGGGAAAAACCGATGCTCGAATTCTACATCAGCGGGGAAAGCCTGGCATCAAACCGGATCATCATTGGTGTTACGGCCATCGAAATGATCCGGGACCTGGAAGGCAGTGAACCGCCGGTTGACGTTCAAATGGTTTACTTCGGCAAGCCCGGTCTGCCCATTTCAATCAGACTGGTTCCGGTCATAGTCTTTTATGCCCTGGTAATGGCCGGAATCTGGGTGCCGAGCGCCAGCCTTGTTGAGGAAAAAGAGAAAGGAACGCTGACCGCACTGTTGGTCACATCTGTCAGAGTGAACGAAGTGCTCGCTGCCAAATGGCTGCTTGGCTTCTTATTCGCGGTTTTTCTGGCAGCTGTTACCCTACTTCTGAATCAGGCTTTTGGGCCGCGCCCGCTGGAGGTAATGGCTGTGATCATCATCGCCGCAGCGCTCACTTCCATGATCGGCCTGTTGATCGGTATTTACTCAAAAACAGCGACAATGCTCTTTACACTGATTAAAAGCCTCGGTATATTTTTGTTTATTCCTGTTGTATTTTACCTCTTTCCGGAATGGCCGCAGTGGGTTGCCAAACTCTTTCCCCTCTACTGGATTATCAGCCCGATTTGGGAAGTATCGGTTATGGGCGAACCTTTAGGCTCGGTCTGGTTTGAGATGCTTATTGCCGTAGCCATTACCCTGGCCCTGATCCCGTTTTTACTTTTACTGAAAAAACGGATGCTGGCCTAATTATAAAACTATCCGTGTTATAATGTTTATAAATTAATCAGGCCATAATAACATTTCAGATACTAAAGTTTTAGGAGGCATTGCTTTGGCCCGCCATTCAAAAAAAAGAAAAAAAGGCCGTAAAACGGCCTGGATATTACTCAGTGTGTTTTGCCTGGCTGCTTTTATCCTGGGCTACCTTTATTCAGTCATTGATTTCAGCTTTTAGTGTTTATGCACCTGGATTTCGAAGCGGGGCAGCCTGAAGCGATCGTTTCTCTTTGTTCTTATAATACTGCAGGCCTGCTTCCCGGCAGCGGTAACAACCTGCAGGCGGCGTACCCTGGAACTAAGCTTTTCGAGGTATGATCCAAAACGGGCCGCAGCTTTTTCTGAAGCAAATCTTACTCCTTCGGCATTTACAATAACCTGGCCGTAATGGTCAGGCAAAATCCCCCGTAAAGACCTTTTTAGTTCTTTTAAATGAAAGCTGCTGACCAGCCCCCGCATTTTCAGGTACAGGATACCTTTTTGTTCAGTAAGCGAAATCCTTAACTGTGAAGAAGCCAGTTCAGAATGCAGTTCTTTTGCCCCGGGAACGCTCAACAAACGATCAAGCAATGTTTTTGGCTGCAGGTCAGCCTGCTGCTGTTTTTTCAGGAAAAGGCCATAATTGCGGTTCTGCCAGGCAAAATGTCTCGTTAATACCCAGCCAAGGGCCCGGTAGAGGGCTGAAGGCCAACCGGTGTAGTTTATATTCTTGAAAATATTAGGGATTGAGTAAAACTTTTTCAAAGCCTTTACCGTTTCAGCCTGCAACTCTTCGGGAGACATCAAAACCGGCTTGATAACTGTATGATGGCCGTCATAAAGAGACCAGTCATACGTTAGTATTCTTCCCTCTTCTTCCACTTTGTTGTAATAAGAAGTACCCGGCATCGGTGTTAAAATCATAAACTGTACTGTATCGATATGCGCTTCAATGGCAAAGTCCGCGGTTTCCCTGATTGTTTCAGCTGTATCGGCATCACCGCCAAGCACAAACATGCCGTGGATCCTGATTCCATAATCATGGAAACGGCTGATTGCTTCTCTTATTTCCTCTACAGTTTGCTGCTTATTATAACCCTTCAAAGTTTCGGGGTTAACCGACTCAAAGCCAATATATACCATGGTGCATCCCGAGGAACGCATTAAATCTATAAGTTCATCATCGAAAGCGGCATCGACCCGTACCTGGGCACCCCAGCTTCTTATTTTAATATCATCCCGGCTGATCATTTCTCTCATCAACTCTTTGCTGTGCCTGGGATCAGCGGTAAAATTATCGTCACAGAAAAAAATATGCCGGTCCGGATAACGGGACAGCTCCTCCAAAATACTTTCCGCACAGCGGAAGCGGTAACGCCGTCCAAACATCTGGGTGACACAACAAAATGTACAGTTATAAGGACAGCCCCGCGATGTCATCACCGGAACGCTGTGCAGGCTTTCGGAACGGTCGAGCAAAGTTATATCGGGGATGGGTAGTGTATCAAGATCGACTTTTTCTTCCAGTCCCTGGTTATGAACCGGTTTACCATTGCTCCAGTAAGAAACCCCGGGGATACCTTGTGGCTGCAGGCCTGCTTCGATAGCTCGGACCAGGGGTAAAAAACTGTATTCAGCTTCACCCTGGACGACATAATCGGCAAACTGCAAGGCTTCTTCAGGCATAAAAGAAGCGTGGATACCGCCGATTACTACAGGGATATCATTGGTTCGAAGCAAACCGGCAATCTGGTAAGCTTCCCGGCAGGTTGCAGTTGTTGTGGAAATGCCGACCAGGTCGGCTTCAAAGATTTTCGGCCAGGGCAGGGAATCCCCGGTACCCAGGTAAAAATTAACCTGGTACCCGGCTTCCTGCAGTTGAGTCCCCAGGATAGGCAGGCCCAGGCGGGGCATACGGATATACTTGTAAACATGATCTTCCTTTGACTGCGGCTCAATCAAAACAATTTTTTGCATGATTACAACGCTCCTTTTCCAGGTTGACCGGATGGTAATTATCATCAGTCCACAAGAAAATATTATAGTCACCCGGAATTATGAGCGCGTCTTAATGATTAACTTTTGTGTAGGAAAGGGATAGGGGAATTACCTGCCCTATCCCTTTGTGAGTCTCAGGCTGACATTTTCAGCAAATTACTTAAGAAAGCGGATCGCAAGCGGATACTTGAAATCTTCCAAATTGTTAACTTTGACAGTAGCAATGATAATCATTACCAGGGAGAATATGCCGACTGCGATTAATAGGAAAAGACCGATAACAATAATGGTAAGGACACCGGCGATAATAGCATAAATAGAAACGCTGATCTGGAAGTTTAGCGATTCTTTACCCTGCTCATCAACCCATGCCGATTGGTCCTTTTTGATCAACCAGACCACCAGGGGCCCGATAATGTTGCCAAAAGGAATGATGAAGCCGGCCAGGGCTGCAAGGTGCGCGAGCATACCAAAAGTTTTTTCATCTGAGGTGAGTTCCCTTTTATCGACCATAACAATACCTCCTCGAACTTTTATTTACCGGTTAAACCCCGGCTTTAAAATAATAATAAGCCATTTTACCTTATATTTCAAGCCCTCCTTTAATATAATAAAATAATTCTTGAAAAGTTAAACCACTTTCGCGAGTGTGTACGAGATTTGATAAAAAACAAGGTTTCTAATCATAATTCTGTGGTTTACTTTCAAGATACTCCTTCAGGGTTTTCCCTGACTCCTTCCACTCCCTGGCGGCATCGACACCAATGTAGCGGTAATGCCAGGGCTCGAAAATATAGCCGGTGATATGCTCTTTGTTTTGCGAGTAGCTCATGGCAAAACCATACTTATAGGCATTTGCAGCCAGCCACTCTCCCTGGGGGGTTTGGGCATAAGCTGCCTGGAAATCAACGCCGGTTCCCCCGAAATCGACTGTAGTGCCGAGCTGGTGCTCCGACTGTCCGGCCCGGGCGCTGAAACGGTTGGCCTTTTCTTCACCGTGCCTGCTGGCGTAATCCTGAAAAAGGCCTTTTTGCGTGGAATAGCTGCGGTAGGCCGAGCGGATACCTAAAGTTACCCCGTCAGCATCTGCAGCATGCCAGAGATCTGTTAAATGTTCAAGCGCCTCTTTCCGCAGCTTCATACTGTATGAAGGCTTCATATAAGCGGGAATGGAATGGAGATCAGTGGGCGCATAATCACTTCTAAGGGTAGTCTCCTTTGTCACCAGGGCCAATAAATAGTCACCGTCAGTAATTACTTTATAATTTTCCAACTGAGAACTTTCATCTCCGGGCGAAGATTGAATGTCACCGTCTGGTGCTTCCTCCCCGACAGTATCATTATCTGTACTAACTTCTTCGGGGCCATCTTCATCCTGGTCCGATGGTAAAAGACCTGGACCGGCCTCTTCCTGATCATCTTTTACCTCGGTTAAATCATCCGCGACTAGCAAATCTGAGTCCGGTTCAGATTGATCAAGGCCGCAACCGACAGCGATTAGCAGGCATAAACATATAATAAATATAACAATCAGGCTAACCTGAATAAGATTCCTGATCAGTATTTTAATCCTCCCGGTCAACAGCAAGCATTTCTTCCGCCTTGCTGATTATATTGGCAGTACAGATTCCCCGTTTTTCCAAAACAACATCCCCGGGCGCAGAGGCCCCGAAATCATCTATCCCGATTATCGCACCTTTCGGGCCGGCAAATTTTTCCCAGCCCATGGGCAGGGCTGCTTCAATTACCAGCCTGGTTTCAATTTCAGCGGGCAGAACTTCTTCACGGTATGCTTCGTCCTGGTCAAAAAACAGCTCCTGGCTGATCAAACTGACAACCCTGATTGAGTGGCCCTTTCCCTGCAGTTGATCCTGCGCCTCAAGGGCCAGGTTAACTTCAGAACCGCTGGCAATTAGAATCAAGTCAGGCTGATCACCTTTCTCCCTGCTGATAATATAACCACCTCTAAACGCTCCCTTACCACTGCCCGGTAGCTGAGGCAGGCCCTGACGGGTCAGGATTAGCGCTGAAGGGCCACAGCGGCGCTGCAGGGCATGCAGCCATGCTGCCGCCGTTTCAGCACCGTCTGCCGGCCTGAGCACCTGGAGGTGGGGTATCGATCGCAGGTTGGCCAGATGTTCGACAGGCTGGTGGGTAGGGCCGTCTTCACCAACGGCGACACTGTCATGGGTATAGACAAAGATTACCGGCAGTTTCATTATAGCTGCCAGCCTTACTGCCGGCTTCATGTAATCGAAAAAGACAAGAAATGTGGAGCCGAAAGGGCGCAGTCCCCCGTGCAGAGAAATGCCGGATAAAACTGCTCCCATGGCATGCTCGCGAACCCCGAAATGAATATTGTTCCCGGAGCGGTTACCTGCCTGGAAGTCTTCCAGTCCTTTTAGATAAGTTTTAGTCGAAGAATTAAGATCAGCCGCTCCTCCGATCATGTTGGGCAGGTATTCAGCAAGCACCTGCATGATCTGGCCCGAAGCCGCCCTTGTTGCCATCGGCTTGTCGAACTTCCACAGGCGTTGATCTTCTCCGATATCGCCGGGTACCTGCCCCGAAAACCAGGCTTCCCAACGGTCAGCCAGTTCAGGGTATTCACTGCAGTAATCGGCAAAAAGGCCATCCCATTCACCTTTTTCCGCTGCCAGGGACTCTTTTAGTTTTGCGAAATGATTGTAAACTTCCGGCGGAACAAGGAAAGTTGGTTCAGAAGGCCAGTCAAGATTCTGTCTTGTCAGCTTAACCTCTTCCTCCCCGAGAGGGGCACCGTGGGCATCGGAGGTGCCCTGCTTATTTGGTGAGCCGTAGCCGATTTTAGTCCGCACCTTGATCAGGCTGGGCCGATCCTCTTCCTGCCTGGCTTCTGCGATCGCTTCCTCCAGAAGTTCAATCCGGTTTCCTTCCTCCACTTTCAGGACCTGCCATCCGTAAGCTTCGAAACGTTTGGCGGTATCCTCGGTAAAAGCAAGATCCGTACTGCCGTCTATAGTGATCTGGTTGTCGTCATAGAGACAGATTAGTTTGCCCAGCTGCAGGTGCCCCGCAAGGGAGGCAGCTTCGGAGGTAATGCCTTCCATCATACAGCCGTCACCGGCATAGATATAGGTGAAATGGTCTATAAGCGGGTAACCGGGACGGTTGAATTCAGCTGCCAGTCGCTGCTCGGCAATTGCCATACCGACAGCGTTGGCGAAACCCTGGCCCAGGGGCCCGGTAGTTGTTTCAATCCCGGGGGTATCGGTGCATTCAGGGTGCCCGGGAGTTTTACTGCCCCACTGACGAAAATTCTTAATTTCATCCATCGAAAGACCGTAGCCGAAAAGGTGCAGCAGGGCATATTGCAACATCGAGCCGTGGCCGGCCGATAAGATAAAACGGTCGCGGTCGGGCCAGCCCGGGTGATCGGGGGAATGCTTCAAAAATTTGGTCCAGAGAGTGTAACCCATGGCTGCTCCTCCCATGGGTAATCCGGGATGCCCGGAATTAGCTTTTTCGACAGCATCAACTGCCAGAAAGCGGATTGTATTTATTGCCAGATCTTCAATCGACTTCAACTTCGCACCACTCCTTAACTCAGGGATTACCGAGAACCCTCATTTCTATTTCAAGGGCAACGTAGTTTATTAAACCGGTACTGAAACTGCTCTCCTGCTCCTTGCCGAGTATAATCTTATTGACGGCCACCTCAAAGCCCTGCTCTTGTTGAACAAGGCTGACGGTAAACTCCTGAAGGCCGTCATCACCGGGAACAGGCTGTATATTTTCAATCTCAAAATCGAATGCAATATCGGCTGCCCGCTCACTATCTTTAAAATAGTCAACATTAAATGAAAGCATCACCCATTCGAGGGCAAAAACATCAGATTCATCAACCAGCCAAACCAACCGCCCTTCATAGCTGTAGTCTTCTGTAAACTCGGCCATAAAGCCCGGCTCCGATTCAAAAAGATCCGGGCCGGGGATCACCTCTCCGGTTGAAAGATCAAGGTGCCCGTGACTCATCCAGGGCCAGTAGTATGTAGAAGGGGTTTCGGCAGGTTCTTTGACCGGATCCTCGGGTTCAATTGGATCCGGTTCATCGGGATCCGGTAAATCATTGTCATCTTCAGGCAACCCGTTTAGGTGATCTTCTACAATATCCTCAATTACACCCGGCTCGGGATCACACCCTGTCCCGGCAAATACTATCAACAGCGCCAGTAAAAAAACCAGTGTCAACGTTCTGATTTTATTACTCTTCATCGCATCTTCAGCTCCCTGAATAGAACCGTGTTACCCATGCAAAATTTTGCTGCAACTGATTAACCTCATTTTATAATCTTTAACCCGATTATGCAAAGGCAAACATGGCAAAAAGACAACTTGCGGCTGTTAAAAGGGGAAAACAACAGGTAGCAGTAGAACACTGACTACCAGGACAATCAGAGAAAGGGGTAAACCGTTTTTCATATAATCGCTAAAACGATACCCACCGGGACTCATGATCAAAACATTCGCCGGGTGAGAAACAGGGGTCATGAAACTGGCTGCTACAGAATAAGCAATACCCATTACCAGTGGATATGGTGAAATACCCAGCCCTGCAGCCGAAGCAATCGCTATGGGGGCCATAACCACGGCGTTGACGGCACTGGGAATAAACTGGTTGAGAATCAGGGCCATTGTCATCAAGCCGGCCAGAATTGCAGTTGGACCAAGCGAGCCAACCGCATCTATAACGATTCCTGCGATCATCGATGCCGCACCCGTTTTATGCATGGCAAACCCCAGGGGCAGCATAGCCGCGATCAGAAATATTGCCTTCCACTCTATGGCCCGGTAAGCCTCTTCAACAGTCAGGCAGCGGGTCACAATCATTATAAGTGCGCCTGCTATGGCCGCGATGTAAATAGGCAGCAGGTTAAAGAGGACTGATGCCAAAACTGCAAGCATAATTATTCCGGAAAGCGGAGCTTTTTTGTATAAATATTTTTCCTGGTAATCAAGATTTAAAACCACAAAATCTTTTTCCCGGGCCAGGACCTCAAACTTATCACTTGTGCCGTAACATAGCAGCGCATCGCCAAACTCCAGGGGTATATCGTTTAAGCTGGTCCGGTAAGCGCGCTCTCCGCGCCAGATTGCTAAAACCGAAACCCCGAATTTTTCACGAAAATTCAACTGGCGCAGGGTTTTACCGGTAATTGTTGTATGGGGAGAAAGCATTACTTCAACTACCGACAAGGTGTCTGTTTCAAGTTCGCTCAAATCTATATCCGGGTTACGGTCAACAAGCAGTGATTGATGCCCCCTGAGCACCTCAATATCGACAGAGCGGCCTTCTACCACAAGCAGATCATTTTCTTCCAGGATGCTGGTTGGTTCCGGCATATAGAGCTCCTTTCCGTTCCTGACAATATTCAGAACAGATATCCCATAATTTTTTGCCAGCCCCATATCCCGGATTGAAGTGCCTGCAAGCGAAGATCCTTCCGGAATACGCACATAAAGAAGCCGTTCATCCAGGTTGTAATCGTCTGCATCACAGGTTTGTAAAAAAGCAAGCTCTTCGTGCTCACGCAGCAATTCCAGCTTTTCAAAAGGCCCTCTGAGCAGCAAACGATCGCCGGGTTCAAAAACCATTTCACTTAAATTAGTCCGTCTGATCCGGTTGCCACGCCGAAGAGCCAGTAAATTTATCCCCAGCTTTTGCCTTGCATCCATTTCAACCAGGGTTTTCCCCTTGAAAATAGAGTCTTCGGTTACACTAAGTTCAACCAGTCTGATATGATCGGATGTCAGGCAGGTTGTTTCAGGTGAATCATCAAGGAGCATAACAACAGGCTTTCCTGAAATCTCATCTATGGCATCCAGTTTTCCTAGAACCAGCAGTATATCCCCGGCCTGAAGTTCCAAATCGGGACCGGGAATGTAACGCATACCTGCATCACGCAACACGCTTAACACATTCAGGCCAAGCGCCCTTCCGAAACGGCTCTCATCAAGGGTTTTACCGGCCAGTGGACTGTCCTCGGGGATGGTAATTTTAGCAATACGTTCCTTAAGCTCGTAATGCTGCCTGAAGTCTTTATTCGGGCTAATATTATCCACCGATGGACTTTTCCTTTCCGGAAGCAGGTGGCGCCCTAACAGCAGCATATAACTAACAGCTACAAAAAGTATCGATACCCCGACGATGGTAAAATCAAATAACCCCGGAGGTCTCATCCCGGCTTCACGTAAAAAATCAACCACCACCAGGTTTGAAGCGGTTCCGATCAAAACTGTCATCCCGCCAATAGTGGTACCGAAGACCATGGGCATCAACAGCTTCGATGCAGACCGTCCAGTGCGCCGGGCGATATCAAGGGTAACCGGTAAAAACATTGCCACTACCCCTACATTGATCACAAAGGCAGAGATAGCAGCCGTGCTGCCCATCAGGACAGTCAGCAGACGGCTCTCTCCTTTGCCGGCCAGACGCAGCACCTGCTCGGCCAGCCTGGCGGCTACTCCGGTCCGGGCCAGACCTGCTGACAAAATAAAGACTGCCCAGGTGGTAATCACGGCCGGGTTTGAGAATCCGGAGATGCTCTCTTCCGGTGGGACGAGGCCAACCACAACAAGCAGCACCAGAACCAGCAGGGCAACCAGATCAGCCCTGAGCAATTCAGTGACAAAAAGGATTATGGCCAATAATAATATCCCCAGCGTTAGAGCAATATCTATGGTCATTATATTAACTCCCTATCTGCAAAACCGGTTCAGAGCGGTTAAGTAAGATTAAAGCGGCCAGACTATCATGATCAGTGGGATGCCCACCAGGACTATAATTATTTCAAGGGGCAGCCCCATGCGCCAGTAATCGCTAAACTTATAACCTCCCGGGCCCATTACCAAAGTATTCGACTGATGGCCAATCGGGGTCAGGAAAGCACAGGAAGCACCGACCGCGACACTCATCAAAAAAGGATCGGCTGAAGCGCCCATTCCGGCGGAAATGCTAATCGAAATCGGGGCCATCAGTACAGCAGCGGCTGCATTGTTGACCAGGTCGGATAGAAACATCGTCCCGACCAATACCACCGTAAGAGTTATCCATGGGGCGGCGCTGCCGGAAAATATTAAAACGCTGTCTGCAATCAATTGGGCACCGCCGGTCGTTGCCAGGGCCTGGCTCACCGGAATCATTGCCCCCAGCAGAACGATCACCGGCCAGTCGATACTTTCGTAGATCTCTCTTAAAGGAACAAGCCCTACCAGAACCATAACCAGGGCCGCTCCGACAAAGGCAATCTGAATTGGCAGTATTCCCAGGGCTGCAAGGATAAGGGCTGCGGCAAATACAGAAACACCAATCATAACCCGGCGGGGCTGCCCCACCCTTAAGCCTCTTTCTACCAGAGGCAGTAAACCCAGGGTAGGTAGGACCTCCTGAAGTATTTCCGAGGGACCCTGCAGCAGCAAAACATCGCCGACCCTAAAGTTAATGTTATCAGGGCTTGAACGCAGACGCCCGCCCTGCCTGGCCAGCCCGATCAGGTTAACTCCGTAGCGTGAGCGTAAATTTAAGGTGCGTGCTGTCCGCCCTTCCATCACGGAGTCCCTTGTGATTGTTGCCTCCATTACGGTTATTTCATCCGAGCTTAAGGCCTCTTCCCCAATTTTTTTCGATTCGGCCAGCTTGAGACCGGTTGCATCGAGCAGCTCCTGCAGATCTTCAGCATTGGCCTTGATAATCAGGGAGTCGTTTTCTTTAAAAGTGCGATGGGGCGATGGCGCGGCATATTTTTGCCCGTCGCGGATGTGGCCGACAACGATAACGTCTCCGTCGGTGGCATTCTCCAAATCGCGCATCCTCCTGCCGGTAAGAGAAGATTTTTTAGGCACCTTAATTTCGGTAATATAGTCGTCAATTTCAAAGAGTTCTTCACGGGAAAGTTGCCCTTTGCGTTTGGGCAGCAAACGCCATCCCACCAGGACTATGAAAAGAACACCAACCAGGGCAATACCTGCGCCGACCGGGGCAAAATCAAACATACGGAAGGGGGCAGACGCTGCAGTTTCTTCTCTAAAGATTGAAATGATGATATTGGGGGGCGTGCCCACCTGGGTAACAAGCCCGCCCAGAAGCGAGCCAAAAGCCAGGGGCATTAAAAACAGGGATGGCGAAATATCGCTCTTGCGGGCCATGCGGATCGCCACAGGCATAAAAAGGGCCAGAGCGCCGATATTGTTCATGAATCCGGAACATATGGTTACCGTAAAAACAAGTACAGTTAGCTGGGTAATAGGATTTTCTCCAGCGAAGGACATAAAGCGGACAATATAGTCGACCATGCCGGAGTTGAAAAGGGCCCGGCTGACTACCAGCACTGCTGCAACCGTAATTACAGCCGGATGGCCGAAGCCGGAAAAAGCCTCTGCAGCGGGCACCAGGCCGGCAACAGAGACAACCAGTAATGCAAAAAGAGCAACAAGATCATAGCGCCAGCGGCCCCAGATAAAAAGAATCAGGACCAGGGCCAGGGTAGCAAAAACAATCAACTGATCGGTCTGCATAAATGCCGCCCCCGATATGATCCAGTTTAAAGCTCATTATACTAATTCAGCAATTTGGGTTGTGGTTCCTTCATTTTTTGCTGTAGATTAATTTCACAGGGGCCAAACGGCCATAATCAGCGGCACTGCAACCAGCGCTATGAGCAGCGTCAACGGCAGACCCATCCGCCAGTAATCACCAAAATGATATCCTCCCGGACCCATAACCAGGGTATTTGACTGGTGCCCGATCGGAGTCAGGAAAGCACAGGACGCACCAATGGCCACGACCATCAGGAGCGGATCAACAGAAACACCCATCCCCGAAGCAATGCTGATGGAAATAGGCGCCATCAACAGGGCCGCCGCCGCATTATTGACTACGTTCGACAGGAGCATTGTAATTATCAACAACAGAGTCAGGGTTGCCCAGGGCATAAAGTTTCCGGCCAGCCCGTAAATAGCTGCCCCGATAGCCCCGGCTCCGCCAGTTGTTTCAAGGGCCTTGCTGACAGGAATCATCGCTCCCAGTAAAACAATAATCGGCCAGTCAATACTGTCGTATAGTTCACGCAGGGATACAAAGCCGAACAACAGCATTAATACAGCTGCAGCCATAAAGGCCACCTGGATAGGCAGCAACCCGGTTGCCGTGAGAGCCAGAGCTGCTGCAAAAATAGCAAGGCTCATAAATATCTTCCTGGGCTGACCGAGACGTAAACCTCTTTCCAGGAGTGGCAAACAGCCAAGCGAGGACATGACTTCCCGTAAAACCTCATTTCGCCCCTGCAGGAGCAAAACATCCCCGGCCCTGAAACGAACCTGATCAGGCCTGGTTTTTAACCTGGAGCCCTCTCTTGATATCCCGAGCAGGTTAATACCGTATGCAGAACGCAGGTTTAAAGTACGCGCATTCTGACCTTCCATTAGAGAGTTTGTTGTCACTACCGCTTCGGTAATGTTTATTTCGTCGGATCGAAGGTCTTCCGCGCTCAGTTTTCTTGATGCAGTCAGCTCAAAACCGGTAACGTCAAGAAACTCTTTCAGCTCTTCGGTATCTGCTTTTATAATAATGTTGTCGCCTGCCTGAAAAAACCGGTAGGGTGAAAAAAAAGGCAGCTTTTTCTTATTGCGCACATGGCCCACTATAACAATATCGCCATCGGTTGCTTTGCCGAGATCAAGCAGTTGTTTCCCGGCAAATTTTGATTCTTCGGGGACATAAACTTCTGTCAGGTACTTGTCCACTTCAAAAAGATCCTCGGGGGATACCCGGCCTTTACGACACGGAATCAGCCGCCAACCGCCCAAAACTATGAATAAGACACCGAGGATTGCAACTCCTGCCCCGACAGGGGCAAAATCGAACATGCGAAAAGGCGCCCCCACAGTCGCCTCCGCCCTGTAGAGGGATATTATGATATTTGGCGGGGTGCCTATCTGGGTCATCAATCCCCCCAGAAGTGAGCCGAAGGCAAGGGGCATTAAAAATATTGACGGCGCCCTTTTACTTTTCCGGGCCATTCGGATAGCTACCGGCATAAAAAGGGCAAGGGCTCCGATATTATTCATAAATGCCGAACATATTGTAACCGCTGCGACCAGGGTTGCCAGCTGGATATGCAGGTGCTGGTTGATGCGGGACATCTTCCTGACTATGGAATCAACTATACCGGCATTCATCAAGGCCCGGCTAATAATCAATACTGCAGCCACTGTTATTACTGCCGGATGGCTAAAACCATTGAAAGCATCTTCACCGGCAATTATGCCGGTAAAAGTTAGAAACAGCAGAGCTATAAGGGCGACAAGATCATAACGCCAGCGTCCCCAGATGAAAAGGGCCAGAATAAGAATTAAGGTAACATAGACAATATACTGCTCCAGCATTAGATCCCCGCCCCTAAAGTAATCTTACCTTAACTGCAAAAGATCTATCGAGCCATTTGAAGTGGTAATGTTGATTTTGTGCCCTCCACCATTCAACATTCCAACAAGCGTTGTCTGAGACAACTCGACAATATCAACATTAAGATTACTGACACTCACGGTTCCGTTCGAAGTGTTTGCTTCAAGATCGGCCTCCAGTGCAGATAACAGGGCAAGGGTTATTGAGCCGTTGCTGGTCCTTATTTCGATGTCTTCGTGAAGTGCAGGCAGTTCGGCCTCGATACTACCGTTGGAAGTC
>Ga0114946_10000739_pt1 | contig 21936 bp, 20 predicted proteins | sample WalLakDeSediment_FD_88676 | JGI IMG/M metagenome (GOLD analysis project Ga0114946, IMG submission 88676) | Lake sediment microbial communities from Walker lake, Nevada to study Microbial Dark Matter (Phase II) - Walker Lake 11/02/13 Deep Sediment | ecosystem: Environmental > Aquatic >...
GACCACCCCGCACCTTGGTTCTTGTGAAACAACGCAAGGCGTTCGCGCAACTCGGGCAATTGCTCATCGGAGACCAGTGATACGCACGCGCGTATGCCTTCGAGGCGCTTGCTTCCGGTGTTGGAAAGCGAGATGGCGCTTATACCATAGGGCATTAGTTCAGTAATCAACTCCTCCCCCGTCAGGCCGGGATAGGCAACGGTGAAGTAGAAGCCATCCGCGATCGGCTCATCCTCGTCCTTGTCGTACACAATGTAAAATCCGTTGTCGAGAAAATCCTTCTTCATGACTTTCGCCCGCTCACCGTAAATCTTCACATCGTCGATAAAACGATACGTCGCGTCGTTCGTGGCCTTGAGCAGAGCGGCGAGGCCGTACTGCGCGGAATGCGTCACACCGGCGGACACAGCATAGGCCGCACCGTAAATGGCAGCCAGTCCGAACTTCGTCTGCGTGTAGTAGCGATTGAGCGTGGGGACATCGCGCTCGAAGAGAGCATTGGATACTGCTATTACACCAATGCGCTGTCCGGCATAGCTGAATGCTTTCGAACTGGAGATCAGCAGAATGTAGTGATCCGTATACTTTCCGACGGACGGTTGAAACGGGGGCCGGCCGGGAATGGAATAATCCTTGCGGAAGTCCATGGTGAAATACGCCAGATCCTCCATGACGACAACATCATATTTCGTGGCCAGCTCACCGATAATGCGCAATTCCGTGTCGGTGAAGCATATCCATGTAGGATTGTTGGGATTGGAATAGAGAATGCTGGAGATATTGCCTTCCCGTAGTATGTTCTCGAGCGCTTCGCGCAAAGCCTCGCCGCGATACTCGTACACGTCCAAACTCGTCTGTTTGATCCCGAGTACGTTCAATTGCTGCTTGTGTACGGGGAAACCGGGATCAAGAAAGAGTACCGTATCCTTTTCCGGATTCATGCGTCCGGCAACGAGAAAGGAGATGAAACTGCCGCTGGTCGAACCGGTACAGGGAATGCAACCGCGGGGCGAAACATCGATGTCCACGAACAGTTTGATCAATCGGGATATCTCCACCTTCAACTCTGGAATACCCTCGATGCTCGGATAAAAGGAGGCGCAGCCGCCGTCCAGCGCCGCTTTTTCGGCATCGATACCGATTTGAGCGGCCGGGAGTCCCGGGATGCCCATTTCCATGCGAATGAATTTCTTGCCGCTCGCCTGCTCGATTTCATTAATCAATGTGCGGATTTCGCGTATCGAGGCGCGACCTACATTCGTCAGGCCACTACGTGTGATTTTCTCGTTGACGATCGAAGCGTCGATAGGTGTTTCTTTCATGATATGCCTGTGTATTGCTTGAATGATATTAGCGCTCCGTTATGATGGCGGCTCTCCCGGACCGATAGCAGGCAGCCAATGGAAATTACCGAATTTCACACCGTTTTTCAATCAGTCGGGGGAATCGAACGACGAAAAAGCGTACTGACAGTGAAGAATTGCGCGAACTACCGATCGGCGAGCACTAAGCGTACCATGAAAAAAGTAACACCGGTACGCGTTGAAGCATACCGGTGCTTTGATCGAAGAAAGGTGGGTTGTTACACGTCCACATGCTCCGCTTCTTCACGGGCAGATGGAACAGCATCGGGTGGACTCTTCAGAGCGGCCTTGCGTACATCTTCCGGTATCTCGTATGCTTCCAATTTCCGTGCATCGAGTGCCCGGCGTCTGCGGGCCACGATGAAACCGACAAGCATGGTGATGATTCCAAGCCATACGGCATTCATGAAGGGTTTGATCGATGCCTCGACGACGAGCGTCTCTCTCAGATCATCCGGATCGACGGGAATGTTGGGATTCTTCAGCCGCACCTCCAGTTGCGACATCGCGAGATCATTCGGATTCGTGTTCATGGTGATGATCTCGATTTGAAGATCACCCTTCGCATTGATCGCCGGTTCATTGAGTATGCCGTCGGGACCGGTACTGCGTGAAACGAGAAGTTCCTCCGGGGCTTCACCGTACCGTTCCACCGTGAACAACGCCCCAATTCGGAACACTTCGGAAGCCCGGGAATTGTTCATGTCGAAGTCTGTGAACGTTATGCGGTATCCACCGAATTCCCACATCTGCCCTTTGACGAAGGCATAGCGCTTCCCGCCTTGAGCATCCCCCTCGTAGAGCGCTTGTGGCTCGATGTACACATCCCTGGTGAGGAATCGCGCGATTCCCGGATTGCGCATGATCTGCTCTTGCGATCCGTAGTTCGATACGAACATAACAGTGTTCACGGTCTGAATTTCCTTGTCCTGCTTGTCGCCGAGCCGCACCTTGAAGTAGTAGCGCTGTCCGTTCCAGAAGGGTTCGTAGCCGACATAGGTGAACGTATACCCAAGTTCCGTGAAGGTAACATCCTGCTTGAGTTCGATGGATTTGGACGTACTGTAGAAACCGGACCCTATGATACCCAACAACAGCAAGGCCACACCGATATGCGCGATGTACGCGCCGGAGAATCTCGGGTTGCCGCGAACGATACGATAACCGACAGTAACATTCGAAGCGAACGAGAATGAGGCACTCAATGCCAGAAGAATCATTCCGGCGTCGTGCACGCCGCCGATGACGAGAATGGTGGTGAAAACGACGGCAATCAACAACGGAAGCAAGAGCTTCTTTCGTATCGACTGGAGCGGCGTACTTTTCCACATCAGCAGCAAGGCCGATCCGGTCATCAGCGTTAGCATGATCGCGAGCGGTAAACCCATGGCATCGTAGAAATACGGTTCGACAGTATTCCCGAGTCGCAGCTCGCCGCCACTCACGCTGTTGACAACACCGAGCATGCTGTTGAACGCATCGATCATGAATTGGGGAATAATGGGCATCGACGTACCGACGAGCACGATGAAAGTGAACACACCCAGTACCGCCGAACCAAAACCCAGCCACGTCTCGCGGGAAATGAGATCGAAACTCTTGATTTCCTTGTCGGTATGCAGTCGCCCCGACAGCGTGTATCCGATGAGCGCGAGTTTGACAAGCAACGCCGGCAGCCACAGGTAACTGAGCAGATTGAGCAGATGCGCGATACCGAGTAACGGGTAGTACAACACGTAGAGAATCGGGCTGCTACTCTCTATCAGTTCGGTAAATACGGGGACGACGTCGCCGCTGACTTGCGCGAAAATCGGAATGCTCGGACCGATGATTATCAGATACGTGACGGCGATGAGTTTCCAACCCGAGTAGCGCTCGAACAACGATCGCCCCCATCGAGTGAAGCGACCGAACAGAAGGGCCAGCCCCGTATCGGTGAATGCGAACATGAACAGCACAAGCAAGGTGAAACTGAAGCGACCCGGATCGACAAAGGAGTGCACGGACGCATCGCCCAGCACACCGCTGCGCGTAAGGAATGTGGAGTACAACACGGTCACGAAAGCGAGTATGGTCAGGATGAAATTGGTCAGCACCAAGCCCTTGGTCCGTCGCTGTGTAATCATCGTGTGAATCGATGCCACCGCGATCAGCCATGGGATGAGCGACGCGTTTTCTACCGGGTCCCAACCCCACCAGCCGCCCCAGCCGAGCGTTTCGTACGCCCAGAATCCGCCGAGCGCGATTCCCAGACCCAGCCACAACATGCCGCCGATAACCCATGGCATGGCGCTCGTCACCCAATCCTGGTACCTGCGCCGCATCAACGCACCGATAGCGAGCGCGAACGGAGGCGCCATGGCAGCGAATCCGACAAAGAGAATGGGAGGATGGATTTGCATCCAGAAGTTCTGAAGCAACGGGTTGAGACCGCGCCCGTCCGCCGGCACAACACCGCCTTCAATAAGCGTGAAGGGGTTCTTGACGATAAGCAGCATCAACAGGAATGCGAGTATTCCCGTGAATACTCCCATAACTTCACGCTCGCTGTCGTGCCTCTGCGTGTACGCGAGCAACACGACGCCGACTATGGCGACCATAAGTGTCCACAACAGGAAACTGCCTTCCTGGCCAGCGTAAAACGTTGACATAAGCAGTCCCAATGGCAGTTCGCGCGAGCTGTACGCCCAAATGTAATGGAACTGGAACTGATGCTTGACGATGAGTATCAACAATGCCGCGGAGGCAAGGAACACCATTGTAACAGTTACGTGAAAGCCCGTTCGAGCGAACGCGACGATGCGGGGCTGGCGGATGCTCCGGAAATACGATATCATCGCCAAGGCGGCACTGACGAAGCCGATGACGATAGCCATATTCCCCAGCAAACCGAGAGCGTTGTACATGTGTCGTTTCCTTTCCCGACCTGGAAAAGCTGCCAAGTCCGATAATGGATAAAAAAGATATTTTATATAGTCTTATCGAGAGTGCCGAACCCCGTACCTGCATCCGTTCGGTCGAATCACAGCGAGGTCTGCCGAATATCGTCCGGATGCTCGTCGTCGGGACTGCCTTCGTATTTGGATGGACATTTCGTCAGCACGTCGGATGCGTGAAACGCGCCATCCTCGTATCTGCCTTTGGCCACGACACTTGTGGCGATGTCGAAGTTGTTCGGTTTCGCACCGCTGAAAACCACCTTGGCGATGCGATTCTCTTCGTCACGCATGTAGAAAATAAATGTGTTGTTCTCAATGTCGAATTGCGTGTCCATCTCTTTGACCCACGTGCCGGTCACCTGCACCCTCTTGCCGCTGCTTTCGGCCTTGCTCAGTGTCGCATACTCGACGGAGGAATTAAGAAAGGTCACACCGCCGATGATAAGAAAGACGAATACTACAACACCACCGATCAGATAACGTTTCTTCATGTTCGTATCCTTTATTCCAATTCCTTGATTTTTCTGTCGATTCGATAGAGATAAATAAACAGCCCTGTCCATACCATGAGGACGATGAACATGACGACGTACACTGCATTGTGTTCAAGAAACTCATACATGAACGTACACTCCGGAAAATAGTCAGGGCACCGTTTCGGCGCGTGTATGTGAGATGCGGTACAAACGCATTTGGATGCGCATCAACCAAATGTACAATGCGAGAAAACCTACAAGCAAGGCGTATAACACTACACGCATCGAGGCGTCCATGCCTCCGCTGCTCAGCACCGGCCCAACATTGACATCGCCCGCAGATCCGGGATGCAAACCCGGCATGATGCGCGGCATGATGAATATGAAAAATGGAACCGTACTGGCGGCGATAATGGAGTACACGGCCGAAAGCGCTGCACGCTTCTCTTCCACCTCTACGGCGGAGCGGAGGGCGAAATACGCTCCATACACCATCAATAACACGAAAATGCTTGTCTGACGTGGATCCCAATTCCAAAACGATCCCCAGTTGAACTTCGCCCACAGCGACCCTGTCGTGGTCGCCAGTATGCAAAACAGCAAACCTAAACCTGCGGAAACCGCTGAACGGAAGTCGTCTCGCATGTCCTTATGCCTCAGATACCGTATGCCGTACCACATCGACACGAGAAACGCCACGACTGTCATCCAAGACATGGGAACATGGAAAAAGATGATTTTCGCCCGCTCCTCCAGACCTGGTATGTAGGGAAAAGAGAAAGCGGGATAGCCGCCAAGCACACGGGAAACCTCGACACGCTGTTGCTCGCCGTCATACCGTGCAAGTACAAGTAAACCGTCTCCTTTCGTCCCGTCGACGGGCCTCGACGCGAAACGGATATCCGCTTCGCGATTATTCGCGTCCCGCCCGCGCAGTAGCCAACCTCCGCCATGCTCGTCATTCAACGCCATCCCGGCCTCAGTAACGTGGAATTTTACTGGTATCACTTTTTTCGCGTCGACTTGAGACATGAGGCGGAGTTCGGAAAGACTTCCAGCAATCGGCGTAGCTATGCCGACAGCACTCAGTGCCGCGATCCAGATGAACAATAGAAATTTCCACAACATCAGCAACTCTTTACTGCGTCAAATAATCTGTTAAAAGTACGTACAAGCTGGACAACAAGCAATGCGCATAAAAATGCCCCGGAGCAACAGGCGAAAGCATTGGTGGTTCACTGAATGAAAAATCTTCAATCATCAGTAGCTGTGCGCTCCGTGAAACACATCGCCTCGATGCTCGTGACCTCCGCTCCTGTATAGGTACATTCGAGGCACCGTTGATTTTTTGGCAACACGGAGTTGATTCGGACCGAACACGAACCGCTCCAGAATTCGAAAAGGTCCGGTTCACTCTACAAATTAGTATGCAACCGCATCTCCCCCTTCATATCAACGCTAGGACCAGAACAGGAAGAGTCGCAGCGCTCAATCCTTCCACACGAAATCGAACAACATGAATGATACAGTGGTCACGACGACGATATAGGAGCCCAGCAATTGCAGATCCGGCCAGACGCTGTTCCAAGTGCCTCCTTCCACCGCGATATTCGTGCCGGATATGCCAGCCATGAGCAGCGGCAACAATACAGGAAAGGCCAGGACAGGAAATAACGTCCCCTTGGTGTTGGCCCGGGCGATGATTGCCGCGATGATAGTCGTGGACGTGGCTATGCCGAGACCGCCGAACAGCATAACGACGGCGAACATATCCGCTTGACGAATGGTGAATTGCTCCATCGTCAGTAGAAACAAAACAACAATAAGCGCGTTCAATCCCAGCACGAGTACGATGTTGAACAGCAACTTTCCCAAGTACACGGCCATTGGCGAGGCCAGAAGTTGCAATGTCATTGCCGTCCCGCGTTCCTCCTCGGCAACGAAGACGCGCGACAACCCCGACATAGCGGCAAAGAACATCACCACCCACAACATGCCCGTCATAGCTCCGATTGTCAGCACTTCACCCGCGAGCGAGAAAACGATGACTGAAATGGTTACGACAACGAACATCAACAATGCGTTCACAGCGTAGCGCGTTCGCAACTCGCTCTCAAGGTCCTTGCGGAATATCGCCAACGCCTGCCGCAACATCACGCCTCCACACTGATAATGCGGTCACAATGCGCTATGTCTCCAGCGTCGTTGGTCGCGATGATGACCGTACTCTGACGGCGAAATTCATCCACGATACCGTATGCCGCCTCGACGCCGTCACTGTCCAGATTCGAAACGGGTTCGTCCAGTAACAGCAACGGCGGCCGATGCATGACGGCGAACAACAGCTTCATTCTCTGCTTCATTCCTGACGAGTAGGCGCGTATGGGATCCCTGCGATCCGATGGCAAACCAATGCGGCTGAGTGATTCCCGCGCGTCATCTCGGCTCAACCGCATTCCCCTGATCCGTGCGTACAGTTGCAAATTCTCCATTGCGGAAAATTCTTCATACAGCGTCAGATACGGCGCAACGTAGCCGACCATGGAATACAATTCATCCCGGTGCACTGATCGACCCTTCAGCATATACTGCATACTGCCCGTTGACGGCGAGAGAATGCCTCCGATGATGCGGAGCAGCGTGGACTTACCGGAGCCGTTCTTCCCTACAATGCCGAGCACTTCACCCGGGACAGCCTCGAAGGTCAACGCCGTGAATATCGTCCGGCGGTTGAATTTCTTCCCGATGTTGTTCGCGAGTACCCGCACGCTTATCTCGCGATGACTGCGAATTTGCCCGTCACTGTTTCACTGCCGTAATGCAGGACGTAGAAATATACTCCAGTACCAAGCGGTTTCCCGTCATCGCTCATCACGTCCCAACTGACAGCGGCGCCCAAATCGTCCAGGAGCATGACGGTCAGATTATCTTTGCTCGCGACGAGGTCCATGCTGACCGTGTAGACAGCCAAGTCCGCCCGATTCACCGTCACATCGCGGGGCAGTGGAAAATGCATTCGTGACGATTCCATCGGATCGAATGGATTCGGAAATGGATCGCGCTGCTCCCTCGTTATCATGATCCCTCCATCCAAGACTCTGAGACAGAGCGCATTGGGCGCCGCAGCAGTGAATTTGTATGCCCAGCCATTACTCAAAGTGAGCCAGGAAGCGTCGAGCGCAGTTTCACGAACTTCCAGCTCGAATGGTATTCCCTCGCCTCCGCGGTTCATCGCCGCTTCAAGATCGACATTGGCGATCGCGAAGGTGATGGAATCAAGGCCTCGGGCGACACGCACGTACTGTGCCGACAACGGGTGCGGGGCACCGGATAATCGGGCAAATCCCGCAAGGAATTCCTGCGTTGCGTGCAGTTTCATGTAAGGAAATATCGCTGCATCTTCGTACATGGGAGGATCGAGACGCTCCGCCCGGGATGCAGTGAAATAATTATACTTGCTCCAGTCACAGAATTCCGTGGAAAAATCCCCACCAAACGAAGCGATGGCATCGCGCATCGCGCGTATCGGTTCGTGACGGCGCATGTTCGTCCACATCTCGCGCATCAGTGTGCGATCATAGCGCTTCTCGAGCATCATCGGCCAGAGTACGAGTTCGTACCCGTCAGATCCCCAAGCGTACATGGACCGCTCGGGGTAACGCATGAAGTTTCGTAGGTAGATCAGAAAATCGTTGACCTCGGGATACACTACCTCCTCATAGTACGTCGAAGTCATTTCATGCATCCATCTATCCTGAATCCACAGTCCGTAGGATCCGATCTGCACCATGTGATGAAATTCATGCGCAGCAGTGACGCGCATTCCGTCCAACCCTTTCGAAAAATACTCCCTGTAATCGTTGTCCATCTGCATGTAGCACGCATGCGTCGGCCGGACGGCACCCGGTACCGATACAGGATTCGTGAAATACGTTTCACCGTAGTAGGAACCGTTGTATTCCAGAAGATAGATACGATACGCCGTCTGTCCGGTCTCGAATGGAGGAGCATCATATCCGATTTCACCGATCTGAACATTGTACACGTGATCGAGTGCGGCAGCAACACTGTCGGCATACTCGAAAGCGCTTCCCGGGATCCGGACACCCGATGCGTCCAACATCGCGGGCGTGTGTCGCCCGACGGTATCGAAATGCACGCGGAAACGTCCACTCTTACTCAGTATACTGGTTTGAAGATTCGGTTGAGCAAGCAGCGCTTGCACTTCGGCCACGTCCGAGGGATGCATGGAGGGTAATCGGAAGGCTATTTCCGACATCAGACCGAAACTGCATTTCCTTGCATCCTCCGGTACGGAAACAGGTGCGCGTATTCCCCTGTGTGTCATCTCGCGATGCTCCCGCAAGTGCAGCAGCAAGTCTCTATCTTCCATAGCCGAGTAGTCTTCATGTTGCGCCATCATTGTCGATGACGCCAGTCCCCACAGTAGCGAACTTATCAGTAATGCGCGTGTCACGTTCATTAATAGTCCTCGTTGCATGTCTATCCCCGAAGCATTCATGGTGCTCAGAGCATTTGTTTCCGGTCAAGTCTGTGCTGTCGACGTTGTGCCGCTTGTTCGAATCGTCGCCATTCATCATCGCTTTCAGGAATCACCTGCTTCGACGGAGTCGCTTTTCCTTCCGCGTTGAGCCCAACAAACGTCATGTACGCGGAGTTCGTGTGAATGCGAATACCAGTTTTCAGATCCTCGCAATACACCTTCACACCCACCTCCATTGACGTCCGGAACACTCTGTTGACAGATGCTTTGAGTATCACCACCTGGCCGAGTCCGATCGGATGCAGAAAATTGATTTCGTCCACGGAGGCGGTAACACAAACCAAACCCGAATGCCGCGCGGCGGCAACGGCCATGGCGATGTCCATCATATGCATGAGTCTGCCTCCGAGAAGATTGCCCAACTGATTCGTGTCATTGGGTAAAACCAATTCCGTCATCTCGACCTGCGAAGCTCGAACGCTGTGTCGCACTGGTATGTCCTGATCCTTCATGTCGCTGTCGCACTACTGATGTGTTTGAATACTCGCATTATCGCGATGACATATCTGCACGCAAACGCTGCAATTCTTCTTTGTCCCGAAGCACTCGGGTTTTCAATCCGCTATTCGCATGCCGTTCCAGAAATTCCTCGATGGCTCTGGTGGCTTCGTCGTATCGCTTCATTTCAATGAGAATTCGCACTTTCGCCGCTTGAGCGTCGTCGGCATACTCTGTCGTGTAGTAGCGGTCGGTGACGATACCGTAGTATATCAACGCTGATTCGCGATTTTCCATTTTCTCATAGAGCGATGCGGTTTCGAATTCTTTCTTGGCGAGTTTGCTCACCAGTTCTATCACCATTTGCTCGGCTCTCGCAGCCTTCGCGTGGCCGGGAAACGACTCAATGAACGACTGTAGCGCGTCGATAGCCCGATGTGTATAGGTCTGGTCCAACTGCCATCTGGGCGACATCTCATAGTAGCATAACGCGAACATGTAATACGCCTCCGGCAACAGTTCCCGTGATACACCGCCCTGGACGAGCTGATTGAATTCGTAGGACGCGAGGAGGTACTCGCCGCGTTCGAAGCGCGCCTTGCCGGTAAACAGCCGCGCACTGTCCGAAATACTGCTTCCCGGAAATTGCAGTCGGATTATTTCGAAATGCGTCAATGCGCCGAGGTAGTTTCCGTTGGAATACTCCTCCATTCCGAGTCGAAAACGCACTTCCGCGGTGTGATTTTCCACGACATCGGTGGAAGAACACGAAACGGACATACATATCGAGATGCACAGAAAGAATGATCGAATATGGGATGTCATGAAGACCCTCGAACAGTAAAAAGCAACACCATGATTATCACCGCAGTCGCCGTCACGAGTACCGGCTCGAAGAACGTATCCCAGAAACCGGGTCGCTTACGCAACCAATCAGTATACGCCTGCCCGGGTGCGCGTCCAAGCGTGTCGATATGCGACAGATTGAATTCGTGCGACCAGTGCAATCGACCCGCTGCTTCGTCGCGGAGTAGCGCTCCGAGCAGCACGGTAGTGTTACGAAGATATGAAGAATTATCGCTCTTCGCAGTAGCGGATTTCATCTCCCGAATATCCACGTCCAGAATCTGCGACTTATCCCTTGCAATGGTGGAAACGGCAACGCCCCTCGAAAGCAACTCCTCCGAAAACACTTGCATGACCATAACTGGTGCATGATCCGGAACAATACGCAGCACTATGGAAGAAGAAGCGACACGCGCTGCGGCTTCGGCAGCCGCTTCGCGAAGCAAGGATGACAACACCGTCTCTGCCGGGTGATCCTGGGCAGGAAGCGGCACGGTTGTAAGCCATAGCATGAGAGAGAACATCGCATGTTTCCTCATGGTAGATACTCCCGTTGTTCGTATTCCATCACGGCGACGTCGCCGACGAAGGAGGCAAGATCGTCGTAATGCTCGGAGGAAAGCAGCGACCTCAGCAATGCATTTTCCGTTTTCCACACCGTTTCCACTCCTTTGCGTTCATAGCGGACCCAAGTCCAGAGCAGGTAATCCACCGCAGCGAGGTACAGTCTGTTCCTGTCATCTTCGCCTGAAGCGCCGTTCTGTTTCAACGAGCTGTACATACGCCGCCGCTGCGCCAACGCGGAATCGAACCATGCCGAAAAGCGTTTATTGTCCTTGACATACATTGAGCCAGTGAAATAGTATACACCGCGTACGAATCCGATGGATTCGGAATGCGGCGCCAATCCCCAGTACTGATCGGAAACGAGAATCTCCAAGCATCCATCATTGTCAAGGTCGTGAAATTCCGGTGCGCCATTGTCGATATGGAACAACAAAGAAATTCTTCCGGACATCGTCAAACCGTATACATGCATGCCTTGAGAAGTGATGGGTGTGTTCCCACCCGCATCAAGCTCAGCGATGAGGTTGAGAATGCCGTCGCCGGTAACATCGCGTGATGAAAGTGCCACTCCGTAATCGACGACATCGGTAAACAGAACAACAAGATTGCGCCCTGACACTGAAAGCAGATCCACCCGGTCGAACATATCCTGATGCAGAACACTCGACTCGCGAAGTCGGGACGCAATGACAAGCTCGGGGATACCGTCACCGTCCAAATCCACTCGCACACTGTCCACCAACACTCTGTCGGCGGGCAGCAATGCACCAGGCAAACGAAGCGAATCCGAATAGCTGCTAGTGGTCTCACCATTCCTACCGGCATTGCCGCAAGCAGTCATGATGATGCATGCAGTCAACCCGCTCAGCACAATCGCGAACGTGTGCAAGATGTGCCGCTTGCGCCAACTACGACGGTTGTTCATAGTGCTTACCGCGTATGAGAACAAAGTGTGAGACCGTACAATTGCTACTCTTCGAATTCGTGTCGCTACCAGCCACCACTCGAACCGCCACCACCGAAACCACCGCCGCCGCCGGAGAAACCGCCGAAGCCACCGCCACCAAAGCCGCCACCGAAACCGCCGCCACCGCCGCGAAATCCTCCGAGGGGACCGATGAACCAGATACCTCCGCCGCGTCCGCCTCGTCTGTTGCCGCGCATGACGAGAAACATGATGATGAGAAACACAATGAGTCCGAAAAGATTACCGCCATCGTCATCTCCATGTTGTGTTGCGCGGCGCTCGACGGTGAACTCGCCGCTTGCCGCGCGTACCGCAGTATGCATGCCGGCCGTAATGCCACCCGAATAATTTCCGCGACGGAATTCCGGTGCCACCACTTCGCGGATGATCACCGAGGTCAAAGCGTCTGTCAACACGGGCTCGAGGCCATAACCAACCTCGAAACGCATTTGTCTGTCGTTGACGGCAACCAGAAAGAGCAGACCGTTGTCCAAACCCTCTCGTCCAAGTCGATTTCGCTCGGCAACGGCCAGCGCATAGTCTTCAATGGACATCCCCTCGAGCGATGGAACAACCAAGACGAGAAACTGCGAGGATGTCTGGGTGTCGTACTCTCGAAGAAACGCTTCGAGCCGATCACGCTCCGCGCTACCGAGCACACCAGCGTGATCAGTAACATAGTTTCGAAGCACCGGAACATCCAATGCCATTGCGCGTGCCGTCGTTAAAAGCATGGCAACAGTCACTGTCAACAATGTTCCGCGCACACAGCTCATCAGAATTGCACCTGCGGAGCCCTATCCGCGCCTTCGTCGGCAGTGAAGGTTGCCTTTCTTCCGAATCCTCCAATGGACGCAACCAGGGAAGTGGGGAAACGTCGTAATGCCGTGTTGTATTCCTGCACCGCATCGATGAAACGCTTGCGTTCAACCGCAATGCGATTTTCGCTTCCCTCCAACTGTGACTGAAGCGCCAGAAAATTCTGATTCGACTTCAGATCGGGGTAATTCTCGGATACGACAAGCAATCGCGACAGCGCACCGCCGAGTTGGGCCTGGGCTTCCTGAAATCGCTGCATTGCAGCCGGATCGTCGAGAATTTCTCTCGAAACGTTCATCTGACCGACACGCGAGCGCAATTCCGTCACCTCTGTGAGAAGCTCTCTTTCCTGCGCGGCAAAGCCTTTGACTGTTTCAACCAGATTTGGAATAAGGTCCAGGCGGCGCTGATACACGTTTTCCACCTGACTCCATTTTCCGTTCACATTCTCCTCAAGAGTTACCAGCCTGTTCTGAGCGTTTACATACCACATGAGCAGAATGAGCAGAACTCCGCCGCCGATAATGAGAGGAAGATATTTTTTCATGAATGCTCCATGTCTCTTACAAATTCATTATGCCCTATCGTAACAGAATTAAAAAGTACGAAAACGGCCATGAATATAAAACACGAGACTACTGCTTCAGGATTCCGCGCTTATGAAAACACTTCAGGTATGTGTGATTCCCATCTGAGAGAGGCGTGTGACGCTTAAGTACGCTGCCACAGCACTGCGAGGAGAAACTCTTGCGAGAGGTAAGGAAAAAATAAAAAGCCGTTCCCCGGTGAGAAACGGCTATAATGAAATTCGGACAGTGAATGTTCAGTCCAGTGTGAAATTCAATCCGAGAGTAACAGCCGTTGTCGAGTTGTTCGAGAAGTAGTAATCATCGTTCGCGAGGAAGTACTCAAGACATGCCTCGATGCTGATCTTCTGTGATGCAAAGTAGCGCATGCCCCCGATAATGCTCATCGATATGCCGCTTGAAGCACGATCCTCGGGTTTCGGCCTCGTGACTATGCCTTCCGTGGACCAGGTTTCAGTATAAATGGAGTAACCGAGACGAATCCCCGCGTATGGATCGAAGAGATCCTTTGGCAGGAAATGGTAACGTGCTTGGAACATAGGGGCGAAGGTTTCGCGATCCAATGTGCCGGTGCCCGTGGATTCATAGGCCTTGGCGGGTTCCTGGCCCCAATACCGGATGATCAGACCGAGCCCTATGTTCTCGTCATAACCGTACTCGTATTGCACGCCCCAGCCGAGTGGCTCGGTCACGACGGTGGCGCACAAGCCGATGTAATGCGCCCCGGCGGTGTATTGCGCGTGACTCGCTGGGGTCGAAAAGAGATAGACGAACAAAGTCAGCATCGAGATGGTAAAGCAGTGTTTCATCCCACCGTCCTTGAGTATGTTGTTGATGATGGAGTTACGGTCCAGAATTTTTCTACTTCGTCGACACCGTCGCGCCAAGGCACGACATCGAAAAACGGAACAGGTTCCGTTTCTCTGGAATGACAGAATGTAGTGAATTCCGCGCAAAGAGAAAAGCGCCCGTGGGGACGCTTTTCGCTAACGTCGTATTCGCCCTCTCAGAGCGTGAAATTCGCACCGATCGTGAGCTGTATAGTACTTCCGAAATAATCGTCACCGGCCACGCGGAATTCCAGCGTACCGGTTCCGGATATTTGCGGATTGAAGAAGTAGCGCAACCCACCGTATGCGGTCAGGAATAATCCGGATTCGCCGGTTGCACCGACGATATCGCTTTTCCAACTGAAAATCGCCCAGCCGAGACGTCCACCCGCGAAAGGATCGAGTTGATCACCAGGCATGAAGTGATAGGCCGCCTGGAACTGCGGCATGATGGTGGACCATGACCAGGAAGATCCGGCACTTGATCCCGACTTGCCCCAATATCGTATGATTCCACCTAAGCCCACGTTCTCGCTCACACCATGCTCGAAATCAACACCGAAGCCGATGGGATCGGTTGCCAGGGTTAGATTTGGCCCCAGCCAGTTCCCTCCATGACGGAATTGCGCCTGACTGATCGAGGCGCACAAAGAGAGGATAAGTGCGGCAACCGCAGTTGTTTGAAGAAACAGTTTCATCTAGTGCTCCGAAAAGGTGAATGGATGTTGATCAATAATACGGTAGTTCGCATGTGCCTCGTTTTACTACCTATCGCCCAATGCATAACGTCTCATGTTGGCCAATGCCGAGCATACGACTGATGCGCGTGTACGCTATGTCAATCGCGTAGAAGCTCGCGTGCGATGACGATGTTCTGTACTTCCGATGTGCCTTCGTATATCTCCGTGATTTTCGCATCCCGCAAATAGCGCTCGACAAGATACTCGCGCACGTAGCCGTATCCACCGTGAATCTGAATAGCTTCGAGTGCGTTTTCGACTGCAACACGTGATGCGTACAATTTAGCCATAGCGGATTCTTTCACAAAACGCGCACCGGCATCCTTCAATACGGCGGATCGATACGTCAATAATCGAGCAGCGTCGAGTTCCGTCGCCATTTTCGTCAATTTTATTTGAATGGCTTGGAATTCCGATATGAGGGAGCCGAAGGCCTTGCGCTCCTTACTGTACTTGATCGAAGCTTCCAAGGAAGCTGCGGCGATGCCGAGTGCTTGCGCCGCAATTCCGATGCGCCCGCCGTTGAGCGTGTCCATGGCGAAATTGAAGCCTTTCCCGACTTCCCAGATCACGTTCTCGTCAGGTACAAAGACTTTGGTCAACAGCAGCGTGCAGGTATCCGAACTGCGAATACCCAGTTTGTCCTCCTTCACGCCGTGTTCGAATCCCGGCAACCCTTTTTCGACGAGGAAAGCGGTGATGCCGCGATATCCCTTTTCTCTGTCCGACTGTGCGATCACGATGTGGTAATCGGCAGTCGTTCCGTTCGTAATCCAGTTCTTCGTACCGGTCAGTTCCCAACCTCCGTCCACCTTGACGGCCTCGGTTTTTTGCGAGGTTGCGTCGCTACCGGCCTCCGGTTCGCTAAGCGCGAAAGCTCCGAGTTTCTTCCCCTGTGCTAACGGAATCAGATATTTTTCCTTGATCAAGTCATTGCCGTACTTTTCCAATCCGTACGTGACCAGGGAATTGTTCACGGACATGATGACTCCGACGGACGCATCGACTGCGGAGATTTCCTCCATTGCGAGAACGTAGCTCAACGTATCGAGACCGGCACCTCCGTAATCCGGGTCCACCATCATACCGAGAAAACCCAGTTCGCCGAGTTTTTCTACGATTTCATGAGGGAATTCCGCGTTTATATCGCGTTCGACCGCTGTCGGCGCGATTTCTTCCCGGGCGAACTCGCGTGCGGTCTGTTGAATCATTTTGTGGTCTTCAGTCAGTTCAAAACGCATGGTATACAGCCTCTCTCTTGATTTCTGACATTTCAGTTTGCGGAATAATCGTAAAAGCCTTTTCCTGCCTTGCGGCCCAAGTGGCCTGCGGCGACCATTTTTTTCAGAAGCGGACAGGGACGATACTTCGGATCGCCAAGTCCGTCATGCATGACGTTCATGATGTCGAGGCAGACATCGAGTCCGATGAAATCCGCGAGGGCGAGGGGCCCCATGGCATGCGCCATGCCCAACTTCATGACAGTATCTATGGCCTCCACATCGGCCACTCCTTCCATAAGCGTGTAAATCGCCTCATTGATCATGGGCATAAGAATGCGATTGGAAACGAAACCCGGGTAATCCTTCACCTCGACAGGGGTTTTGCCAAGTTGCACGGCGAGGTCGTGAATCGTCTTGTACACACTGTCGGACGTCTCATGACCCCGGATGATTTCGACGAGTTTCATGACCGGAACCGGATTGAAGAAATGCATACCGATGACGGAAGCCGCGCGACCGGTCACTGCCGCTATAGCGGTGATGGAGATGGAAGAGGTGTTTGTCGCGAGAATACACGATGCCTTCGTACCGACATCGAATGCATGGAACAATTGCTTTTTAATGTCGAAGTTTTCCGACGCTGCCTCAACGACCAGATCGGCGTCCGCGAGGCATTCCGTCAATTCAGTGGTGACGCTGATGCGTGCCAATGCTTGCTGCTTCGCTTCTTCGGTGATGCTTTCTTTTTTCACTTGTCTGTCGAGGTTCTTCTCGATCGTCGCAAGTGCTTTGTCGAGATATTCCTGTTTAATGTCCACCAGCCGGACCTGGAATCCATGTTGCGCGAAGACATGCGCAATTCCATTTCCCATGGTCCCGGCACCTACAACGGTAATGTGCTGCATAACGTGTTCCTGTTTCGAGTGTATTAATGTGGATAGTGATGTGACAAACAATATTGCCGACCGATAGAGACCCGCCGTCGGCATCGACTTCCGCGATGCCGACGGCAATCGGTCAGATCATGATATAGCTGAAATGTCGCATTGTCAGCGCTCGATCAGCAACGCGCTCGCTTCGCCGCCACCGATGCACAGCGATGTCACGCCGCGCTTGGCGTCCAAGCGTTTCATGGCGTAGAGCAGGGTGACCAATACGCGTGTTCCCGATGCTCCGATGGGATGCCCCATGGCTACCGCACCGCCATTGACGTTGACTTTCGCCGGATCGAGTCCGAGCAAATCGTTGTTCACCAGCGATACAACGGAGAACGCTTCGTTAAGTTCGAACAGATCGATGTCGCTGATGCCAAGACCGGCTTTGGCCAGCACCTTGTTGACCGCGTCCGCCGGGGCCGTCGTGAACCACTCGGGGTCTTTTGCTGCCGAGGCCTGCGCGACGATGCGTGCCATAGGCTGTATTCCGAGTTCTTCGGCTTTCTGCTTCGACATCACTACAACAGCGGCTGCACCGTCGTTGAGCGAGGAAGCGTTGGCAGCGGTTACCGTCCCATCCTTCATGAAGGCGGGTTTGAGCTGCGGAACCTTGTCGAAATTGACTTTGCGAACATCCTCGTCATCGGTTACTATCACTGGATCGCCCTTGCGCTGCGGAATTTCCACTGCGATGATTTCATCGGCGAAATACCCTTTGTCCTGTGCATCGATCGCGCGTCTGTAACTCTCGATGGCATAGGCATCCTGCCTGTCGCGTGGAATGTTGCATTCCTTCGCGCACAATTCCGCTGCGGCGCCCATGTGATAATCGTTGTAGACGTCCCACAATCCATCCTTGATCATGGAATCGATCAAACTCCCGTGACCAAACCCATAGCCGGTTCGTGCTTTGTCAAGAAGGTATGGCGTATTCGACATGCTCTCCTGCCCGCCAGCCACAACGATATCGGCATCGCCGACCATGATGGCTTGCGCTGCGAGCATGACGGATTTCAGTCCGGAGCCACACACTTTGTTGATTGTCATGCACGGGACGCTTTTGGGAACACCGGCGGCTAGTGCTGCTTGCCGCGCCGGTGCCTGTCCAACTCCCGCCGTGAGCACAGACCCCATGATGACTTCCGAGACTAGCTCGGGTGACACATTCGCTCGCAACAACGCTTCCCGTATGACAATTGCCCCGAGCTGCGGTGCGCTTAGTGACTTCAGTGAACCGTTGAATGCCCCGATCGGAGTTCGGGCGCCGCTGACAATGACGACTTCATTCATAAGAATACCCGTGTTCTGGTGTTGAAAAATGTGCAGTTGCTCTATTGGAGAATCATCTCGATTTCTTCCAGCTCTGTATTGCCTCTCAACTATTCATGTATTTCAAAAATTCCTTGTTGCTCTTGGTCCCTCGCATTTTCTCTATCATGAATTCCATTGCCTCTACGGTGGAGTAGTCGCTGAGCACTTTGCGCAACACCCAAACGCGACTGAGTTCTTCAGGCGTGAGCAGCAAGTCTTCCTTGCGTGTTCCGGAACGGTTGACGTCCATGGCCGGAAATACTCTGCGGTCGGAGAGTTTGCGATCGAGAATGATTTCCATGTTGCCGGTGCCTTTGAATTCCTCGAATATCACTTCGTCCATGCGGCTGCCGGTTTCGACAAGCGCGGTTGCGATGATTGTCAAACTTCCCCCCTCCTCCACGTTGCGTGCAGCACCGAAAAACCTCTTGGGTCTGTGCAATGCATTGGCGTCCACGCCACCGGAGAGGATTTTTCCCGAGTGTGGCACAACGGTGTTGTGCGCGCGTGCCAGGCGCGTGATCGAATCCAGCAGAATGATGACGTCTTTTTTGGACTCGACGAGGCGTTTGGCCTTCTCAAGCACCATGTCCGATACTTGCACGTGTCGTTCGGGCGGTTCGTCGAAGGTCGAACTGATCACTTCGGCTTTCACGGACCGTTCCATATCGGTCACCTCCTCGGGACGCTCGTCGATGAGCAATACTATGAGAATGACCTCGGGATGATTCGCCGTGATGCTGTTCGCAAGTTTCTGCAATAAAATCGTCTTACCGCTTTTCGGCGGCGAAACGATCAACCCTCGATTTCCCTTCCCGATAGGTGTGAGTAAATCCATGATTCGAGTGGAAAGGTCGTTGGGTGCAATCTCGAGCGTAAGACGTTCATTAGGATAGAGCGGAGTGAGATTGTCGAACAACGTCCGCTCCCGAATTTTATCCGGACTTTCGTAATTGACAGCTTCCACCTTCAGCAACGCGAAAAAACGCTCGCCTTCCTTGGGCGGTCTCACCTGGCCGCTTATCGTATCGCCGGTTCGAAGTGCGAATTTTTTGATCTGACTCGGTGAAACGTATATGTCGTCAGGCGAAGGAAGGTAGTTGTAATCGGGAGAACGGAGAAACCCGTAACCGTCGGGAAGAGCTTCAAGCACGCCTTTGCTGAAACTCATCCCATCCTTTTGGGTTTGAGCCTCAAGTATCTTGAAAATCAGCTCCTGTTTTCGCATATCGCTGTAACCGGAGATGCTCAGTTCCTTCGCGATTTGCGAAAGCTCCGCGATGCGTTTGGACTTCAGTTCCGCAATGTCCATTGTCATGATTAATACCCTGTGTGCGAGGAATGATCGAAGTGAGAATTGCTGGCTTGTAGCGTGTTGTTGTCCACTGTGAATAACCCGGGTGCTGTGATGTAATCAGGCGTGAGGAGAAGCTCCAATCCTTCCTCCGCGTGTTTTGTGAGGTTGAGGATTATCTGTGCTACGTATTTGATCTCGGAAATTGTCCGGTACCGCGCGAACTGATTGCCAACGAAATCACGGGTACTTTCGGAAGAGCAGAATGTCCTGGTACGTGTCAGGAATAGACTCCGTGTTCAAATATGAAAAGGTAATTTCAAAGAATCAAGTCTTATGTTCGTTTCGTCGGATTTTTTTCCCACTCAGCGAAAAATTCGCCGACGACGTAATGCGATCCGAAAAGCAGTACCGGTTCGCCACCAGCATGTCGGAGTGCTTCATGCACTCCCTCGCAGACTCCAGCAGCAGTTCGAAGAACCAACCTTCCATCACGAACCCTCCGTGCAAGATCATCCAGGGAAGCGGCTTCACGCACTTTCGGTTGTACGAGCGTGAGAGAACGGAATGGTACCGAGGCCAGTATTGACAAGATACCGAAAATATCCTTGTGTTTCAATACCCCGAAGACTGCATGCGTTTTCCGCGGATCTCTGATACCACACCATGCGTCGAGCATCTTGCGAATCCCGTCCGGATTATGCGCCACATCCACGACAAGTTCCGGATCCGAACAGTATTGCTGCAAACGTGCACGCAATCCCGTCAACGCCCGCACATTGGCGAAACCAACGCGAATGGCTTTCTCGTCGATTCGATTCAGGCCACGCTCACGAAGAATTCGCAACACTGCATTGGCCGTCCCGACATTGCTCGCCTGATGAGAGCCGACAAGACCCACTGCCACATTGCCACTCGGAGCGGGCAGCGCGCATGTCATGCGTTCGAAATCCTTCCACGAGATCACTTGCGCTGGATCCGCCTCGAACAATGCTGCGTGTTGTTCGAGCGCACGCGCACGAATGCCGTGTAAAACACTCTCGTCCACCGGCCCGACGACGACGGGAATCCCATGCTTAATGATACCCGCCTTCTCCATAGCGATTTCCTCAATGCTCTCTCCCAAATATTCGGTATGATCCATTGCGACATTGGTTATTGCGCAACACAACGGTTCGACGATGTTCGTCGCATCGAGGCGGCCACCCATACCCGTTTCGATAACAGCCACATCGACAGCGTTGCGGGCAAAATGCAGAAATGCCATGAGCGTTGTCGCCTCGAAAAACGTGGCGTTCAAGCGCTCGACATCCGGCCGGAGTTCGGCTGCGATTCGAACAACCGTCGCTTCGTCTATCGGTTGCCCGTCTATGCGTATGCGTTCGCTGAAGTCGACCAGATGCGGTGAGGTGTACAACCCCGTGCGATAGCCGGCGGACTGAAGAACGGCGGCGATCAGACTGCCCGTCGATCCCTTGCCGTTCGTCCCAGCTACGTGCAGCACGTGAAACGCGCGTTGAGGATCACCCATGCGAGCAGCCATCTCGCGGATATTCTCGAGTCCCAGCTTGATACCGAAGAATTGCAGATCGAAAAGCCAGGTGATCGTATCGGTGTACTTCAGGGTGCTATCGTCCATCCTATGGTCTGTTCGGGCTGAAGATTGAACACTTCGGCAGCAGTGTTGCCGAAAGCGTCCGTGGCTCGAACCACTGTCGTTCCGTTCCCGGTCGAGTACACGTGCTCCTCACCATCGAATAAAAATCCCTTGTACGAGCCATCGACGTATATATCCAGCGCCCGTTCGCTATCGTTGACCACGCGAATGAATCCGAGAAACGACCCGTCGCCGCGCTGGGCAGAAAACAATGCCATGGAATCATTCAAGCGTTCGATCAGCGCGGTAGAACCGTGTATTCTGCGTGCCGCCGCCAATATGACGTTCGCGGCCTCGAAGTTTCGCTGCTCCTCGGTGATACGAACGGCTTCTTCCAGCACGTGCATGGCTGTGACAGTGCTCGCCTTTTTCGAGCATA
>Ga0114946_10000740_pt1 | contig 21924 bp, 16 predicted proteins | sample WalLakDeSediment_FD_88676 | JGI IMG/M metagenome (GOLD analysis project Ga0114946, IMG submission 88676) | Lake sediment microbial communities from Walker lake, Nevada to study Microbial Dark Matter (Phase II) - Walker Lake 11/02/13 Deep Sediment | ecosystem: Environmental > Aquatic >...
ACTCACGAAGCACCAACAGTTAATAAAAATGGTGAAGCAGTTTATACAGCAGCAGCTAATGTAGAGTCGGGCGGTAAACCTAATAAGTCATCAGAGGTTATATTATCTTCCGAATCCAATATTGTAGCAGAAGGTATTAAATATATTGAGTCTGTTGATTACGCTGGAGAGTCAATATTTACCGTTACTAGCGATATAGTTTGTGAAGGTTTTAGAACTTATACTATTGATGGTGAATCAGATTTCCACGTTATTGGTGATATTGAATTATTAGGAGCTAAAACTGGTTCAGATAATATAGAATTACTTGTTGAAAGTGTTTTATTATCTGAAGGTGTCAAGAATAGTAAGTCAGAATGTATTCTTGATGTAGATTCTACTATAATTTCTGAAGCCATCAAAGATGTTAGTGAGTTTGTTAACCTAGAAGATGAATGCAATATAGAAGTTACAGGCACAAAGAGTATAAATAGTTTTGTAGAGTTTAATTCTATAGGTAATATAGAGTGTTATGGTGATCAGACTTTAAACATTAATGGAGATTCTGAATTATCTTTAGAATCTGACTTCGATATAGCAGGAATTAAAAATGCTACAGGACAATTAACTCTACAAAGTGAAGCAGGTATATCTTCAGAAGGGTACCCAGTAGCTGAACATGAAGTTTCTATTAGTACTACTGGAGAAATTGAGATAGTAGCTAGAAAAGATGTTGTAGGATTTGCCGAAATTGAAGGTAATGTTTATGTAGATATTCAGACAGAGATAACTTTATCAATAGATGGATTATCTATATTCAATAGTGAATGTGAATTTGAAGCAACAGGCATTAAAAATGTAGAGGCTATTATTGAAGTAATAGCAGAGAGTAATATATTATCAACTGGCTCATCTACTGTTCCATTAGATGGTTTTATAATTGAGAGAAGAATAGCAGATGGTCAATGGGAACTCTTTGATACAGTAGATAAAGATACTTTTACTTTACAAGATTGTTACGAGTTATTTGAAGATGGAATACAATACTGTTATCGAGTTAAGAGAGTAAACGAGTTTACAAGTGAAGAGTCAGATTGGTCTAATATAGATTGTGTAAATTATAGTATTACAGAGCAACATTTTGAAGGCGAAGCTGTATTTATAGCAGAAGCTGGTATTGATGTTGAGTATGAAGCTTTACTTACATTATTTGGTGAAGCTATAGTTGAAGATGAATCTGATTTAGATGTAAGTGGAATTAAGTCTGTTAATGGTTTAAGTGAAGTATCTGGAAGTAGCGATATTGAAGTTATAGGAATTAAGAATGCTAAAGGTTACGGAGAATTAGTTCAAGATTCAAGTATTGAAATTAGCGGAAAAGTAAATTCTGAAGGATTTGTAGAGTTAGATTTACTTTCTGATATTGAAGTAGTTGGTATTAAATCTGTTAATGGTTATGCTGAATTTATTGGAGAAAGTAATATTGAAGTTCAAGGATATCAGACAGCCAGTCATTCAGTTAGTTTATATGTGAATAGTACAATAGAGATTGAAGCTTTAAGATCTACAGATTCAGAAGTTACAATAGAAGAGGAAACAGACTTAGAGATTGTTGGACAGAAACAAGCATTTGGAAATACTCAATTAGGTCAAGTTTCCGATTTTGAAGTTATAGGTAAGTCTAGTTTAAGAGGATTAGTAGATCTTAATACAGAATCCAATATTGAAGTAGTTGGTATTAAATCTGTTAACGGTTTTGCTGTTGTAGAAGATGAATCTGTAATATCATATCTAGGTACACAAATTGCAGAACATCAGGCTAATTTTTATATATTATCAGATATCGAAGTAATAGGTGTAAAAGATGTTAATGGAATAGCCGAGATAATAGGTCAGTCTGATATAGACTTGTATGGAAATAAAAATGTTACAGGCGAATCTCTAATAGAGGATAATTCTTCTATAGCAGTAATAGGGTTACAAATTGCAGAACATGAAATTAATGTAAGCTCAATCGCTGATATAGAAGTAACAAGGACTAAGTCAGTATCAGGTTATTTAGAATTTGAATCTATTCTTAACTTAGATATATCTGGATCTAAAGATGTAATAGCTGAAGCTATAGTAGAAGATAGTTGCGATATTGAATGTTCTGGATTTAAAGAAGTTGATGCTTTAGCAGTTATAGAGTCGGACACTATTATAGAAGTCTCTTCAACTAAATTTGTTGAAGGTTTTGCAGAATTAGAAGATGTTACAGAATTAGGTATATTAGGTTTACAAGTTGCTGAACATCAGGTTAATTTCTATATTATATCTGAAATTGAGATAGTCGGAATTAAGTCAGTAGCAGGTCAGGTAGAGTTAGAGAATAATACTGATGTAGAAACAGCAGGTATTAAGACATCTTCAGGTTTATCAGAATTAAATCTTGAAGACGACTTAGTAATAGAAGGGTATAAAGACCCTACTGGGATTGTTATTTTAGAAGACACGTCTTCTATTGATCTGAAGCAAAGAAAAGATGTTAAAGGATTAGCTGAGTTTAATACAGTTATTACTGCTATTATAGAGTATGAACTGTTTATGCAACAATCAGGATTAGCTACGTTAAGAGATACTGCTAATATAGTAATTAGTGGAAGTAAGTCAGTATTAGGCGGAGCTATTGTAGAAGATAAAGCAGACATTGAATTATATCCATTAAAATCAATTGTTAAAGATATAGAATTAGAAGTTATTTCAGCTTTAGAAGTAAATGGCTTTAAGAGTAAAGTAGAGAGTATTTCTTTAGAGTCTGGAACTGATTTAGAAACATACGGAATTAAAGAAGTACTACACGAAACAGTTATTGAGAATGAAGTAGATATATTAGCAGAAGGTTATAAAGAAGTTAATGGGCATTTAGAATTAAGTTTAGAATCAAATATCAATGTAGTAGGTATTCAGGTAGCTACCCATTTAGTAAATATTAGTGAACAGGCTAATATAGAAGTAACTGGAATTAAGTCGGTAGATGGTTTTGCAGAAATAGCTGAAGAATCTGATTTAGAGTTATTAGGCAGTAAAGCTACTAGAGGTTATATCACATTAGAACAAACTGCAAATATCGTTATTATCGGCGGTTTAGTAACAGACAGCGAAGCTACTTTAGAAGACGACTCAGTAATAGAAGTTGATGGATACAAAGAAACTATAGCAGAAGTTGATTTTATAACAGAAATCGACATAGAGATAGTCGGTATTAAAGAAGTAAATGGCTATGTAGAGGTAATAAGTGAGTCCGAAGTTATACCTTTAGGGTTACAGATTGCCGAACATGAAGCTAATTTCTATACACTATCGGAAATCGAGATACTAGGTATTAAAGAAGTTAGTGGTCTTTCTGTTTTAGAAGATGAAAGTATTGTAGAAGTAGAAGGTATTACAGGACTTCTAGGGTATTCTGAAATTGAAGTAGAATCAAGTATTGAGATAGTCGGTATTAAGAGTGTTGAAGGATTTGCAGAATTAGATCAAGTTACAGCTATTGATATTATTGGACTAACCGACCAAGAATATCTATCGGAGTTTGAAGCTCTTGTAGATATTGATGTAGTTGGTCAAAAAGCAGTATTACACGAAGCAAGTATAGAAGAAACATCAACAATAGAAGTTAGTCCTACTTCTGAACACTTTGGACTAGTAGAATTAGAACAAGAATCTGATTTATATGTGGAAGGTTACAAAGATAAGTCAGAAGAAATCGTTTTAGAACAAGAAGTAAATATAGAAGTAGTAGGAATTAAAGAAGTTAATGGATTTGTAGAAATTGTAAGTGAATCTGATGTTACTGGATTAGGGTTACAAGTTGCAGATCATCAAATTAACTTATACGCAGTATCAGATATTGAAATAGTTGGAATAAAAGAAGTAAACGGATTAGTTGAATTAGAAGTAGCGTCAGAAATTGAATGTTCAGGTATTTCTGCATTTAATAGAAGAGAAGGCGAAGCTTCTTTCGACGCTGTAACAGATATTGAATGTCAGGGATATAAAGAGAATATTGCAGAACTTACTGCAGAAGTAGATATTGAAATTACCTACATTAAACTTTCGACATTCAGTAAAATAAGAATAAGTGGCTACCTAGTTTATAAAGATCAATTAGAGGGTTACTTAGAAAAAGACCTAGTAAGAGTAAAGGGTTACTTAGTATATTCAGAACGATTAGAGGGTTATTTAGACGAAGAACATAGAAAGTTGAAGGGTGTCTTAGTTGCCAAAGAAACAATTGACGGCTATATGTAAATAGGGAGGAGTGGATAGTATATGACAGCAGTAAACCAAGATATAACTTTGCCAGCAGGAGATTATAGAGAGATTGAAATTTTAGTAACAAAAAAGGACAAAACTCCTATTGATCCTGATAATTTGTCTGTATCTTATTCGTTTTCTAAGTCTGAGAAGTCTGCATCATTGTTTACAAAGAGTTCAGATAATAATGATGAGATAGTTATTTCTACAACTCCCTATACATATCAAAGACGAATGGACGGCAATATAATGGAAGTAGAAGAAATCCAAACCCAAACAATGCTAGTTACAATAAAGATTTTACCCGATGATACCAAAGACCTAAGAGGAGGTTTTTATTATCAGGAAGCAGAAGCTTTCGATACAGTAAACGAAAGACCTTACACACTTATGAAGGGTAAAGTTAATCTTTTAAATACTATTATTAGAAGTGGTGAAGAGTCCGAAGAAGAGTAGGTTGTGAAGAATTTTTTAAATATTATAAAGGAGCGTGATTGTAAATGAGTTTCGTTAAAAATTGGAAGTATGATGCAAATGGTTTACCAGTTGTAGATGCCAAAGAAGGAGATCCGCATTACAGAGCACAAGCAGATATAGTTTTTGTTGAGGTAGCAAAAGCTAATAGGGCTAATTCAAAGATTAGGGAATTTGCCGTAGTTGGAACACCTTCTGCAAAAGCTACTACTGAATACCCAGAACTTGCTACACTGGAGAAGGTGGCAGATGTTAATCATTTTTATGAAACACATTCAGATTTAGTGGTATTTAGAGTAGACTATCGTGGTGAGGGTAGGATTATGGGGCATACAGACCCTAGAAAATAAGAGGAGGAGTTGCTGATGATAAACTTTTTCAAAAATTTGTTTGCGTGGAACAAGACTACAGAAGTATTAGATAAAGTCACAATAGACCCAAAGGTGTACGAAAAACTAACAAAGAACGAATTAGTAAAAGAATTGTGGTCAAGAAATATTGATCATAATAAGAGAATGGTAAAACAACAACTTATTGATTTGCTTGTTGAAGATGATAAGAAAAAATTATAATTTTGTAAAGGAGTGGATTTGAATGAGCTTTTTTAAAGCTGACAACTACGCACAAATTCCTACTGAGTATAAAGCCTTAGCTGATTTTATTTTTGTAGAAGAAAGTGTGCCGTACGGTAGTTATCCAACTAAGAAATTTCGATGTGTGAAGCAACCTGCTATGGATACACCAGAAAGAATAATGGGTGTTAAAGGAAGTCAATCTTATACGGAAACATTACAACCTAGGGTAGTTCCTGGAACAGTTGTAGTTACTGGTCCTACTGTAGATGCGGAAGATCCTACTAATGTAGTACTAACTGACGATGGCAAAGATTTTTATAAATTAGCTTTAGATGCAAACAACCATTTTACTATTAAATCGGCAGTTACAGGTCCTCTTGGTTATTATTTAACAATTATGCCACAACCAGTAGCATACGAAGATGAAGATAATAAAGTAATTCAAGATGTTGATTTGGCAGCTAGTTTTGCCAGCAACCATTTAACAGTTAAACTGGGATTGGAAGACTCTGCAGGAGCAGTTGCAGAAGTTGGCGACAGTAATAAAATTGAAATTGAATTTGATAAGCATGGTGAACATGGTAATGATTGGGAAGTAGAGATTGAATCAGATAATACAGTTGTTCAAGCTTTAGCTGTTTCGAGAAATACTACTGCTAAAGTATTAACAATTAGGTTAGCTACTGGAGCAGTTGCAGATGATCCTGCATCACTAGCTGTTGAAAGTGGAGGTGCAGGTACTACTTCAGTTGTTACAGTAGAAGCTACAGCTGCAGGTGCTTATGACGGAGTTCTTGGTAATGATATTGAAGTAGTCTTTGAAGATGAAGGATCAGCTAATTTATCAGCTTCATACAATGAGGGAGTTATTACTGTTAACTTTGGTGGGGATGCTACAGCTACTCCGACAGCAGTTGCTGGAGTTATTAATGGTATTACAGGGTTTGATGCTACTGTTACTACTGACGAAGAAAACTTTGCTTCCGCAGACGATTTAGGAAGTAAAGGATTTTTAGAAGGTGGAACTAACTTACTTGACGCTGTAGCTAATACAAGAACATTAGTAAAAACTGCCGTTGAGCTATTAGAAATTGATGATTTACAAGCTTGGTCAGTTAATGTAGGTGCTCACGGAGCAGTTGCTTTTACTTCCACAGATGATGGAACTTATGAGTTTGCAGATGGTGACGATGGTGGAGAGTTAGATGATACTAAAAATACTTTAGCCACTTTAAGAGCAACAATTCATGCTTTAACAGCTTTTGAATGTACTGCAGTTACTGGTAGTGGGGTAGTAGATGAAGATGAATTATTAGATCAGGTAGTGTTTAATTCTTATCTAGTTGATTCTGGTGGAACAGAAAGAGGAGAAGTTAACAGAACAACTGGCTTAATGAGTGTTAACTTTGGAGTTAATACTGTATTAGATCCGACTGTTATTGCCAAACATTATAGATACAACAGGGCAAAGGTTGATAATCCTACAAACATTGCTTTAGCCTATCCCCAGTATACTACAGTTTACGTAGATTTACGAGGTGAAGGTAGGATTTATCATTCTGCACACCCATTTAGTAGATAATTGGGAAAAACTGTTATCATTTTTCGCCAAAAGTTGGGTTTTTGCTATTTTACTACATTCTTGGGCCACCTGGACCTCGAGTGGTCCAGTACGGTTCCATGGGCGTGGTAATATATTTGTAATTAAAAGGTGGTGCTTAAAATTGTGAGCGAAAAACCGTATAAAAATAAAGAAACATTTTTTATAGACCCAGTAGAAGGACTTAATACAGGAGTCTTAAAAACTTTAGATCTTGTAGTAACACAGTTGCCTGTAGAAATTGGCAGTTATCCTACAGAAAAGTTTGTAGTAACGGCAGGTAAAAAGTATGGTAACTTGTGGAGTGATAATCCTTGGAGTGATATTTTAGATGATGAACCTTTGGGTAATATTTACGATTTACAACTGTTTCTTGATAAATACTATTTCCTAGATATTGGGATAATTTATAACAGAGGTAACACTAAGTACAACTCCAGTGGAGAAGTCGAAAAAGATGTACATGGTAATACTCTTTTTACAGATAAACTTGTAAGAATTTATGAAGCTTCAAGGCATGTAGATAATGCTCCCACTAATTTTATGTTTAAAGTTTTTGAAGATAATGGAACAACTCCAATTACAAACGCTACAGCAACAGTTAGACTTGGAAATAAGGAAACAGTAATAGACTATGATGAAGATAATGCACTCTATACGGGAGAAGTTTACGGTATAGGTAATGGAACACTTACTATAGAAGCTGATGGATTTGAAGATTATATTATGCCTGTAGTTCTTTCACCACATAGTGTAATACAGGTTGCCAAAATGAGACAAGAAGCAGGTTATCTTGATAATTATCTTACAATAGTTATGGATGCAAGTGCCTAATTTTGACAGGGGGGAAAGTTTAGATGAGGGTTAAAAGCGTAAAAAGAAAACTACTTAGTAGACAAGAAACTGTATATGACGTGTACAACTCTCATCCTTATATAAAAATTTAATTTAAAGGGATAGCCTGACGAGGCGAAAAGCAGTTCCTGACTGCCATCCCTTTAACAATTCTCAGGAACATATCTGCAGGAGGTATAATAAAATGATGGGAATATATTGTATTTACAACAAAGTTAGTAAAAAGATTTACATCGGCAGTTCTTTTGATATAAAAAAAAGGTGGGTTGCTCACAAAAGTGACCTAAGAACTAGACGGAGTAATAATAGCTATCTACAAAGGGCTTGGGATAAATATGGGGAAGATAGTTTTGAGTTTAAAATTTTAGAAACAGTTAATGATAAAGAAGTGCTCTACCAAAGAGAACAATATTGGATGGATAAAACATCCTGCTACAACAGGAGCATCGGGTATAATATCTGTGAAAGTGCATGCGGACATGAGGTTTCAGAAGAAAGTAAACAAAAACTCAAAAGAAGTCTTTTGTCATCAGATAAATTGCTTAGGGGTGAGAAACACCCTAGAGCAGTGCTTACTGAGGGACTTGTTCGGTTTATATTAAAACTGTATATAGACAATATTCAATGTTGGGGATTGACTGGAAGAATTTCAAGATTCTTTGATATAAGTCGACCTTGTGTGGAACATATTGTTTATAGAAGAAGTTGGAAGAAAGTGATACCATTTAGTGAAAGGGAATTTAGTGATTTTGTTGAAACCAACAATATCGACTTAGATTATCTTTTAGTTTATCGCAAGAGTCACCAAAAACAGCACTCCAAGAATAAGCTCACGGAATCAGAAGCTCGATTTGTTCTGTCGCTCTATACTTATTGTGACTATGATGTGGCATTTTATCGTGATCTTGCAAAAAAATATAATGTAACTTACGAGAATTTTGGTCATATAAGGCGTAGAAGTGGTTGGAAACACCTCACCCCATATCCACCTAACCAACTTAGGCTAATGTTACAAGAAAGGGGAATACTTTATATTGAGAGTAAAAACTGTAAAGCGGTTTAACCTTAGCCACCCCGAACCAGTTTTTGATGTTTATAACTCTAAACCCTTTCATAATTTTCTAGTACCTTGTCGAGATAGTGCAATAGTTTCGCACAATTGTGCATCCCTTAATAAAATAGGGGCATAGGGGAGTAATCTTCTATGAAAACCTTGTGAATTCAGGGAAACTCCTCTTGAAGGACAATCCTGAGCCAAGCCTTTGAACCTAAAGGAAGGTGCAACGACCATTCCGTAAGGAAGTAGGACTTAAGAGAGTTCGAAGCGCAAGGTATCCTGTAGAAGGATAATGATATGGTCTGTTCTCATAAGTAATTATGAGAGATTTATCGGAATCGGATAAATCGTAACATAAAGTGACGAGTTGAACTTCTCACCAGGTGCTAATGTTAAACTTCAAAAGTCTAAAGTAATGAAAGTCTATCTGACTGTTAAAAGGCGTATGGAATCAAGATATCAAAAATTAGGAGAAATGCCAGGAATTCTCTTTCTAGTTTCTTCTAAAAAGTCAGAGCACGACTTTCTTGAGCAATACGCCAAAACAGTTATTGATAAAAATCATGTGTTAATTGTTGATGAGCCTTTGTGGAGGATTAAGCCTGCTAGTAACTATTCAGGTAAAATGTTTCAAGTTGCTGTAGGAGATAAAAGAATAACGAGTAAAATTATTAGCGAAAAAGAAGATCCTGACAGCTTTATTGAACAAGGGTTTAAAATTATAGATGTTCCTATAGAACACCGTGAAGCTTTTGAGCTAGACGCTGATTCCGCCTTACAGGATATCGCAGGTATTTCTTCTGTTTCGTCAACTAAATTTATTAGCATGAGCCAGTTAGAAACTTGTCTGACAGAAAAAAGATTAAATCCTTTTAGGTCAAATATCCTTACTATTGGTTTGCACGACAACATGAAAATAGAGGATTTTTTCTTGCCAGACACTATCTCTCCTAATATCAAATCAGCTTTTAACTTTATCCACATTGATACCAGTTGGAAAGCCGATATAACAGGAATTAGTATGATATCAATAGGGAAAAATAAGAAAGTATCAAAGTATGTCCAAGGTAGCCTTACAGAAGAACTAGATGCAACTTATACCCATGTTTTTACAGTTGGTATTAAAGCTCCTGCTGATTCTGAAATTTCTTTTGCTAAAACGAGAGATTTTATTTATCATCTCCGAGACATTGGAGTTAGTATAACAGGAATTTCTTTGGACGGATATCAGTCTGTTGATACATCTCAAATTTTTACACAGGCGGGGTTTTCTTCTGCTTTAATTTCTGTAGACAAAACCGCAGACCCCTACCTAGCTCTTCGTTCCGCAATTGCAGAGGAAAGAATAGATCTCCTTAGTATTGAGGAAATGGAAATGGAATTAACCGAGCTTGAAAAAGATAATATGACAGGGAAGATTGACCACCCAGAAAATGGCTCGAAGGATCTAGCGGACAGTCTTTGTGGTGCACATTATAATGCCACAAGATTTAAGATGTTACCTCATTTAAAACATGCTTCTGGAGATGCTACCGATGCAATTGATTTATACTCCGCAGATGTAGAGAGATCAGCGAGAGAAGATAAAAATCTTCTTGGGATTGACGGAGATGTAATGATTGGTAAAAAATTAGGAGATTTAAAAGGCTGGCAGGACTCAGATATTCTGGATTGGTGAAAATTTATATCGTCAGACTTTAAAGGGGATAGGGTCGCTCCCAAAAAGTAGTTTTCCTGAACTACCTTCCTCTTTTATTTTAAGCAGGATAAATACAGCAGGAGGTATTAACTTGGAAACAAAAATTTGTGGAAAATGTGGAGAAGAAAAGCCTTTTACTCTAGAGTTTTTTAGTGAACGCAGTGATACTAAAAGGCTAAGATCAGAATGTAAGGTTTGTAGAAGAGAATATCAAAGACAGTATCATAAAAAGAACTATGAAGAGAATAAAGAAAGATACATGGAAAAGGCAAAGGAATGGTATAAAGAGAATAGAGAAAGAAAGCAAGAAAAGTGTAAAGAATGGTATAAAGAGAATAAGGATGCTCACAAGGAAAATGGTAGAAAGTGGTATGAAGAGAATAAAGAAAGAAGGCTGGAAAAGTGTAAAGAATGGCATAAAAATAACCTAGGAAAAGCTTCGGAATATTCTAAACGGTGGAGAGACACAAATAGAGAAAAAGCCCAAGCTAGTCAAAGAGACTACTACAAAAGAAACAAAGAAAAAAGGCTCGCATATCATAAAGAGTATATTAGAACTAATATAAATGCTAATATTGCTAAGAAGTTGAGAGTCAGAGTTTGGCAAGCGTTAAAGGGTAGAGCTACCCCCTCATCTTCAACTTTAGAGGTATTGGGATGTTCCATTGAAACATTGAAGAAACAATTTACTTCTCAATTCAGAGAGGGTATGACATGGGAAAAGTTTATGAGTGGAGAGATCCACATCGACCATATTATACCATGTAGCTCATTTAATTTAGAAGATCCTGAAGAACAAAAGAGATGCTTTCATTGTACAAACTTACAACCATTATGGGCAGAAGATAACTTGAAAAAGAGTGCAAAATTAGATTATGTTATATAAAGTTTAATCACGGTTGGTGTGAGGAGATGGTTCAGTTGGAAATTAAGTTTAACCCAATTATATCAAAATTACAAGAAGCAAAAGAATCCATAGAGAAATGGGATAAATTAATAAAAGCAATGCCAGCTTGGTTAAAAACCGCTATTAAAGAAGTTGAGGAAGGCGAGAAAGATAAATACTCTGATAAAAGAGTAACTATGAATTCTAGTGGCAAAAACTATATTTATGTCAATCAAAAAGGTAAGCCAAATGTCCCTTGGAACAAGAACGCTAAGGAAGAATTTGGTGATGAATTTTTTGGCTTTCTCTTATATTATGAAAGAAAAAGAAAAGGAAAATAATATTTTTGAGTTTATTATACGGGTTGAAAGTGACTTAAAATATTTAGGAATGGAGGAGAGTCAAATAAATGAAAATATCGGGCTTTGGGCGTGAACTTGTTTTATTTGAAGCAAGTAAAAAGGGGAAACAAAAACAAATTTCGACAATTAAAAATGACAATAAGTCAGACGACTACCTTATGGACATAATGGACATGTCAAAACTGGAAAACTTGCATAGTTTCAGGAAAATATCTCAAGAAAGATTTATGCAATACGACAGTTATGACGGGATAGCAGAAGATATTGTTATCAGTTCCGCCCTCGAGATGTACGCAGACGATAGTTGCCAATACGATGCAGAGGGTAATATTATATGTATTGAAGCGGAAGATAAAAAAGTAAAAGAATTTGCAGAAAATATACTTGATGTAACAGATATGCACAGAAAGATTTGGAGTGTTGCTTATTCTACTGGTAAATACGGAGACCAGTATATCGAACTTTTTACACAGGAAGAAATAGATAAACTTTCTGAAGGGGTGGAGTATAGAGAAAAGGAGACTACAAGTAATTCAGAAAAAGTAGTTTCTTCTTATGATATTGGTAGTTCGGCAAAGCTTGAAACTTTAAAAATAACTGAAGAGGGCACAGAAGAAACAAAGTCAAAGAACGAAAAAGGAAAGTTATTAGAAACCATAGATATTTGTGATAACCCTGAGTCTATCTTTGACCTCCAAGAATTTGGTAAAACTGTTGGCTTTGTTCGAGTAGAAAAAAATAAAAAAACCCAACAGGAAGAAATCAAAACTTACCCTCCGACAAAATTTGTTCATATGTATCTTGAAAGACCGTCTTCAAGAAAACGAGATATTTTTGAAGCTAAGTATAGAAATGAAGAAACAGGTAAGGTAGAAGAAAAAGAATTTAAGGTAGTACGTGGAAAATCTATGATTCACGATATTTACCAAATACAACAAATTATTCAACTGTTAGAAGATAGTCTTATTTTAAACAGACTTAGTAAATCTTCTATTATTCGACTATTGTCGGTTGAAGTTGGGGATATGCCAAGAGGGGAAGTCAGAAAACTTTTACAAAGAATTAAAAGCAAGTTAGAGCAGAAAATAAATATGAATACCGACACTGGAGTATACGGTTCACACAGTTCTCCTGCCCCAATTGATAATATGGTGTTTCTACCTACAAGAGGAGGAAAAGGTGCAATACAACATGATTCCGTAGGCGGAGATGTTGATGTAAGATCTATAGTTGATATTGACTATTTTGTTAATAAAAAATTTGGTGGCTTAAAAATTCCTAAACAGTATTTGGGTTTTGACGAAGCTAACCCTGGTATGGGTAGTGGGCTGTCTTTAACCAAGATGGATGCTAGATATGGTAGGACTATTAAAAGGTTACAGACCGCTATTATAAGAGGGATAACAACCTTGATCAATTATTATTTGATTGACAGGGGTATGCCTAACAGTATAAATGAGTTTCAGGTAAGAATGGTTACTCCTTCTACTGTCGAGGATTCTGAAAGAGAAGAAATGTTACAAAATAGAATCCAGATTACCAGTGCTTTTCTAATGTTATTCAACGACTTAGGAGACGTGGTAGACAAAGAAAAAATGATCAACTTTGTGGCAGATTATATTATGAGAGAACCTGCTGTAAAGGATATGATTGACAAAGAGAAACTTCTAAAAGACAAAGAAGAAACTGATGAAACTGATGAATTTTAATAGATAGATAAGGTGGTGTTTCTATAAATGGGTAGTGAAGTTTTAAAGGTTAAAGTAAAACACAATGATCCTAATTATAGTAAAATTTTTAACTTCGACCTAGACTTTACCGCAGACGCAACAAGTGGTAGACCTGTAGCCGATGTTGGAGTTTTACAGAGAGCAAGTAATGGGCCTGATTCTTATTATTATCTGTGTAAGATAAGAAGAGACGAAGAACCTTCGGGTGATGGGAAAGACTACGACATAGTTGAAATTTCTTATAACATAGCAGATAAAGACCAAAAAAGTTCTACTAAGGATTATAACTTGTTTGGGATGATGTATAACCCTGATACTGGACATTGTTATCTGTCCGATTCGGCTCTTGATTCGTATATACCTCTAGTTGATTGTATGGGGGTATTTAAAGATATGGTAGAGGACACAATTTTAAGTGTTTATGAAGATAAGGGAAATTCGGATGAACTTATTGAAAAAACCGAAGAACTTCTAAGAGAAATCAAGCTTGACGCACCCGATATTGATAAACTTTTCCAAAAGATGAAATTTATAACAAGAACAAAAGAAAGCCCTTCCACAAATGACTACATAGAACCAGAATACGGGCTAAATGTATATCCTATTTACAAAAAGGCACTGGGGGGTATTTCTTCATTCGATCCTTTTTCAGAACCAACTCTTTTAGGAAGTTTAATCGCTTATAAAAAGCAAAAAGGATTTGATCAAGACAGTACAGATTCAACAGCTCAAGGCACTAAAGAAGTCTTATCTGACCTATTAGAAGACATGAAGAATAATGACGCTTTTATTGTTGATTGGCTTAAAGACAAATTCGCACCAGAAGTTTTGAAATTATGCATTGCTTATTTAAAGTTCTTTAGTCTGCTTGGTAATTGTGATTTACCAGCAGGTCCAATCAGAACACTTGTGTCTAAGTGTGCGTCAGTTTCCGAAGCCTTAGGAGATTTATCAGCAACGGAGTATTTACATAAGGAGTTACTTAAAAATTTCTATTCTATTGACTTATTAAAATCAAAAGAAGACGAATTGGACAGTCTTAGTACTATGGAATATCTCTGTGCAAACCCATTTTTCAATCCAGAATTACAGGAAATATGGAAAACATTAACAGAGTCTTTTCCTAGTTATATAATTGATATTGGTAGCCCTGAGCTTTCTCCTGAAGTAGAAACTGCTTTAAAAAGAGCAAACAAACTACTTAAGGAGAAGAAACCTCTAGTTGAGGTAGCAAACATTACAGACTTTACCAGTTTTCCTGCTGATGCAGGTTTATTGGGTTCTTCTGTTATTCCAGAACCGAGTAGGGATGATTATAACTATCTTATTACGCATTTAGAACAAAACAAATCAGCACTAGAGGTTATGCAAATAAGTTCCAAGGCTCTACAGAAATCAGTTAAAAATGTTGTAGATTCAAAAGTGGTTACAAGAATAGATTTTGAAAACTTATTAAAAAAGATCCAGGAAAATGAGACTATAGGTCCTGTTATTACCTTGCTGACTAAAAAGGTAGCAGAAGCTATTGCTTTAATTTACCAAGCTCTTAATACTAAAGTCTTTTCCAAGTAAATTTAAGGCGGTGAACTAGTTGGTTCCATTAAAACATAATGATGTAGTTAAACTTTTACCAATGATTAATATAAAGCTAAAGAGAATGCAAAGAAATAAATCACTCGACCCCTCTCTGATTATGAGTTTACGATTATTTATCGTTGGTCTTGCCCGATTAATGCAGTATTTTCGTAGCTTGGAAAATCCAGACCCAGAAGCAAAGGGGTATAGGACTAAAGTTCTTTTTAGATTTTATGATTTTAAATACTGGGCAGAAACAGCCAAAGCAGATACTAAAATACCAATGGCTCGACTATTAGATAGAAGACGGTATCAAAATTTGAGTATGTTGTTTCTAAATCTAAAGGAAGCAAATAAAACGCTAACCCCTGAAACAGAAAAAATATTTTTATTGATGACAATTGTTTTTGTTATAGAACTTTATTCGCTTATGATGTTCTTTTGTACTGCAAACCTAGATCCAACTTTTCTTAGAGGTAATGCCCCTAAGAAAGCGGTCAAGACAATGTTAGCATTTAGAAAGAAAGCTACACTTCCTATAAATTATTACACTGCCTTAAAAAATGATCCGACAGATATTGTTACAAACACAAAAGTAGAAAAAGCCTTGGCTAACATGTTGCCATTTTTAGGGAAAAATCTCAGAGCTTTAATTACATTTAACAAAAGGCTGGTGCAGTAATAATGGAAAGACAAGAGGCATTAAAGGGGCTATTTCGGATAAAAAGCTTTTATCATTTAGATATTTCTGAGCAGTTAGATAAACTTGGGAGTGCAGAAGATGTTCCAGAAGATGTCGAAAATTTTATAAACAAGTACGACTATAAGATAGAACATTTTTTGGAAAATCTTAAAGAAAAAGAATTTTATAAATCCCTTAAAAATCCTAAGACAGATTTTGTTGCTTTAAAAGGATTAAGCTCCCTGATAACCCATGCTCTTATTGAGGTTGAAAAAAAACCAGAACAAAAGCCCCTAATAGTTGAAAAACTGAAGGTAGTGGAAGTTACAAAAGCTTTACAGACCTACCTGCTTACAGATAACAAAGATGAAACTTTTCAACTTATAAAAGAAATAAAAGAAACTATAAATAATATTGAAGAAGTGGGTGAAAATAAATGAATATAGAATTACTATTTCCTTTTTATAGAGATGCAAAAGTAATTAGATCGTATAGGGTAGAAAATTTTGACCTTTACGATTCACGATATATATTCGAGCCATTAACTAATACTTACATGGTTGATACTGTCAATGAACAGTTTAAAGACAATAATACTATTGTGAAAATTTTTAGGATTATGCCAAATGATGTGTACTTTTATGATGGACATGATCCAATGAAAAAGATTTATTTTAGCAGTGAAAGCCGTCCAAAAACAATAAATGTACAGGTTACAGAACTAGATTATGGTAGACTGGTCAGGGAAGAAATTAGTTTAGAAACTGTAGACGGACAGCTACAAGCTGTCAGAAAACTTCTTAGTGGTTATGACATGGTTCCAGTTTTTGACACTTCCTATATCACAAATGCCAGTTCTAATTCCTCAACCTCTGTAGAAGAATTAGCAGAAGGGGTAAAGATTTTATGTGAGGATTCTGGTAAAGCCAGAACAAAGGCAAGATTATTAAGTGAAAATTTAAAAGAAGAATTTGATGATGTTGTTACACAGCCTATATCCTCAGACGACTTAATGTACTTCACTTTTAAGTCCGAGCCTTACAAAATGGCTCTTGAACATTATTTTGCAAATAAAACCGCCACTGAAAAAATACCTCTCTTAGTAGGAATTTCAGGTATTGCTAAAAGTGCAACAATTAAGGAACTAACCGATAAATTTGGATATCGTATGATTGACTTGAGGGCAAGCTTTTTATCTAGGTTGGATGTTGATGGTTTAAAAAATATCCAATCTACTGGTGAAGGGGGGAATGTTTCCGAACCAGCACCAACTGAGGAATTTCTTACAGCTACAGACGAGTATTTAGCTTTTTCTCGAGGCATGGTTATAAAAATAAAAAACAAATTAACTGAATTAGAATCCCAGCTTGCTGAGTATGATCCTGATGCTTCGTTGGGTTATTTGGAAGGCATTTATTCCCCAGAAGAAGAAATGAAGAAAAAAATTACAGCACTCAAGCCTATCTTGGCTAAGTTTGAGGAAGCCTCAAAAACACCTGTTTTGTTTTTAGATGAATTAAGCAGATCCGATAAGGCAATCAGGGGGGCACTGACGACTATCATTAATCAGCGTTTGTATGGTACGAGAAATTTAAAAGAGTGTAGAATTGTTGCTGCAACTAATGCACCTATTGGTTATAAGGAAACCGACCCTGGTGGTGGAAATATTATGAGACAAAACTATTTTACCAGTCATTTCCTTACAGATACTTTGGAAGATAAAGCTATTTTAGACAGATTCGATAAATATTTATTAACCCCTGAGATGGTCTATCCAGACTGGATTAAATGGGCTAAAGCACCTAAAAAATCAAAAGATCCTGACACTGGAGAAGTAATAAAGGGTGGGGATCTTCATAAGTATGTTTTAGAATTTATTGAGAATAACGGTGGTCAACCAATAGCCTTTGACCTTACTCCCATTGACAGGGGGTACCCACAGGAAGAAGTAGACAGAGGAACAGAGTTGCCAATTGTACACGCTACTTTTAGAGCTTGGACGGTTATTTCTGATTATCTCAAAAAAAGAGAGATAAAAACTAATTACTATGAAGCCGTTTACGAAACTAGTGAGTATGAAAGTAAAGACCCAGATGCTATGCATATGACTATTACCCCAATGATTATAACAGGTCTTGTGGGGGAAGAACTTGGCAACAAATTTGTTGCATTTATGAAAACAAAAAAAGAGTGGTCAATTTATAAACTACCAAAGGGTGTAGATGTCCTAGACGTGTTGATCGAGGAGTGTTTAGACAACGGACTACCTCTTTCTATTGTTGGTGGTTCAGGAATTGGTAAGACAGCAAGGGTAATGAGGTTTGCTAGAAAAAAGAGAAACTGGAAAACTGAACTAATTCCTCTTTCTACTAAATCACGACTTGATATTATGGGATATCCTTCTCTTGTTGGGGTTGCGGAACATATTGTAGGTGACGCTGACCCTGACGGTCTTCTAAAAGAAGATGTTGCTTTTATGCGAGAAATAACCGAACTACAAAAGGATTCTGGAATTCCCGAAAAAATTACCCAACGAGCACCTGATGGTGATTTAGTGCGAAGAATTAAAGAATGTATCTCAACAAGACCCCAGCAACCGCTTGTTTTATTCTTTGACGAATTTAATCGTTCTATCGACCCTGTAACTCAAACTGCTATTTTCCAAGCAATAAGTGATGGTACCTTTGCTGGAGTGTCTTTCCCAAAAGGTCTTATAAAGGTTGTTCTTGCTGGAAACCCCCCTGATAATGTCACAGGGGAAGCAGGAGCTATCGAAACAGCTTTGGTTTCGAGAACTATACATTTTAGGCAACTGGGTTATACTAAAAAGGATGCAACAGACTTCTTAATGTTTGCCGAAAGAAGTGCTTGGGAAGAACTAGATAAATTTGATAAAAGTTTGCCAAAGTGGGTTAAACCAGAATTTGGTGAAACAGGATACGAGCAAGGAGCTAAAGTTAACCACGAAAACACTTCTTGGGTTTCTTTAGAATTCGAGAATGTTTCTACCCCAGGAGATACTTCAAGCGGTATTTCAAAGGTCTTATTAGATTACCTAAAAGAAGGAAGTAATGTTGAACAAAGGGTGTTGGATATTATTCAATCAGTAGAAAAAGCAGCCATTGATCAAAACACTACTTCCACAAGATCACTCTCGATGTTAAGTGATTTATTAGATAATTTTAATAGAGATAGGACTTTATCTGGCACATTACTGTTACCCCACAAAACTGATCGTGAGGGGTGGAGCACTGAAGCTGGAGATGACGATGATGTTTTTGAAGAACTCCTTGGTAAAATTAATAAACGAATTAAAAATTGGAGTGCTCTGGGTTCTGGTAAAAAATATCCTCTCAGGGGTGGTGGTACAAGAGACCTCCAAGAAATGGTTGATAAGTGGCAGGAAGAATATAAGATATTTGTGAGCAATACAATACCTACCTACAGAGGCACAGGAAAACACAGGATAGATCTTTTTATGGTTACTGATAATCTACTAAAGATTGATGGTGAAATAAGGGAAGCAAGACAAGGACTACTCAACACAAAAGTTGATGAAGAATTTGCGGGTCAATTTTTAGAATACTACAACACTATTTCGGGTATAAGTACCATGGTTACAATTGACGATATTGTTAATGAAGATGTTATTGAAGAATATATTGATCAGGTTTTTGCCAATTCTGGAGGAGAAACTAAGTACATCAAAGAAAATGGTAGCTGGGTACCTATAGTGGTCGATGCCTACAACCATCACGGCGATAAGGTAAGTATAAACTATATTAAAATGATCGAGGTATTTAGTAAACGACTTTCTAATGATGAATTTATGAGTGGGCTAGAGAAATTGATTACCGATTCTGTTGGGGAGTTAGTTATTAAAAGTATCGAGTTTGGTCTTAGGAAAAAGTTAAAAGAAGCAGACTATGACGAGAAAGTACTTTCCAACCATGAGATTTATTTCTTAGTAAGAAAGCTTAAATTTGATAAGATTATTATTAAACAATTCTTAGAGGATGCTAAAAAAGCCGATCCAGATTATAGTGGAGTGGTGGCTGTTGATAAAGACAAGGGCCTGCATGGTATTAGTTCCCAATAATAATATAAACTCAGAATGCGAAAGGAGATGGTTATGTGACTCTACAGGATCTACTAAATGATGTCCTAAGCGTAATAAATTACAGCACTAGTAACCTAGACAATTTGGTGCAAGACAGGGAAGAAATATTTGGGGTAATTGATAGCCAAGAACCTCCTATAATTGTTTTCCTACCTCTACAAAAAACAAGTTTTAGAGGAAATATTGTGTCAGAATTAAACAATACTCTTGTTCTGCAATTTGACAAAATAAATATTAATGATATAATGTCTAGGGTAGGAATATTTATTACGGGTTCTGAAAGTGGCATAGAGGTTACTGCTCGTATTCTGGGTTACTACACGAAATTAGATAGTAAGCTATTCTTAGCTAGTAGCTGGCAACTCTATGTTGCTCTTAATGAAGTAGAATAAGAGGAGGGGATATTATGAAAAAACTAATGGGACTATTACCAACAGAACAGTTAGAAGAGTATATTAAAGAAGCAAGAGGTATCCCCGTAAATAAAAAACAGTTTACAGGTCTTTTAAATCCTGATACGTCAAAAGAGTATCTGTTTCAAATTGTTGTTGAGTCTACTGTAAAAAGGTTTGGCATCTCCTTTACAAATAAAGGATATAATATATTTTCCGATGACCAGACAAATTTTAAAATACACGAAGACTTGGCAGAAAAATCCTCATCTTATTCTACCTTAAGAGAAAAGATTATAAGTAAGTATTCTGATAATGACCTAGAATTAATTGGAAGAGCATTAAAAACTGAAGCCGTGAGATACATGGCACAAAATTATACCAAAGAATTTAGGTTTTTGGCTGACGAGTGTAAAATGATTGCAAAAAAGGAAGCTCCTGCAATAGACCCACAAACGGGGCTTCCTTATATGAGACAGTTAACTCTTGAAATTGGGTATAATGCATCTGAAAAGAAATTTGAACTTTTTTATAATCCAATTTTTATCGCAAGAGGTTGTATGGAAGAAGTTTTTGGCGAGATTATGGAACTGCCAGACACTGCAAATTTCGAAAACTTTGATACAACTTACTTATACGACTGGATGATAAATATTAGTTGTTTTTATATAATGCACGAAATTTTCCATGCGATAAATGGAGAAGTAAAGACCTTTCAGGAAGATAGTAGGGAATTGTCTTTTTTGGATGCTCGTGCTAAAAATATTATTAACGATTTTCACATCAATAACACACTGCAGGAGATGTTTAGAAACAACCCTTATATTATTAAAATTTTTTCCGATGTTCTTGGTGTGCCAGACAGGGGTATAAATATAAAATCTGTAATTGCGGATCACTTCTATTTTCAAGGTTTCCCGTCTGAGAACATTGGGGTTGATACCAACGACCCTGCTCCTTTCCCGAAGAAATTCCCTGAAATTGGGAGTGCTTTGGCACAGGTTATAAATAAAAACTTAATGAGCACAAATGTAGCTGACGGATTTGAATTTAAACCATCAACTCTAGAATCTGAAGATTTTAGCTTACCTCTTACTGATAACTATAAAGTTGCCTTTTGTGGCAATGTTTCCGCACGAAAAGATGGAATTGAGGAACCTATGGAATTTTATGGGATCTGTAGAGATTTGGTTAAGTTTATGTTTGGTCAACCACCTAAAGCAAAGACTTCTTCAGTTACTGCTACTATAGATGACGAAATTAGTGACAGCGATATAGAGGTAGAAGATGTTGAATCTATTTTCTGCCCAATTCCTATGGGTTCTATAGTGAAGGTTAATAGCAGTGGAGAAGTAGGAGTTGTGCATACAGTCCACAGAGACGAAGATGGAAATTGGACATTTAAAGTTTTTAAAGTAGAAAAATCAATAACAGAAGCCAGAGAAAAAATTGTTCCAAAGGGTTGGTCAGTAGTTGAAGAACCTATTGGGGATTTTACGGAAGGGGAATTAACTGTTCTAGAATACCCACAAGAACGAACAGGAGAATCAAAAAAATCTGATCAAAAACAAGGAGAACAAGGAGAACAAGGCGGACAACCACAACAGGGTTCTGGCGGTGAACAAGGTGAACAAGGTGAACA
>Ga0114946_10000741_pt1 | contig 21919 bp, 15 predicted proteins | sample WalLakDeSediment_FD_88676 | JGI IMG/M metagenome (GOLD analysis project Ga0114946, IMG submission 88676) | Lake sediment microbial communities from Walker lake, Nevada to study Microbial Dark Matter (Phase II) - Walker Lake 11/02/13 Deep Sediment | ecosystem: Environmental > Aquatic >...
GCGGCTGGAGGCCGGCGGCACGTACACGCTCCAGAAGTCCTTGCCGGGCATGCGCGAGGCGTGGGCGGTGACCACGGCGCCCGGGAAGATGTTCACCAGCGCGTCGATGTTGGCCCGCGCCTGCGGCCCACCGACCAGGTACAGCTTGGCCGACGGGTCTGCGTAGTGCGTCTCGGCGCCGTAGACCGCGTCCGACATGTCCGGCCGGGTGCCCTCCATGACGTTGCGCCAGTCCGGGTTGTCCAGGAGCAGGCCCAGCGCCCGGTAGTCCCAGCCGTGCGGCCAGGACACCAGGTAGACGTGCTCCAGGTCGCCGCCCAGTCGCAGGAACGCGCGCGCCACCTGGGCGCCCTGGCGTGTGGGGTGGGAGGCGCCGTCGTAGCCGGCACGGTATTCCTGGAACACCCGCACGGTCGTGTTGCCGGCCATCGGCAGGAACAGCGCGGCCAGCAGCGCCCCGTAGACCCACGTGCCCCCGGCGCCCAGGGCGGTGCGCCACAGCCGCCCCAGCACCGGCAACGGCAGCGCCACGAGCACCACCACGGCCGGCAGCGCCCCGGACGCGCGCGAGAGATGCGGCACCTCCACCGGGAACGCCAGGGCCATGGCGCTGGACAGGAGCATCACCGGCACCGCGAGGAGCAGCACGCTGCAGCGCCAGTCCCCGCGCCGCGCCCGCGCCAGCGCCGTCAGGGCGCCGGCGAGCAGCAAGGCGCCGCCCACCGTCTCCAGCGCCGGCCGGGCGGGAGGGCTGTGGAACCACGCCGCGTCGCTGGTGGTGTTGAACATGAGCAGCGCCGACTTCATGTTGATGGCCAGCTGCTCCAGCGGCGCCCGCGCCAGAGCCACCTCGGCCCCGCTCACGCGCGAGACGGTGCGGCCCCAGAAGTCTTCCGGGCGGTCCATGGCGTACCGCAGCAGCGGCGCAAGCGCCACCAACGCCGCGCCGAAGGCCGCCGCCAGGTGGCCGGCCAGCGCCGACGGCAGCAGCGGCGCGCGCGTGCCGGTCCGGCGCGCGCGCCGGAAGTCGAGCCCCAACCTGACCGCCACGGCCAGCCCTATGACGATGGGCATGGGCCGGAAGCCGGAGTAGCCGTACATCCCGACGGCCGTGACCAGCGCCAGTGCCAGCCAGTCGTTGCGGCGACCGCGCTCCAGCGCCCGCAGCAGCAGCCACAGGCAGAGCGCCGCGAAGAACGCGCTGAACCCGGTGCGCAGGCCGATGCGCGTGATCTGGAGATGCCAGGGCGCCAGGGCCAGCGCCAGCGCCGCCAACAGCCCGGCATCGCGGCCGGCCGCCGCCCGGCCCAGCCAGAATACGGCCGGCACGGTCAGGGTGCTCACAACGGCCATGCCGGATTTGAGCGTGAGGAACGCGAGCGGCAGTCCCAGCCACACCAGGAAGGCCGTCCAGTAGAACTGCAGTGGCTCGCGGCCGCCGTTGAGGGGCAGGAAGGTCGGCCGGCCGCCGTCCACCACGGCCCGCACGTCCAGCAGCTTCTCCGTGTGGTCGCTGGTCATCTCGTACGGCAGGCCGTCGAGATCGTAGAAGCGGAAGTAGCCGGCCAGGACCGCGATCAGTACCACCGCGACCACGGTGGCCCCGACGGTGATGGTGACCGGGCGCCCGGTCAGCCAGTCCTTCAGTCTGGCCACCACACGGCCGGGCTCGCCCACCGCCCACAGGAAGAGCGCGCCCCCGCACAGCCACAGCAGCGTGCCCACGGGCTGAAAGCCGTGCTCGGCCCGGCCGGGCTGGCCGTAGCCCAGCACGCCCAGGCCGGCCCCGTTGGGGCCGAAGGCCAGCGGCGCCGCCACGGTGGCCAGCACCACCAGCCCCAGACCCACGCCCAGCGCGCGGCGTCGGCGCCGGGTCCATGGCGGTCCCGCCGGCGCCGGCGTGGGCACCGCGTCCACGGCGGAGCCGTCGGCGCGCAGGGCCAGCAGCCACAGCGCGACGCCCGGCACCAACAGGGCCACGGACAGGATCTGCCGATCCAGCGGCGTGAGTGCCTCGAACCAGGCCAGCGCGCCCAGACCAAAGGGCGCCACCCGGTCCATGGCGTTCTGCCACAGGAGGAAGAGCACCAGCGAGGCGCTCCCGGCTACGGCCGCCAGCGCGGCCGAAGGCTCGCGGCGCAGGGCGTGGGTGAGGCGTGGGGTCACGGTTCGACCTTCCGGTGGTGGTCGGAGGGCGACGGAACGCGGTCCATGCGCGCCTTCAGTCTAACGCCTGCGGCCCGAAGACCGAAGCGCGGCACGGCCGCCGTCGTCATGGCTGCCCGGGCCGCCGGCCGTGGCTTGGGCGTCCAGCGTTCGACCCAGGTCGCTGCCGCGCAGCCCCAGGGTCCACACGGCGCCTATGCCCAGCGCGATCAGGGCCAGTATGGTCACACCGTGCAGCACGATGGCGTACGCCAGCGCGGTGGGCCGCGGCACGTCGCCCAGCGCGGCCAGGGCAATCACCACGGCCGAGTGGAAGACGCCCGCGTAGCCGGGCGACGAGGGCAGGACGGCGAACAGGCCCGTCACACCCAGCACCAGCAGCGCCGCTCCAAACGTGCCGTCCGGGACGAACGCGCGCAGGAAGACCCAGTTCGAGGCGGCGCCCAGCAGCCATACGGCCAGCGTCCACGCGGTCACAAGACCCAGCGTGCGGCCGCGGCGCAGCGGGCCAAAGCCGCCCGCGAAGCGTGCCGTGGCCGCTCCGACGCGCCGGGCCAGACCGGGCGGCGCGCCACCGCTCTCCAGGCCGGAGGCCACCGCCCTGGCCAGCCGCGGCCCGGCGGCGGCCGCCACCAGCATGCCGGCGTATACCAGTGCCGCCAGGCCCATGGCGATTACAGCCAGGTTGGCGGGCTCCGACCATGGGCCCGGTCCAAGCCGTTCCGTCAGCATCAGCGATGCGTGCGCCGGCACCAGGAGCGCCACCAGCACCGCGATCATCAGGAAATCAATGGCTCGCTCCGCCATGATGGTGGCCAGGGCCGTGGCCCCGTCGGCCCGGGTGCGCGTCTGTATCAGCCATGCCCGCAACGGGTCCCCCAACCGCAGCGGGAACACCGCGCTCACCATGTAGCCCACGCACAGGATCTCGAATGCCGGCACGAGCCGGGGGCGGGGGCCGTCGCCGAACAGGGCGCGCCAGCGCACGGTGCGTGCCACTTGCCCCGCCACCACCACCACCAGCCCCGGCGCCAGCCAGCGGTAGTCCGCCTGCCGCAGCGCCGTTGCCAGCTCGGGCCACGACACCCCGCGCACGGCGTACAGCAGGGCCACTACGCTCACCGCCATGCCCAGCCAGAAGCGGGGCTGACGCAGCGCGGAGCGCACCGTGAGGCGGCGCGCTCAGCGCGCCCGGAGGCCGGTCGTGGTCAACCGAGCCTGCGCGCTTTGACCAGCACGTTGACGAACGTGCGCTTGCCGGCCACGCGCGGACCGTCATTGAGCCGGTCCACGGCCCGCAGTGCCGCCACGCCCAGGGAGACGGGGTTCAGGCGGCCCGCGGCCGGCCGGTTGGCGCGGAAGCGGTCGGCGCTGTCGCGCACGGCCCGAGGCAGCAGGCCGCGCTCCAGGAGCGGCTTGCCGATGCCGTAGACGGCGAAGTGCAGGAAGGGCATCGAGAAGTGGGTGGCCTCCTCCAGCTCCTCCATGTGCAGGCCGGCGCCTTCCACCACGGCCGCCAGCTCGTGCGGCCGGTACAGCCGTTCGTGGTTGGTCCAGATGCCCACCAGCGGCCCGCGGCGGAACGGCGCGCCGCCCAGGGCGGTCCAGACGCGGTTGATGGGGTCCCATGCCAGCGGGTAGTCGGCGTGCGGCACCGACGCGGCCAGGATGCCGCCCGGGCGCAGCACCCGCCGCACCTCCCGCAGGGCGAGCGCATCGTCGTGCAGGTGCTCCAGTACCTCGGACATGAGCACCTTGTCGAACGAGCCGTCCGCGAACGGCAACTTGTGGATGTCGCCGCGCGCCAGCGCGGCCGGCACCGACTCCGAGCAGGCCCACGCCAGGCGCCCCACGTCGCCGTCGTAGCCCACCAGCCGCAAGTGGCGCAGGCGGCCCATGGCCATGAGGTAGAAGCCCATGCCGCAGCCCAGGTCCAGCACCGCCTCGCCGTCGCGAAGCTCCAGGTAGTCGAGAAGGATGCGGGCGCGCCGACGATAGGCCATGTCCGGCTCGTCACGCAGGATGCCGTCCAGCACGGCGTGGTCGTCGGCCGTGAGCGAGGCCCATTGGCCTGGCCCGCAGCGGCAGCGCCTGGCCGGCGGGCGGTCCGTGCCGCCCGCCGACGGTGCCGCCGCGACCCGCGCCCCGCTGCCGCGTCGCGCTCGCACGGCACCCTGCAGGGCCGCCTCGTAGCCGTCCAGGGTCCGCGCGGTGTCGAACACCCTGCGCACCTCGTCGCGGCGCGGGGCGTAGCGCGCGCGGTTGCGGATGACCTCCACCAGACCCGCCGCCAGCGCCGGCGGGTCGCACGGGTGCACCAGCCGGCCGAAGCCGGTCTCGCGCACCACCACGCGGGCGCCCGGGATGTCCGAGGCCACCACGGGCGTGCCGCATAGCATGGCCTCCACCTGCACCAGCGCGAACATGTCGGTGCGGCTGGGCAGCGCGAAGACGCTGGACATGCCGTAGAAGTCCGCCATCCGCTCAGGCTCGGTGAGCAGGCCCAGGAAGGTCAGGTGGTCCCGCTGCGCCCGGATCAGCGGCGCGCAGCGCTCGTAGGTGTCCTCGTAGGCCACGCGGCGCTCGCCGGCGAACACCAGGTGCGCCTCCGGCACCTCGCGCCGCACCAACGGCAGCGCCTGGAGCAGGAAGTCGAAGCCCTTCTCGTCCACCCAGCGCCCGGCGAAGCCGATCACCTCCTTGCCCTGCAGGCCCAGCTCCGCGCGCCAGCGATCGATGCGCCGCGCGTCGGGCGCCACGATGTCCACCGGCGGGTAGATGGTGGAGAGCTTGTGCCGGAACGGCCGCAGCAGCCGCGAGTGCTCGGCGTAGTCCTGGCTGTACGACGTCACGCCGTCGGCCAGGCGCGCCGCCTGGCGGAGCACCTGGAAGCCGAAGCGCTCCAGAAGGAGGTTGGCGGCCCCTGCCGGCATCACGAGGTCGCCGTGATGGGTCATGAGCAGCGGCCGGCGGAGAGCGCGGCACAGCAGGGCCACGAGGAGCGCCTCCGGCAGCGGCGTGTGGATCTGCACCACGTCGCTGGGAGCGATCAGGCGCGCCGCCGCCAGGGGAAACGTAGGCGTGACCATGCCGCGGCTGAAGCGCCCCACGGCCGGCAGGCGCACGACGTCCACGCCGCGAACGCGCTCGCGCAAGGGCAGCTCCGGCGAGTGGCGCGCGGTGAGCACGGTCACCTCGTGACCGCGCTCCACGAGACCCTCCGCCACGCGCACCGCGTGCGCCGTCAGTCCGGTCCAGTGAGGGTGGTAGTAGGTCAGGACGGTGAGGATCTTCACAAGCGACGTATTATGCGATCCCCGACCGGCCGGCACAAGGCACGGCGGTACGCCGGTCAGGCGTCCCGGGGCTACTCCGGACCGGGAGCGGCCTCCGGCCCGCGGGCGGCAACGTCGTGCTTACCGCGACCACGGCGCAGGCCGATCAAGAATCCGCGCGTGCCGGCCACGGCCACGTGCCCGTGCTGCAGGACGCGCCGCCGCAGGTCGGTCAGGTCCTCGAGGCGGCGGCCGGCTCGGTCCCCCGGCAGCGTCTCGTAGAGCTCCACCAGCACGCCGTGGGCGGACTTGGGGTGCACGAAGGCTATGCGCCGACCGCCGGTGCCCTCGTAGGGCTGCTCGTCGATCAGGCGCACGCCGGCCGAGCGCATGCGGTCCATGGCCGCGTCGAGATCGTCCACTTCCAGGCAGATGTGGTGCATGCCTGGGCCGCGCTTCCGCAGGAAGCGCGCCACGCCGGAGTCGGCGTCCACCGGCTCGATGAGCTCGATCTCCGCGCCGCCGACGTCGAGGAAGGCCACCACCACGCCCTGTTTCTGCTCCACGTCCGTCGTGGTCACCGCCAGGCCCAGGACGTCGCGGAAGAAGCCCAGGGCCTGCTCGATGTCGGGCACCGCGATGGAGACGTGATCGACTCTGGTGACGCGCATGCTCGCCAGGCTCCGGCGCACGGGCGGCCGCCGGCGGCGGCCGCGGTGAAGGGAGTTCGAGTCTAGCCGTCACGCGCGGATGCGGTCAAGCGCCCGCAGTGAGTGCGGCGCCGCTCAGCCGTGATCGGGCGGGCGGTGCTCTCCCAGCGCCGAGCGCAGCACGGCGCAGATCTCGCCCACGGTGGCATAGGTCTCCACCGCCTCCAGCACGGCCGGCATCACGTTGTCCGCGCCGAGCGCGGCGGCGCGCAAGCGCTCCAGCGCGGCCTGGACACCGGGTCCGTCGCGCCCGGCCCGCAGGCGCTCCATGTCCGCCCGCCGCCGCGGCTCCAGGTCGGTGTCGATGCGCTGCACCTCCACCGCGTCCGCGCTCAGGTCCCGGAAGGCGTTGACCCCCACCACCAGCCGCTCGCCCGTCTCCACCGCCTGTTGGTGGCGGTAGGCGCTGGCGGCTATGCGCGCCGCGAGCCAGCCGCTCTCCACCGCCGGCAGCGCGCCGCCCATGGCGTCGACCTGCTCCATGACGGCCAGCGCCTCTTCTTCCAGGCGATCGGTGAGCGACTCCACCAGGTAGCTGCCCGCGAGAGGGTCCACGGCGTCGGCCACGCCGCTCTCGTGGGCCAGGATCTGCTGCGTGCGCAGGGCCAGACCGGCCGAGGCCTCCGTCGGCAGTCCCAGCGCCTCGTCGTAGGCGTTGGTGTGGAGGCTCTGGGTGCCGCCCAGCACCGCCGCCAGCGCCTGCAACGTGACGCGCACCACGTTGTTGAGCGGCTGCTGGGCGGTGAGGGTGACGCCCGCCGTCTGCGTGTGGAAGCGGAGCATCCGCGACGCGTCGTGGCGCGCGCCAAGGCGCTCCCTGGTGATGCGCGCCCACAGCCGGCGCGCGGCCCGGAACTTGGCCGCCTCCTCCAAGACGTGGTTCTGGGCGGCAAAGAAAAACGACAGGCGCGGCAGGAAGGAGTCCGGATCCAGGCCGCGGGCCATGGCCGCCTCGGCATAGGCGATGGCGTTGCACAGCGTGAACGCGATCTCCTGGGGCGCCGTGGCGCCGGCCTCGCGGATGTGGTAGCCGGAGACCGAAATGGGGTGCCAGCCGGGCACGTGACGCGTGGCGAACTCCAGTACGTCGGTCACCAGGCGCAGCGACGGCCGGGGCGGGAAGATGTACGTGCCGCGAGCGACGTACTCCTTCAGGATGTCGTTCTGTGTGGTGCCGCGCAGGTCGGCGGCGGCCACGCCCCGGCGGCGCGCGGCGGCCACGACCATGGCCAAGAGCAGCGGCGCCGTGGCGTTGATGGTCATGGAGGTGCTCACCCGGTCCAGGGGAATGCCGGCCAGGAGCGCCTCCATGTCCGCCAGCGACGCCACGGACACCCCTACCCGGCCCACCTCGCCGAGCGCGAGGGCGTGATCGGGGTCGTAGCCCAGCTGCGTGGGCAGGTCGAACGCCACCGACAGCCCGGTCTGCCCTCGTTCGATGAGGTAGCGGTAGCGGGCGTTGGACGCCTCGGCCGAGGCGTAGCCGGCGTACTGGCGCATGGTCCACAGGCGACCGCGGTACATGGTGGGGTAGATGCCGCGCGTGAACGGGAACGCCCCCGGGAAGCCCACCCGCTTCAGGTAGTGGCCGTCCGGCAACTCGAGCGGCGAGTACAGGTCGTGGATCTCCAGGTCCGAGTCGGTGCGGAACGCCGGCCGCCGCCGGCCGCCGGCGGCCAAGCCGGGCGCGAGGATGTCCTCGCGCCACTGCCGCCACTGCCGTCGCAGATCGTCAACGCCCATCGCCCGGGCCTCCCCGCCGGCCGCGCGCGCCGCCGCCGACCGGGGTCAATGCCCCAACAGGTCCACGGACACGGAGCGCCGGTGCCAGGTCAGCCGCACCCCGCCAAACCGCCCCAGGGCCGCCCGCGCCCTGGTGTGGAGCGGCTTAAGGTTGGCGGAGCGCACCTTCCACGCCCCGCTCAGCTGGTTGATGACGAGCTGGCTGTCGCCGCGCACTTCGAGCGTCACCCGGTCCGGGTTGGCGGCTGCGGCTGCAACCGCGTCCAGCGCGGCCAGCAGCGCCGCGTACTCGGCCTCGTTGTTGGTCAGGCGTGGTCCGAACTCCAGGCGCACCGCCGGCGACCAGGCGCCGCCGCGCGGTCGGAGGCGGTACGAGCCGTAGCCGCGGCCCGGGTTGCCGATGCTGCCGCCGTCGAAGACGACGGTGAAGTCGGCGTCGCTCACGCGCCGTCCGGCGCGCTTCCGGTGGAGGCCACGGCCTGCGGCTGGGTGACGGCCATCAGCGCGTCGCCCTTGTTCACCGCCGCGCCGGGCGCGACCGCTATGCCCTCGACCACGCCGGCGCGCGGGCTGCGGATCTCGTTCTCCATCTTCATGGCCTCCAGGATGACCAGGCCCTGGTTGGCCTCCACCGCCTCGCCCTCCGAGACCAGGAGCTTCACCACCAACCCCGGCATGGGCGCCGGCACGGTGGCGCCGCCGTGCTCCTCGTGGCGCTGACCGCCCAGGGCGCGCAGCCGCTTCAGGCGCTCCTGCTCCACGTCGACCGCGTAGCGGTCGCCGCCGATCTGGACGTAGTACACGCCGTGGTGGCGCTCCACGTGCAGCTCGAAGCTGCAGTCGTCCACGATCAGCGAGTAGAGGTGCACGCCGTCGATGGACCGCAGGTTGACCCGGTGCGCCTGGCCGTCGATGAGTACCTCGCCCGGCCTGTCCACGTCGACGACGTGGTCGTGGTCCTCGATGGTGGCGATGTACTTCATCGGAGCATCCTCGCCCGGCGGCCGTGCAGCTTCCACTCGCTTGGGCCCTTGGCGGGCGCCAGGTGGCTGATCACCATGCCGTGGCGCTGGTGCGCGAGCAAGGTGGCGCCTATGACCGCGGCCCGCGTGAGCGCCGGGTCGTCGCGCACCTCGGTCACGAACGCCTCGGACAGGAAGTCCGTGTGGTAGCTGCCGCTGATGAACTGCGTCGTGTCCACGATCTTCTGGTGCAGCGGGATGGTGGTCTTGACACCGGCGATGCGGTACTCGTCCAGGGCGCGGCGCATGCGCAGGATGGCGGCGGCGCGGTTCTCCGCCCACACCACCAGCTTGGCCAGGAGCGAATCGTAGTACAGCCCCACGTCCAGCCCCTCGTACAGCGAGCTGTCCACCCTCACGCCGGGACCGGTGGGCTCGATGTGCGCCGCGATGCGCCCGGTGCTGGGCAGGAACTGGTTGTAGGGGTCCTCCGCGTTGATGCGCGCCTCGATGGCATGGCCCGACCAGGCGATCTCCTCTTGCACCAGCCGCAGCTGACGCCCGCCGGCCAGGCGCAGCTGCTGCTTCACAAGATCGACGCCCGTCACCATCTCCGTGACCGGATGCTCCACCTGCAGGCGCGTGTTCATCTCCAGAAAGTAGAAGCCGCCGCCGGGGTCCAGCAGGAACTCGACCGTGCCGGCGTTCTGGTAGCCAACGGCTCGCGCGGCGGCCACCGCCGCCTGGCCCATGCGCGAGCGCAGCTCCGGCGTGGCGAAGGGCGCCGGGCACTCCTCCAGCACCTTCTGGTGCCGGCGCTGCATGGAGCACTCGCGCTCGCCCAGGTGGATGGTGTGGCCGTGGTTGTCCGCCAAGACCTGGATCTCCAAGTGTCGGGCCCCCTCGATGGCCCGCTCCAGGTAGACCTCGTCGTCGCCGAAGGCCTTGAGGGACTCGCGCCGTGCCGCCTCCAGCCCGGCGCGCAGACCGGAGGGGTGGTCGACGCGCCGCAGGCCCTTGCCGCCGCCGCCGGCCGAGGCCTTGATCATGAGCGGGTAGCCGACCTCGGCCGCCGCCGCCTCCGCGCCGTCGTCGGCCAACGCCTCGACGGTGCCGGGCACCACCGGTACTCCGGCCCGCAGCATGGCCTCCCGCGACCGGATCTTGCCGCCCATGATCTCGATGGCCTCCGGCGGCGGTCCGACCCAGGCCAGCCCGGCGTCCATGACGGCGGCCGCGAAGTCGGCCCGTTCCGCCAGGAAGCCGTAGCCGGGATGCACCGCTCCGGCGCCGCTACGGCGTGCCACATCGATGAGCGTGCCGATGTTGAGGTAGCTCTCGGCGGCCGGCGCCGGGCCAATGCGGTAGGCCTCTCGCGCCCGGCGCACGTGCAGGCTGGTGCGGTCCGCGTCCGAGTATACCGCCACCGTGTCCAGGCCGAGCTCGCGGCAGGCACGGATGATGCGCACCGCGATCTCGCCGCGGTTGGCGATGAGCACTTTCCGAATCATGGCGGCGCCTCGACGGACTTGGAGCGGACCTACAGCGGGATGTTGCCGTGCTTCTTGGGCGGCATCTCGTCGCGCTTGTTCTGCAACATCTCCAGCGCGCTGATGATGCGCGGCCGCGTCTCGCGCGGCTCGATCACGTCGTCGATGTAGCCCCAGCTGGCGGCCACGTACGGGTTGGCGAAGCGCTCGCGGTAGAGCTGCACCAGCTCCGCGCGGCGCGCCACCGGGTCCTCGGCCTCCGCCAGCTCGCGGCGGAAGACAATGTTGACCGCTCCCTCCGGGCCCATGACCGCGATCTCGGCGGTGGGCCAGGCCAGGTTGATGTCGCCGCGGATGTGGCGCGAACTCATCACGTCGTACGCGCCGCCGTACGCCTTGCGCGTGATGACGGTGATCTTGGGCACCGTGGCCTCGCAGTAGGCGTACAGGAGCTTGGCGCCGCTGCGGATGATGCCGCCCAACTCCTGGTCCAGTCCCGGCAGGAAGCCGGGCACGTCCTCGAACGTGATGAGCGGGATGTTGAAGCAGTCGCAGAAGCGCACGAAGCGCGCGCCCTTGACGGAGGCGTCGATGTCCAGCACGCCGGCCAGCACCATGGGCTGCTGCGCCACCACGCCAACCGGGCGGCCGTTGAGGCGCGCGAAGCCCACCATCAGGTTCTGCGCGAAGTGCTCGTGCACCTCCAAGAGCTTGCCGTCGTCCACGATGCGGCACACCAGGTCGCGCATGTCGTAGGGGCGGTTGGGCTCGTCCGGCACGATGGTGTCCAACTCCGGGTCGGTGCGCAGGGGATCGTCCGCCGGAGGCTCGAAGGGCGGGTCGTCCATGTTGTTCTGCGGCATGTACGACAGGAGCTGGCGCACCGTGCGCAGGGCCTCGTCCTCGCTGGCGGCGGCGAAGTGCGCCACGCCAGTGGTCCGACTGTGCACGCCGGCCCCGCCCAGCGCGTCGAACGTCACGTCCTCGTGCGTCACGGTCTTGACCACGTCCGGCCCGGTCACGAACATGTGCGACGTGTCCTTGACCATGATCACGAAGTCCGTGATGGCCGGGCTGTACACCGCGCCGCCCGCGCACGGGCCCAGCACCACCGACAGCTGCGGGATGACGCCGCTGGCCATGGTGTTGCGCAGGAAGATGTCGGCGTAGCCACCCAGGCTGACCACGCCCTCCTGGATGCGCGCGCCGCCCGAGTCGTTGAGGCCTATCAGCGGGGCGCCGTTCTTGATGGCCATCTCCATGAGGGCCACGATCTTGTCGGCGTGGGCGCGGCCCAGCGAGCCGCCGTAGACCGTGAAGTCCTGCGAGTACACGTACACCAGGCGCCCGTTGATGGTGCCGTAGCCGCTGACCACGCCGTCGCCCAGATAGCGGCGCTCGGCCATGCCGAACTCGCTCGAGCGGTGCGTGACGAACATGCCCAGCTCGTGGAACGAGTTCTCGTCCAGCAGCACCTCCAAGCGCTCGCGGGCGGTGAGCTTGCCCGCCGCGTGCTGGCGCGCGACTCGTTCCGGGCCGCCGCCGGCGCGGGCCTGGGCGCGCAGCTCGCGCAGCTTGGCGATACGGGGCGGGATCCGGAGATCGTCGCTCACGGTCAGGACGGCTTCAGTTCGTGGCGGGCGATGACCATGCGCTGGATCTCGCTGGTCCCCTCGTAGATCTCCGTGATGCGCGCGTCGCGGAAGTAGCGCTCCACCGGCAGCTCCTTGGAGTAGCCCATGCCGCCGTGGATCTGCACGGCCTTGTCGGTGACGAAGTTGGAGGCCTCGGACGCGTACAGCTTGGCCATGGCCGCCTCGCGCGTGTAGCGGGCGCCGGAGTCCTTCTTGGCCGCCGCGCTGAACGCCAGCAGGCGCGAGGCGTGAATGCGGGTGGCCATGTCCGCCAGCATGAACTGGATGGCCTGGAACTCGGCTATGCTGCGGCCGAAGGCGGAGCGGTCCTTGGCGTAGGTTACCGACGCCTCGTACGCCGCGCGGGCGATGCCGACGGCCTGGGCGGCTATGCCGATGCGGCCGGTGTCCAGGATGGTCATGCCTATCTTGAACCCGTCGCCCTCCTGACCCAGGCGAGCCGCCGCCGGCAGGCGGTAGTCCTGGAACACGAGCTCGCACGTGGCGCTGGCCCGTATGCCGAGCTTGGGCTCCTTCTTGCCGCGCGTGAGCCCGGGCCGGTCGCCCTCCACGATCAACGCCATGGTGGCGCGGTGGTCCGACGCCGGATCGGTGGTGACGATGGTCACGATGTAGTCGGCGATGGGCCCGGAGGTCACCCAGCTCTTCAGGCCGTTGACCACGTAGTCGTCGCCGTCGCGGACGGCCACGGTGCGCATGTTCCCGGCGTCCGACCCGGACTGCGGCTCGGTCAGGCTGTAGGCGCCGATGGCCGCGCCACTGGCCAGTGGAGCGAGGTAGCGCTGCTTCTGCTCCTCGGTGCCGAACTTGGCGATGCCGTAGTTCACGAGCGAGTTGTTGACCGACATGATCACGCCGTGGCTGGCGCAGACGCGGCTGATCTCCTCGATGGCCAGCACGTAGCTCACCGTGTCGGCGCCGCCGCCGCCGTACTCCGCTGGGGCGGTGAGCCCCATCAGCCCCAGCTCGCCCATCTTGCGCACCGTCTCGAATGGGAACTCGCCGCTCTCGTCGATGGCGGCGGCGATGGGCGCCAGCTCGCCCTCCGCAAAGTCGCGGGCCAGGTCGCGGATCATGCGTTGCTCGTCGGTCAGCTCGAAGTCCATGGGCATGCCTCGTGGGTGTGGCGCGTGGGCCGAAACGCGACGGCGGTCACGGCGGACGGCAGGTGATGCGTCACCTTCCCCCTGCGCAGCGGGCTCGCGGGGCCTCCGGCGGCCCATTATATCCGCGGCGCGCCGCGGGCGCACACCCGCGACGCGCGGGTGGGGGGTATAATCAGCGCGCCATGACCAACGCGCGCTTCCCGTACCTGCCGGGCCCGGCGGCCGCGCTGGCGTTGGGCGCCGCTTTGCTGGGTCTGGGCGCCGTCCTGGCTCTCGTCGCCGCCGAGCGCCGCTATAGTGGGCGGATCCTGCCCGGCGTGTCGGTGGCCGGCGTGGACGTGGGCTCGATGACGCCGGAGCAGGCGGCCGAAGCCATTGCCGCCGTCCTGCCCGGTCCGGGTGCGCCGTTCCTGCTGCGCGACCCGGGTCACGCCGACGACCCGGCCGACGAGCGCGCCTGGTCCGTGGCGCGGGCCGAGCTGGGCCTGGCGCCGGACAGCGGGCTGTTGGCCGACCACGCGTACCGCGTCGGCAGGCGCGGACCGGCGCTGTTGATGGCGCTGCGCTACCGGCTGCGCGGTGTCGATCTGTCGCTGGAGGAGTTCTTCGACGCGCAGCGCGCCCGGAGCGCGCTTGCGGATCTGGCGCCGGTGGTGGACCTGCCGCCGGAGGACGGCGACGTCTACCTGGAGGCCGGCCGACTGGTGGTGGTGGAGCCGGTGTACGGTCGGCAGCTGGACGTGGACGAGACCGTGGCGCGGCTGGCGGAGGCGAGCGCGCGCCCGGGCGTCGCGGCGGTAGATGTGGCTACCCGCGGCACCGCGCCGCGCTTCTGGGACGTGCGGTCGGTGGCGGATGCCTACCGGGTGGCCACCTCGGGCCCGGTGCGCCTGGTGTGGCGGCAGGGCCAGGAGCTGCGGGTCAGCGCCGAGCAGCTGCGCCGCTGGGTGACGGTGACCCGCGCCCCCGGTGCGGACGGCAACCTCATTCCGGCCATCGAGTTCGACGAGCCCGCCATCGCGCGCCGGCTCGAGGCGCTGGCGGCGGACGTGGACCGCTCGGTCCGCGACGCGCGCCTGCGCTACGACGAGGTCTCCGGCGCCGTCACCGTCCTCGAGCGTGCCGCGTCGGGTCAACGCCTGGACGTGGCGGGATCGGTGCGCCGTTTCGTCCAGGCCGCCTACGTAGACGCCCGGGCGGGGGAGCTGGACGTGGAGGTGGTGCCGCCGACGGTGGGCGACGATGCGGCGGCGGCCTTGGACGGCAACGTCACGGCGCTGGTGCGTGCCTACAGCCGCCTGGAGGGTCAACCAGCCGGGCGCGGTCTCAACATCCTCCTCGCCTGCTCGCGGCTGGACGGCGTCACCGTGCCGCCGTCGGCTGAGTTCTCCTTCCTGCGCGCGCTGGGCACCGTCAGCGCAGACGATGGCTTTGACATGATCCAGGTCGACGGCGGCGGGGGCGCGGAGCTGGGCGGCGGCATCGAGCAGGTGGCCAGCGGCTTGTTCCGCGCGGCCTTGTGGTCGGGGCTGCTGGTCACCGAGCGCCACGCGCCGGCCAGTCGCGCGGCCTGGGTCGAGGTGCCGGTCGGCCTGGACGCCGCCGTCACGCCGCCGGGCCGCGACCTGCGCCTTGTCAACGACACCGCGGGTCACGTAATCCTGGTCTGCCGGATCGACGCGGACCGCGGCGCGCTGGCGACCATGGTGGTGGGCCCGCCGCCGGCGCGGCAGGTGGAGCTGATCGGGCCCATCGTGGGCGAGCTGATCGCGCCGCCGGCGCCCGTGGAGCGCGTTGACGCGCGCCTGGCCGCGGGCGCTCGGGCCCAGGTGGCCTGGGCCCGCCATGGCGGCGAGGTGGCCTACCAACGTGTGGTGCGCCAGGACGGCGCCGAGATCCGTCGCGACGCCTTCGCGGCTACCTACGCGCCTTCCGCGGACGTGACGCTGGTCGGTCCGAGCCGCTGACGTTCCCGGGCGCGCGGCCGCGCGACGGTGACGCCGGGCCGTGGCGCGCGACGCGCTGGCGATCCGTCGCCGCGTTGTCGCCTCGCGCTTGCACTGCCGTCGCCCCTCGGGTATACTCGCGTAGAACATTTGTCTGATACTTGGAGTTGTGTTCCATCACGCGGTGCCCGCGTCTCCGGCCGGCCGGCCGGTATGTCTACAAGGAGCCATGGAGCATGGAGGAGAAGGAGCGCGACAAGGCACTGGAGACCACGCTGTCGCTCATCCGCAGGCGGTACGGCGACGGCGCCATCATGAAGCTGGGCGCCCAGCCCCGGCCACGGATCGACGTGATCCCCACCGGGTCGCTGGCGCTGGACAACGCCCTTGGCGTGGGCGGCGTGCCGCGCGGGCGGGTGATGGAGATATACGGACCCGAGTCGTCGGGCAAGACCACCGTCTGCCAGCACATCATCGCCCAGGCGCAGCAGATGGGCGGCGTGGCCGCCTTCATCGACGTGGAGCACGCGTTGGACCCGGAGTACGCCGCGCGCTGCGGTGTGGACGTGGACAACCTGCTCCTGTCGCAGCCGGACACGGGCGAGCAGGCGCTGGAGATCTGCGAGGCCCTGGTCCGCTCGGGGGCCGTGGACGTGATCGTAGTGGACTCGGTGGCGGCGCTCGTGCCGCGCGCCGAGATCGAGGGCGACATGGGCGACACCCACGTCGGCCTGCAGGCGCGCCTGATGAGCCAGGCGTTGCGCAAGCTGGCCGGCGCCATCAGCCGCTCGCACGCGGTGGTGATCTTCACCAACCAGCTGCGGCTCAAGATCGGGGTCGTCTTCGGCAATCCGGAGACGACCACGGGCGGCATGGCCCTCAAGTTCTACTCCAGCGTGCGCATGGAGATCCGCCGCACCGAGGCCATCAAGTCCGGCGGGGAGGTGGTGGGCAACCGCACCCGCGTCCGCATCAAGAAGAACAAGGTGGCGCCGCCGTTCCGCGAGGCGGAGTTCGACATCATGTACAACGAGGGCATCTCGCGCGCCGGCGACCTCCTGGACATGGCCTCCGAGCACGGCATCGTGGAGAAGCGCGGCACGTACTACTTCTACGGCGACGAGCGCCTGGCGCAGGGGCGCGAGAACGCCAAGGATGTGCTGCGCGGCCGGCCGGAGCTGTGCGCGGAGATAGAGGGCCGCGTCCGGCAGGTGTTGGGCTTGCACGGCGCGGTCGAGGAGATCGGCGGCGGCGCCGCCGTAGATGGGGCCGCCGGCCACGGCGCGCCCGGGGGCTGAGGCCGAGCGGCGCGCGGCGCTGGACCTGGCGCTGCGGTTCCTGGCGCCACGGCCGCGCAGCCGGGCCGAGGTGGCGGATCGACTGAACCGCGCCGGCGTGGGGCGGGAGGCGACAGCGTTCGCCCTGAGCCGGCTGGTCGAGGTCGGGTTGCTGGATGACGACGCGTTCGCGCGGTGGTGGGTGGACAACCGCTGCCGGCACCGGCCGCGGGCGCGCCGGGCCCTGGCCCACGAGCTGACGGCGCGAGGCGTCGACCGCGACGCCGTGGGCGCGGCGCTGGCCGGGGTGGACGACGAGGAGCTGGCCGTGGATGTGGCCCTGGCCCGCGGCCGGCGCCTGGCCGCGGAAGAGGAGCGGGCGGCGTTCGACCGCCGGGTGGGCGGTCACCTGGCGCGCCGCGGCTTCTCCGGCGGGACAGTGCGCCGCGCGCTGGACGCGGCCTGGCGGAGGCTGCGGCCTGCCTGACGGGCGGTCCGGCGCGCCGTGGCGCGGCCGGCGCCGCACGCATCGCGGGCAGGCACGCCCGGCCCTCGGCCTGCGGCCCCACGCCGACCCGGCGGCCCTGTCGCGCGGCAGCGCGCTGTGCTATTCTTGTCTTAACGTTTTCTAACATCGCCCGCCGCGGGGCGGTCGCTTCGCGGTCATGGGAGGGTTGCCAACCATGGAGGCCGTCACCGTCGTGCTGATGGTGGTCGGCGCGGTTGTCGGTGGTGTTGTCGGGTTTGCGGTCGCTCTGCTGTTGCAGCGTCGGCTGGCGGAGCGTGAGGTGGATACGGCGCGATTGGGCGCCACGGCCATCCTGTCGGAAGCCGAGGCCAAGGGCCGCGAGATCGTGGTCGCGGCCAAGGACGAGGCCTTCGAAGTGCGGGGCGTCGCCGAACGGGACGCCACGCGCAAGCGGAGAGAGCTGGACGACGAAGAGGAGCGGCTGGCCGGCCGCAGGGAGAAGCTGGACCGCAGATTCGACGAGTTGGACAACCGCGCGCAGAATCTGGACGATCGCGAGCGCCGCATGGACGGCGAGCGTGATCGGCTGAAGGAGGTTGAGGGCCAGCTCGTGGTGGAGCTGGAGCGCATCGCCGGAATGAGCCGCGACGAGGCGCGCGGCGTGCTGTTGGACGAGGTGGCGCGCAACACCCGTGTCGACGCGGCGCGCATCATCCGCGAGATCGAGGCGGAGGCCCGCGAGGCGGGTGAGCAGCGGGCGCGGGAGATCGTGGTCACCTGCATCCAGCGCTGCGCCACGGACGTGGTGTCCGACGTGGTGGCCACCACCGTCCCGCTGCCGAGCGACGAGATGAAGGGCCGTATCATCGGTCGCCAGGGCCGCAACATCCGTGCCTTCGAGCAGGTGACCGGCGTGGACGTCATCGTGGACGACACGCCGGAGGCGGTGCTGTTGTCGTGCTTCGACCCCGTGCGCCGCGAGGTGGCGCGCCTGTCGTTGACCACGCTCATCGAGGACGGGCGCATCCACCCCGCGCGCATCGAGCAGGTGGTGCGCAAGGCGCAGGACGAGGTCGACCGGGTCATCCGGGAGGCCGGGCGACAGGCTGCGTTCGACGCGGGCGTCCACGGCCTCAACAAGGAGCTGCTGCGGCTGCTGGGGCGTCTGAAGTACCGCACCAGCTACGGGCAGAACGTGCTGTCGCACTCCGTGGAGACGGCGCGCCTGGCGGCCATGCTGGCCGAGGAGGTGGGGGGCCAGGTGGAGGTGGCCCGCGCCGCGGGCTTGCTGCACGATCTAGGCAAGGCGGTGAGCCACGAGGTGGAGGGCCCGCACGCCATCATCGGCGCCGAGCTGGCGCAGCGGCACGGCGTGCCCCAGGCGGTGGTCGACGCGGTAGCCGCCCACCACCACGAGGCCGAGTGCGACTCGCTCGAGGCCGTCCTGGTGGAGACCGCGGACGCCATCAGCGGCTCGCGGCCCGGGGCGCGCAGGGAGTCGCTGGAGCTGTACCTGAAGCGGATCAAGGCACTCGAGAACATCGCCAACGGCTTCGACGGGGTTCAGGAGAGCTACGCCATCCAGGCCGGGCGCGAGATCCGCATCCTGGTGCGCCCGGAGGACATCGACGACCTGGCGGCGGCACAGCTGTCGCGCAGCGTGGCCCGTAGGGTGGAGGAGTCACTCGAGTACCCCGGTCAGATCAAGGTGACCGTCATCCGGGAGATGCGAGCGGTCGAGTTCGCGCGCTAGTTGCGTCTTGGGCCCGGCGCCCGGCGGCGCCGGAAAGGCCAGCCATGGTCGACATCATCCGGGTGCCCAGCGGCTCGCGGACCAGGTCCGTGGCGGGCGCCATGGCCGAGGTCGTGCGCGGCCAGGGCCGGGTGGGCGTGCAGGCGCTGGGTGCCGGAGCGGTCAACCAGGCCGTCAAGGCGGTGGCCATCGCGCGGGTGTACCTGCACTCGGACGGGATCGAGGTCGTGTGCATCCCCGTGTTCGTGGACGTGACGGTGGGCGACGATCAGCGCACCGCGCTGCGCCTCATCGTGGAGCGCGCGGGCGGCCCGCCCTACGACGAAGGTGACGCCGTCTTCCAAGGACCGGCGCCGGCGTAGCCCACGCCGGCGCCGCGACGCGCGTGAGGGCCCTCGCCGCGCATGCGCGGCGTCAGCACCCGCAAGGAGGGAACGTCATGCCAACTCGCCCCCTGGGCCGCGCCGGCGCGTTGCTCGCCGCGGCCGTCTCGCTGCCGGCGCTGGTCGCGCTGACCTTCTTGCCGCCCGGCACGCCGGTCGGCAGCGCGCTCGACGACGCGCTCGGGCCGCACCAGGCGCCGCTGCGGCCCTTCGACGTGGTGCCGCGGATCGACCTGCCCACGGACGCCGGTCCGCTCGCCTTGGGCGGCGGCCCGGGCGACGAGAGCTACGTCCTGGTCGGCTACTCGGCGCTGAGCGGGCTGTCGCGCGGGCTGTGGTCCGGCTCCCTGGACCTGTTGCTGGCGCAGTCGCCCGACGACGTCCACTACGTGTTCGTCTCCTATGCGGACGACCCGCAGGAGCACGCCGCCGACATGCAGGCGGTCAGGGATCGGGCCGCGGCGGCGCTGGCGCGACTGGCCGACCCCGCCGTCCGCGAGCACTGGTCCTCGCACCTGCACTTCGTCACCGAGAGCCCGCTGGCCTTGCCGGAGCCCGTGCCGTGGTTGGTCATGGAGTGGGGCCGCACCCTGGCCGAGGTCCGGGCGCAATGGACGGACGAGGAGGGCGCGGAGCAGGCCGTCGAGGAGATCGGCACCACGGACTCCGGGTGGGCGGCGCCACTGGCGGACACCGGCGCCATCACGGCCCAGCTGGGCTTCTACGGTCCGCCCGGCAGCCCCGCGGCCCTCGGCTGTCCCGGCGCGGAGCCCACGCGGCCGGTCAGCGGCACCATCGCCCTGCTGGAGCGCGGGGTGTGCCCGTTCACGGAGAAGGTGGCCAATGCCCGGGCGCACGGGGCCATCGGCGCCCTGCTGTACACGGACGACAGGGACAAGGTGACCATGAGCGGCACGTGCGAGCCGTGCCCGGATATCCCGGTGGCCATGGTCGATCGCGGGCCCGGGCTGCGCCTGTCGGCCGCGCTGGAGGCGGGCCTGCCGGTCACCGTCAGCCTGGTGCCGCGCGAGATCGGCGTGGAGCTGCTGGCCGTCGACCACCAGGGCCGGGCGCGCGAGCTGGGCAGCGTGCCGTTCCCGTTCAACGCCTCGCTGCCGGCCCCCATCGACGACCTGCTGATGGTGGCATGGGGCACGCAGTACCTGCACTACGAGCACCAGCGGGACGCGCGCCTGATGGCGGAGGAGGCGGCCGAGGAGGTGACCCTGGTGCCGGTCTTCACGGCCGAGTGGGCCGACGATCCCGGCTGGGCGGGCAAGCGCTCGTACGCCGAGGTGACCCTGCCCGACGCCGAGACGATGGCTGCCTTCGACACGCTGGAGGTGGATCTTGCCCTGGGCTGCCCCGACCGGCTGCGCGCCAACTGCCCGCCCTGGGACTACATTGCCGACGTGTTCCTGTGCGACGCCGCCGCTCCGGACACCTGCGATCTGCTCGTCGGGCGCTGGATCACGCCGTACTGGGCGGAGGGCCGTTGGGTCACCGACATCACGCCGCTTCTCGGCTGGCTGTCCGAGGGCGGGTCGCGCCGGCTGGCGTTCTACACCCAGCAGCGGTATCAGGTGGACATGACGCTGCGGCTCTCCAACCGCGGCAAGGGTCTTCAGCCCAGGCGCGCCGTGGACCTGGGCCTGAACGGCGGCCCCTTCCGCGAGGGCTACAACGGCCGCTTCCAGCCGATCGAGTTCGAAGTGCCGGAGTGGGCCGAGCGGGTGGAGATCGCGTCCTACGTCACCGGTCACGGCTTTGGCAGGGACACCGCCAACTGCGCCGAGTTCTGCAACCACACGCACCACATCTCGGTCAACGAGGGGCCCGAGCACGTCAAGCGCCACCCAGAGGCCGGCACGCTGCTCGGCTGCGCGGAGAAGGTGCCGCAGGGCGTGGTGCCCAACCAGGGCGGCACGTGGATCTACGGCCGCGGCGGCTGGTGCCCCGGGCAGGACGTGGAGCCGTGGGTGGTGGACGTCACGGACCAGGTGCGCGCGGGAGAGCGCAACCGGCTCACCTACCGCGCCCTGCTGGACGGCCGCGACTACGTCCCGCAGCTCACCGACCCGTCCGCGCCGGAGGCCTTCGACGCCTCCATTCTCATGCGCACCTACCTGGTGTTCTGGGCGCGGCCGGATGTCGAGGCGCCGCCCGTGCCGCCACCCTACCCCACGGTGACCGCCACGCCCACCACGGGCCCGCCGCCCGAGGGGTTCGCGATCTGTTTGCCGTGGGTGGGGCGCCACGGCGTCTTGGTGGCAGCAGCCGCGCCATGAGCTGATGCGGGTGGCGGACGCGCGGGCCGCCCCGGCCGCGGCCGGCGGCTACACCGTGGCCGTGGGGCTCTACGAGCGCGGCACCGGCCGGCGGCACGCCGCCTTCGAGCCCGCCGGCGGCCGGCGGCTGCCGCACGACCGGGTGATCGTGGGCGGTGACGCGGCTACTGGGGCTCCTGCCCCGGCTCCGGCGGGCGGCGTTCGCCCTCGCCGGAGGCGCGCGCCACGCGCTCCTGCTGCTCGGCCAGCTCGTCGGCGTCCACCACCACCCGGGTGCCGGTCTCCCACTCGATCGTGATCTTGCGGTCGAGCACGTTCACGTCCGCCACCCGGCCGCGGCCCACGGCGCTCACCATGCTCGCGCCCACCTTGGGCAGGCCGCGCCGCAGGTCCACGTACTGCTCGTTTTCGAACGCCAGGCAGCACAGCAGCTTGCCGCAGACGCCGCTGATCTCGCTCGGGTTCAGGGGCAGGCCCTGGTTCTTGGCCATGCGGACCGAGATGGGCTGGAAGTCCGGCAGCCAGGTGCTGCAGCACAGCTCGCGCCCGCAGCGATCGATGCCGCCCAGAAGCTTGGCCTGGTCGCGCGGGCCGATCTGGCGCAGGTGCACGCGGGTGCCGAACACGCGGGCCAGGTCGCGGACCAGCGCCCGGAAGTCCACCCGTCGCTCCTCGCTGACAAAGTAGATCGTCAGC
>Ga0114946_10000742_pt1 | contig 21908 bp, 20 predicted proteins | sample WalLakDeSediment_FD_88676 | JGI IMG/M metagenome (GOLD analysis project Ga0114946, IMG submission 88676) | Lake sediment microbial communities from Walker lake, Nevada to study Microbial Dark Matter (Phase II) - Walker Lake 11/02/13 Deep Sediment | ecosystem: Environmental > Aquatic >...
CAAACTGCCAGTAAGTTTCTGGTGGGTACAGCGGAGGGGCAACACCCGTTCCCATACCGAACACGGAAGTTAAGTCCTCCAGCGCCGATGGTACTCGGGGCGTAAGCCCCCGGGAGAGTAGGTCCCCGCCAGGAAACTATTTTTATATCAGGCCTCCCTTATGAAAAAGGGAGGCCTGATTGTATTGTGGGGAGTAATAGCAATATGTTTTTCATGTTCAGAATTGATGGTATAATATAGAATAATGAAAAAAAGCTATGGGAGGTGTAAACATATTGATCCCTATTCCATATTTTGGGTGGTTTGGGGTGATTGCGGCGTTTTTATTTCTGGCCGCAATTCTGGTTGTATCTATTAAAGGCCTGGTTAAACCGAGGTTGCGAATTAAAGTACACCGTGCCCTGGCTTTAACCGGGTCGGCATTCGCACTTGTTCACATAGTTCTGGCATTAAGGGTTTACTTCTGAGTTGTTTTCAGGTTTATGTTAATCTTAAAGGAGGTGGCAGTCTGTGAGGTTTTTACTGATTTTAATGCTGGTTGCGGGTTTAACCATGGTTGTAGGCTGTGAAGCTGCTCCCGATGAGGTAAATGATGAAGAACTGCCTGTTATGGGACGGGTGGATGAGCCTTTGTCTGTTGATGGATCCAGTGCGGAATATCCAGCGGCACCGGCGCAGGTGTTGGGATCCGATATTCATATGGCTCATGAAGGCAATAATTTCTATATTCACCTTCAGATGGAAGCAGACGGGTGGGTTGCCGTGGGGTTGAATACTCGTGGCGGGGGCATGGACGGTTCCAATATGGTCATTGGCTACATTGATGAAGGAACACCAGCTTTCCGGGACGATGTTGGTCGTGGACGGAACCATTCAGAGGCAAATACGACAGCAGTTGATGATTTTTTCTTTTCTTATGAAGACGGAACAGTAATTATGGAATTCTCCTATCCCTTGTTATTTCCGGATGGAGAAGGATACAATATTGGAGAATTGGCTCCGGGGGGAACCTTTACCTTAATTGTTGCACGCCACAGCACATCAAGTGATGCTTCCCGGCAGCATACCGACAGGGGCTCTATTGACTTTACAGTTGAGCCTTAAAAAGCAAGAAGTGCTGTTAACCTGTGAGAAAACCCCTTTCATTCCCTGATAGGGGTTTTCCTGGTTGCAAGCTAAGAGCAGCTTATTTATTCATTATTTTCTAATTTAGGGATTTTACGCCAGTGGTAGAGGTAGACCGGCAGGGCGATAACTACAAATGATATGCCGTTTATCAGATCGCGGATCAGGCGACGGTTATTGTTTTCTCTGCTGATCGTATCGTAACGGATGCGTTCTCTTTCCATCAATTCCGGGCCGAATTCTTCCTCCCACAGAGCCAGATCCGGAGAAATCCCTCGCGGTACGAGCGGGTTGTATTCTTCATATACAGGTGTAAAATATGCGATGGCTGTTTGAGTGATATTCACAGCTCCTATAATAATCAATATCAAAGCAATGAAGCTAATCAGGTAGAGGTATACGTACTCAATGTCCCATTTGATCTGCATCTCAAACTCCTCGCTTTCAGAGTGATGGTTTAACTTTATTCCAGTGATACAGGTAGAACGGTGCTGCGATTATCATCAAGGCGATGGAATTAAGCAGGCTGCGTCTTGTATAGCCCTGGTAATAAGTTTCAAATTGTTCTTGTTCTGCTCTTTTTGCTTCCAGATCAGCTAATGGCGGGGGATCAAAAACAGGCTGAGAAGTTTCTCCCCTATAATCAGGATAATAAACACTAGTTAAAGGCACATTGGGTGTATCCGGTAATATGAGCTGCATCGTGTGATTAATAGCTGAAATGGCTCCTCCAACGAAAAGAAAAAGGGTAACCAGGCAAACCAGGTAAAAATAGAGGTTTTTTATATTCCAGCTTTTTTTAATCATCCTTACACCACCTTTAGGAGTTGTCTATTTGGTGCGACTTATCTGAAATATATACCTCAGCAGGGAAAAAAGCAATGTAATAATAAATTTTCCGTCCGGCATTCGGATTTCTAACCCTGGGGCCCTGGATAACCAGTAAAAAGCTTGGCGAAGCAGTAAAAGCAGTCAGGGTTTTCACATAACCGGTGGTTTAGTTTTGCTTACCGGCTAACGGTAATAGATGCTTCATGTAAAGTTTATTAAGAGTCTTATCTGCTTCAGTCCGAAAAGCGCTGTAGCTGGCTATAAGTTCGGCCGCCTGTGGCGTTAGGGTTGAGTGGCCGCCGCCTAAACCACCTGCTTTTTTCTCGAGGACCGGAAAGCCTAAATTTTGCTCGACCATCTTTATCAGTTGCCAGGCTTGGCTGTAGGACATGTTAATCTCGGCAGCAGCTTGTCTCATGGAACCGGTTCGTTCAATCCGTTTTAAAATATCCCATGGACCATCGCCAAAAACTTTTCTGTTTTCTTTTTCAAACCATATTTTTGATTTCAGTTGAAGAGACATATTAACATCACCTGGCCTGGTAAATAATTTTACTTGTCTTGTAAAAGGCTGGTTAATAATTGAAGCCAGCCAAGTTTTTATTTGATTATTAAGTCTTTGTTTAACGGCACCTGTTGATCTATAATAAACCATAAGGGTAAAGGTGAAAAAGATGCTTAATATTCTGTTAGTCTTTTTTTCAGGGACCGGGATAACACGTTACTATGCTTCCTTAATCCAGGAGGAGATGGAGAATCGCGGCTATTCCTGCGATTGCCTGAACCTTGAAGATTTTACGGATCTGCCTACCTTATGGCAAAAGAAGCCGGTTGCCCTTAATTATACTATAAGAGCTGAAGAAAAGCGTCCTCTTAGCAATTATCCCTGGCCCTACATTGATTTAAAAACGGCTCTGTACACTATTGGAGAGAACCCATTGTTCAGTCAGCTGGCCCGTGAATGGAGCAACTATGATTTAATCGGGTTCGGATCGCCGGTCTACGGTTTCCGCCCTGCCCCGGTCATGATCCGTTTTTTACTCGATCTGCCTGCATTTAATAAACCTGTACGCGTTTTTTCATTTGCAACTCATGACGGAGCTCAGGGAGATTATGAACTTTTTATGAGGGGCCTTTTAACCATGAAAGGCTTGAATTATGTCGGGCACCTTGATCAGTCATTTATCTACTCCGCAAGCGTAGTCATGAGAAGCAGATTTGACCATGTCAAAGCAGGCCGCCTGCTAATTAAGAAAAGTATACAGGCCAGGAAAAGCATCAATATTTTTCTTGAGTATATCCATTCTCTCTATGATGGTATTCCTTACTGGTATAAAAAGGACAGTCTGCTGGGAAAATTTTTCGGTATACCCTACCGCCTAATTTATTCCTACGGAATCGATCTTCTCTTGAATCATTTCCTTTTCGGCTTTGGTATACATAAGTCTGATTGTATTAAATGTATGACCTGTATAATGCAGTGCCCCGAGGGGCTCATTGAGTTGGACGATGAAGGTTACCCTATTCGATACTATCACTGCATGTACTGCCTGCGCTGCCTTAACTGGTGTCCCACTGATGCTCTTTATTTTTCAAGGGTTACCAATGGCAAAGCCCGCTTCCCGGGTCCTGAAGTTTTACTCGAGGCGGCCCAACAAGATGACTTTGATTCGCGTCTTCGACACAAGTAGATTGGCCGGTTATGTTAACTGCGAGGATACTTTTTTTCTGTTTTTTAGCTTACCTTTTTACTATTGTTGTTTCAAGGGAATTGATTGCTTCCTCCATTATACTTCTAATGTCTAGCCTGGCTTCAAACCTTTCTACTGTTTCCAATTTTGGTTTTGTTACCGGGTTTTTGGGCAGGAATACTGTGCAGCAATCTTCATAAGGCAGAATAGAGGTATCGTATGTATCTATAGCGATAGCCAGGTCTATTATCTCTCTTTTATCCAAACCCACAAGTGGTCTTAAAACCAGCATATTGGTTGAAGCCGTAATCACACTTAAACTCTCCAGGGTTTGACTTGCCACCTGGCCCAGGCTCTCTCCTGTTACAAGTGCCTTGAGCTTGCGCTCTTTACTTAACAGGTCTGCCAGTCGAAACATCATCCGGCGCAGCAGGATAATACCCAACTCTTCGGGGCATTGCGCACGCAGCTCTTTTTGAATAGCATTAACGTTTATCAAGTGCAGCGGTATTTTGCTCCCATATGCGGTCAGCTTGCGGCAAAGATTGACCGCTTTTTCCTGAGAGCGCTTGCTGGTAAATGGGAAGCTGTGAAAGTGCAGAGCTTCAACTGCCAACCCCCGCTTCATGGCCAGCCATCCGGCAACAGGGCTGTCAATTCCTCCCGACAGCAGCAGCAGTGACCTGCCTGATATCCCTACCGGAAGGCCGCCGGGACCGGCTAACCGGTCCAGGTAGATGAAGGCCTTACCGTAACCGATTTCAATAGATAGAATAAATGACGGATGCTTTAAATCTACGATCAGATCCGGAAATAGTTCTTGCAGATGTGTGCCCAGCATTTGGTTTATCTGAGGTGATGTGTAGGGAAAAATTTTATTTGATCGGCGGGTTTCAATTTTGAAGGTATTTTCGCCGGAAGGAAGGCTGGCTATTATGCTAGCTGCCAGATCTTTAATTTGCTCCAAATCGAGTTTAGTTTCCCGAACCGAACTGATTGATACGACACCAAATACTTTGCGCAATCTTTCGAGCATTATCTCAAGTTTTTCTTCCGGCCCGGTAACCATAAAACGGCCATACAGCCTGACAACTTCACCCGGACAATCTCGAATGGCTGCTTTCAGATTGCGGTGTAGTTGTTGTTCAAACTGGCCGCGATTCTTTCCTTTTAAAGCTATTTCACCATAACGCACCAGAATTTTTACCGGCATCGAGATTCTCCTGTTCATTATTATAAGCAAGCTGGAGGTTAGAAAACAAGGTATGTATTTTAGATTATTGCTCTTAATTCCCGTACTGCGGCAGCAGTTTCTTTAGCCGCCAGGGCAATCTCATTTTCAGTGTTAAAAGCGGAAAAGCTGAAGCGCAGGGCACTTTCCAATCGCTCCCTGCTGAGGCCGATAGCTTTAAGTACATGACTTGGGTCCGGACGGCGCGAATGGCAGGCAGAGCCTGCAGAAACGTATACGCCTCGTTCTTCCAGGGAATGCAGCATTAATTCAGCTTTGAGGCCGGGGAAAGAAAGATTAAGAATATGCGGTGCGCCTTCTTCGTGAGGAGGGCCGTTAAGGTAATAATCTACCCCGCTTTTTTGCAGTTCCCTGTAAAAGGCAAGCTTCAGTTTCCAGGTATGGTCAGCTTTTTGACGCATATTTTCAGTGGAGAGTTCGGCAGCCAATCCGAATCCGGCAATTGCTGCAGCATTTTCCGTACCCGGGCGCATTCCTGATTCTTGGCCTCCTCCGTGCATTAAAGGCTGCAGAAGGGTACCTTCTTTGATCCAGATACAGCCTGCCCCCCTGGGCCCGTGTACTTTGTGTGCGCTGCATACGGCAATATCGGTCTGCCATTCTTTCAACCTGAGCGGCAGCCGGGCAAAAGACTGAACCGTGTCTACGTGAAACAGCGCCCCAGGATTTTTGCCCCGGATAACCCGGCCGATCTCCTCGAGGGGCTGGATAGTACCAATTTCATTGTTGACATGCATTATACTTACCAGAATAGTATCTTTCCTGATCGTTTTTTCTAATTCACCGGGACTGACTACTCCCTGTTTTGTCACAGGAAGGTAGCTGACGGTAAAACCGTTCTTCTCCAGAAAGCGGTAACAGTTTAAGACCGAAGGGTGTTCGGTCATGCAGGTAATGAGGTGGGTGCCCCGGCGACGGTGACGGAAAGCTGCTCCTTTAATGGCCAGGTTATTGGCTTCGGTACCTCCGGAGGAAAAAATAATTTCACTTTCCCGGCCGCCAAATAGTGCTGAAACCTGCCGCCGGGCTTTTTCAATTATTTTTTCCGCTTCGAGCCCCTTTACATGCATTGATGAGGGGTTGCCGTAAATATCACGCTGGACCCTGCTCATCAGTTCGATAACCTCGGGATAAGGCCGGGTGGTTGCGCTGTTGTCGAGATAAATATCAGGCATTTTGAATACCTCCGGAAGCCAAATAAAAAACCCGGGTTACCCCGGGTTTTTTAGGAAAAGCCTATTTAAACAGAAACAACTTCTTTTACAGAATCAACTTCCTGTTTTAAGACTCTCTCAATCCCTTGTTTCAGGGTTATTTGAGACATGGGACAACCGCCGCAGGCACCGGTAAGCCGAACCTTGACGATGCCTTCATCGCTGACTTCGACCAACTCAACATCGCCTCCATCCCTCTGCAGGGCCGGGCGGATTTTATCCAGTGCTTTTTCTACTTTGTCTTTCATGGTCAATATACCTCCTTCCAGGCGCTTATCTAAGCTAATAGCTTGATTATACAATATTATACCACACAGGACGCTTTCCGTTGATCCCCAAAAATCGGCTGGCTTGCCACCTGGCGCAGCTCGCAGATCTTATCGGCCGGTTTCATTGACAGGGCCTTTTGGATCACGGATAATAACCGTAAATACTGTTTATATTCCAATTAGAGTTCAAGCTTTAGTTTATGCATGAATCATGTCACACTGTAATTGCAGGAGGTTGTATCCATGGGGAAAAAAGAACCATATGATTTAGTGATTATCGGAGGCGGGCCGGCCGGAGTAACAGCTGCTCTCTATGGTGTCAGAGCCGGACTTAATGTTGTCATCCTCGAGCAAATGACTCTTGGTGGAGAAATTAGTTCCACTGACCGGCTGGATAACTACTTGGCTTTCCCGGAAGGTATTTCCGGGGCTGAATTTGGCATGCTGCTGCAGCAGCAGATGGAAAATTTTAATGTGCCCATCATATCAACCCGGGTCGACAAAGTTTCCATAGACGGTAACCTGAAAGAGGTTATCACTTCAGCGGGTATATTCGAAGGCAAAACGGTCCTGATTGCCACCGGGACAGAGCCCAACTTGCTTGGGATTCAAGGCGAACTCGAACTGCGCGGGCGCGGTGTATCGTACTGTGCTACTTGTGATGCCGCTTTTTTCCGTGGTAAAACTATTGTCGTTGTCGGTGGGGGAGATGCTGCATTGGAGGAAACGATCTTTTTATCCCGCTTTGCTGAAAAAGTATATTTGATCCATCGCCGCGACAAGTTTCGCGGCTGCAGCTGGCTTCAGGAAAAGGTTATTAAACTGCCTACGGTTGAAGTCCTCTGGAACACTACTGTTAGCAAGATCGAAGGAGAGAACAAAGTCAACGCCCTGCAGATCAGGCAGGATGGCAAAGATCGCCTCCTTGAGGCAGACGGTATTTTCATATACGCCGGGCGCCGGCCAAACGCGGATTTTCTTGAGGGTATAGAAATAGAACAGGATGATCGCGGTTTTATCATAACCAACACGAAGATGGAAACCACACTTGCAGGAGTTTACGCTGCAGGCGACATCCGAAAAAAATTCCTGCGACAGGTGATTACTGCTGCCGCAGACGGAGCTATAGCTGCAACGGCGGCTGCACAGTACATTTATTAATAAGGATTGGTGTTGATTATGGAAATAAGTTACTGGGAAATTGCGCTCAGGCTTTTTTTGGCCGTAGTCCTTGGAGGTGTAATTGGTTTTGAACGTGAAAGCCATAATCGCCCGGCCGGTTTTCGTACCCACATCCTGGTTTGCGCCGGTTCAGCCTTGATTATGATGGTCTCTGCCTATGGTTTTACCGGCCAGATTGGTGAAGGATATATCTCTGATCCCGGTCGCATTGCCGCCGGAGTAGTCACCGGCATCGGTTTTCTCGGCGCCGGCACGATTCTGCAACAGCGTGGCAGCATACGCGGCCTCACTACTGCTGCCACGATCTGGGTTGTCTCAGGAGTCGGGCTGGCTGCAGGTGTCGGTTTTTATCTTGGCGCAGTTTTGACTACCGTATTTGTGTTAATTAGTCTCCTCCTGCTCAGGCGGGCTGAAAGGCACTTCTTTTCCAGGCGGCGCCTGAAGCGCCTGCGGTTAAGGGCTGTTGACCAGCCCGGACTGCTCGGCCGCATTGGAGCCACTCTCGGGGATATGTTGGTCAGTATCCGAAAAAGCGATTTAAGCGACCCCGAGCATAATGAAGAAACCAATGAAGCCTATATCGACATTGAATTCCTGGTTGAGGTGCCCCTGGATTTGAACTTAAAAGAACTTTTCAACCAGCTATACGGCTTGGAAGGGATTACTGAGATATCCTGGCAAAACGAGGTAATTAAAAAAGAGGATTTGCCGATAGATGTCCTTTTAAAGCAATAACCTTAAGGAAAATCGAAGCAAAACGCCGTAATCTACAGATAATAGGCGTAAAACCAAAGTTTAATGCCTACAATACCCCCTCAGCCTTGCTACAGTACTTGCTTATCCTGGATAAAATGAGTTATTATTAACAAAGGTCAGAGAAGGTCAGACATTTTAAGAAAGGCCAGGCATCTATGCCCAACCTTACTGATTATATTGAGGAACACCTGAAAAGACTGCTGGCGTTAAGCACAAATGATTATATCGAAATCAAGCGCCGTGAACTGGCCGGTAAATTTGCCTGTGTTCCATCGCAGATCAATTATGTGCTTGAGCGCCGTTTTTCTATGGAAAGAGGGTACCTGGTTGAAAGCAGGCGCGGTGGCGGAGGATGTATTCGCATCTACCGGATTGATTCTGACCAGATTAAAACTTGGCAGGAACTGATTGGCAGCACACGGGAAGAAGAATTTGAGGTTAAAAAAGTTAAGCAGTTGTTGGAAAGAATGTGCGAGGAGAAAATATTATCCAGGCGTGAATCTTGCATTCTCGAAGCGATAATCCGTGAAGAAATATACGCTGCTTCGGGTTTGTGCAAGTCTGTATCCTGCAAACTGCAGCGCAGACTTTTCAGCGAAGCGCTTGAAGAACTTCTTAAGGCTGGCTACTAATTATTATCAGGGGTGTTTCGAAATGTTGTGCCAGGAATGCCGTCGCAATGAAGCCAATATTCATATCGTAAAAAACGTGAACGGCAAACAAACGGAACTGAATCTATGTGAGCATTGTGCCCGTAAAAAGGAGGAGCTTGATTTTTCATTCGAGCCCCAGTTCTCATTGCACAAGCTCTTTACCAGCATTCTTAACCAGAGCCTGGGCGGTAATCGTGAAGCGATGTTGACTGCCAATGACAAATGTCCTTCCTGCAAACTTACTTTTGCCCAGTTCAGCCAGATCGGGCGGCTTGGATGCAGCGATTGCCTGACCGCTTTTGAAGGAAGGCTTAAACCGCTGTTGCGTCGCATCCATGCCGGCTGTACCCATACCGGCAAGGTACCGGTCCAGGCCCGTAACAGGGTTAATAAATTACGCGAACTGGATCAGCTCAAAGAAGAGCTAAAGGAAAAGGTCCAAAGTGAACATTTTGAAGAAGCCGCCATTTTGCGAGACCGGATCAGGGCAATGGAAGAAGAAGTTCATACAAATGTCAGGGGAAAAGGAGATTCGCAGTGAAACAAGTCGAGTTCAGCCTGAGCCGATGGATGGAAGGCAGCGGTCCGGAGACAGAAATAGTGATCAGTTCCCGGGTACGCGCGGCCAGGAATATCAGGGAGCATTCGTTTCCATGCCTCGCATCAGAAGAGGAAACCAATGCTATCCTGGAGAAGATCGGTTGTGCCATATCAGGTAAGCCCGACTTTACTGATTTTACTTACTGGCCGATGGATGAACTATCCGACCTGGAAAAGCAGGCCCTGGTCGAAAAGCATCTGATCAGCCTGTTTTTGGCTCGAGAGTCTAAAAACGGGGCCTTAATGCTGCGTAATGATGAAGCAGTTGGCATAATGATTAACGAGGAAGACCACCTGCGTATCCAGGCGATTTTACCCGGGTTGCAGTTGGAAGAAGCCTGGCGGGAGGCTAATCACTATGATGACTTGTTGGAAAGTGAACTTGATTACGCTTTTGATGACCGATACGGTTACCTTACTGCCTGCCCGACAAATATCGGAACCGGTTTAAGGGTATCGGTAATGTTGCACCTGCCGGCCTTAATTATGACCAGGCAGATCAGCCGCTATTTAGGAGCTCTTTCACAGGTTGGCCTGGCTGTCCGCGGCCTTTATGGAGAAGGAACAGAAGTAATAGGCAACCTGGTGCAGGTATCTAACCAGGTAACCCTGGGTCATACCGAAGATGAAATCATCAGTAACCTTTATAGTGTCATACGCCAGGTTATCGAGCAGGAACAAAATGCCCGGCAGGCATTGTTAGACAAGAAAAGGGCTAACCTTGCCGATAAAGCATGGCGGGCCCTGGGGCTTCTCAGGCATGCCCAGGTTATGAGTTCGCACGAAGCTATCCAACTTATTTCTGACCTGCGCCTGGGCTACGATCTCGGTTTGGTTAAAACAGTCGATCATAAATTGTTAAACGAACTTTTGGTCTTAATTCGGCCCGGATGCTTGCAGCTCCTGGCCGGGAGAGAGCTAAACGACAGTGAAAGAAACCTGGAACGCCCGGTTCGGATTAAAGAAACCCTGGACCGCTACCTGGAGAAGAATTATATAGAGTAAATTGATGCCGTCCCTATATCAATGAGGACCATTAAAATAAAGAGAGGTGAACAATATGTTCATGTTTGGAAGATTCACTGAAAGAGCACAGCAGGTTCTGGTCTTAGCCCAGGAAGAAGCCAAACGGTTGAACCACAACTTTATCGGCACTGAACACCTGCTTTTGGGCTTGGTTCGAGAAGGTTCGGGTATTGCCGCCCGGGCCCTGCAAAATATGTCCATAGATTTGAACAGCGTTCGCCAGGAGGTAGAAAGAATTACACCGAAAGGCGAGAAAGTGATACAACAGGGGATTAGCTATACACCTCGAGCCAAACGAGTTGTTGAACTGGCTATCGAAGAAAGCCAAAACCTGGGGCATAATTATGTTGGAACGGAACATCTGATGCTTGGACTGGTCAGGGAGGGTGAAGGTATTGCCGCCCAGGTTTTATCCAACATGGGCATTGATCTTAAGCGGGCCCGTAAAGAGGTTATCCAGCTATTAGGCGGTGAAGAGGGGACTGCCAGGGCTTCCGAAGGAGAAAAGGCAGGGCCCCAGACTCCCACAGTCGATACTTTTGGCCGCGATCTGACCAAGCTGGCGAAAGAAGGCAAGCTTGACCCGGTTATCGGGCGCGAAAAAGAGATTGAAAGAGTTATCCAGATTTTAAGTAGGCGGACGAAAAACAATCCCTGCCTGATTGGAGAACCGGGGGTCGGCAAAACTGCTATCGCCGAAGGCCTGGCCCAGCGGATCATCGAAGGTAAAGTACCCGAGATTTTGCGCGATAAGCGGCTTGTTACGATCGAACTGGCGGCTGTTGTTGCCGGAACCAAATACCGCGGCGAATTCGAAGAACGCCTGCGTAAGCTGATGAACGAGCTGCGCCAGGCCGGAAATGTCATGGTGTTTATCGATGAGCTGCATACCCTGATTGGAGCAGGAGCGGCGGAAGGCGCTATTGACGCCTCTAATATTCTTAAACCGGCTTTAGCCCGCGGCGAGATGCAGTGTATCGGCGCGACTACCCTGGATGAGTACCGTAAATATATTGAAAAAGACCCGGCCCTGGAAAGAAGATTCCAGCAGATTATGGTCGGTGAACCGACCCGGGAAGAGAGTATTGCTATCTTGAAGGGCCTGCGGGATCGATATGAGGCACACCACAAGGTCAAGATTACGGACGAAGCTGTTGAAGCAGCAGTAAAATTGGGAGATCGCTATATTTCGGATCGTTTCCTGCCCGACAAGGCAATCGACTTGATCGACGAGGCCGCCTCGCGAGTGCGGATCCGCAACTATACAGTGCCGCCTGATCTCAAAGAAGTAGAAGACAAGCTCTACAGCCTGCGCACCGAAAAAGAATCGTCAGTGCGCAACCAGGAATTCGAAAAAGCGGCAAAACTTCGCGATGAAGAGCATAAGCTGAAAGAAGATCTCGAAGAACAGAAAAAAGAATGGGAGCAGAAGGTAGGCGCTTCTGACCTTTCTTTGGTAACCGAAGAAGATGTTGCCTATATCGTTTCAAGTTGGACCGGTGTTCCAGTCAAGCGTTTAGCGGAAGAAGAATCAGCGCGACTGCTTAAATTGGAAGAGACTCTGCATAACAGGATCATCGGTCAGGATGAGGCAGTCTGCTCGGTGGCACGCGCTATCCGCCGCGCCCGGGCCGGGTTGAAAGATCCAAAACGGCCGATCGGTTCATTTATTTTTCTCGGACCGACAGGCGTTGGCAAAACCGAGTTGGGACGAGCCCTGGCTGAAGCTCTCTTCGGAGATGAAAATGCTATTACCCGACTAGACATGTCCGAGTACATGGAGAAACATACAGCAGCCCGACTGATTGGGGCGCCGCCCGGTTATATCGGTTACGATGAAGGCGGCCAGTTAACTGAAAAAGTGCGCCGCAACCCTTACACGGTTATTTTGCTCGATGAAGTAGAGAAAGCGCACCCGGATGTTTTCAACATTCTGCTGCAGATTCTTGAAGATGGCCGCCTGACTGATGGCAAAGGTCGTACGGTTGATTTCCGTAATACGGTAATTATTATGACCTCAAACGTCGGCGCCAACTTCCTGAACAAATCAACGGTCGGGTTCGGGGCAACAAGTGAAGAGGCCGACTACGAGAAGATGAAAGAGCGGGTAATGGATGAACTGAAGCGGACGTTCCGACCTGAATTCCTAAACCGGGTCGACGACCTGATCGTTTTCCACGCTCTCAACGAAGAGCATATCAGACAAATCGTTGATATTATGCTCGATGAATTAAACAGTCGTATTCAGGAATACAGCCTCCGAGTCGAAGTCTCGGATGATGTCAAAGGTAAGCTGCTTAAAGAGGGTTTCGACCCCACTTATGGCGCCCGGCCCTTGCGGCGGGTTATTCAGCGCCGCCTTGAAGACGGCATCTCGGAAGAACTGCTTCAGGGTAAAATTGCCCCGGGCGATACCGTCGCGGTAAATGTAGACGAAGAAAATGGTTTTACTTTCAGTAAAAAATAATCACTAAAACCCTCCCCATCCGGGGGAGGGTTTTGTGTAAATATTATGAATGTACCAACTTTTAAGCTTGTAAAGGAATTTTTGCCTGTATTGTCGAATAGGGTAGGATAAATTATAGGGGTATATTTTTTTGCCCTGTAAAGGGGTGTCAATTTTGAAAATCGCTGTTTCCGGCAAAGGCGGAGCCGGTAAATCTACGGTGTCCGCGCAGTTAGTACGCTGTTTCACACTCAACAAAATGCCGGTTTTTGCAGTCGATGCCGACCCCGACGCCAACCTGGGGCTTGTATTGGGACTGGATCCGAAAAAGCTCGAAAATCTGCGTCCTCTGATAGAACTGCAGGATGTGATTGATGCCAAGAATGCCGGTGGCGGTACTCTGGTCGATCTTAATCCCAATGTAGATGACGTCCTCGAAAACTATACCCTGCGGGAAGATTTGCTCAGATTCCTGAAAATGGGTTCTATCAAACAGGGTGGCTCGGCATGTTACTGTAAAGAAAACTCGTTCCTGAATGCTATATTGACGGCAATGCTTCTTGATCGCTCTGAGGCGGTTGTCCTGGATATGAGCGCCGGTATTGAGCACCTTACCCGCGGCACTGCCCGAGGCGTTAAGGTGATGCTTGTGGTTGTCGAACCGACCAGGGCCGGAGTGACTACTGCAAAAGCCGTCGATCGGCTTTCAAGCGATTTGAAAATCGAGCAGGTATTTTTTGTTGGCAACAAGATCCGCAGTGATGAAGATCGCGCGTATCTTGAATCTTCACTGCCGCCGGAAAGGTTTGCCGGCATGATTCCCTTTTCCGAAAAAGTTTTGGAAAAAGCTCGCCGTGGTGAACCTCTGGTCTCAAATCTTGATGACCTTTTACCCGGCCTGGAAAAAATATACAAGATGGCTTGCGGGAGGTGAGTTGACCGGCTGCGGTGTATAGCCGATTAAGCTTTTTGAAATAAATATTGCAATAGTTTAATAAGGTGACAGGTTAGATTTTTCAGCTACATTCTCATTTCACTAATCTAAAGGAGGTTAATCCAGAGAATGTCCGAAGAAAAGAAAAAAGTTGACAACAGAAGGACAATTGATCCTGCGGCGCTGGCGGTTATCGACAAGAATACCGGTAACGGCCAGGTTGAAACCGCTTACGAACGCTATGTAAAAATGCAGCCCCAATGCAACTTCGGGCGCACCGGCGTTTGCTGCCGGATTTGCCTGCAGGGGCCCTGCCGTATTACAAAAAAGGCATCAAAGGGAATTTGCGGCGCACATGGTTATTCTATAGTTGCCCGCAACCTGATTAGAGCAATCAGCGGCGGCACGGGAGCGCACTCCGACCACAGCCGTCACATGCTCTATGCTTTAATGGAAGTGCTCGAAGGTAAAGCACCCGATTACGGTGTGGAAGATCCTGAAAAACTGCGCCGGGTAGCTTCCAGGCTCGGTATTGAGATTGAGGGCAAAGATGATCTTCAACTGCTCGAGGCTGTTCTGCAGCAGGCGATTTCCGATTTTTCAAAAATTACCCCTGAGCCATGCAAGTGGCTTGAATCAACTGTGGTCCCGGAGAGGATGGAGAAGTTTGAAGCCTGCAACATCATGCCCCGCTCTGTGCATACAACCATCGCTGAAACTATGGGTCAGACCCATATGGGTGTTGATGCCGACCCGGTTAACCTGATTTTCCAGGGGTTAAAGACATCTCTGTGTGACTACATCTGTATGCATATTGGAACGGACCTCTCCGATATTTTATTTGGCACACCGAAACCGGTAACAACCGAAGCGAACTTCGGGGTTATCGATCCAGAGATGGTCAATATCGCTGTTCACGGGCACAACCCGCTCCTTAGCGAGATGATCGTGCGCGTAGCGCGCGAAATGAAGCCGGAAGCAGAAGCTGCGGGTGCCAAAGGCGTCAAATGTATGGGGGTTTGCTGCACCGGTAACGAGGTGCTGATGAGGCAGGAGATTCCGGTTTTGACTAACTTCCTATCTCAGGAACTGCCGATTATGACCGGTGCTATCGATGCTATGGTTGTCGATGTGCAGTGTATCATGCCCGGTATCAAATCGGTAGCCGACTGCTACCATACCCGGGTAATTACCACCATGTCTCACTCCAAGATTCCCGGCTCGTATCACATCGATTTCTCGGAAGAGCATGCCATGGAAAAAGCAAGGGAAGTCGTCAACCTGGCGATTGATGCTTATAAAGAACGTGAAGGGTCCGTCTGTGATATCCCTGATATCAAGCATAAAGTCATCGCCGGTTTCAGCATGGAAGCGATGGAAGATGTGCTCGGAGCTGTCAATCCGGATGAGCCGATCAAGGTAGTTACCGATGCCATCGACTCCGGCCAGCTGCGTGGAGTGGTTCTTTTTGCAGGCTGTAACAACCTGCGCGTGCCGCACGATAAGAGCCATGCTCATATCATTCAGGAAATGGCAAAGAATGATGTTTTAATAGTCGCTACTGGCTGTGCCGCCGGAACTGCGGCCAAGATGGGCCTGATGAATGACGAGGCAGTTGAAAAATACGCCGGTGAAGGGCTGAAGAAGTTTATCCACATGCTTAATGATGCAAATAAAGATAGGCTGAAAGACAAACTGCCCCTGGTATTCCACATGGGTTCATGCGTTGACAATTCACGGGCTTATGATTTTACCACGGCTCTGGCCCGTCAATGGGGCGTCGACACTCCGAAGGTTCCTTTCGTTGCCTCCGCACCGGAAGCGATGAGTGAAAAAGCTGTTTCCATCGGTAGTTGGTGTGTTACACTCGGTGTTCCGACCCATGTCGGTGTTGTGCCCGAGGTTACCGGAAGCGCTCTGGTCGACGGTATTGCTCTGCAGATTGCGGAAGATGTATACGGTGGTTATTTTATCTGGGAAGAAGATCCGGAAAAAGCTGCTGAGAAGATCCTCGCCGCACTGGATGAACGCTCCTGGAAACTGAGAGTGCATAAGCAAACTGCCGAAAAATACGAAACTGAACTGTCCAAGGGATGGTAAGTAAATCGCTGAAAAGGAGGCACGAATAATGAGTGAAGGTGTTCTGACCCGAGACTGGAAAGAATCGTTTGATGAAATATTCGACGGTGCGGTAGATGAGTCAAACCCACCGATTAAGTTATTTGAAAAAGCCTATGACGGGGCGGTAATCGCCACCAGTTATGCTGAAATTCTGTTGAACCAGGCAATCAGGAGATTTGGGGCCGACAAGAAGGTCGGTTACCCTGATACCGGTTACTATCTGCCTGTGATCAGGGCTTTGAGCGGCGAAGCTGTTGAAAAACTGGGTGATCTGCCGCCAATTCTCAACCGCATGCGCAACCAGATTCATGAAGAGCTGAATTTTGATAATGCCCGCCTCTGTGGCGAGGCCGCCGCTTACTCGGCCGAAATTATTGAAGCCCTGCGTTATCTTGACGGGGCCCGGCCGCACGTGGATCCGTGGACTGGCTTTTTAGGTGACCCTGTAGTTCGCCGGTATGGTATCTTACTGGTTGACTGGACTATTCCCGGCCAGGCTGTAATCATGGGCAAGGGTAAATCGAGCGAAGATGTTGGTAAGCTGATCATGGACCTTCAGAGTAAGGGGTTCATGATCTTCCTCTGCAACCAGGTTATTGAACAGGCAATTGAAGCCGGCTGTAAACTCGGTATCGATTTTATCGCTTTCCCGATTGGCAACTTTACCCAGGTTATTCATGCAGTCAATTATGCCCTGCGTGCCGGCATCGCTTTTGGTGGTATTCCCCCCGGAGAACGCCAGAATACCCGTGACTATCAGCGCCGGCGTGTGCGCGCTTTTGTGCTGCAGCTTGGCGAAATTGATGAAGTCCAGGTTGCAGCTCATTTTGCCGCTATCTTCCTCGGCTTCCCGGTCATTACCGATCAGGAGCTTCCCGAGGATGAGCAGATTCCAAACTGGTATGTTTCGAATCCAAACTATGAAGACATGATCCAGGTTGCCATGGAAATTCGCGGCATCAAGCTTAAGATATTGGATATCCCTATTCCGATTACCGTCGGACCTGCTTTCGAGGGTGAAGTAATAAGGAAGGGTGATATGCGTATCGAGTTTGGTGGAGGCCGCGCTACCGGTTTCGAGCTTGTTGAGATGGTCGATGAAGATAAAATAGAAGACGGCAAGATCGAGGTTGTCGGTCCCGAGATTGACGATGTTGAAGAGGGCAGTTCACTTCCTCTCGGAATCATGGTCAAGATCTTCGGACGCAAGATGCAGGAAGACTTTGAAGGTGTTCTTGAGCGCCGCATCCACTACCTGATTAATTACGGTGAAGGACTCTGGCATATGGCCCAGCGCGATACTATCTGGATGAGGATTAGTAAAGATGCTGCTGCAAAGGGTTTTAAAATCCGTGATTATGGCGAGCTACTCGTAGCCAAATTCAAGGATGAATTTCCCTCGATCGTCGACCGCGTCCAGGTTACCCTGATTACCGATGCTGAGAAGGTCGAAGAAGGTTTGGAGTACGCCCGCAAATTTTACAGCGCCCGCGACGAGCGCCTTAAAGGACTCACCGATGAGTCGGTTGAAGAATTCTACTCCTGCATTCTCTGTCAGTCATTTGCCCCGAACCACTGTTGTGTGGTCACCCCGGAACGACTTGGTCTCTGCGGTGCAGTTAGCTGGCTTGACGGTAAGGCTGCTTTCGAGATCGACCCGACCGGCCCGAACCGTCCGATCAAGAAAGAAGGCCTGATTGACGAGAAGAACGGTATCTGGGAATCGGTTAACGAGTATGTTTACAATAATACGAACCGCAGTATTGAGCAGTGCTCAATGTACAGCTTTATGAATGAGCCAATGACATCCTGCGGTTGTTTTGAGTGTATCATGGCCATCCTACCTGAAGCTAACGGGGTTATGATTACCACCCGTGAATATAGCGGAGACACCCCCATCGGGATGACCTTTTCCACCCTTGCCGGCACCTGCGGCGGTGGAGTCCAGACCCCCGGCTTTATGGGGCATGGACGTGCCTATGTGCTCAGCAAGAAATTTATCAGTGCCGATGGTGGCCTGGGCCGCCTGGTCTGGATGCCGAAAGAACTGAAAGATTCGCTTGGTGACGATCTGCGCGAACGAGCCGAAGAAGAAGGCCTCGGCGCTGATTTTGTTGATAAGATTGCCGATGAAACTGTTGGCACTGCATCGGATGAGATCCTGCCTTTCCTTGAAGAAAAGGGTCATCCGGCCCTGACTATGGATCCGTTGATGTAAACGGCAAAAGGAGTTAAAGCTTCGGTGGAGGCGACGATGAAACCGAAGCATTTTCCTGTATAGGCCTGCCGCCTTTCCCCTCATGGGTTAGGGCCTGGGTGGGGGCAAAGGGGCATGGTGCGTCGTGCCCGCTTAGTATTTTTATAAACAGTAAGAAAGGAGTAGATAGTTAATGGGTTTAACCGGTTTAGAGATTTATAAGCATCTACCCAAGACCAACTGTAAAGACTGCGGTTCCCCGACCTGCCTGGCTTTCGCCATGGCCCTGGCCAGTGGTAAAGCTTCGCTCGATGCCTGTCCGCATGTTACCGACGAGGCTAAGGAGGCTCTCGATTCAGCTTCTGCACCTCCAATTAAAATGGTCAAGGTCGGCACGGGAGACCAAGTTGTTGAACTGGGCGAAGAAACTGAGATATTCCGTCATGACAAGCGCTTTTTCCACCCGACTGGTGTTGCCGTTTTGATCAGCGACACCGAAGATGTTGCAGCCAAAGCAGAAATATTTGATGCCCTCGAATTCCACCGGGTCGGTATGGATTATACAACTGACATGGTAGCAGTAAAATGTGACTCCGGTGATGCAGCCAAATTTAAAGCAGCCGTAGAAGCAGTAGCAGGCAAAACTCAAAAGGCAATGATCCTTATTTGTGAAGATCCATCTGTTATGGAGGGCGCCCTCGATGTAGTTGCTGACCGTAAGCCCCTGGTTTGTGCCGCAACCTCCGATAATTACGAAAAGATGGTTGAACTGGCAAAAGGTAAGGGGTGCCCGCTGGTTGTAAAAGGCAAAGACCTTAACGAAACCGCCGAACTGGTAGAAAAAGTTGTTGCCTTGGATTATAAAGAACTTGTCCTCGACAGCGGTGCGCGTGAAACCAGTAAAGTACTGGCCGATTTAACTCAGTTCCGCCGCCTGGCGGTCCGCAAAAAGTTCCGCCCCTTCGGCTACCCGACAATTGCTTTTACGGCAAAAGAAGATCCCCGTGAAGAAGTGATCCAGGCCGGTGTCTACCTCAGCAAATATGCTGATGTAGTCGTCCTGAAAGCCTGTGAAAAACAGCAGCTGCTACCGCTTCTTTCCTGGCGACAGAACCTCTATACCGACCCGCAGAAGCCGATTGCTGTTGAAGCGAAGCTTTACGATGTCGGCGAGCCTAATGAGGAATCCCCGGTATATGTGACTACAAACTTCTCCCTGACTTATTTTATAGTTGAAGGTGAAGTGGAAAGTTCACGTATCCCCAGCAGGATCCTTTCAGTAGATACCGGGGGTGTATCCGTACTGACAGCTTATGCTGACAATAAGTTCTCAGCTGAAACGATTGCCGAGGCGATTAAGCTGTGCAATCTTGAAGAAAAGGTTAAGCACCGCAAGCTGGTCCTTCCCGGACACGTTGCCGTGCTAAAAGGAGCGTTGGAAGAGGAATCGGGCTGGGAAGTCACTGTAGGACCGCGCGAAGCCTCAGGCATAACCAAGTTCGCCAAGGACAATTTCGCGTAGAAAGTATTTATTCCTCCCTATATGAATTATTTAACGAAAGGAGTATATAAATGGCTGTTGAAATCCTTAAGGAAAAATATAGAAGTAAAGTAGGCGAGGTCGTCCTTGGCGCAACCAAAGACCAGGGCGGTACCCGCAGCCATACCATTACTGTCGGTGGTGAATCGGCGCTGCCTTATCTCCACTTTGAAGGCGAAATCCCCAACCGGCCGGTATTGGCACTGGAAGTATGGGACCTGGCTCCCACAGAATGGGATCCCTGTTTTGAACAATATTATGGCGATGTCTGGGACGATCCGGGAGCCTGGGCCAAAAAGTGTGTCGAAGAATACGGTGCAGATTTGATCCAGGTGCGCCTGAAAGGCGCCGACCCGGATCTCAATGATGCTTCACCTGAAGAATGCGCCGCAACCGTAAAAAAAGTCCTCGAAGCTGTTGGCGTGCCTTTGATTGTAGTTGGCTGTGGCAAGTCAGAAAAAGACAGCGCTATTTATGCCCCGATTGCTGAAGCAGCCGCGGGAGAGAACCTGCTGCTCGGCGTCGCCGAACTCGAAGACTACAAGGCGGTTACCAGCGCCTGTATGGCCAACCAGCATCTCGTTATTGCCCAGTCGCCGATCGATATTAATATCTGCAAGCAGCTCAACATCCTTATCGCTGAGATGAGCACCGCCATGGCTAGCCGGATTATCATCGACCCGACCATCGCTGCTCTCGGCTACGGTATTGAATATTCATATTCCATCATGGAACGGGCCCGCAATGGTGCCCTCCAGGGGGATAAGATGCTCGCTATGCCTATGATCGGAAACGTGGGACTCGAAGCATGGAGAGCAAAGGAAGCTAATGTATCGGCAGAAGATGAGCCAGGCTGGGGCAGGAAGGAAGAGCGCGGAATCCTCTGGGAAGCAACCACTGCAATGGCTTATCTGCAGTCCGGTATTGACATCATGGTCATGCGTCACCCTGATGCCCTTAAAGTGATCAAGGACAATATCGACGACCTTATGCAGGACAATAGTTACTAAGTTGAACTATGATTATATAGATGTGCAATAAAGGTTAAGATGAATGGGCTTAAGGGGCACGATGCGCCGTGCCTCTGAAGTTCCTTCTTGAAAATAGTTTTTAAGGAGGCTACCAAATGATAATTATTGGCGAACGCATTAACGGCATGTTCAAAGATATCGCCAGGGCAATTAAAGAGCAGGATCCGGCTCCTGTCCAGGAATGGGCCCGTAAGCAGGAACATAACGGTGCCCACTACCTCGACATCAACGTTGGTCCCAGTTCACCGAACCCGGTCGAGGCCATGAAATGGCTGGTTGAAGTTACGCAGGAAGCAAGCGATCTGCCCCTGTGTCTCGATTCCACAAAGTATGATGCCATTGAAGCCGGCCTTAAACTTTGCAAGCGTCCGGCAATGATTAATTCGGTCCCGGCAGAAATGCCGAAGATGGAGCGGGTCTTTACCATGGCAGCCGAGCACGGAGCCGAAGTAATTGCCCTTGCTATGAACGAAGAGGGTATTCCCAAGGATGCCGACAGTAGGATTGGCCTGGCTGCCGAACTGGTTGCCACTGCCGACGCATTTGGCATTGCACCCGACATGCTGTATATCGATCCCCTGGTCCTGCCCTGTAACGTGGCCCAGGATCACGGACCCGAAGTAATGCGGACCCTGCGTGAAATCAAGCTTATCTCCGATCCGGCGCCGAAAACAGTGGTCGGCCTGAGCAATGTTTCACAGGGAACCAAGAACCGCGAACTGATCAACCGCACCTTCGCCGTCATGGCTATGGCCAATGGACTTGATGCAGGTATTGTCGATGCCAACGATGACGAACTAATGGCTGCTATTGCTTCAGCGCGTATTATACTGAACATGGATATCTATTGCGACTCTTATGTTGATGTGTTCGTTCAGCGTAACCGCTAAAGCTGAAGTGTGGTAAAATATAAAGCATAATTTGTTAGAAGGGAAGGTGACTGTATGATAATCGCTGAAAGAAAGCCGCTTGAAGAAATAGCGGCTATGGCAGCCCCGTTCAAAAAAGTCTGCGTGGTCGGGTGTAACACCTGCGTGGCA
>Ga0114946_10000744_pt1 | contig 21878 bp, 11 predicted proteins | sample WalLakDeSediment_FD_88676 | JGI IMG/M metagenome (GOLD analysis project Ga0114946, IMG submission 88676) | Lake sediment microbial communities from Walker lake, Nevada to study Microbial Dark Matter (Phase II) - Walker Lake 11/02/13 Deep Sediment | ecosystem: Environmental > Aquatic >...
ATTGAATATGGTACGGGACCAGCATTTTGAACAGCGTAGTAACTGTTGTCGACGTGGTTTGTGTGGAAGTGATGTAAAGGTTGCTGCTATCCTGGTTCCAGGTGATGTCAAAAATGGGATATCCTTCCCCATAATACCACTGGTCGAAGAAATCGGTGAAATCCTGCCCGGAGATGTATTCTAGCCAATCCCGGAAATCGTCGCCGGTGGCCACCGAATCGCCATACTCTTCAACAAATGTCTTCAGCACATCAAAGAAAACATCGTCATCCTGCAGTTCAAACCGGATCATGTGAAGCAGTAAAGCCCCTTTGCTGTAAGAAAGCCTGCCGTCGAAGATCCGCCAGACATTGCCCAGTTCATCCTCGGGCACATACACGCTGCCGCCGGGCTGACTTTTCACATGGTCGTGGCGTATCTTCAGCCATAACGAGTCATAATAGGGCGTGGTCAGAAAAGAATGGGCCAGGTAATCGGAATAGGTGGCAAATCCTTCGTTGATCCAGATATCGCTCCAGGTCGCGCAGGTCACCTTGTCGCCGAACCACATATGACCGAGCTCATGGGCCACAAGCCCAAACCCGAAACCACCCATGGTCGACATCGTCTGGTGCTCCATGCCGCCGCCAAGCTGTGTCAGGCAGTGTCCGTATTTCTCATCTATAAATGGATACAGCCCATAGAGATCGGAAAACAACTCTATCATAGGCACAGTCTGGTCTATCCCCGATTTGTTATTGGGCAGGCAGTTGGGATGGTTGTAAATGTAATTTTGAATGAGGACCGAATCGTCGGTCCCTGCAGGGTAGGCGTAAATGTTGTACTCCTGGTAATCGGCAACGGCAAAAGATATCAGGTAATAGGCAATGGGATAATAACTTTTCCATTCATAACGGACTTTCCCGTCCGGCATATTGGTGATTCCGGTTAACAAACCCTGCGATCCGGCCTTGTTCTCGGGGCTGGTGGTCAGAAAAACCCAAACGGAATCCGCTTTATCATGCAGGTCCTGCTTCGTCGGCCACCAGTCTTTGGCGGCGTAAGGTTCTGATAATGTCCAGGTTACGTTTTTCTGGTATTGGGTGGAGTATGCCGTTGATACCCCGGAGAAAAACCCTCCGGTCGGTGGAGTGCCTTGATAATAAACCTGAACCGAAAATAAGTCTCCCTGTGATATGGGAGCCGGTAATGGCACTGTCCCGAGATCATTGGTATGCTGGAATGATCGCTGGACACCATTGACAAACAATGAGTCGATGGTCATCGCGGTGGCGAGCTCAAAAGCGAACGTGTCAAGGGCGTTTACGAGGGAGGTAGCCTGAATGGTCACATTCCCGGAAATAAATATCGTGTTGTTCTCTACGTTCAGGTCCAGGAAGTAAAATTTAACATCGTAATGATCAAGCAGATCACTTCTTACCAGGGGTTCATAGTAGGATTTGACGTGATTTTCAGCACATTTGGCATGATGGCAGTAATGATCGTCCGGTAAAAAGGAAATGTTGAACTGGCTGTTTGCAAAAAGGGCGCTAAACAGGAAAATGCAGCTGAAGAAATAATTTTTCATAGGGCTGATGAATGAATGAAGGTTGGAAGACTGAAAAACAATGCTTAAATTTGTAATGAAGAACAAAGATAATATTTATTTGTTACCATTCGTTAGGGAATGGGCTGTATTACAATATTGCCGATAAATGCGGAAGGATGCCTACAACATATTAATTGCCAAGCTGGATGAGTTTATCCGGAAATATTACCGGAACCTGCTGATCAGGGGGGGTATTTTTTTCCTGGCGCTGATGGTGGTTTTCTTCCTGGTCATTATCCTTCTTGAATATTTCGGACGTTTCAACACCATGACCAGGACCGTCATTTTCTATGCTTACATCGCGATCAACGGGCTTGTTTTATGGAAACTGGTTTTAGTACCCCTGTTCAGCCTCTTCCGGATTGGCAGGATGATCAGTTATGAAGAGGCGGCAAAGATCATCGGGAGCCATTTCCCGGAGATCAGCGACAAACTGCTGAACACATTGCAGTTAAAAAGCCTGCAGGAAAACCATACCGGCTCTTCAGCCGATCTCATACGGGCCTCCATCGATCAGAAAATCGAAAAACTAAGACCGGTACCCTTTACCCTGGCGATCAATTTGAGGCAGAATCTCAAATACCTTCGTTATGCCCTGCCGCCCCTGGTGGTTTTTTTACTGATCCTGGCCGTATCCCCTTCCGTTATCACGGAACCCTCACAGAGAATTGTCAGGTACCAGTCGGTATATGTTCCCCCGGCACCGTTCACCATTCATATTTTGAATGAAAAATTAGAGGCGGTGCAGCAGGACGATTTTCTGCTGGAGGTGAAGGCGGAAGGCCCGGAACTGCCTGCCGAGTTGTTTGTGGAGACAGCATCTGCCAGGTTTAAAATGGAACGGAAAAGCCCGGTATATTTTCAGTACCGTTTCAGAAATATCCAGGAAAACCGGCGTTTCCACGTGGTGAACGACCTGTTCAGATCGGAAGGCTATGAGCTGAAAGTGTTGCCGAAACCCATTGTACTCAGCTTTGATGTCAGTTTGCAATATCCCGCTTACACCGGTAAGGTGAATGAAACGCTGGAAAACACGGGCGACCTGGTCGTACCCGCCGGGACCAGGATCAACTGGCGGTTTTATACGCGGGATACCCGCCGGATCTGGTTTCGCTGGCAGGATGAAACCCGGGAACTCGAAAGTGAAGCTTCCAATACCTTTGACGTGAATGAAAGGGCCATGAAAAGCTCCACCTATTCGGTATCTTCCGGGAATGAATTCCTGCGCAATAACGATTCACTGGCCTATACCGTGAGCGTTATTCCCGACAACTACCCTTCCATCTCGGTCGAACAGGTCAGGGATTCTGTATTCGACAAGAAAATCTATTTCCGGGGCCTGATCAAGGACGATTATGGTTTTTCAAGGCTAACTTTCAACTACCGGCATGATGCGGATGGGACGGATGGAGAGACAGATGAATATGTTGTCGAGCTCCCGGTGAGTAAACAAACCAACCAGCAACAGTTTTTCCACTTTTTCGACCTGGATACCATAAACATCAAACCCGGTCATCAGATCGCCTATCATTTTGAGATCTGGGATAACGATGGAGTGAACGGCGCCAAGGTTACCCGTTCCCAACCCATGTTATTCAAAGCGCCTACCCTGGAGGAGATTGAAAAAATGACGGAAGAGGATAACCGGAAGATCAAGGATGAGCTGGAGCGAAGCATGCGGGAAGCCCGCGAGCTGCAACGGAAAGCCGATGAGCTGAGCCGTAAGCTGATTGAAAAGCCTGAAATCGGATGGCAGGAAAAGCAGCAGATCCAGGACCTTTTTAATGAACAGAAAAAATTGCAGGAGCGGATTGAAAATATCCAGCGGGAAAACCAGATCAAATCTTTACAGGAACAAAATTATAAAAAGGTTGATGAAGAATTGATCCGCAAACAGGAACGCTTGCAGGAATTGTTTGATGCGATCATGAACGAGGAGCTGCGGCAGATGTTCGAGGAGATGCAACAATTGATGGATAAGATCGACAAGGACAAGGTCAATGAAATGCTGGATAAGATGAAGATGGACAGCAAAGACCTGGAAAAGCAGCTTGACCGTAACCTTGAGCTATTCAAGCAACTGGAATTTGAAATGAAGCTGCAGGAGAGCATCGATAAACTGAAGGAGCTTGCTGAACGGCAGGAAGAGCTGGGAAATCAGAGCGATGAAGAAGGCGCCGATGCGCAGGATCTAAAGGATCAGCAGGAGAAGCTGAATGAAGATTTTGAAAAGTTCAGGGAAGACCTGAAAGATTTGCGCAACAAAAACGAGGAGTTGCAGGAGCCCAATCCCATGCTGGATTCGGAGGAACTGGAGGAATCCATTGAGCAGGATATGGAGGAGGGCACTGAAATGCTGGAACAGGGAAAGCCGTCGAAGGCATCGCCTAAACAAAAAAGCGCCGCGGGAAAGATGCAGGAAATGGCCGGGAAGATGGAACAGATGCAGAGCGAGATGTATGATGAAGAGCTGGGCGAGAACATAGAGGATTTGCGAATGATCCTGGAGAACCTGTTGCAGTTGTCGTTCGACCAGGAAGAACTCTTGGAGCGGACAAGGGAAATCACGACGATCGATCCGCAGTATCCTTCGATCATGGAGGAACAAAAGAAGATCAGAGATGACCTGGTCATGGTGGAAGACTCGTTATGGGCCCTGAGCAAACGGCAGCAGATGATCGAACCGTTTGTCACACGGGAAATCCAGAACATCAACCATCATGTCGACCGGACGCTGGAAAACCTGACAGAACGGAAGAAGGCGATGGCTGCGGAGAACCAGCAGTTTGTCATGACCTCCATCAACGACCTGGCGTTGTTGTTATCGGAAGCGCTGCGGCAAATGATGGATGCGTTGCAAATGCAAAGCTCCGGGCAGTGCAGCAAAGGCAGTCCAAAACCCGGGAAGGGGCAGGCCTCCATGAAGAGCATGCGGCAATTGCAGCAACAGCTGAACGAGCAGATCCAGAAGATGAAAGAGGGAATGGGAAAGCAGGATTCGCCGCAACAAGGTGAGAGGAATACCATGAACAGCGAGGGTTTTGCCCGTATGGCCGCGCAGCAGGAAGCCATCCGGCGGATGATGGAGCAATACCAGGAACAGATGAAAGAAATGGGACTTGGACAGAGCCGGGAATTGAATGATATGATGGAACAGATGGAAGAAACGGAAACGGAGCTGGTCAACAAAATGATCACCCAACAGACGATGGAAAGATTAAAAGAGTTGGAAACAAGGCTGTTAAAACATGAAAAAGCGGAGCTGAAAAGAGAGATGGAAGAGCAACGGGAATCAAGGGAAGGAAAAGATGTTAACAATAGAAACCTTGATGAATTTTTAGAGTATAACAAATTAAAAAATAAAGAGGTTGAATTGCTCAGGACTGTCCCCCCGAACCTGCGACCCTTTTACAAAGAGAAAGTTAACCAGTACTTTTATTTTTTTGAATTGCGTTAAAGCATGAAAAAACGGAAAGAGATCACGATTGCCTCCGCTGTTGATGAGATGTATCTCGTGGAGGGATTTGTAGAACAAATCAGTGATGAGTACCTTTTAGGCGACAATTATTTCGGAAACATGATGGTGGCGGTAACCGAAGCCGTGAAGAACGCCATTGAACACGGAAACGGTGGTGATAAAGCAAAACGTATTGTCATCCGGCTGGAGGCCGATAAAGAGGGCCTTTGGATCAGTGTAACCGACCAGGGGGAGGGATTTGACAGCGAAAAATATGTTGGACGGGAGATTTTCATGTCGAAGGAGTTAAAGGCCGGCGGACTGGCGCTCATCAATGCCCTGGCTGATGAGGTACGGTTCCGTGAAAACGGCCGGATCATCGGGATGTTGTTTCGCATTACCGGTATTGAGGAGCGCATCATTGAGCAACGGCAAAACCTGATGGCCCGGTTTTTCCAGGTCAGCCAGCCGGAGAAGAAACATAATTAGGAACCAAAGCCTATTGTGATGAGCAATGCGCCGGAGATTTACTTTTTCAACGAACAAGTCAGTTTCCAGTTACGGGAGAAGAAGAAGATCCGCGCATGGATCATTCAAACTATTGAAAATGAGGAATATAAGCCCGGAGTACTAAATTTTATTTTCACGAACGACGATCTCCTGGTACAATTGAATAAAGAATACCTGAAGCATTTCACGCTGACCGATATTATTACGTTTGATCTTTCCGATTCAAATGGGATCGTCGAGGGTGATATTTATATCAGTATCGAGCGGGCGAAGGAAAACGCCAGGGCCTATAAGGAGCCTTTTCAAAGGGAAGTGCGCAGGCTAATCATTCATGGGGTTCTGCATCTGCTGGGTTACAAAGATAAGACGAAGGCGCAGCAGGATGAGATGCGGGCCCGCGAGGAATATTACCTATCTTTGCCCCCCTGGGCCTGAAATGTTCCACGTGGAACATTCCTTATCCGAAAATCTTTATGTTCAAAGAATACGATATAATTGTCGTTGGCGCTGGTCATTCAGGATGCGAAGCTGCTGCAGCGGCCGCTAACCTGGGCTCATCGGTGTTGCTGGTCACCATGAATATGGCAAACATGGCGCAGATGTCGTGTAACCCGGCCATGGGCGGGATTGCCAAGGGACAAATCGTGCGGGAGATAGACGCTTTAGGAGGGTATTCCGGGATTGTGACCGATAAAACAATGATCCAGTTCCGCATGCTCAACAAGTCCAAAGGACCTGCCATGTGGAGTCCCAGGGCACAGAACGACCGGATGATGTTTTCGATGGAGTGGCGCAAAATGCTTGAAAACACCCCGAACCTTGATTTCTGGCAGGATATGGTCACAGGAGTCTTGATAAAGGACGGTCGCATTACTGGCGTTACTACATCCATGGGTCATGAAATACCTGCCAAAGCCGTTATCCTGACCAACGGCACCTTTTTAAACGGTGTTATTCATATCGGGATGAAGCAGTTCGGAGGAGGACGTATCGGTGAGAAAGCAGCGAAGGGATTGACCGAATGCCTGGTTGAGCTTGGGTTTGAGTCCGACAGAATGAAGACGGGCACACCGGTTCGGGTCGACGGTCGCAGCATCGACTTTACAAAGATGGATGAGCAGAAAGGCGACGAGATCCCCGGGAAATTTTCATTTACCGATACACCTCCACTGGGTAATCAACGAAGCTGCTATATCACCTATACGAACCAGGAGGTGCATGACATACTGAGGACGGGTTTCGGCGAATCGCCGATGTTTGCAGGAAGAATTGAAGGTATCGGCCCCAGATACTGCCCGTCGATCGAAGACAAGATCGACAGGTTTTCCGGGCGCGACAGCCACCAGTTATTCGTTGAACCGGAGGGATGGGACACTGTGGAGTACTATGTGAACGGCTTTTCTTCCTCGCTGCCCGACCATGTCCAGTATGCCGCACTCAGGAAAATACCCGGTTTTGAAAATGCGCGCATCTTCCGGCCGGGTTACGCCATCGAATACGATTATTTTCCGCCGGTTCAACTGAAACTGACGCTGGAAACAAAGCTGGTAGAAAACCTATATTTTGCCGGGCAGATCAACGGTACGACCGGGTATGAGGAGGCTGCCGCACAAGGATTAATGGCCGGTATCAATGCACACTTGAAGCTAAAAGGTGAGCCGGGCCTTGTCCTGAAGAGATCCGAAGCATATATCGGCGTGCTGATCGATGACCTGATCACCAAGGGTGTGGATGAACCATACCGCATGTTTACCTCCAGAGCGGAATACCGGATCCTGCTGCGCCACAGCAATGCCGACCAACGCCTGACGCCTTTGTCGAACCGCATCGGGCTTGCTTCCGACGAACAATGTGAAAGGGTTGTCAGCAAAAGTGAAAAGATCGATGAACTGATCCGCTTCATGAAAAGGCACAGCGTTTCACCCGACCAGGTCAACACATTCCTGGAATCTGCCGGAACCGCCCCCATCACGCAAAAAGTCAAATTGGCCGGCCTGCTGTTACGTCCGCAGGTTGATCTGGCAGGTTTGCGAAAATTATTGCCTGCCCTGGATAAATTTATCGGTGCTAATACGGAAAGCCGCGATGAAATCATGGAAGAGGCAGAGATCAGGATCAAGTATGAGGGTTACATCGGCAAAGAGGACGAGATGGCGCAAAAATTAGAGCGGCTGGAAAATATCGTCCTCAGGGATGATTTCGATTATCACCGGCTCACCGCCCTCTCTTTCGAAGCCCGCGAAAAACTTTCACGGATCAAACCCCGGTCGCTCGGACAAGCCTCCCGGATCAGCGGCGTCTCACCGGCCGACATCTCTATCTTGCTGGTGCACCTCGGCAGGTGATGTTCCACGTGGAACAATTTGTGCCGGAAACCCGGCTTATTTTACCGGGTTTTACCCTGTCGCGTTTTTTGCTTAATTTTAAGCCTTCTGACGCGCGCAGCACCCAGGATGATAAATGGTATGTTTTTTGCCGAAAAATCGCTCAGGGGGGCGCTATTGCAGCCTGTTGTAAGTGAATGGAACTCAGTTATATTTAATGTTATGGAAAAAGATCCGGCTTTAAAACGAAAAATATTCCGGTTTGCGGCATGGTTTATCGTGTTGCTCACCACTGCCATCCTTTTGCATCTTTACGTTTCAAACAGGCAGGCAAGCCCTGAAAAACTCGTGAGCCGGATCGAAAAAGTCCTGCAAACCAAAGAGCAAAATATAATCTCTGTTCTGAATACAATACCGGATACCGCCGGGGAAATACCCGGTTTTAAAAACATCCATCTATCCATCCCGGAAAATATCAGAACGGATGAAGGGCTTATGGTCCTGGTGTATTACAGGGATTCACTGGTCTACTGGTCTGATAACAGCATTCCGGCCACAACCCAATATCCGCGGGATATTTTCGATAAACCGTTCATCGCGTATGGTAATGGCTGGTTCAGAGTGATAAAAATGACCGCCAATGACCTCGTGGCCGTTGGTTTAATCCTTGTTAAAAATAATTACCCCTACCAAAATGAGTACCTGGTCAATGATTTTCATGGGAGTTTTCAAATCCCGGATAATACCGGACTGGATACCATCCCCGGCATGTATGATATTGTATCCCCTGGTGGGGATTTCCTGTTTACATTGAAAATGCCGGAGGGCCCGGTTGAAGATCCGGGAACGGAAATCCCCGCGCTCATCCTTTTCTCCGTTGCACTGGCACTATTGCTCGGGTTACTCTATTATCTGTATCACGCGTTTGAATTTTTCAGGAAACGCCCCCTCCTTTTCCTGCTCGCTTTTCTTATAGATGCACTGATCCTGAGGTACTTACTGCTATATTTTGAAATACCCGGCCTGATCTGTCAGGGGGAGATCTTTCGCCCCTACCTCTACTCCACTTCCTTTATCTCCCCCACTCTTGGCGACCTCTTCATAAACAGTGTTTTCTGGCTGACCATTGCCTGGATCTTTTATGAAAAGTTCGACTTTTCATTTTCTGCCGCACGCCCCGCGATACGCAGAACAGGGGGCCTTTTGCTGATGCTGTTTCAGGGATTCCTTTTCTTCTTACTGGTGTCCGCGATCCGGCAATTGGTCCTTGATTCACGTATCGAGCTGAACCTCAATAATATATTTAATGTTGATGTGTATAGCGGGATGGGTTTTATCGCCATGACATCCCTTATGATGGCCTTCTTTCTGGCTACATCCCGGATCAGTCTCATCGTCTGCAGTACCGCATGTAAACCCTGGAGTTATGTTTTACTGGCGTTCCTGACATCATTGCTTGCCATGCTTTTGTTTTCCCCCTGGCAAGACCATGCCTATTCCCTGGTTTATCCCGTCATGCTCATGGTTTACCTGTTGTCATTCTTATATTTTCATCGGAAAAAGGCCGGTTTTAAAAATATCAGGGGAGCGTTGTTTTATATCGTCCTCTTTGCCATTATCACCACATTTATCCTTGATTATTACCATAACGAAAAAGAGAAGTCATACCGGAAAATTATCGCCGCCGAACTCTCTACCCGGCGGGATCCGCTGATGGAACACGAGTTTTTGCGCATTTACGAACACCTGATGGCTGATGAAATATTGAAGGAAATGCTGGAGACCCGGATGGAAGAGCCTGGAACGGAAGAAAGGATATTTGCATACCTCAATCAGTCATACTTTCTTTCCGTCTGGAACAAATATGAGCTTTTCGTTACCATTTGCCGCCCGGAGGAGATACTCAGCATACAACCGGCAGGGACACTCACCAATTGTTTTGATTATTTCGGGGAGATCACCGGTTCCCCGGATGCGCAAATAGTCTCCCCGGGACTGTATTTTCTCAATAACATTGCTCAAAACAATAACTACCTGGCCTGCTTTGAATTTGAACCCAATGAGATCGTCCGGGTTCCGACAAGGATCTATGTCGAGCTTTTCTATAAATACATCTCTGAAACAGGCCTCGGGTATCCCGACTTGCTGATCGACAGCAAAGCCGGGATAGTAGCCGGTCTTTCCGATTATTCCTATGCACGCTATGTAGATGACAAACTGGTCTATAAATTTGGCGATTACTTCTATAAACTGGCCTTTACCGACTATGCGTCGGGACCTGGGAGATCCTATTTTCTGGATCTGAAAGGATACAGTCATTATGTTACCCACATTGACGAGTATAATAAGCTTATAGTCAGCAAGAAAAGCCTTACATTCCTGGACCTGATCGCGCCCTTTTCCTACCTTTTCATATTCTTTGGGCTATATACCCTGCTCATGATCCTGTTGCTTATCATCTATGGCAAATTCCGAAGGTTCGAGTTCAATTTCAGCAACCAGCTCCAGGTATCGATCATAGGGATAATTATCGTGGCTTTTGTGGTACTGGGACTGATCACCCGTTCCAATATCGTTCATCTCTACAACAATAAGAACCGGGATTACCTCAATGAGAAAACCTTGTCGGTGTTGACCGAGATCGAACACAAGATTGCAAATGAACCGGAGATCACTGGCGAAATGCACGGTTACCTCTACGAATTGCTGTATAAATTCTCCCTGGTATTCTTTTCCGATATTAATCTCTACGATCCAAACGGGAACCTGATCGCTACCTCCAGGCCCCAAATATTTGATGAAGAGCTGATCTCCAGGAGGATGCATACGCAGGCATTTTATAAACTGGCGCACGACCATAGCCTGCTGTATATTCAGAATGAGCAGATCGGCCGGCAGGAGTATCTTTCCGCCTATATCCCTTTCCGGAATAACATGGACCAGGTGACGGCCTATCTCAACCTTCCCTATTTTGCCAAGCAGACCGAGTTGCGCAAAGAGATCGCCGATTTTCTGGCGGCTTATATCAATGTTTACGTGCTGCTGATCGTATTATCGATCATGGTGGCGATCGTCGTATCGAGGTTTGTCACCCGGCCGCTGCAGTTCATCCGGGAAAAGATGGGGCATGTCGGGCTGGGTAAGATCAATGAGAAGATCGAATGGCGGAGGCGCGATGAGATTGGCAGCCTGGTGGATGAATACAACCGGATGATCGACGAGCTGGCCAGAAGCGCAGAGCTGCTGGCGATGTCGGAACGCGAGGGCGCCTGGCGTGAAATGGCCCGGCAGGTGGCTCACGAAATAAAGAATCCGCTCACCCCCATGAAGCTGAGCGTCCAGTACCTCCGGAAGGCCTGGGAGGAAAAAACGCCCGACTGGGAAAAAAGGATGGAGAACTTCACCCGGACAATTATCGAACAGATCGACGCCCTGTCGGAAATCGCCTCCGAATTTTCCGACTTTGCCAAGATGCCGGTGGCCACGCTGGAAAAGATCGACCTGTCCGGGATCGCCAGGAATGCGGCGGAGCTTTACCATCACCTGGGTAACATACACGTTACCATCGAACATGCCGGGCAACCGCACTTTATAATGGCCGACCGGCGGCAGATGCTGCGAGTGTTCAACAACCTGATCCAGAATGCCACGGAGGCTATCGGGACTGAAAAAGAAGGTTTGATCCGGATAGATATAACCCGGGATGATGGCTATCACCGGGTCACCGTAACGGATAACGGCTCGGGGATCACCGCGGAGCAGGCGCAGAAGATTTTCACCCCCAGTTTTACGACCAAAACCAGCGGGATGGGATTGGGACTAGCCATGACGAGAAGCATCCTGACATCTATCGGGGGCACCATCCACTTCACTTCCGTTCCGGGAGAGGGAACCACGTTTACCCTTACCATTCCCGAATACAGGGGAGAGTGACAACTCAGCCCATCAGGCGGATCAGTCCGCGGTAATCGGCTTCACTCAGTTTATGATAATTGCCGCCGGCTTTGTTTTTGGCCATTGTGGCAAAGATCTCCTCTCCGTGTTTAGCGCTGTTGATCCCGATCTCCGCCAATCTGACAGGGGAGCCGATGGAGGTAAAGAACGATTCCAGGGCATGTATGGCCTGTCCCGCCGCGCTTACTCCGAAAAGATTCAGCCCAAGGGTTTCAATCCGCCGCGGTATCCTGGATGTATGCAACTTCAGCCAGGCGGGATAGACAATGGAGAGCGAAGCACCGTGCGGTACGTCATACAATACCGAGAGCACGTGCCCGATAGAATGTACACCCCAGTCGCCCGATTTTCTCCCGTAGGATGTCAGGTTGTTCAGCGCGTTGGTGGCAGCGTACATGATCTTTTCCCGCAGAGCATAGTTTTCAAGGTCATTCATTAACACGGGCCCGTATTCCAGGGCCTCTTTGATAATGGCATAAACGAAACGGTCCGACAGCGTGGCCTCCCCTTCCCCGAAATAGGCCTCCAGGCAATGGGCGATCAGGTCGGTGATGCCGTAAGCGGTGTAATCCTTTGGTACGGAAATCGTATAAGCCGGGTCCAGGAACGACTCCTTCGGGTAGGTGAGCGGGTCGCCATAGCCCAGTTTTTCCTTCGTGGCGTTGTTCTGCACCACGGCGAATCGGTTCATTTCGGTGCCGGTAGCCGCCAGGGTGAGAACAGCGATCAGCGGCACGGCCGATTTGGGCTTCTGCCGGTTTTTCATGAACTCCCACCCGCTGTGACCTACCGGGATGGTGATCGAGATGATCTTGGAAGAGTCGATCACGCTACCTCCCCCCACTGCAAGGATGACATCGGCGTTCTTCTCCCTTCCCAGAACTGCCGCTGCATCCACATCTTCGATCACGGGGTTCGGCTTGATGCCTGCATATTCAAACACCTCCGACCCCGCGCCTTTCAATTGCGCCATGACCTGGTCATACACGCCGTTCCGTTTGATCGACCCGCCGCCGTAAACCAGCAGTACGCGCCTGCCATATCTTCTTAACGATTTTCCGAGATTTTCAACTACTCCGCTGCCGAAATGCAGTTTGACGGGGTTGTACATTACAAATGGTTCCATAGTTTCAGGGTTTCAAAGTTTCAAAGTTTCAAGGTTTCAGGGTTTTGCATAAATAGCTAATCTGATATAACACCGCTACCCAGGCAAATCCTCTGCTCTGTATCATATACCACCGCAAACTGCCCCGGCGCCACCCCCGCGATACTTTTTGCAGAATGAATAATATACCTCCCCATCCCTATGCCTCCATGCCCCCATGCTTCCATGCTTCCTTCATGAAACTCCGGCTGGTGCCTGATTTTGAACATGACCGGCTGTGGAATGGAATAGTCCCGGTCAGGTGTTTCATTGATAAAGAGAAAATCTTCGAGATTCACTAAATGACTGTGCTGGGCAACGGGGTCATAACCGTTGGAAACGTAAATAATGTTGTTATTTGTGTCTTTTTTAACGACGAACCACGGCCCCTGCCCGAGCCCCAGTCCTTTGCGCTGACCGATCGTGTGGAACCAGAAACCCTTGTGCTTGCCGAGGACATTCCCGGTTTCCAGTTCCACGATCTCCCCTTCCTTTTCTCCGAGGTAGCGTTTGATGAATTCACTGTAGTTGATCTTTCCCAAAAAGCAGATCCCCTGGCTGTCGGGCCGGCGGGCGCTGGGCAGCTTCAGTTCTTCCGCCATTTTCCGCACCTCCCCTTTCTCCATGTCCCCGATGGGAAACATGGCCTTCGATAATTGCTGGTAGGTGATGCGGCCAAGGAAATAAGTCTGGTCCTTGAGCCGGTCCTTCGCTGTGGCGAGATAGAATGTCCCCTCATTTTCCAGCACCCGGGCGTAATGTCCTGTGGCAATCTTATCGAAGTCCTTTCCGAACTTATCGTCAAAGCTGCCGAACTTGATGAAGCGGTTGCACATTACGTCAGGATTGGGCGTAAGGCCTTTGCGGACCGTGTCGAGGGTGTATTGCACCACCCTGTTCCAGTACTCATTGTGCAGGTTGGCAATTTCGAACTGGCATCCGTATTTTTTAGCGATAAATGTGGTGATTTCAATGTCTTCTTCCGACGGGCAGTCCATGAACCCCGGCTCGTTGTCCATGCCGATATGGATGTAAAAGATCACGGGGTCATACCCCATTTCCTTGAGCAATGGAACGGCAACGGAGGAGTCAACGCCTCCGGATACAAGTGCTGCGATTTGCATGGGACAAAGATAATGATATCAGGCGAAAGCACGATCAGACGATATTCCATCGCACATTTGAATGTACCATCGTATATCGTCTGATCGCTCTATCGCCTGATCAGATAAAGCCTTGTGCATGCTTCTCCGCGATCACCTTCAGCATATCGGCCGTCATGGTATCCAGGTTCCACTTCGGGTCCCAGCCCCATTCCTCTCGGGCGCAGGAGTCATCCATGCTGTTGGGCCAGGTGTCGGCGATGGCTTTTTTCATCGGGTCGACGTCGTAGCTCATCACGAAACCGGGGATGTGCTTTTTGATCTCGCCGGCGATAATCTCCGGGTCGAAGCTCATGGCGGTGACGTTGAAGGCGTTGCGGTGTTTCAGTTTGGCCGGGTCGGCCTCCATCAGGTTGATGGCGGCATCGAGCGCGTCGGGCATGTACATCATATCGAGGAAGGTGCCGGCCGGCAGCGGGCAGGTGAATTTCTTCTCCTTGATGGCGGCATAGTAGATCTCCACGGCATAGTCGGTGGTGCCGCCGCCCGGTAATGTGACGTTGGAGATGATGCCCGGATATCGAAGGCCGCGGGTATCCACGCCGAATTTCTTGAAATAGTAATCGCTGAGCAGTTCGCCTGTTACCTTGGTCACGCCGTACATGGTGTTGGGGCGCTGGATGGTATCCTGGGGGGTGTTATCCAGCGGGGTAGTGGGACCGAAGGCGCCGATGGAGGAGGGGAAGAAGACGGCGCACCCGTTTTCGCGGGCTACTTCGAGGCAGTTGAACACGCCGCCCACGCCCACGTTCCAGGCCATGACCGGGTTGCCTTCCGCTACGGCCGACAACAGGGCGGCCATGTTGTAAATGGTGTCGATCTTGTATTTTTTTACAATTTCGGCCATCCTGGCGGCATCGGTAGCATCCACCCTTTCCAGCGGTCCCGATTCGGCCAGTTCCTTCGACGGTTCCGTTTTACGGTATCCCGCTACCACGTTGGAATTTCCATACACTTCCCTCAATCTCATGGTAAGCTCCGATCCGATCTGTCCCACAGCGCCGATGACAAGTATCTTCTTCATATGAGTCGTTGTTTTGTGAATTAATTAACAATTTGCGGCAAAAATATAAAAAATGTGTTATGTATTATGTGGTATGTCTTAATAATTAAGTGGGAGAGGGATGTGGAAGCAAGCCATCTGTTGTCTGCACTCGAGAGAGCTTAAGAATGTCTGATGAAGAAGTCGAAGTTTTGCAAAAGGAAATTGACATCACAAAAATCGTCGATAGAAATTCTCTGGAAGTTGCAGAATATTGCGCTGGAAGTGAACCTGTTGAAAACAGCATTTATCATTCCTAAAGGGGATTTTTTCAAGATACGATATTTTACTCATGAAAGAGAAGTACCTTTATGCGGACAGAAAAATATTACAAAAATGAAGGAGAAAAACACTAAAATACAATCAACAGGAACAATTCATGACAGCATTAAATACATAACCTTGCTTTCGATGATTTTGTTGTTTGGTTGCAACAGGCTCAGTTCGGAGGCGAAAAGCACAGGTGATATGGCAAACGGTGAAACCACCCCATCGGTTCATTATCTTTCGGTACCCCGGGATACGGGAAATGTGAGTGTAGAGGAGGCGTTGCAGAAACGTCGATCGCGAAGGAATTATCTGGATAAAGGCCTGCCGGAGGCCTTTTTGTCTCAGATCTTATGGGCCGCTTATGGCATTACTAAACCGGAGAGGGCTTATCCTTCCATGCGGGGTGGATACCGGACTTCTCCGTCGGCCGGTGCCTTGTACCCGCTCGAGATTTACGTTTTGGCCGGACGTGTTGAAGGGATCGCACCGGGGGTATACAGGTATCATTCCCTGACACATTCGTTGGAGAAAGTAATAGATGGGGATATGAGAAATGCGTTGAGAGATGCCGCGCTGGGGCAGGAAATGATCGTGCGGGCGCCGGCGGTTCTTTTATACTGTGCCGTTTTTGAGCGTTGCGTTCAGAAATACGGCCAACGGGGGCGTGAGAGGTATGTCTGCATGGAAGCAGGGCATTCGGCCCAGAACGTATATCTCCAGGCTGAAGCGCTGAATATAGGGACCTGCGCCATTGGTGCTTTTAACGACGACAGGGTGAGACAGGCCATGAAACTGTCCGCCACGGAAGAACCGCTATATATCATGCCGGTTGGTTATTACTGATCAGGAAGATAACAACAGGTTTTGAATTACCCATAAGATAGAATGTCACATAACGCCTCCCAGGTCGCGGTTGCGGCCGGTGTTGACAAAAGATATGCCGTTGTCTTATAGGCCGGGACCAATCCGGATAAGGCAATAAAAGCATGAAAAATTGTTTTATTCGCTAATTTTACATTTCAGACCAGGTCTGTTTGCCCGGGCATTGGTGAAAGGTGTAATTGCGGAAAATAGAGCAAATGAAGAAATATCTGCAATGTTTCATTATAGAATAATTATGAAAAAAGTAATTCTATCATGGTTGATCATTTTTTTAACGCAGGCAATTACAGCGCAGGAACCATATAAAGAGGGGTTCTTGCCCAAATGGCTTACTGAAGAGGAAAAGCTGCGTTTACATGAGATTGATCGGAACAGGGAGCCGACAGACCCTCCACCCCAGCCTTCTCGGAATATTGCAGAATTTGAACCGATGAGCGGAGCCCTGATCCGCTTTCCTTTAGGGATTCCCGTATCACTGGTAGCCCTGATGTCGGAAGAAATTCAGGTTATATCCATCGTGGCGGATCAGAACGTTATGAGCCAGGCGATCAATACCTATCAGAACAATGGGGTAACCATGGGCAACTGCAGTTTTTTGATGGCCCCGACAAATTCGATTTATACCAGGGATTATGGGCCCTGGTTTGTTTTTGACGATAACAATGAGATAGGAATTGTTGATTTTGAATATGACAGGCCACGGCCGGACGACAATGCCATACCGGGTATTTTTGCCGCCGGGAATAACATTAACTATTATCACATGGGGTTGGTGCATACGGGAGGCGATTATATGTCGGAAGGCATGGGTACAGCTGCATCGACAACCGCTGCTTATTCGGTTAACTCCGGTTTTACGCCTGCGCAGGTAGATAGTATTATGAGCTTATACCTCGGAATAGATGAATATCATGTAGTGCCCAACATACACGGCGGCCTGAGCCATATAGATACATGGGCTAAATTTCTGGCGCCGGATAAAATGATGATAAGGGAAGTCCCTCCGAGCCATCCGTATTATAATCATGCCGAGCAGGCAGTGGCATATTTTGAATCCCAGATTTCATCTTACGGGACACCATACCGGGTTTACCGGGTTTATACCCCTGACAACGAACCTTATACCAATTCATTGATCCTGAATAACAGGGTGTTCGTTCCCCTGACAGGCAGTCAATGGGATAATGCAGCGATCGGGGCATTTGAAGAGGCCATGCCCGGATATGAGGTTCACGGGATCTTATATAATTACTGGAATTCTAACGATGCGCTCCATTGCAGGGTAAGGGAAATTGCCGACAGGGAGATGCTTTATATATACCACGAACCTATTGTTGAAGACCAGCAGTATTATATTGACTATGAAATCCGTGCACGTATCATAACCATGAGTGGAGAAGCGTTGTATGCAGATTCCCTCAGGGTGTATTACCGGATAGATGATGGCGAATTCAATTATGTAATGATGGAGTATGAGGATGATCACTGGTACACAGCCTGGATACCGCAACAGGAAATTGATTCCAGGATATCCTATTACATTCATGCGGCGGATGAATCGGGCAGGAGTGAAAACCATCCCTACATCGGCACCCACGACCCCCATACTTTTCATGTGATTGGGCCGCTTGTATTTCTTGATGCCCATGTTGACGACTCGAATTATGGCAATAATAATGGAATTTTCGAGCCGGGCGAAACGGTTGAGATTATTGCCCGCTACATCAATAAAGGACAGGATACCATTCATGATATTACTGCTCAATTACTTACCGCCAGCCCGTATATAAGCATCCATCCTCCTGGATCAGCCACATACAATGGCGGCCTTGTCCCTGAAGGAGAAGTAATGTTCAGCTTTGCTGTATCCTCATCCCTGGCTGCTCCGGAAGTCTGTCTTGCCCTCTTCGATCTGGAAGTTGTAACAGGTAATGGGTACGATAGTTTTGACAGTTTTGAGATTGAAATAACGGCTCATGTCATTAGCGAATACTTTATTCAGGAAAGCTTTGACGATTGGTTGCCGGCTGGATGGGAAGTCACATCCACATCGGGTCAGGTTAACTGGCAGCACAGCAATACCAGCCTTGCCGGCGGAGAAATGCCGGAAACACGTTTCTTCTGGGAACCATCCACCGTTGCAGTTCAAAGGCTGATAACGCCGGACATCAACACAAGTGGTTTTTCCCTGGTTTATCTGGAATTCAAACATTATATCAGTAATTATGAAGGGGGATACACACTGCGGGTTGAAACAAGCGGAGACGGAGGAAATACCTGGACAGAGATCATGGCTTTCCCTGATCTGAATATGCCCGCTACTGTTGAGAGAATAATGATTGATAATGATGATGTCGGTTCTGAAGGGTTCAGGATAGCCTGGACATTTGATGGTGATTCATGGGATATCAACTGGTGGAACATCGATGATGTCATTGCCGGCGGTATCATCTTATATGATAACATAGCTTTTTTCGAAGGTCAGGTATCGTTGAATGGAGGCCCCGGCAATATTACCGATGTTTGGATCACCGCAGGCGGCCAGATAACCTTCCCGGATGAAACCGGTTTTTATTCACTGGCGGTGCTGGAAGGCAGCCATGACATCACTGCCAGCCTGACCGGTTATGCCACGATAACGGAAGAAGGCATTTATGTTGCAGAAGGAGACACAATCTTCATCGACTTCAACCTGGATTATCTTTTATCTTCCGGAAACCTGAGCCTGGACCATAAACTGTCTATATATCCCAATCCGGCACGAGACAGGTTTTTTGTTGTGTCAGATGAAAAGATAACATATATCCTGCTATTTGATATCAGCGGACAAATGATCCACAATATCGTGGTTAATGATTTCCAATGTGAAATCAACGTAAACAATTTGTGCACAAGCATTTACTTTATACGAATTCACACTGTAAATCGCCTTATTACGGAACGTATCCTGATAATACGATAAATCTGTAATTTTTGATATTTGAAAAAATTTATTTAAATTTGCTGATTCTTAAATGAGAATTATTCTTATAAGAGAAATAGTCAAATGCGTGTGCCGGTTGAAAATATAAGAAAAAGGCTTTCCGAAAAGGGATTAAAAGTTACCCCGCAACGCATCACCATTCTTGAGGCTGTTTGTGCCCTGAACAACCATCCTACTGCGGAAATTATCATTGAACATATTCATCGCTCGAATCCAAATATAGCAACAGGAACAGTTTATAAAGTACTGGATACATTGGTTGAAAAAAAACTGATCAGGAAAGTAAAAACGGATGGGGACGTGATGCGGTATGATGGTGTCCTGGAACCCCATCATCATTTATATTGTTCCTCCGGTAATTTGATCGAAGATTATGTTGACAACGACCTGGATGAATTATTGAAAGCCTATTTTACTTCGAAAAGGCTCGCCGGGTTTAACATTGAAGAAATCGTTCTTGAGATCAGGGGAACATTCGAAAAACGGTAAATACTAATTTAAAAACAGATATTATGGACAATAAAGAAGACAACATGAGCAAATGCCCCGTTACCGGTGCAACTGGAAAGCACAATATGGGTGGTGGCGGCAAAAATAATCGTGACTGGTGGCCTAATCAACTAAAATTGAACATCCTACGTCAAAACTCATCCAAATCTGATCCGATGGGTGAAGATTTCAATTATGCCGAGGAATTCAATAGCCTCGATTATTATGCGCTGAAAAAGGATCTTGAAAAGTTGATGACCGATTCACAGGAATGGTGGCCGGCGGATTTCGGTCATTACGGCCCCTTTTTCATCCGCATGGCATGGCATAGCGCCGGCACATATCGCACCGGAGATGGCCGGGGGGGTGGGGGAACCGGGCAGCAGCGCTTTGCGCCGCTCAACAGCTGGCCCGACAATGTGAACCTGGACAAGGCGCGCCGGCTGCTGTGGCCGATCAAGCAGAAGTACGGCCGGAAAATATCCTGGGCCGATCTGATGATACTGGCCGGCAATGTAGCGCTGGAATCCATGGGCTTTAAGACCTTTGGTTTTGCCGGCGGTCGTGCGGATGTGTGGGAGCCTGAGGAGGATGTTTACTGGGGATCTGAAAAAGACTGGCTGGCCGATAAACGCTATTCCGGCGAGCGCGACCTGGAAAACCCTTTGGCAGCTGTGCAGATGGGATTGATCTATGTAAACCCGGAAGGGCCTGACGGCAATCCTGATCCCATCGCCGCGGCGAAAGATATTCGCGAAACCTTCGCCCGAATGGCCATGAATGACGAAGAAACGGTGGCGCTGATTGCCGGCGGGCACACTTTTGGCAAAACCCATGGGGCCGGGGATGCCACCCTTCTCGGTCCTGAGCCTGAAGCAGCCGGCCTCGAAGAGCAGGGCCTGGGCTGGAAAAGCAAGTTCGGTACCGGCAAGGGAGGAGATGCGATCACCAGCGGCATTGAGATCATATGGACCACTACGCCCACGAAATGGAGCAACAACTTCTTCTGGAACCTGTTCGGCTACGAATGGGAACTCGAGAAGAGCCCGTCGGGTGCGCACCAGTGGCTCCCGAAGCATGGCATGGGAGCCGGGACGGTCCCCGATGCCCATGACAAGTCGAAACGCCATGCCCCGAAAATGCTGACCACGGATCTTTCCCTGCGGTTCGATCCGGTTTATGAAAAGATCTCCCGGCGCTTCATGGAGAACCCGGATGAATTTGCAGACGCTTTCGCGCGGGCATGGTACAAACTGACCCACCGGGATATGGGACCGCTGGCACGGTATCTTGGACCCGAAGTGCCTGAAGAAGAGCTGATCTGGCAGGATCCCATTCCGGCCGTTGATCATCCACTGATCGACGAAAAGGACATTGCTTCTCTGAAAGCCAAAGTATTGGCCTCAGGACTTTCGGTGTCGCAGCTAGTATCCACAGCATGGGCGTCGGCCTCTACTTTCCGCGGATCCGACAAGCGCGGCGGCGCCAACGGCGCACGCATCCGCCTGGCCCCCCAGAAAGACTGGGCAGTGAACAATCCCGCCCAGCTGAAAAAAGTGCTGGAAACGCTGGAAGGTATCCAAAAGGAATTCAACGGCAACCAAACCGGCGGGAAAAAGGTTTCCCTGGCCGACCTGATCGTGCTGGCCGGTTGCGCCGGCGTGGAGAAAGCCGCGAAAGACGCTGGCGTTGCCATTACCGTTCCTTTTACCCCTGGGCGTATGGATGCATCGCAGGAGATAACCGATGTTGAAGCTTTTGACGTGCTAGAGCCTGCAGCCGATGGTTTCCGCAATTACCTGAAAGGCAAATTCTCCGTTTGTTCTGAAGATTTGCTGGTTGACAAGGCGCAATTGCTGACTTTGACCGCTCCTGAAATGACAGTGCTTGTCGGTGGTATGCGTGTGCTGAACACCAACTTTGATCATTCCAAACACGGAGTGTTTACCAGCCGCCCGGAAACCCTGACCAACGATTTCTTTGTGAATTTACTTGACATGGGCACGACCTGGAAAGCCACTTCTGAATCGCAGGAGGAATTTGAAGGACATGATCGCAAGACCGGCGACCTG
>Ga0114946_10000745_pt1 | contig 21878 bp, 19 predicted proteins | sample WalLakDeSediment_FD_88676 | JGI IMG/M metagenome (GOLD analysis project Ga0114946, IMG submission 88676) | Lake sediment microbial communities from Walker lake, Nevada to study Microbial Dark Matter (Phase II) - Walker Lake 11/02/13 Deep Sediment | ecosystem: Environmental > Aquatic >...
CTCACCAAGATGGATGGTGACGCCAGAGGCGGTGCGGCTTTATCCATGATGTCGGAAACCAAGGTGCCGGTGAAACTTGTTGGTGTGGGAGAGAAGCCGGATCAACTGGAAACCTTTCATCCTGATAGAATGGCCAGCCGAATCCTTGGCATGGGAGACATACTCACATTAATCGATAAGGCGCAAGATGCCTATGATGTACAGGAAGCTAAACGTCTTGAGGCCAAATTAAAGAAGGCCGATTTTAACCTGGAGGATTTTCTGGATCAATTGGCCAAATTCAGGGGCATGGGTGGGCTTCAAGAGGTGGTGGGCCTTTTGCCAGGCTTACCCAGCAATATGATTTCCGAGATGCAGGATCATGATCTCAAACGCATCGAAGCCATCATTCTTTCCATGACGCCTTCGGAAAGGAGGAATCCGCGTCTCATAGATGGGAACAGAAAGAGACGAATCGCCAAAGGCAGCGGAACCCACGTTTCAGACGTAAACAGGTTATTGCTTGATTTCAAAAAGATGAGGCGAATGATGAAGCTACTCAAAGGTAAAAAAGGGCTTGGGAAATGGAAACTCCCGATCGGTTCGTTCCAATGATTGAAACGAGTTTGCTGTGGACCAGATACATACCGCCATTGTTTTGAGACGGAGATCCTTGTCCGAAGGAGATTTCTTACTTGTCTTTTTGACCAAAGAGATGGGACGGCTGAACGCTGTGGTGCGTAGGAGATCCAACGCGGGCCCCATGGATGCTCGATTTGAACCATTTACCATGGGCGAATTGCTGCTTTCTCCACGATACGGAGAAAATCTTCAACGTGTGTATGCCTTTGATATGATCCGTGCCCATGACATGCTTCGAAAGGATCTGGAACTTTTTGCTCAAGCAAGTTATATCGCTGAATTGTTGGACTTGAGCCTCATGGAAAGTAATGATACACAAGCGGAATTCTTCCTTCTTTTGAAGGCATTTTCACTCTTGGATGTGGGATCTCCCGCAGAACTCGTCAGCCGATGGTTCGAGATGAGACTTCTTGGTATGGCTGGATTGAGGATGGACTTGTCCCGGTGCGCTGTTTGTCAAAACCTTCCATGTGGCAAAACAACTCTTTCCTTGGACCGGGGAGGACTCCTGTGCGAAAGGTGTATGGATAGGACGGCTCCTAGTCTCGGCTTAGCTTCTTTAAGAATTCTGAGAAGAATTCATGATTCGGACACTCCAAAACTCCAAGGGATCCATCTATCAATGGAAATACGGAATGAATTGCGTCACGTTCTGCAACAAGTGATCGTAGGTTGGTTGGGGCTTCGTCCCAAATCTATCTACTTCATGGAAACGATCTCTGGACAAGGAGAACCATTGTGACCCTTCAAGAACTGATGATGAGACTTCATACATTTTGGCAGGAACAAGATTGCATTCTGGAGCACCCTTACGATGTGGAAAAGGGAGCAGGTACATTCAATCCTTCCACCTTCTTTCGTGTCCTAGGTCCTGAGCCATGGCGTGTCGCTTATGTTGAGCCTTCGCGACGTCCAACGGATGGAAGGTATGGAGACAATCCATTTCGCACCGAGAAGCATTACCAATACCAGGTCATCCTGAAGCCGTCTCCTCTCGATTCTCAGGAAATATATTTGGCCAGTTTGTTGCGGCTGGGCCTGGATTTATCCTCGCACGACCTTAAATTCACGGAAGATGACTGGGAATCTCCCACCTTGGGCGCCACTGGACTCGGATGGCAGGTCGAGTTGGATGGAATGGAAATCACGCAATTCACCTATTTCCAACAAATGGGAGGTATCGAACTAGATCCAATATCCGTTGAATTGACCTACGGCTTGGAAAGAATCGCTATGCTGCTACAAGGAGCAAATAGTTTCTATGACCTATATTGGTCTTCTTCGGTAAAATACGCGGAGCTTCGAAGAGTTGCCGAACGTGAACACTCGACCCATAATTTCGAACTCGCCGACATTCAAATCCAGAAGGATCTTTTTTGTATTTATGAGAGAGAGGGCCATAGGCTGTTGGATAAAGGATGCTTGATGCCTGCTTACGATTTTCTCCTCAAATGCTCCCATTCTTTCAATATATTGGATGCTCGTGGCGCCCTTGGTGTGGCTGAGAGGACTCACTTCATAGCTCGTATCAGAGATATGGCAAGACGCTCGGCCAAACTGTTTCTTGAACAGAGACAAGACGTTGCCTATCCACTCCTCCCCGTCGAACCCTAAACCATGGAGTCGTATTTTGGGACAACCATTACTCATTGAGATCGGGACCGAAGAGATACCAGCTTCTTACCTGGGCCAAGGAGCCAGTCAACTTCAATTGGCCGTGGAAACCATTCTTGATTCATCACGGATCGATCATGATATTGTGAGATCCACATCCAGTCCCAGGCGCCTGATAGTATGGTGCGACGAGATGAATTCTAGAGGCAAAGATACGCAAGAAATTGCCACAGGACCCAAGAAGGAAAAAGCCTTTGATTCCCATGGAAATCCCACTGAGGCAGCCATTGGTTTTGCAAAGTCCAAGGGTGTAGACCTGGCGGATCTTTTTCTTATGAACAAAGGAAAGGGTGAAGTTCTGGCCACCAAAGTATCTCTATTGGGGCTTCCAAGCATGGATGTACTGGCAGATTCACTCCCACTTGTTGGCACAGAAATGTCTTTTCCAAAATCCATGCGTTGGCATACAGGTAGATTTCGTTTCGCGAGACCTGTCCGTTGGCTTCTGGCATTGCTGGGAGAAGAGATTATTTCTTATGAAGCCTATGGTCTGATTTCAAGCCGTATTACCTACGGTCACCGCTTCATATCGACTGCACCCATTCATATTCGGACCGGCAGATTCGAGGAGTATCGTGACAGGCTTGCCGAGGAAGGAGTGCTGATTCCCAGAGAGATTCGCAAGGCATCCATCCTTCGACAATTGAAATCATTCTTGCCGGATAGATCGGAATTGGATATGCCCTTGCTGGAGACAGTGACGGATTTGGTGGAATGTCCCCATGTTATCCAAGGACACTTTCATGAGAGGTACCTACAGCTTCCCGACGATATTCTCATTACAGCCATGAGACATCATCAAAAAGTGTTCTCTATGGTAGATGAAAACGGGCTTCTTCTTCCCAGCTTCCTGACAGTCGCCAACGCGTCTCCGGAAGCCGCTGAAAATATACGTGGCGGACATGAGCGTGTTGTCCAGGCTAGATTGGAAGACGCCATGTTTTTCTGGCAAGAAGACAACAAGATTACCCTGGAGCAGCACGCCGAAAGACTTCAAGAAATCGTTGCTCAGATTGAGTTGGGGACCTATTCGCAGAAGGCTGCGCGCTTGGAAAAGCTGGTGAGATGGTGTTGTTTCCAGCTCAATTCGGGGTCTGGCACCTTGACGAATCTTTGTCTTGCCGCCAGATTGTGCAAGGCTGATCTGGTCACACAGATGGTTGGAGAGTTTCCTGAATTACAAGGTATAGTAGGATCAATTTACGCGGAAAGGGAAGGACTTGCCAAACCCATTTGTCAAGCGATACGCGAACATTACAAGCCCTGGGGACAGGATGATGACATCCCAGGATCTGTGGAGGGAGCACTTCTTTCTGTATGTGACAAGATAGATACGTTGGCCGGTTGTTTTCGTGCAGGATTGGCACCATCGGGTTCCGGGGATCCTTGGGGGCTGCGCCGAGCCGCCATAGGGTTGACTCGTAGCCTTCTTGGGCATGGTATTCCCCTTTCCCTGGCCTCTCTATCTGAAGCGTCCTTGAAGATTTTCATGGAGCAAAGCGTTTCGGCTCAAGAGCATGAAACCGATACCAAATCGTGTCTTCTGGAATTCCTTATGGAAAGGGTAAAACACCTCTTCAGAGAAGAAGGGGTGCGACGAGATCTCGTGGATGCTGCCACCGGAGCCAGTGTTGAAGATATACCATCATGGCATCTGCGGGCACAAGCGTTGGCCAAGCTGCAAAACACAGAGGGCTTTCAAGATACAGCCATGGTTTTTCGTCGTGTAGCCAATATCATCGCACAGGCAAGGCATCAAGGCGAATGTTTCGATCAGGAACCCAGTCCCGAAAGATTTGAGAAACAAAGTGAACATGATTTATGGAAGGCGTTCCTGGACACAAGAACCATGATGAGAAGTCTGCTTGAAAAGAAAGACCTCGATGGTTCATTGAAATGGATGATTTCCCTGAAACCCAATATCGATCATTTCTTCGATGAAGTCATGGTCATGACCGATGATTCTTCAATCAGGAGGAACAGATTGTGTTTGATACATACCATCGAGAGACAATTCAGAGAGGTGGCCGATTTTTCCCAGCTAAAAGGACAATGATCTGCGCCTTTCTCCTATTCTTTTTTCTCTTTCCTGTGCTGTCTATTGTAGGTGATGAAGAAAAGGTAGCCCTTGCCTTCGTTGACGGTGTTTTTGGGGAAGACGGTAAAGGTAAATTTCATGCCGTGCTGTCCATTCCTGCGGGTCAACAAGCGTATCACGCATCTCTCAAGCTAACTAGCTTATCCACAGATATAGCAAAAATATCAGAGGTTCATTGGCCCAAGCCTCTACAGAAGAAAGACCCAGCCTTCGGTGAAGTTGTCGAGATCTATGAAGGTGATATTCCTTTTCAATGCCATGTAGATTTGCTGATTCTGCCTGAGGAAGATTCTATTGAAGTTCCCATAGAGGTCCATTATCAGACATGTACTGAAACCATGTGTTTTCCCCCGGAATCGATACGCATGAATGTTCTTCTCCAGAAGAGTGCGGGCGTGGTCTTCTCTGCTTCCTCCATCCAATCCCTGCTCCATGAAAGAGGTGTTCTGCTATCCCTTGTGCTCGTGTATTTTCTTGGAGTCGGCGCCAGTTTCACGCCGTGCGTATTTCCGCTAATTCCGGTGGTTCTTACACTCATTGGTGCCGGACGCAATGTCTCGGGAATGAAGGGGCTTTTTCTGTCCTTCCTTTTCGTTCTCGGTTTAGCAAGTACATATACCTGTCTGGGAATCCTCGCCGCGAAGACTGGAGGTTTTTTCGGTGAATTGCTTCTTCTAAAGCCGGTTCAACTTGGCTTCGCTGTTGTATTCTTTCTCCTTGCATTGAGCATGTTTGGCGCCTTTGAGTTGCAAGTTCCATCCTGTATCAGAAACAGAATGTCGGCCCATAAGGGCTCCGGGGCAACAGGCGCATTCTTGACGGGCATGGCCTTTGGCGTGGCAGGATCTGCTTGCCTATCCCCGATTCTGGCTGGAATTCTGGGTTTGATTGCGCAGATGGGACAAGTTCTCTTGGGAGCGGGACTTCTTTTCTCTTTTGGATTGGGACTGGGAACACTTTTCCTTGTGATTGGATTTTCCTTTGGATCCTTGGCTGCGCTTCAAAAGCCGGGGATCTGGTTGGATGAGATCAAAAGGGTATTTGGCCTTTTGCTTTTGTCCGCCTCTCTTTTCTATCTGCGCGGTCCATCGGGCCCTTCGCTCTTTCCATTTCTCGTGGCTATTTCTCTGGTTACATCCGGGGTATTTGTTGGCAATTGGGGGATTCGTCCAGATCATTATCCTTTCTGGTACATAAAGACGCGTCAGTCTCTTGGACTTATCGCCATAATTCTGGGGGGATCGATGCTTTTCCACCACATTTCTCAGAACTCCATGCATTCGTCTTATCCCCCCTCTTCTACCATTCGAACACCCACTTCATCGATAGCCTGGGAAAGGGATCTGGATCTCGCGATTGCTCGTGCCATGGCAGAGACACGGCCCATTCTTCTCTTTGTTTCCTCTCCCAACTGTCTCGCCTGTGTTGAGCTGGAGCATAAATCCCTGCATGACGTCAATGTTCTTCTTGAATTGAAGCGTTTTATTCCTGTTTACATCATGTTGGATGGCAGCAGAGATGCGAAGGAATTCATCCAAAAATATGATATTCGTGGAACTCCAACCCTACGCTTCCTTGGCTCGACAGGGTATCTCTTGGAACATCCCCGTGTGGATGGCTTTGTTGAAGCCAAATCGTTATTGTCTTTGATGAAGGGTGTACAATGATTCAAAAGGAGGATTACCCGATGTCAGAAATTATTGAATTGAATGATGGGAATTTTGATCTGGAGGTTTTACAAGCACCCATCCCTGTTCTGGTAGATTTCTATGCTGAATGGTGTGGTCCGTGCAAAAGACAGGTGCCAATTTGTCATGAATTGGCGGAAGCACTGGGAGATAAAGCCAAGGTTGCCAAACTCGATATAGATCGATGTATGGATTTGGCGGGAAAATATGGGGTCATGTCTATACCTACTCTGATCCTTTTTAGACAAGGGGAAATTGGAGAAAGATTCATTGGGCTTACAGCCAAAGACATACTGATGAAGGCCATTCAAAGTGAAATCGAAGCCTCCTAGGTACGTCTCTATTGGAGGATAAGATATTGTGGGACTATTCTGAAAAACTATTGGATCATTTCTACAATCCTAGAAATATGGGAGAAGTAGAGGAACCGGATTCAGTTGTCCAGGTGGGTAATATTGCATGCGGTGATGCGTTGCGTCTCAGTTTGAAGATTCGCGACGGTCATGTGGTCGATGCCAAATTCAAGACATTTGGCTGCGGTAGTGCCATCGCAGCCGCGTCAGCTCTAACCGAAATGGTAAAAGGAAAGACTTTGGAGGAAGCCATCAGGATTAGCAATGAAGATATCGCTGAATATCTGGATGGTCTACCAGCGGAAAAAATGCATTGTTCCGTTATGGGCCAAGAAGCCCTCCAGAAAGCCATCGCATTGTATCGAGGCGAGAAGATCTCTATGGAAGAAGACTATCTTTGCGAATGCTTCCAGGTGACCGAGGAAAAGATAAGAAGTGCCATTCTAAACCAAAAGCTGACAACTCTGGAGCAAGTGACCCATTACACCAAGGCAGGTGGGGGCTGCGGCAGATGCCACGATCGTATTCTGGAGTTGCTTTCCAATAAATCAATGTCAGCACCTGCCTCAGTGGCTCCCGATGTCCCAAGATCCCCTATGACCAACCTGGAACGAATTCGCCTCATACAGGCAACCTTTGAGAGAGATGTGGCACCTTTTCTCGCAACCCACGGCGGCTCGGCAGAGCTTGTGGATGTGGAAGGGACCAAGGTTTATGTCCGCTTGGCAGGCGCTTGCAAGGGCTGTCCTCACCATACCACAACCATTTCCGACTTGATCCAGATGAAATTGAGAGAACACGTTGATCCGCATATCGAAGTCAAGGAGGAGGATTGACTCCAGTCATTTATTTGGATAACAATGCCACCACGTGCATCGTCCCGGAAGTTTTGGATTCCATGCTGCCTTATCTGACCGAACTCTATGGGAATCCATCCAGCATGCATTCCTTTGGTGCTCAGGTTGCCAAGGGCATTCGTCGATCTCGAGAACAAGTTGCCTCGTTGTTGTGCGCCTCACCAGACGAAATTCTCTTCACCAGTTGTGGGACAGAAAGCGACAGTACGGCCATTTATGGGACCTTGGCCAGAGATAGAAATAGGAGACACATCATCACCACATCTGTGGAACACCCCGCTGTTTTGGAGGTGTGTCGATATCTAGCCAAAACAGGACATGATGTGACCTTTTTGGCCGTAGATCAGCAAGGTTGCATCGAAGTATCCCAAGTTGAAAAGGCGATCAAGAGGAATACGGCTCTGATCACAATGATGTGGGCAAACAATGAAACAGGAGTTTTGTTTCCAGTTGAGGCTATAGCAGAATTGGCCAGCGAGCGCGGTATCCCCTTCCACACGGACGCAGTGCAAGTTGTCGGTAAGATCCAATTAAATCTGGACCGAATTCCAATAGCTCTTGCATCCCTGTCTGGACACAAACTGCATGCTCCGAAAGGCGTGGGAGTCCTGTATGTCAAAAAGCATATGCGCATTGACCCCTTCTTGCGAGGAGGACATCAAGAAGGAGGGCGTCGTGGGGGCACTGAGAATGTGGCATCTATTGTAGGATTGGGAGTGGCCTGTGAGATTGCATCCCGTCGTATCGAAGAAGAACGTCAATATGTGATGCGGCTCAGAGACCACCTGGAATCAGAAATCCTACGGCGAATTCCTGAAACCGTTCGTCATGGTCATCCAGAACAGAGATTGCCAAACACATCCAGTATTGGATTTCGTTATGTCGAAGGAGAGGCTATACTTCTCTCCCTTTCCAGGCATAACATTGCGGCATCCTCAGGTTCCGCATGCACCTCTGGATCACTCGAGCCTTCTCATGTCCTTAAGGCGATGTCCGTGAATCCCACAGTCCTTAATGGCACAATTCGTTTCAGCCTGTCCCGTTACAACACCCGGGAAGAAATTGACATCGTCCTGTCCGAATTGGAAAGAATCATTCATAGGCTTCGAGAGATGTCGCCCTTTTGGCCGCCTGGCTCTTGAGCGCATCAAAAAGCCTGCCGCCCTACAGGGTCTGTGGTGAGGAGGAGGAGTGAAGACCCTGTAGGGCGACAATCGAAAGGGGATAAGGGGAGTGGGAAACCTTCCCCGATCTATTACTTAAACGTCTATGCTGCTCATAGGTTCCCGATGCTATGCCACCATTTGATCTTGCCTTTTGAAGGCTTTCTTTGGGTCCTATCGAGTTTCAGATCGTCCATGTCGAACTTCTTGTCTGTCTGGGATGCTTCCGCCTTGGCATGACGAGTCACCTTTTCCACATCGTCCGGATTCTCCATAACATAAGGAGTAATGAAAATCATCAATTCCGTACGGGCTTTGGTTTTGACCTTTTCCTTGAACAACCAACCCAGGAGAGGTATATCTCCCAGTATCGGCACTTTTGCAACGCTGTCAGACGTGGATTCGCTGATCAATCCCCCTATAACGATAGTTTCCTGATCCTTCACAAACACAGAAGTCGTTGCCTTTCGAGAGATCAGAATGGGATACTTCCCCGAAACTACGGTCTCGGAAACATCCTTGATCTCCTGTTCCACATCCAAGGCGACAAATCTCTGTTTGTTAATCCTGGGAGTTACAGTTAGCTTGATTCCCACCTCTTCATACTGGAAATATTCATAGGAACTCTCTCCGGATACGTTGACTTGGCTGCTGGTGACAATCGGCACTTCCTGGCCTATTAAGATCGTCGCCTCTTTGTTGTTGGCTGTGAGGATCTGAGGCGTGGAAAGGATATTCAGTTTTGAATCCTGTGCAAGAGCGTTGAGAATCATGTAGGCACCCACCATATCTACGGTATCTAGATAGGCAAAAGCGCCGGTAGAACCACTGCTTGGAATGAGAGACAAGGTTCCGGACAGTTCACGTAAACCAGGGGGTAAATCCAGCGAGGCTCCCGTCTCTTCGCCAGCCGTCATACTTGTCCTTGGTTCTCTTCTCTTCATGACATCGAGAAAGGTTCCATCCGTGGTCGCATTGAGCAATTTACGATTTGTGAAGGAGTTCTGTGTCTGATATTCGCTAAGAAACCACTGGACCCCGAAACGGATACTATCATCCAGGGTCACCTCGGCAATGATCACTTTCACGAGCACTTGAAGGGGCATGATATCCAGCTGTTCGATCAATTCCTTGATGTAGTGAAAATCCCCCGCGCTGGCGCTAATGATCAAGGCGTTGGTAGGTTCATCGGCCACGATTCGGATCTCTCCCCTCGGCGCGGAAACCGCTGTTCCGGTAGGAAGCTGAGCGGGAGACGTCGGTTGAGTGCCCGGGACCGTCGGAGGAGCTTTGGCCTTGGATGGCATACTGGAAGAATCTCGCCTGTCTGATTCGGAAAAAACGTTCTCCAATGTGGAAGCAAGGTCTTCCGCTTTGGCATTTTGCAAATAGAACACCCGAATCTGTTTTCCCGCGCCTGTCGCTTCAACATCCAGTTCTTTCAAGAGCAAAGAAACCCGATTCAGCATTTCCTCGGACTGACTTGCAGCAACAATAGCATTGAGTCTGAGAATGGGAACAAAAGAAACTTGCATGCCCTGTGTTTGTATGGCACCGGCTCCGCTCAGGATACTTTGAAGCTCATTGGCCAGATTTTCGGCGTCAGTGTATTCTAACGGATATATTCTTGTCTTTAGGGAAAAAAAGGCTTCCACATCCAGACGGTCGATCATGTCGCTAATCTCTTGAAGCTGTTCCGGAGCTGCAAGAACAAGGATGGCATTGTTTCTGGGTACAGCCAGAATCTTCAGTTGGCTGGTTGTGGTTGTCTGTCCCAATGGAACCGGTTGAGACGTAGGTAGCGGAGGGCGTCTCAATGCGGCAGGAAACCCCGGGGGGCCGGGAGCAGGCGGAGGACCCTCCGTGGGTTCGGATGGCTGACTGATAGAAGTCACCTTCCCTTCTCCTCCAAATAATCCTGTCAAAATACTCACCACTTCCTGAACAGGAGCGATGTCTAAATAGAAGATCCTGATCTGCTCTATGGAAACATTCACATCAAAGGCTTGAACAATGCGAACGATGCGCTGGAGATTGGATTCTATCTCGGTGATGATCAGCATGTTCATCTTTGGACTGACCATGATATGATGCGCCGGAGATAAGAGGCCCGTGATTACTGAACGAATCTCATTCGCATCCGCGTATCGCAAAGGTATCATCTGAGTGACAACGCGATCTTCGTCCACCATGTCTTCCAGTACCACTTCTGTCTTTGTAGGAATCGGCTTCGTTCGCGCCTCGGCAAGAGGAACAATCTTGTGCATTTCAGGCCCTGGAACCAGGGTCAATCCATTGATTTCCAGAATGGCTTGAAGTACTCGGAAGGCTTCTGCCACGGGCAAAGGCTGCGGATTGATTATGGTTACCTGCCCTTGTACGGTTCCGGTCTCGAGGAAGGTCTCTCCCGTCACTTCGCTGAAAAACTTCAACACTTCCCGCAGATCCGCATTGGAGAAGTTCATAAGCAAGGTGCCTTCAGGGATCTCAGGAGAATCTTTCCCCATATTTTCCACGGCATTCGTCTTACCACTGGGTTCTTCCCCTTCGCTGTGCCGCATCGAGGTAGGCTTGGACGGATTTTCAGGGATGACGCCTGGTGGAGCTGGAGGTTGGGACCACCCAATTCCCTCCAATAAACCCCAAATTATCACGTAGAGAATAGCTTGGCGCATACCAGGAGAACTCCTTTCAAACCTCTTCTCCAGGATCATGGGTGAGGTCGATCCATATTCAATAAAGCTGAAAAACCACCGCGTTCGATGGCAATGGTTACTGTAGAACCAACAGAAGTATTGTTCAACATGGCGAAGGCTTCATCCAATCCAGGAGGGGCAACACCATTGATGGATTGTATGGTGTCACCGGGGCGTATTCCTGCGTCATAGGCTGGCGATGTTCTGGAGACAGATATGACTTTGACTTCACCCTTGTCAGGCGTAAAATAGTTCATCCTTAATCGCAGGCCACTCCAGTCTTCCGGAGGCCGATGTCTGATTGTTCTGAGAAGAGCGGGATTGATTCCAGGTCCGCTCTCCGCAAATCCAGTGGAATCCTGATCGTCTTCCTCAACGACACCTTCACGTTGGGCTATCTGGGGCTGAACCACAGGACCTCTGGATATCATTCGAGGGTCGCTGCGAGGAGGTCCACCGGTCTTGGCGGCGCCTTCCTTCCTGGCGAACAACTCGATTCTGGCGTTCTGGGAACCCTTGGACACCACAACATGGCTTCGCGTTACTTTTTCCAAGACCATACCTTGAATCTTTTCTCCTTCCTGAACGATTTGCTCTTGGGCGCCAGACTTGAGGATCGCTTTACCTTTGCCACCTGGCAAGAGAATTGTGGCTGTGAGAATAAGGTTGGGAGAAAACGTGGCTTCTTCCGGTTTGGCCTCGCCCATTGGCTCTGTTGGAGGTGAGGAAATTTGAGAAGCAGCTACCTCCAAATGAAAGGGGTCCTGTCCTCCAATCCTCAGCCATTTAAAGCGCTGCTCCAACTTTTTTTCCTCTTTCCCATGGATTGGACCCTCCACCCAACCAGGCATAGAACGAGGTGCTACACCCACGATATCAGATCGAGGTTGTTTGAGCCTCCAAATCCACAGCCGATTCAATCCAATAAAACCAAGAAACAGAAGGAAGAGTGCTTTCCAAAACCAAGGTTTAGGTGCAGTCATCATACCCTAAGCCAGTCTATTTTTGCAGATATTCACGTTCAATCTCGTCTACCAACATAGGGACATATTCCGGGCCAACTTCATCAAGTCTCGGATCATAAGGAACACCAGGAAGAAGGGGAACGATCGGACGCTTTCCTTCCTGGCCTGGCGGCATGGTCGGAGCAGCTTGAATGAAAGGGGGTCTCTTTCTAAGCTCAGCAGCTCGCTCTTTCAGATCTGTGTCAACTCCTTGTGGAAGAAAACGCTTTTCCTGGCGATCCCTGGGGGTTTTGGCTTGTTCCGACAAATCGAGGATCCGAGGAAGGTCTCTTCTTGGTTCCCTGGGACCAGGGTCTCCCATGGGTTTCATGCTCGTCATGGTGCTGATGCGCGGAAGATCATCATCTCCATCCGTTTCGCTTGCCAAAGCGGCAATCTCCATGGAAATCTCCAATTTCTTTCTGTCCCGAGAAGAGGCAAGCCGTAACTTCTTTACACCCAAAAGAATATCGCTATCTTCGATGGCTTTTAAGAATTCTCGAAATGATATCGAGCTCCCCTCCACGTCAAAGCGTATCTGGACGTGTGAATACACATCCATTTGCTCTACCGGCAATGGATCTTGGGAAACAACAAGAATTTTCGCTTGATCAGCACAGCGATTCAAATGTTCTATCAATGCGTTCTGGGCTTTTACAAGGCTTTCCCTGCGAAACATCCTCTTCCTGTCGCTGTTCACCTGCAGTTGTAGTTTTTCGCGTTCTTCCAGCAAGGAATCATATTGCATTGCCAATTCACGCGTCTCATGTAATTCCATCTCCTTGCTGGGGAGATCCACGGAAAGGCGGGAATGGTCATCCAGGATCGGTGATACGACGAAATGGTAGAAAAGAATAGATAAAAGAAGAACCCATCCCCAGATGATCACATTTCTCTCGCGCTGTGAAATGGTCATCTAGAGTTCCTTTCTCGTCAGCTTTGCTGCGAGACTGAATCGTTCCAAGCCATTCTCTTCTGTGGTAATTTTCCCTTTGGGCACCACTTCCTCGAAATAGAGAGAATCCTCCAATATATTCATCAATGCCGTTGCGGAAGTCGCCCTACATGACATATCATCCAACTTATTTCCGGACAGTTCGATTCGATCCACGGTAACAGCCTCATCAGGAATAATCATATAGAGTTCAGCCAAAACATCCAACCAGGTCGTCCATTCTCTCTCCACGGATCGGACCAGCTCCGATCTCCTTCGTAGTTCCATGACTTCCCTCTGAAGGATTCTCGACCTTTCCGCAATAGGCCAATGTTGCATCAATTCCGCTTCGACTTCTCTCAGTCTCTTTTCCTTAAACGTAATGTTAACAATCAAGCTCAAGATCAGAAAAAGAAAAAATGCTACCGCGAGATAGCCTGTTTGAACCAGATTCTGAGGGGTCAACGTGCTTTTAAGTGTTACAGGTTCCGGCTTGGGCATAAGATTTATGGGAATGCCATAAAGTTCACTACCGGCTAGAGCTGCACCTATGGAAACCGCATATTCAGGCGCATCTGACGCTTCCATCGGTTCTAGGAATTTAAAACCTAAAAATGGATTGAAATAACCGAGATTTCTGCGAGAATCCTCTTTGAGAACAGCTTCCACGCGTTCTGCTAGCTCTTGGTTTCCGCAAACCAGTATACGATCTGGGACAGGGAAGAGTTGTTTCCTCTGAAGGGTCTCTATGGATCGCAAGATTTCAAAGGCTTCCCAAGTCCCTGTGTTTTCAGCATTACCTGGTCTATTTACCCCCCTACACCAGCATAATTCGTCCTCGTGACATATAGCCATGGAAAGCCCTGAAAAAGATATATCCGCGATTAAGGCAGATCCCCATCCCGCTTGTCCTCTCACTCTGAGATAAGCTGCATGGAGAGCAAAGCTACTCACCGTTACCGTTTCTATTCTGGGAAAGGTAACAAAGGAATCCCGGAGAAGCCTATCCAATACATCCCTCTTCACGGCACAGATAGCAACACGCATACTATCAATAGACCTCGCCGACGGCTTCCCGTCCCAGTAAGCTTCTTCCAAATCATACGGGAAATGACTTCCGGATTCATATCGAAGAGCTCCAGATAGATCCGTAGGATCCAAGGGAGGCATGTCCAAATAACGTACAGCAGCCATATAACGGGGAAAAGCTAGATGACATGGCAAGCCCTTGGCACCTTCCCTCTTCAATGCGGCATCCAATGGAAGGCTTCCATCTTCCTGTCGAAAGACCTGAAAGGAACGGAGGACGCGAATCCCTCTGCTTCCCGCTTGCAATATGACGCCCTTTACGCATGTAGGCTCATAGGAAAGACCCACCATGGATTTTCTTGGCTTCAGAAATAACATGTCCCAACAAACTTTCTCTTACCGCATTACCTTCCTGGCTTTGTCTCTGTCATTCTCATCTTCATCCAGAACGTATGGGATCGCTATACGTTCCCATAAATCGTCCCAGGCTATCACTCTCAGCACACCTCGTTCCCTGGAAACAATCGCACGAACCGTTCTCTTTGTTCCACTGTTGCTCACAGTTCCGGTAGATGTCACACCAAAATTCCTGGAAAAAGTCACCATCGGCATACCAGCCTGAGAAGTCGAAAGCGTTTTCAGAGATGATGGGGTACCCGAAGAAGATCCCGCATCCCTGCTATGAAGTATCGCCTCCACCGTTGAAGCTCCTACGCCAAGAACAGCTTCCAAAACGGGTCCTGGAGCCGTATTAATATTTATGACAGGCTTGGATTGATACACGGTCACCAGATCTACCAATCCTGGCACAAAACCATCTTCACCCTCATAGCCCCAAAAAATATCCTCCGTGACGCCTTGAACCAGAAGGAGTTCGAGAACCGAATCGAAAGGTCCATCCTTGGATTGATAGGGTGGATCCAATTTTTCATAGAAATCATTCTCGGCCCCTTTAAGACGACGAATATCATCTTCATCCATCCAATCCAGGATGGAATCCACAATGGTTTCGAGTTGATCTCTTTTCACTCCCATGGCATAAAGCAAGCGCGACAAAACCCCATGATCCACCGAATTAAGATCGATCTTACCATCTTCATCCACGACTTGAACACTGTAGGTGCCAGTGTGCCCTACGGGCACATCTTTATAAGCCTCGGGGTTTGCATGCCAACTATCTTTCAATGTGTCAATACTCGGCTCTGTATCCCTGGAGATCTCCAGTATCGCCCTCTGCGTCCCGGCAAGAGCCAGATAATAGGCCTTTTCCCGTTGTATATAATCTGTGGCTAAATCTGTCTCTATTCGAACCTCACGCGAATAATGGGCTACCACTACGGATAAAAGTACCATGAGCCACATAACAATGATCAGAGCAGATCCCCTTGGCTGGTTCATAGTTTTCCTCTCTTTTCTGGGATATAAACGGAAACGATGACCGGAGACAACCAACGCTCCAGTTTTCCCTTTTCCTCCAGAAGATCCACTCGTACCGCGACTGGGATATCGCTCTGAATTCCCTTAGGATCCCACTTGTCTTCCCAATTTTCTCCATCAAAAAAGGAAGTGTCCATTCCTGATATACCTGGAATCAATAACATTTCTACGTCATCCAGATCCTTTTGGATATCATCGAAATCCAACTTGTGGGGCAACAAGATCTCGGAACGAAGCAGTCCTTTCCCTCCCTTTTGAACCTCTCCTATTCGGTATCTCACCACGGAGAGACCTGGCCATGACCCGGCTGACGTAACAAAGATCAGACCTGTCTTGCCTGTATTCGAGGCCTTTCCTTCCTGGGAGATGATTCCAGCTCTATTGGGTCTGTGAATATGCAATGTCGACTTCAATTCCATATGCAGTCTTTCTAGAAGAGCTCGATCGGTTTGCATCACTTCCGAAAGGATCGTGCCTCTTTCCCAACTTCCCATGGCTGTCCATAGGGTTCCTAAGATTGCAGCAACGATGATGCTCATCATCACGAGAGATACCATCACCTCAATCAAGGTAAATCCCGATTCCTTTTTTAACCCAGAAAACATGCCTCAATTCCCCTATTTTTGTCCAAAAAACGCATCCATGGCTCCTGAAGAATCCCTGGGGCTCACCTCTGCATCCACGGCACCAGGGACCAAGGAACCGGAAGGCTGAGTCGCCCTGTCTTTCTTGGAGTCAATTCTCTGCACATCCCTTCGGCCTGCGCCAGCACCGATAGGCACAGCGAGCTTGGGCATTTCCTGCAATCGCAAGGTTTCAAGGAAATATTGGACCTCCTTCTTTCCTCTATCCCAATACACCTCGACATAAATCAAGAGCAACCCATCGGTCTCATCTTCATCGTGCCTCGATTGATATTCAGACACAGAAACACGCCATCCATAGGAATTAAAAGGTTTATCGAAATAGCCCTCCTCCCTATACGGATTCAGTTCCATAGTCGTGAGTACCTCTTCCATCTTGGAACGAGCCAAACCAGAAGCTTCTGTGGTCTCCTTTACGTTGGCCATGGTACGAGCCGCTTGTGTCAACGCCCCCAAAAGGGTCACAATTCCCACTCCCAGAATTGTGGCAGCCAAAAGGATTTCCAATAGACTAAAACCCTTCTCCTTATCCTTCATATATTTCAGTCCGTCCTATCAACCCATAGATCCTGAGTTTATATGAACTCTTCTCGTCCGTACGTAGCTGGAGCGTTACATCATCTCCTGTACCGTCAGGCCAGAAATGTATTCTCCAAAGACCATCCATGTCTTCCTGATCCTTCCCCTGATAGCTTCCGCGTCGCCATGCAGTATCCATTCGCTCCAGTCTATGAAAATGTAAAAATACGGGAAGGGTCCTCTCAAGGATAGTCCTATCCTGCATTCCCTCATAGAGCGAGGAACCTTCTGTTTGGCCTTCGACTACCTTCCCCTGAAGCGTTTCCACACGATACGAATTATTCTTCGGGTCCAGGATCAAAGCGCAAGGCCTGTTGATCGTAATGGCTCTGCTCCGAGTCAGCTTGACCGCAAGCGCCAATCGTCTGAGTTCGATTTGAATCTCTCGATGGCGTCCTATCCCCTTCATGCTTGGCACTACCAATGATGCCGCCACGGCCAGGATGAGAAGGACAACGATAATCTCAATCAATGTGAAGCCATGGGATGATCGAGATGGAATGATACCTCGTCTAGTCATTCGTTCAATTTCCAGCTGACAATATCCTTGTTGACCCCATCTCCCCCAGGCTGGCCATCTTTTCCATAACAGATAATTTCATAGGAATCAGCATTGTTGCTTGGGTAGTTATATACGTATTCTCTACCCCACGGATCCTTGGGAACGTCTCCCATAAGATAGGGACCGTTCCAACCGACAACACCAGGATCTCTCTGGAGGGATTGCAAGCCTTGGGCTCCGGAAGGAAAATCTCCCGTATCAAGCCTAAAATTGCCCAGAGCTGTACTAAAAGCTGCGATCTGCCCTTTGGCCGCATTGGCCTTGGCCACGTCCACCCGCTGAAACACATTCGGAGCCACAATAGCAGCGACTACGGCAATAATGACCACAACCACCATGATTTCGATCAAAGTAAAGCCTTCTTGCCCTGCTTCCTGTTTATTATGGTTCATCTTGTCCATCCTCTCTATCCCCCAAAACTAGCCAGATCATTCACGCGCATAATGGGAAGAATCACTGACAGAACGATAAATCCCACCAAAGTCGCCATCGCCACGATGAGTACAGGTCCTAATACGGAGGTAAAGGCTCTAATGGTATTCGCGGTCTCGTTCTCATATGTAATCGCAACCTTTTTAAGCATCCGTTCCAACTGGCCCGTCTCTTCTCCCACAGTGATCATATGTATGGCCATAGCAGGAAACGCTCCTGTCATTCGAAGAGGCTGGGCAATATTCTCTCCTTCTTTCACTCCTTCCTGGACATGAGCTATGGCTTCCGCCATGATCTTGTTTTGCATGATTTCTCTGATAATACTGAACGCGGGCAACATGGAAACCCCTCCATCCAGCAGAGAAGCCAAGGTTCTGGCAAATCTTGCTACCATCCGCTTGTGCCAAAGAGGACCCAATACGGGCATACGGAGTTTTATCGCGTCAATTCGACGACGCCCTTCCTCATTCTTTCCGACGGCCTTGATTCCTATGACAGACAAGGCTACACATCCGAGCCCTAACCACCAATAACTCATGAACAGTTCACTGGCAACGATAAGCATGTGCGTGGGCATAGGTAAAGGTATTCCCACATCATCAAATATTTTGGCAAAGCGCGGCAATACCAATGTCAACAACACGACAATGGCTCCCCCTCCAAAAGAAAGAAGAATGGCTGGATATATCATGAGAGAGCGCACGTAGGAACGGAGCTCGTAATCTTTTTCCAGAAATTCCGCCAAATTAGTCATTACCGTTTCCAAAGCGCCGCCGGCCTCTCCCGCCTTGACCATGTTCAGATACAACGGACTGAACTGTTTGGGATATCTGGACAAGGCTTCAGAAAAGGATTCTCCTTCTCGGATGGCTCTTCGCAGATCAGAAACCATGGCTCGAAGCGCGGGATTCTCCGAAACATCCACCAGCACGCCCAGGCTGTAATCCAGAGTGATTCCAGCTTCCAACAAGGTGGCAAGTTGTACCGTAAACCACATGGTTTCTCGGCGTTTCACTCTTCCTTTTCCATTCCCTTCATTTCTCTTCACTTTTTGGATCTGTTGGGAGGATAAAGGATTCACTCGAATTGGTATATAACCTAAATCCCTCAATTTACGAACAGCCTGTGTCTCGTTGTCGGCCCGCAATGTTCCATCCACTACTTTTCCTGTCGAATCCGTAGCTTTGTAAAGATAGGCAGCCATGATCTAGACTATTCCTCCATAGCAATCGTACTCCGAGCTATACGAAGGAGTTCTTCCAAACTGGTCACCCCATTCTTTACCTTGAGCCATCCATCCATGGCCAGGGTCAGCATGCCAGAATCGACTGCGGCGCGCCGAATCACATCCGCGCTGGGATTCTCCAAGATGAGGTTTCTCAATTGTTCGTTCATGACCAGCAATTCATAAATCCCTGTCCTACCAAAGTAACCATGATTGCACTCATCACAACCAACACCCTGGAACACAGATTTCGGAGCATCCGCTGTGGCAATGCCAAGAGTAGCCAAGGTTTCAATGGGAGTATCCATAGATGTCTTGCATTGGACGCATATCTTTCGAACGAGTCTCTGTGCCATAACGCCGATCACAGAAGACGCCACCAGAAAGTTCTCAATATTCATATCCAAGAGCCGTGTCACCGCTCCCGGGGCATCGTTTGTATGTAAGGTGCTAAGAACCAAATGTCCCGTCAATGCCGATTGCACCGCTATATCCGCAGTCTCTCTGTCACGAATCTCACCTACCATCATAATATCAGGGTCCTGCCGGAGCAAAGATCTTAGAGCATTAGAAAAAGTCAATCCGATCTTGGGATTGACCTGGATCTGATTGATGCCATCGAGTTGATATTCTATTGGATCTTCTACTGTGATAATCTTTTGTTCTTCCGATTTGATCTTATTCAGGGACCCGTACAAAGTTGTCGTCTTACCGCTTCCTGTAGGGCCCGTAACCAGAATGATCCCATGTGGCATTGTGATGAGATCAAGCCATTGCTGATACACCCTCTTTGGAAAGCCTATTTCCTCCAGACTGAGCATGATCAGGCACCGATCAAGAATTCGCATTACCACACTCTCTCCAAACATAGTGGGAACCGTGGAAACTCGCATGTCGATTTCCCGATCTGAGGCTCTCAATTTGATGCCACCGTCCTGGGGAAGCCTGCGTTCAGCTATGTTCAGATCAGACATGATCTTTACCCTGGATATGATAGGAGCTTGCAATCGTTTGGGAAGCCGATTCACATCATATAGCAGTCCATCAACCCGATAACGAACCAATACTTCCCGTTCGTACGACTCGATGTGAATATCCGTGGCTCGCTCTTTGACAGCTTGGGCAATGATGGCATTTACAAGCCGGATAATGGGAGCCTCGTTCGCCATCTCCTGAAGGTTGCTAACTTCTTCCTCTACCTCCACAACCAATTCCAAGTCTGATTCACTCATGTCAGAAACAACCCTATCCAGGCTGTCTTCTTGTTCATAACTCCTGTGCAAACAATCACGGATTTCTTCTTCGCTCGCGAGACATATCCTCGCCGGATGTTGTAGAAGCATCTGAAGATCGTCCACGGTATGAACATCCAATGGATCAGAGATGGCAATCCATAATTCGCCTTCCTCTATACCCAAGGGCACAACGACTTGTTTTTCCAGAAAATCTTTGGGACAACGAGATAACAAGGCAGGATCTGCCAATCTCTCAGAGAGATCAGCTCTAGGCACCCCAATCTGTTCAGCAAGACAATCCGTCAAAAGATCCCAGGAAAGAACACCCATTCGTACAAGGCATTCTCCCAATCTTTCCCTGCCATGGTCTTTGTCCCGCAAGGCCGATTCGAGTTGTTCGCCTGTAATGGCTGCCCTGTTCAAAAGAATCTCACCCAGTAATTTATGCTTACCCGTCATCTATTGGTTCCTCAACATGACTCTTGAATCCTCATCCATTATGAATTCTCTTGCGCATCTCTGACATGCTCCGATTCCACGGTGAAACCTGACAGATTCTCCACAAGGACAAATCCAGCCCATGGATCGTGCGGGAGAGCCATAAGCCAAAACGAAATCGCCGATGTCCCTTGAGACTGTGGCTCCAGCTCCAATCAATGCCCACTGGCCCACCGTAACTCCACAGAGAACAGTGGTATTGGCCCCAATACTCGCGCCATATTTGATCAGAGTTTTCATATACCCGGATGAAGGGTCCTTGGGAAAGGGAGATCTTGGATACAAAACATTGGTAAAAACAACCGACGGTCCGCAAAAAACATCATCTTCCAAGGTAATACCATCATACACGGATACGTTGTTTTGGATCTTTACTCCATTACCAATTCTCGCGCCAGCAGCAACAAATACGTTTTGACCCAAAATACAATTCTTCCCGATCCGCGCTCCTGCCATGATATGACAAAAATGCCATATTCGAGTGCCAGACTCTATCTTGGCACCAGGATCAACATAGGAGGACTCATGTACAAATACCCCCTCCATAATCTTCTCCCTATCCTATAATAACTTATGATGACAATCAGTATCTTCTGGATGTACATATTCAGTGAACCCGATCCATAGACAAACCGCCGTGGGAAGAAGAGACAGAGATGCTGTTCTCTCACTTCCTTCCTTCGGTGCGTTGGAATGCCGTAATACGCACCTTGGAAGTGAAATCCCCTCCCAGATGCCGAATGTGCATTCGGCGCGGGAGGGGCTTTCAAACCGTTCGAAAACAGCATCTCTGTCTCTTCTCCGCCAAGGGCTGCGTTTGGATCGGGTTCACTGAATATTTACTTCTGGATTAGTAGACTGTAACAACTGCCCGAAAGACACACAAGCCAAATCCCACATTCATGCAGGTTAAACGTTTCATTCCACATTCTAGTTCCGTAAATATTCAGCGAACCCGATCCGAGCTTAGATTATAGCCGGATGGCGGGGAGCGCGTGAATCGGCTGGGCGGGTTCAGGGGCGGCTCGACCACCGAGCTTGAGCTCGGTTCCTCGGGCCGTTCCTGTCCGGCCAGGCTCGCATCATCAAGATTCCAGCGAGCCGAGCATGAGCCAAGACGATTCATGCATTCCTCGTCCTGCTGAGTTC